>Ga0182015_10000735_pt1 | contig 45737 bp, 49 predicted proteins | sample 712P3MmetaG_FD_120478 | JGI IMG/M metagenome (GOLD analysis project Ga0182015, IMG submission 120478) | Permafrost microbial communities from Stordalen Mire, Sweden - 712P3M metaG | ecosystem: Environmental > Terrestrial > Soil > Wetlands > Permafrost | place: Sweden: Stordalen | collected...
CGACAACTCGGCGGGGCGGTTGGTGATCGGCGCGAATGAATCGACCATTCTCTACCTGCTGCGCCACATCGAGCAGTATCGCGAGATGTATCCCAAGGTGAAGGTGCAGGTGCGGCGCAGTTTTTCGAGCAAGATCCCAAACGAACTGCTGGATGGCAACCTGGAACTGGGCGTGATCAGCTACGATCCACCCGACGAGCGGCTGACATCCACCGTGATCTACACCGATTCACTGACCTTCGTGGTGTCGCCCAAGCACAGGCTGGCGGGCCGCAAAACCGTGTCGATTTCGGATCTGGCGGCGGAAACGTTCATCGCGCACAATGTCATTTCGCCGTATCGCGACGTGGTGCTGCGCGCCTTCCAGGAGCGCCGCGTGCCGCTCAACATGCCGGTGGAAATGCCCACCATCGAGACCATCCGCCGGCTCGTGCAGAACAACCAGGGCGTGGCGTTTCTGCCGCGCATGTGCGTGGAGCAGGAGATCGAGCAGGGTTTGTTGCGCGAGGTGAAGGTGAAGGAGTTGCACATGGAGCGGAAAATACGGTTGATTTATCCTACGCGGCGCGTGCTGAGCCATGCGGCTCGGGCGTTTCTGGAGGTGGTGCGAGGGAAGTAGGGCTTGTGGCGCACGCACACGTGCGCGCCGTGTCGAGAGTCGTCTCGACACCCAGCGAGGACCAGCCAGCCGCCGTCCAGGCCAGTCTAGCCGCCGCGCTTCCTGGCCGACAGCACGCCCGCGTTCAGCCCCAGCGTGCTCAAGCCGCCGAAGAAGCGGGCATGCTCGATCTTGACGCAGCGGTCCATCACCACTTCCAGGCCTGCCTCCAGCGCGCGTGCGGCGGCCTGCTCGTGGATCACGCCAAGCTGCATCCAGACGACCTTGGCCCCGGCCGCGATGGCTTCTTCCACAAGGGCCGGCACGGCGGAGGACTCGCGGAAGATATCCACGATCTCTAGCGGCTGCGGAACTTCGGCCAGCGTCGCATAACAGCGGCGGCCCAGAACCTCCCGCTCGCGCGGGTTGACCGGGAAAATCTGATAGCCCGCCGCCCTCATATACAACGCGGCGAAATGGCTGGGCCGGTAAGGATTCGCCGAAAGACCCACCATGGCGATGCGCTTGTATTGCTTCAGAATGCGCAGGTGCTGCTGCGCCGTGGTGGCGAAGCGCGTGCCGAGCACCGGCGACGTGCTGCTAACTTCGCCGCTCATGCCTTCTGAGAGGCTTCGAGGGCTTGGTCCAGGTCCCAGATAATGTCTTCCACGTCTTCGATGCCAGCGGACAGCCGCACCAGGTCTTTGGTGATGCCGGCCGCAAGCTGCTGCGCGTCGTTCAATTGCTGGTGCGTGGTGGAGGCCGGGTGGATCACCAGGCTCTTGGCATCGCCGATGTTGGCCAGGTGCGATAAGAGTTGCACGGAATCGATGAAACGGCGTCCGGCTTCCAGTCCGCCTTTGACGCCGAACGTAAGGATAGAGCCGCAGCCGAGCGGCAGATATTTCTTCGATAACTCGTGATAAGGGCTCGATTCCAGGCCCGGAAACTTCACCCAGGAAACGAACGGGCTTCTTTCCAAATGCCGGGCGACGGCCAGCGCATTGCGGCTGTGGGCGTCCATGCGCAGCTTCAGCGTCTCGATGCCGGTGAGAAACAGGAACGAGTTGAACGGGCTGATGCAGGGGCCGAAATCGCGCAGCCCTTCCACGCGCGCTTTGATGATGAAGGCGATCTCGCCGAACGTTTCCGTGAAGCGCAGGCCGTGATACCCGGGGCTGGGATCGTTCAGTTGCGGGAATTGTCCGGAGGTCCACGGGAAGCGGCCGCTGTCCACGATGACGCCGCCGATGGAATTGCCGTGTCCGCCCAGGAACTTGGTGGCGGAATGCAGCACGATATCCGCCCCGTGCTCGATCGGCCGGCAGAGATAGGGCGACGCCATTGTATTGTCGATGATCAGCGGAATGTCATGCTCGTGCGCGATGGCCGCTACTTTCTCGATATCCAGAATGTTCATGCGCGGATTGGCGATGGTTTCGCCGTAGAGCGCCCGCGTGCGTGGCGTGATGGCGCGGCGGAAATTCTCGGGATCGTCCGGCTCCACGAAGATAGCGTTGAAGCCCAGCCGGCGGAAGCTGACATCGAACTGCGTATAAGTGCCGCCGTAGAGAGTGCTGGCGGACACGATGTCGTCACCCGGCTGCATCAGGCTGCTGATGGCCAGGAACTGGGCCGACTGTCCGCTGGCGGTGGCCAGCGCGCCGACGCCGCCCTCCAACGCCGCCACGCGCTCTTCGAATACGGCGGTGGTGGGATTCATGATGCGCGTGTAGATGTTGCCGAAGCGCTGCAGCGCGAAGAGTTCGGCGGCATGCGCGCTGTCTTCAAATACGAACGATGTGGTCTGGTAGATGGGCACGGCGCGTGCGCCGGTGGCCGGATCGGGCTTTTGTCCGGCATGCAGGGAACGGGTGCTGAAACCCATCTGGCGGTCGGCGGTTGATTCAGGCATACCATACCAGTTTAGCCTGCTTGTGACGACACACTATCCCACCCCCGAGGACACTGGCCGATGGATCACTTAACCATTGTGTCTGTGGTATAGAGATTGGACCTCCCGCTGCCATCGGTAAATTCGGTGAACGTCTCGACCAACAGGTGCTTTTCATGGAGGTGGCCGACGACAATCACGCGCGCAAAGCTGAAAGTGTAGTGAGCGCTGAATGCCACCGCCGGGATGGCGCTCACATTCGCGGCGTAAGCGATGCCTGGCACCACACCCCAGACGCAGGGAGTGGAAACACAGGCGCCGAAGACATTGACAGAGATGCCGCTGCCCGAGGCGGCGATAACTACCTTTACAAGGTTCCTGGTTGCCGGATCGACGTTGGTCCAGGTTCCGAACAAAAGCGCCGGCGATACAACGGCCGCTATTGCCCCACCTTCCGCAATATGCGAGGGAGCCTTAAACTCATGTTTCGCGCTCATGGAATTCTCCTTCTGCTCTCGTTTTACGAGAGACAAATATTAGCGACGTTCGGAGGCATATCATTTCAAGCAAACCGTCCAGGTATCCGGCCACCCGGATCTTGTCCGGAGCCAGCCGGGTATAATGGACGAATGGCCGGCAAGAACCCTGCCTCCAAGCTTGGAGAGACGGGTTACGGAATGCCCATAGACGGCAAATGATCTCTCGACGCGGCTTGATTACGGGCGTCCTGTCCAGCGCCGCGGCCCTGGCGCTGCCGCCACGCCGCCCGATTTTCGCCTATATAGGCAGCTATAGTTCCCCGCAAGGTCCGGAAGGCAGCCATGGAAACGGACAGGGAATCTACCTGTTTCAGATGCACCCGGAAACCGGCGCGCTCTCGCAGCGCGAGGTCGTTCCGAACCCTGCGAACCCTTCGTGGCTGGCACTCGATCCCACTTATACGCATCTGTATAGCTCCAACGAGACAGCCGATGGCTCCGTCAGCGCCTACTCCGTCGACCGCGCTAACGGACAACTGACGCTGCTCAATACAGTCAGTTCGCAAGGCGCAGGCCCGGCGCACTTGAGCGTCCACCCTTCCGGCAAATATGTGCTGGTCGCCAACTACGCAGGCGGCACGGTGGCGGTCCTGCCCGTCCTTTCGCACGGCGAACTGGGTCCTGCAACCGATGTCAAACACGACCAAGGCCCGGTCGGCCCGGCGCATGCCGCCGGCGCGCCGCCGGGAAGCTTCGCCATCAGCGGACACGACAGCGTGCATGCGCACATGATCCAGGCGGATCCCTCGGGCCGATTCGTGCTGGCGGCCGACTTGGCCCTTGATCGCATCCTGATCTGGAAGTTCGATGCCGTGCGCGGCACGCTCTCGGCCAACGATCCCCCCTGGGTGGCGCTGCCTCCCGGCGATGGTCCGCGGCATTTCGTTTTTCATCCGAATGGCCGCTGGCTGTATGCGCTGCAGGAAGAGGCATCCACGCTGGTGACCTTTGACTATGCCCCCCCGCGTGGGAGGCTGACACCCAAGCAGACCGTCTCCAGTCTGCCGAAGGGTTTCGCCGGCACTAGCTTCACTTCGGAGGTGCGCGTTTCACCGGACGCGCGCTTCGTCTACGCCGCCAACCGGCTGCACGATACTGTCGCCTGGTTTTCCATTGGCGATACGGGCGGCCTGACTTTCGCCGGTGAGGAATGGACGCGCGGCGACTATCCGCGCAGCTTCACCATCGATCCCACCGGCGGTTTTCTTTACACCTGCAATCAAAGAGGCGACGCCATCGCCTGCTTTCGAGTGAATCGGAAAACGGGCGCCATCACTTTCACCGGTCAATACACCCCGGTGGGTACGCCCGCGATCATTATCTTTCTGGTGTAGCGCCTTCGCATCGAAAAAAGTATTGACAATGACGAAGACTTTCGTCATAATGCGGTCATGGAATCCAAACGCCGCAGACCGACGGAAGCGGAACTGGCGATTCTGCGCGTCCTATGGGAAGGCAAAGCGCAATCCGTGCGCGCCATCCAGCAGGCGCTTAACGAGTCGCGGCCGACAGGGTACACCACGGTCCTCAAGCTGATCCAAATCATGACCGGGAAGGGACTGGTGCAGCGCGACGAGACTTGCCGCCCGCAGTTGTACCGGGCGCGCTACTCGCGGCAGCAGACGCAACGGCAATTGCTCGGCGATCTGATGAAACGCGCCTTTGGCGGATCGGTGAAGGCGCTGGTGCTGCAGGCGCTGGCGGCCAAGAAGTCGTCCCCGGAGGAGTTGGAGGCCATGGAAAAGCTTTTGGATCGCATCGAAGGAGGCAAGAAATGACGGCGATAACTCAAGCGCTCAGCGTAGCGCTGCTCGATTTCGTGTGGCAAGGGCTGCTGGCGGCCTTTCTGCTGTGGACGGCTCTCTTCATCTTGAGGAACCGCTCAGCGCGCGCCCGCTATGTGGCAAGCTGCGTGGCGCTGGCCGTGATGGCCATGCTCCCTGTAGTCACGGCGTTCCTGGTATATATCGCGCCGGCCGTGTCGCGCGCGCCGGCCGGATGGGTCGGCGCCTCTCACGCGGCGATGCCCGCCGGGGTACCCGGCCTGACCGGTTCGGGCTTCGATTGGGCTGGCTGGCTAGCGCATTGGGCGCTGCCAATATGGTCGCTGGGAGTGCTGCTGTTCTCCCTGCGCTTAGTGTGGGCGGGACGCCAGATATCCGCGCTGCGGCGGCAGGCGAAGCCGGCTGAATCGGCGGTGCTGGCCATCGTCGCCACTCTCCAGGAGCGCATGAAACTTGCTCGCCCGGTACGCGTGCTATTGTCCGCGGTCGCCGATTGTCCCAGTGTAGTTGGCTGGATCGAGCCCGTCGTGCTGCTGCCTGCCGCCACCATCCTGGGACTGACTCCGCAACAATTGGAGGCTGTGCTGGCGCATGAACTCGCGCATATCCTGCGCTACGACTACCTGGTCAACATGCTGCAGACGGTGGTGGAAACGCTGCTGTTCTATCATCCCGCGGTGTGGTGGGCGTCGGCGCGCATCCGGCAGGAGCGCGAGTTGTGCTGCGACGACTTGGCGGTGGAATCCTGCGGCGATGCGCTGTGTTACGCGCGTGCGCTTACCCGCCTCGAAAGGCTGCGGGCGGCTGCGCCGAGGTTGGCGCTGAGCAGCGCGGGCGGACCGTTGCTATATCGCATTCAACGGCTCGCCGGAGAGAATGGCTGGCAGCGGGGGCCTTCGAAGCTGCCGGGCATTCTGGCGCTTTCCCTGGGCTTGATCTGCCTCGCGCTGAATATGCAATGGGCGCGCGGGCAGCAGCGGGACACGCCCGCGCCAGCAGCGGCGGCCGCAAGCAGCATGCCGGACGAACCCGGCGTACGGATCGATCTGGGTGGCACCAGCGTCATCCACCGCGATGAAGTGGGCTATCCGGACGCGGCCATCCAAAAGGGAATCCAAGGAACCGTAGTAGTGGAGGCCACCCTGGATGCAGCCGGCGCGGTGAGCGATGCGCGTGTGTTGAGCGGGCCACAAGAACTGCGCAAGGCGGCGCTGGAATCGGTCTTGCAGTGGCACTTTACGCATGACGCCGCCGGCGGCACGCGGCAAGTCGGCATTACGTTCCAACTGCCGGTTGCAGACGATGCGGCCAAACGTTTCGCGGAAGCACGAGCCCGCACCGCGGCGAAACGGGCGCAAGACACAATCGACGCCCTGATGCGAAAACAACTGGCGGAGAGCATGGCACAGCAAGCCAGCGCTCGTGAAGGCCTGCAAGCAGCCGAAACGTCCAAGCTGCAGGCCGACGCGAGGCTGCTGGCCGAGCAGATGGACAAGATGCAGGCCGAGCACAACTTGGCATCCGCGGAGCTTGCGCGATTGCTTGCGGAGCAGAAGGAATGGCCGCAGCAGTCTGTCCAGGAAGCGTTAAGCAAGATTGTCCTGGACCATGCAGGCGAGATGGCAGCGAGCGCTTCCGATCTCGATCATACCCGCGGCTATCAAATAGAAGCCCTGGAAAAACAATTGGCCGAAATGCGGGCCGGATCCCCCGATCTTATGGCCCGGATATTTGCAGGACACAAGCTCAGGACCGTCGACATTCAAGGGATCTCCGCCGGTTCGCGCGATGAGTTGCTCAAGAAGTTGCCAGTGCACGTGGGCGACACGCTGGCCGAAGACTCCATGGAAAAAGTGGACGCGGCGGTGAAGCAATTCGACGAGCATCTGGAGTTGTCCATGTTCACCGCCGCCGACGGCCAAGTGGAAATTCATATCGCGGCGCCGGGTTTCAGTACCAAGCATTGAACCGCGTCAATAGCGGCAGTGCCGCGCCAGCACGATCGGCTGATAGTACCCGCTCTCACCAGGCTCGATCCAGCGCACCGTGGAGAACCCGGCCGCTTCAAGCGCCCCGGTGAGCATCGCGCGCGGCACGGCGTGAAATGCCGAACTGAAATGTCTGGATTTCCAACCCGTGGCTGTTTCGCGTGTGATATATAGGTGCATCGTGTAGTGGCGGTCGCCGGTCCAGTCCCAGACTTGATGCACAATACGGCGGCGGCCGCCATCGTCATAGAACGCGGGGCCTTGAAAGGCCGGGCGTGCGGTCACCAAGGAGTCGTAATCGCGAATGGTGGCCAGCAGGATGCCGCCGGTATCCAGCTTGCCCGCGGCACTGGCGGCCGCCCGCCGCACGTCGTCTTCGGAAAGCAGATGTGCGAAGGCGTTGTCGGCAATCAAGACCGTATCGAACGGCCCGCCCGGCACGGCGGATAAATCACGAAGATCGGCGGCGTAGAACGGGATCGCCAGATTCCGCGCGGCGGCTTCCAGGCTCGCCCGCGCCACTGCGGCCTCGCTAAGATCGCTGCCCGTGACGGCGTGGCCGCGCATCGCCAACCCAATAGCCTGCGTGCCGATGCCGCATGCCGCATCCAGGATGCGCGCGGGCGACTTGCCACAGGCCGCTTCAATTAACGGGCCGAGCACGCCGGCCTGGCGCGCAATCGAAGCGTCCCAGTTCTCGAAAATCAGGTGATAGCAAGCGGCAAGATCGTCGTACATCTCAACAGATGTGCGCCCCGCGCGTCTCCACATACACCGCATACAGCGATTGGGCCGCGGTCATGAACAGCAGGTTACGCTTGGTGCCGCCGAAGCACAGATTGGCGCAAGGCTCCGGCAGCAGGATCTGGCCAATGCGCTCCGCCGCGGGCGTGAAGACTTGCACGCCATCGTAGCCGGCACCCACCCAGCCGCAACCAGCCCAGATATTGCCATCCACATCCGCGCGGATGCCATCGGCCATCCCGGGCTTGGTGTTCACGAACTCGCGCCCGTTGCGCAGGCTGCGCGCATCCGCCACGTCGTAAACGCGAATGTTGCGCGGCGCGTCCGGATAATGCGTAGCGCCGGTGTCCACGATGTAGAGCTTCTTGTAATCGGGCGAGAAGCACAGGCCGTTGGGCTTGTACATCTCGTCGATCACCATCTCCATCTTGCCGGTCTGGCCATCGATGCGGTACAACGCCTCTTTCAACTGCATCTCCGCGCGCGCGCCTTCGTAAGCGGCCAGGATGCCATAGCCCGGGTCGGTGAACCAGATGGCGCCATCCGGATGCACCACGATATCGTTCGGCGCGTTGAGCGGCTTGCCGTTCCACTTATCGGCCAGCACCGTAACCGCGCCGTCCGGCTCGTAGCGCACCACGCGCCGGTTCAAATGCTCGCAGGAAAGCTCGCGCCCCTGGTAGTCGAACGTGTTGCCATTGCTGTAGGCGCTGGGGCTGCGGTAAGTACTGATGTGGCCGTCCTCTTCGAGCCAGCGCATCTGCGCGTTGTTGGGGATGTCGCTCCACACCAGATAGCGGCCAGTGCCCGACCACGCCGGACCCTCGGCCCACAGCATACCGGTCCGCAGCCGGCGGATCGCCGTGTTGTTGATTTTGTATTTGGAGAAGCGCTTGTCCAGCGCCAGGATGTCCGGATCGGGATATCGCACCGGCTCTTTGCCGCTCCAGTCGCGTTGGGCGCGCATCGCTTTTGGGGCAAGGGCGGCGGACGCCAAGGCCGCCGTCAAGAAGGATCGCCGATTATTCACGTTGGCCAGTATAACGTGGCGCACGCACTCCTGCGTGCCGCGTCCCCACTCCTGGGGACGCAAGCTTTGTATCATAGCGGAAGATGCCCAAAATTCTCAGAACCCTTATCCTGACCTTAATCCTATCCAGTCTGGCATCCGCCGCCAACAATCGCTTCGTACATACCGACGGCAAACACATTGTCGCCCCCAATGGCGAAAAGCTGCTGCTGCGCGGCATCAACCTGGGCAACTGGCTGGTGCCCGAAGGCTACATGTTTCATTTCGAAAAGGGACCGGCGTCCTACCGCGAGATCTCGGCTCTGTTCAACGACTTGATCGGCCCGGATGAGGCGGCACGTTTCTGGAAGCAGTATCGCGATGCTTACATCGCCGAAGCCGACATCCGCTTCATCCACGAAGCCGGTTTCAACTGCGTCCGCATTCCGTTTCACTCCAAGCTGATCGACGACGGCACGGCGTTCCCGCTGCTCGACAGGGTGATCGCATGGTGCCGCCAGCAGCACCTCTGGGTGATCCTGGATATGCACTGCGCTCCCGGCGGCCAGACCGGGACCAATATCGACGACAGTTGGGGCTACCCGTGGCTTTTCGAAAGCGAAGAGGAGCAGCAATTGGCGGCGGGATTCTGGCGTAGCATCGCGCAGCGCTACGCCGACGAGCCTACGGTTCTCGGCTACGATCTGCTGAATGAACCCATTCCGCCACCTGTGGCCAACTTGAATTCCCGCCTGGAACCGGTTTACCGCAAGATCACGGAAGCCATTCGCCAGGTGGATCCGAATCACGCCATCATCCTGGGCGGCGCGCAATGGGACAGCAACTTCGAAGTGTTCGGGCCGCCCTTCGACCGCAACTCGATCTACACTTTCCACAAGTATTGGACTGCGCCCACGAAAGATGTGATCCAGCCCTACCTGGATTTCCGCGAGCGCTACCAGACGCCCATCTGGATGGGCGAATCCGGCGAGAACCAGGATTCCTGGATTGCGCAGTTCCGCACCATGCTGGAGAAGAACGACGTGGGCTGGGCATTCTGGCCGTATAAGAAGATGGATGCGACGTCGTCGCCGGTGAGCTTCGCGCGCCCCGCGCATTGGGACGAAATCGTGGCGTATGCGGCGCTGCCCGGCGGTATGGGTGCGGCCGAAGAGAAGATGAAGAAACGGCCGCCGCAGGATCATTCCCGCGCGGCGCTGGCCGATTTGCTGGCAAAGATTAAGCTGGAGAATTGCCGCACCAACGAAGGGTATTTGCAGGCGCTAGGGATGCGCAATCCGATGCCGAATTAGGCAGGGCTGCCGTTGCAGTATCCTGAACACTGGCCATGGCAGTGCGACTACAGTTCGAAGGGATTCGGTGTTTCTCCGAGCCGCAAGATGCCGTTATTCGTCCGATAACCTTGTTGGTTGGGGACAACTCGGGGAAGACTACGTTCCTCGCCCCGTGCTGCATTGCCCACGTGATCGCGCACGGCCGGCCATTGCCCGCAAACCCGTTAACCCCGTAATCGCGCGACTCCCGCTCCAGCGATGCAGCACGTTCGGGTTCGCCTCACACACCCCGCCACGGGCTCCTAGGGAAGCTCCCACTTCCAGCCGCCTCACGGCGGCCTGGTTGAATTGTTTCGTGAACCGGGCGTCTCAAATTCGGGGTCCACTCCAAGAGCGGTAACGAGTTTTTTGGACTCGATGAGGAAGATTTGATGCCGCGGACCGCTTTGGAGTGAAGAATTGTGCAGAAATGTTGAGAAATATGGACCGCCGATTTCCCTAACTCTGGAAGGACGGTACTTCTCAAACAATGGCACACCCACTTTCAGATTTCGTGATGTCGGCTTTCACTCCGGAACACGAGCATCACGACAGAATTACGATTGCCTGCTTCATGGCCGGCGCAAGCACCCTCCGCATTCCAAATAGCGAAGCGGACGGCATGGACGTCTATATATTGGTCGCCGAAGGCGTGCTGGGCTGTCTGGTGGAAGGTGGCCGACTACAACTGGACGCCGCAGGTTGGCACGTAGTAAGAGGTGCAATATCTACTGGCTCTTTGGGGAGCCCGGCACACCACGCCTCGTCGTAGCGGGCAAACTCGGAAAGAACTTGAGAATAGTCAGGATGTCGGGCGGCAGCGCGTGGAATTGGACCGGGCAGGGCACCTGAGGTCCGCCGATACAGACTCCAGCACGAAGAACAACCCCTTCGCGCCACAGCTAGATGCACGTCCAACGATCCTCATGTGCTTGCTCTCGCAATCGTCAGCGGCGCCCGCACCCTCGCCACAAACGACAATGCCTTGGCCTCCGACTTCAGAAACAAACGGATCATCGACAGGCCCAGAGGCAATATCTACCGCGATCCTGAGAAGCACGGGCGCTTGCTTCGCCACACTGCCTCATGCGGCGTTAGTACGGGCCGAGCCCGCAGGCGCGGCTAGAATCAACCTTCACGGCATACTGGTCTCCTGCCCGCTCCGTCTGCTATACTTCAGATTGAGTTGAAGAGTTGAACTGTTCAACTTTTTGGCAGAAATATGCCCGTCGTCGCCGTCAAGAACAAATACCAAGTAGTCATCCCCCAGGTCTACGTGAGCAACTTGGCATCCATCGCGGCGACCTCCTGGAGGCGAGAGTGGAGCGTGGCAAGATCACCTACACCCCCAAGATCGTCCTGGATCGAATTCCTGCCGGCAGGGTACAGCTTCAACAATTCATCAAGCAGACGCGAGAAGACGCCCCAGAGTGGTTAAAGCAGATTTGGGCGGCCTCCCAGCGGCGGGGCGCTGACAAGCTGACCATGCGGCAGATCAACGCAGAGATTGCCGCTGTCCGCCGTGAGCGATCCCGTAAAACGAAACAGCCCGCCAAATGATCGCGGTGGTACTGGATACCAGCATCGTTGTCTCCGCCATGATCGCTCCCAACGGAAATGAAGCCGCAGTCTTGTCCCTTGCGCTGCAAGGACAACTGGCCATGTGCCTCTCCCCGGTCTTGCTGGCGGAGTACCAGGACGTGCTCCATCGTCCACGCTTGAAACTTAGACCCAGCGAGATTGAAGCCGTGCTCGCCAACATTCGTGTGGTCAGCCGGATGGTGCAGCCGACCGAAACCCTCGAGATTTCCTGCGACGAGGCCGACAATCGCATCTAAGAATGCGCGGATGCAGGCAAGAACACCATTATCGTCAACGCGCGCCAACTGCTGGAGCTGCCGTATCCTAGACCACTTCGGCCAGCTCCCCGCCACCTGATAAAAATTCCGCCAGCGCACTCGTGGCGTCGCGCGTTCCCGGGAAATGTCGCGGAAGGGGTGAGTGGTGTCCCACCCCTTCCGGCCGCGCCGCGTGACGTTCCCACGTTTCACTGTTTATACGCGACAAACGGGGTCCATTGGCCCGTGTTCGGGTCCACCGACACTCCGCAAATGTCTCCCCGATCGTTGATCCCGTTGATTTGCGTCTCCAGCGAGCCTGGAACGCTCAGGACCGTAAAGGCGCCCTCGCTCGTGCGGACGAATCCCTCCCACCAACCAGAAAGATTTCTAAACGCCCCGACGATCGTGCCGCTGTCATTGATCGCGTTGGCAAGGGTGAGCATCGAGTCCGGCGGATCGATAGTCGCATACGTCTGGCCGTCCTTGAGGAAGCCGTGGGTCACGCCGCTCGAATCCGCGTACCAGCCGACCACCTGCCCCTTATCGTTCAGGGCGTCCACACTCGTGCTGTTCTCTGCCGATCCGGGTACAACGATAAAGGTGTACGACTGGCTGCTCGGGTCCCAGATCCAGGAGGAGCTATTCGTCCCGAAGGCTTCCCCAACGGCAACGCCGGCGTCGTTGATGTCGTACGCGTAGTTGCTCGTGTAGTTCGGAATGTTGGGAAGCATGGTCCAAGTGCCGGTCGGGAAGGAATACGTGACGGCGTACTGAGTATTGGCGACCCCGTTGTTATAGGAGGCGGCAACTACGCCCCGGTCGTTCAGAAAAAATAGCTCGGTGTTCGTGGCCCCGGGGTAGTCCAATGTTTGCAAGACGCCGCTCTGCCACACAAAGCCATGAAAAAGGTTGGAGCTGTCAGTGTACTCCCCCGTGACCAGCCGGACATTGTTGACTCCAAACGGGGCGTCGCAATAGTAGTTTGTTCCACACCCGATTGCGCCTGGAATCTCAATAGTAATGAATCGATACTGGGCACTGGCCGGGGTAGCCGCTGCGGCTTTGGCGGGTTGGGCTCCGCTCAGCGGGCTGGCTGGTACGCGGCCCCCCCTGAAAGTAGGTGCGGTTTGGCTCCAGGCCGTGGTGGCCAGGCACAAGGCCAATACCGGCAGGACGCCGCAATACGCGCGAGTGAGTTTGCCGGTAGGGACGAATCCTGCCAGCGCTAACGTTAGAGTGTTCTTAGTTCGGATCATGTGACTCTCCCTAATAATTGAACTCTTCCAAAGCGTCCCCTTCACGGTCGGAGCCCGATAATCGCCACTTCGGCGCCGCTCGGGTTCTGCCAGAGGGTTCCGGAAATGTCTCCCCGATCGTTGATGTTGTCCAAACCCGTAAGTTCCGGGCCGGGATAGTCCACGGTTGTGAAAAGCCCGCCGCTTGTGAGGACGAATCCCTGCGACGCGCCGGCCGCATCAAACCACTGCCCCACGATCGTGCCGCTGTTGTTGATCCCGAAGGCCCCAGTGCCAATTCCCCCCGGCGCGTCGATGGTTGTATATGTGCTAGCTTCCTCTAGGAAGCTGTGCTCCACGCCGCTCGCATCATAGAAGTAGCCTGCCACCTGCCCCTTATCGTTGATGGCGTTCGGCTGCGTGCCGTACTGCGCCGCCCCGGGTACAGCAAAGAAGGAGTACGAGAGCGTATTTGGGTTCCAGATCCAGGCGACGCTGGCATTGCCCTGGTAGGCGTTCCCGACCGCGAAGCCGGCGTCGTTGATCCCATACCCTTCATTTTCCGAGTAGCCCGGAATGTCGGGCAGCGCGGTCCACGTGCCGCCTGGCACGGAATACATGACCGCGTGCTCGGTATTGTCGGCGTCCCCATAGAAGCTAATGGCCACACCCTGGTTGTTTACTGCGAGCAGCAACGTGTACACGGCGCCCGGGTAGTCCACCGTTTGCAGGGTGCCGGCCTGCCACACAAAACCGTGGTGGTTCGAACTGGCATCCTCATAAAATCCGGTGACCAGCCTGGCATTGTTGATTCCAGCAGCTTGGGTATTGCCCGAGGCCGGAGCGCCAATGGTAATGAATCGATAGCGAGCGCTGGCCGGGGCATCCTCCGCAGGTTGGGTCGATGGGATCACGCCGCGTATTGTGCCTGCCCGGTGAGGCCCTTTGAGGCCGAGGCGGGTTTGGCTCCAGGCCGCGGTAGCAAGGCACAACGCCAACACCGGCAGGAGGCTGCGGTACGAGTGACTGAGTTTGCCGACAGTGACAAGTCCTGTCAGCGTTAATGTTCGAGTGATTTTCGTTCGGATCATTTTTCTCTCCTTAAGCGCAAAAGAATAATCTGACTCCTCGCCGCCCGGTGCGTGGACGACGCGGTTGCTTGAGTTAACACAAATAAGAAAGTCAAAGTCCCCTGGTGCCCAGGCTCAACGCACGATTAGGGCAGCACGCGGAAGGGCGCGTTGCTTGAAAGCGTGCGACTTTGTGTTATCACCTGGACCGCGCCGCTGGTCGCGCCGGCGGGTACGGTGGTCGAGATTGCGGTACCCGAAGAGTTGATGGTGAACACGGCCGCAGTGCCGTTAAAGGTGACGCTTGTCGCACCCGTGAGATCGGTACCCAAAATCTCGACAGCCCTCCCAGCCTCGCCGGAGGTAGGCCGTGTTTCCACAAACGGCCCCAGACCAACAGACAGTCTGAAGACCGTTCCATCGCCATTGGCCCCGCCACTCGGCGTTGTCCCGTAGAAGTCCCCATTGGTGGCCTGGACTAGCCCCGCGACGGGGTTTGCGCCGTCGGTGCACCCGCTTTGGGCGCAGAAGCTGTATAGCGTCGTCAGTGTGCCATTCGGGGTGATCTCGAAGACCGTGCCCCCACCGTTGGCCCCGTTAAAGCGGGTTGTCCCGTAGAGGTTCCCATCGGTGGCTTGGACGAGCCCGGCGGAAGGGCCGTTGCCGTCCGCGCACGCGCTCTGGGAGCAGAACCTGTATAGCGTCGTTAGCGCGCCACTCGGCGTGATCTTGAAAACCGTCCCAGCCCCGGCCCCGCGTTCGGAGGTTGTCCCGTATAGGTCCCCATTAGCGGCCTGGACCAGCCCGGCGCTGGGGATTTCGCCGTCCGTGCAACCGATCTGCGAGCAAAAGCTGTAAAGTGTCGTCAGTTGGCCGCTGGAGGTGATTTTGAAGACCGTGCCACTGCCGCTGGCCGCGCCACTACAGCGCGGGTTATTGTCGGGGGGAGTGCCGCTCCCACCACATGACGTTGTCCCGTAGAAGTCCCCGTCGGTGGCCTGGACTAGGCCGGCGGTGGGGTACTCGCCGTCCGTGCACTCGTGCCCTCCTTGGGAGCAGAAGCTGTACAACGTCGTCAGCGTGCCAGTCGGGGTAATCTTGAAGACCGCGCCCGTGAAATTGGCGCCGCCATAGTACGTTGTCCCGTAGAACTCCCCACTGGTGGCCTGGACTAGCCCCGCGCTGGGGGTTGCGCCGTCCGCGCATTCGTTTTGGGAGCAGAAGCTGTACAGCGTCGTCAGCGTGCCGCTCGGGGTCATTCTGAAGATCGTTCCCCAATAGTCGGGCCCCCCGAGATAGTAACCCGACGTTGTCCCGTAGAAGTCCCCATTGGCGGCCTGGACCAGCCCGCCAGCGGGGTTTTGGCCGTCCGTGCACCCGCTCTGGGAGCAGAAGCTGTGCAGCGCCGTCAGCGTGCCACGTGGGGTGATTGCAAAGACCGTTCCCCCGTCGTTGGCCCCCCCATACGTGGCTGTCCCATAGAAGTTTCCACTGGTGGCCTGGACCAGCGCTGCTCCGGGGTTTGCCCCGTCCGCGCTATTAAAGCTGTGCAGCGTGGTGAAGGTCTGCGCAGGCAGGGTCATCGCCGTCATTGCGCACAGCCCAAGAGCAGCATACGCCCCCCAGTCTAGTTTGCCCCACGCATTAACGATTCTTTTCATAGGTGGCTCATTCTCCACACTGCCCCGGCTTAAGCTTGGTGCGCCGTTGCCGTACGTCCCGGCGCGCATCCCGCCTTTCACTGGTGATAGACGGAAAACGGTGCTCAAAACTTGAAAGAAAAGTTTTTCCCACCTCCGAATCGGGTAACATAGTGAAGATTTAGCGAGGAGATGAGTGAGCCAGGAACCGCACGGCGAAGTCACCGAACTGCTGCTGGCATGGAGCGGCGGGGAAACTTCCGCCCTCGACAGGCTGATCCCCCTGGTTTACGCGGAGTTGCGTCGTCTGGCCCACCGTTATATGCGCGGCCAGCCCCTGGACCACACCCTTGAAACCGCGGCTCTGATCAACGAAGCCTATTTGCGGCTGATCGACTCCAGCCGTGTCCGGTGGCAGGACCGCGCGCACTTTTTGGCGGTAGCCGCGCAGGTGATGCGGCGCATTCTGGTCGACTATGCCCGTTCGCGAGGGTCCCTGCGGCGGGGCGGCGACTGCCAGCGTATCTCTCTGGAGGCGGTGGCAACTCTGCACCAGGCGCGCAGCACGGACCTGGTCGAACTCGATCGGGCGCTCAATACTTTGGCCGTCACATCCCCGCGCAAGGCGCAGGTGATCGAGCTACGCTTCTTCGGCGGGCTGAGCGTGCCGGAGACGGCCGCCGTCCTGGACGTCTCCGAGGATACCGTGATGCGCGATTGGAAGCTGGCCCGGGTGAGGCTCTACCACGCGATGAAGAAGGATCGCGCGCATGCCGGATAGCGAGCGGGAGCGCAGACTGGATGAGATCTACAGCGCCGCTCTGCAGCAGGACGCCAGCCGGCGAGCTGAATTCCTGAGCCAAGCCTGCGGCGGCGACACCGCACTGCGCCAGGAAATCGAATCGCTGCTCGGCGACGAGCGCAAGCTGGGCGACTTCCTGGAAAAGCCGGCGTTGGAAGTGGGCGGCCTCCGCATGGCGGGCGGCCCGGATAGGTCGCTGGTGGGCCACACGTTTGCGCCTTACGCTGTCGTATCTCTCCTCGGAGCGGGCGGGATGGGCGAGGTCTATGCGGCCCGTGATACCCGCCTTGGGCGGTTGGTCGCTCTGAAAACTCTGCAACCCGATGTGGCCGCCGATCCGGAGCGCAAGCGGCGCTTGCTGCTGGAAGCCCAGGCGGCTTCGGCGCTGAACGATCCGCACATCGTGGCGCTGTACGACGTAGGCAGCGCGGACGGCATCGACTTCCTGGTCATGGAGTATGTGCCGGGTGAGACGCTGGACAAGCTAATCGCGCGTGGCGGACTGCAGATCCCGCAGGCCCTCGAATACGCCATCGCCACGGCCGGCGCGCTGGCGCGGGCGCACAAGGCAGGCATCATCCATCGTGACCTGAAGCCGGGCAACATCATGATCACCGAAGAGGGGACGGTGAAGGTGCTCGACTTCGGTCTGGCCAAGCTTACGGAGGGGCCGCAGGCCGCGGCTTCCGAGGGAGGGGGGAGTCTGGTATCTATAGCCGGGTTGATTCTGGGCACGGCCGCATATATGTCGCCGGAACAGGCGCAAGGGCAAACGGTTGACGCGCGATCCGATATTTTTTCCTTCGGCGTGGTGCTCTACGAGATGCTGACGGGTCAGCGTCCCTTCCAGGGGTCCGACCGGACCTCGACCTTGGCCGCGATCGTGCAGATGGAGCCGAGGTCGTTAATCGAATTGAACGCGGCCATCCCCGGCCAATTGGAGCGCATCGCTCTACTCTGTCTCCGTAAGGACCCCGCTGAGCGGTTCCAGGAGATGGCGGATGTGAGAGTGGCTTTAGAAGCGCTGCGACCGGCTAAGCCGGCCGCCCGGCGCGGTTCCTGGCCTGCCGTGGCTGCGGCAGCAGTAGTGATCCTGGCCTTGGGTCTCGCGGCCGCCTATCAGTGGCTACGCAGATATCCGGTGGGTAAAGCGCCCCACGACCTGCTTCAAAGGCAGCTCACGTCCAATCCGATGGAAGACTGGGTCGCGGGCGCGGCCATTTCTCGGGATGGCAGCCAGGTGGCCTACCGGGATCAGGCGGGCTTCCTGATACGAGCGATCGATTCCGGCGAAACTCGTTCACTCCCTCTGCCGCGAGAGTTGGACAGTCGATCCGGAGGGGGATTGCAGTGGTTCCCGGAAGGAGGGAATCTGCTGGCCGACTTTGTCACGCCGGAGGGATACGCCATCTGGGTCATCCCCCTAACGGGCCCCGCGCCGCCGCACAGAGTGTACAGTCTTGGCACGGACCCGGCCATCTCACCGGATGGACGATCAATAGCCTTTGTGAACGGCCCCCTGGATACATGGGGGAGGGAGATCTGGGTGGGCGGGATCGACGCCAGCCCGCCACGGAAGTTGGTTACCGGGGACACCTTCAGCCTTCGAAATCCCGCTTGGTCCCCGGACGGCCGTTGGATCGCATATGAGAGGTGTGAGAGGACTAAAGATGGCTCCATTAGTACCGCTATCGAAGTACGGCCTGCGAGCGGTGGGCCGGCAAGAATTCTCGCATCCGAGTCGAATTTTCGCCGGTCGGACTTGTGGCCGTGGTGGGGAGCCATGACTTGGTCGCCCGACTGGCGCCTGCTATTCGCCATCAGCAAGGACGGCCTTTGGCAACTCCGGGTGGACCCATCCGGATGCAAGCCCCGGGGCAAACCTGAACGGCTGGCGCCGCGGGCCGGAGCCCCGGCGCTTTCCATGAGGCAAATGCGCGATGAGTGGTTGGGAACCTTGAGCGTGTCGGCGGACGGAAAGCGCCTGGTGTTTGTGAAAATGCGCGGGCAGTGGTGCGTGGAGGTAGGCGAGCTCGGCAGAGGCGGCACGACCTTGAAGGCGCCCCACCGCTTGACGCTCGACGATCGGGACAATTCGTTCTCGGGGTGGACACGGGACAGCAAGGCTGTGCTCTTTTCCTCAAGACGAAATGGAAAAAGCGAAATCTTCAGGCAGGGAGTTAACGACATCGTGCCCGAGACGGTGGTCCGCGGCTCCGCGGATGTCTGGGGCGCGTGGCCGAGCCCGGACGGCGCATGGCTTATCTATGCGGAGCGCGACCGGCACCCCGCCGCTCCGGTGCGACTGATGCGCCTCCCAGCCGCCGGCGGGTCGCCGGAACTAATATTCGAGGATCCGACCCGCTTAATCGAGGATCCCACCGGCTCGATGGACTTTAATTGCCCGCTAAAACCCGGCTCTCCTTGCGCGTTCCGGCAGACCGAGGGGAATCAGAGGGTCTTTTATTCGTTCGATCCTGTCCGGGGCAAAGGGGGCCGCATTGGACAGATCGAATACATGGGTGGCGCTTTCGATTGGGATATCTCCCCTGATGGCTCTCGCCTGGCTGTAGTGGACAATCGGGACCGCGTCGAGTTGCTCACGCTATCCGACCGGACCTGGCGCGAGATTCCGGCTGACCCGGCTGGAGGGCAATTCACATCGATAAACTGGGCGCCGGATGGCAACGGATTCTTCGTCGTTTCTTGGTGGCCGGACTCTAACAACCTGCTGCACATTACAAACGCCGGTAAAGTGGAACGCCTGTTGAGCAGGGGCAGCGAGCATCAGCTTAATGGTCCGTTGCCTTCTCCCGACGGAAAGTACCTGGGATTTGGGGCCAGAAGGGAGGACAGCAACGTGTGGATGACCGAAAGCTTTTGACGTCCGCCCACTCCTCCCGCCACCTGCTAAAATCCAGGCAAATGCACTCCTCCCGTCGCGTATTCCTGGGAGCGGTCACTGCCGCCTCGTACACCCGGATATTGGGCGCGAATGACCGCATACAAGTAGGCTTCATCGGCTACGGGCTGATCGGCCGCCAGCACGTCCACGATTTCAAGAATCAGAAAGACGCGGATCTTGCCGCCATGTGCGAAGTCTGCCAGCCGCGCCTGGAAGAGGGCCTCGCGGCGTGTGGGCCTGATGCCAAGCCCTACACCGACTTTCGAAAACTGCTCGACAACAAAGACATCCAGGCCATCGTCGTCTGCACGCCCGACCACTGGCACACGCTGCTCACCATCATGGCTTGCGCCGCCGGCAAAGACGTCTACGTGGAGAAGCCGCTGACCGTCTTCGTCAAGGAAGGACGCTGGATGACCACCGCCGCACGGCGCTACCAGCGCATCGTACAGGTGGGCACGCAGCAGCGCTCGGGTCCGCATTACCAGAAGGCTCGCGAGCTGGTGCAGGCGGGCTATTTCGGAAGAGTGCTTAGCGCGCGCATGGGCGCATATCGAAACGTGATGCCCGGCTTCGGCAACCCGCCCGATGGGCCGCCGCCGCGCGATCTGGACTACGACATGTGGCTCGGCCCCGCTCCGAAGCGGCCCTATAATCCGCATCGCGCGCTCTATCATTTCCGCTGGTTCTGGGACTATTCCGGCGGCCAGATGACCAACCTCGGCGCGCACGATATCGACATTGTGCAATGGGCGTTGGGGGTCAAGGGACCGCTTGCGGTTTCATCGAGTGGCGGGCGCTTCGCCCTCCAAGACAATGGCGAAACACCCGACACGCAGGACTCCGTCTTCGAATACCCCGGCTGTACCGCTATCCATTCGATGCGCGAAGCCAGTGCCGGGCGCCGCGCCGGATACGGCTTGGAATTCTTCGGGACCAAGGGCAGCATGACGGTTACACGCGGGGGGTACGAAGTGTTTCCCGACATGAAAATCGATCCCACCAACGCCATCCCAGTCTTCGAAGGACAGCCCACCGGCGGCCCGCAGCATTCCGCGACCAAGCCCGAGCCTTGGATCGACGCGCGCAAAGAGCCCGGCTCGTCGCCGCAGCAATTCGACTTGCACGCGCGCAATTTTCTGGATTGTATTAAGAGCCGCCAACTGCCGATCTCCGATGTCGAAGGGGGACACCGCACGGCGGTCGCCTGCCACCTGGCGAATATCTCGCTGCGGCTCGGCCGCAAGATCCGCTGGGACGTGGAGAAAGAAGAGATCATCGGCGATCGGGAAGCGTCTGCGCTGCTGGTGCGCCCTTATCGCAAGCCGTGGGACGAAGTGCTGCGGAGCTTGAATTTATGAATCGCAGAACTTTTCTGGTCACCGCCGCAGCCGGCGCAAGCGCCTTAGCCGACGGGCCGCGCTCGAAGATGGGGATCGCGGTCACTTCCTACATGAGCTTCGGCCGGCCCAAGGATACTCTCGAATTCCTGGAGCATGCCAACGCGCTGGGCGCGGGCGGCATCCAGATGCCGTTGACCTCGCGCGAGCCGGATTACATCCGTAAATTCCGCGCGCGCGCTGAGGAACTCGGCATGTATTACGAGGTGATCGCCGCGCTGCCGAAGGCGGGCGACACGGCGGCGTTCGACAGCACGGTGGCCGCCGCCAAGCAAGCTGGCGCGCTGGCCATTCGCGTCAACTGCCTGCCCGGCCGGCGCTACGAGAACTTCACCAATCTGGCGGATTGGGACAAGGCAGTGGCCCAAAGCCACGAGAATATCGACGCTGCGCTACGCATCGTCGAGAAGCACCAGATGCCCCTGGCCATCGAGAACCACAAAGATTGGACCGCCGTCGAGATGGCGGCGCTGATGAAGGAGAAGTCGAGCCGCTGGCTGGGCGTCTGCCTGGATACCGGCAACAATATCGCTCTGCTGGACGACCCCCTGGCCACCGTGGAGGCCTTGGCGCCATTCGCGATTTCCAGCCATATAAAGGATATGGGGGTGGCGCCCTACCCTGACGGCTTCCTGCTATCGGAGATGCCGCTGGGCGAAGGCATGCTGGACATGCGCCGCATCGTGGACACCATTCGCCGCGCCCGGCCGGAGACGCGCCTGACGCTCGAAATGATCACGCGCGATCCGCTGAAGGTACCTTGCTTGACAGACGGGTATTGGGCGACTTTTCCGCAGCGCAACGGGCTATACCTGGCGCGCACCTTGCGCATGGTGCGCGAAAAGCCATTGCCCGTCGTCACCGGGTTGTCGCGCGAAGCACAATTGCAATTGGAAGAAGACAACGTGAAAAAAAGCCTGACCTACGCCCGCGAACACCTGGGCCTGTAGTCTGCCCGTGGGGCGGGCGTCCACGCCTGCGGCGGATCTCCAGACCCGCCCTGTCGGCGTCCCAAAGTGAGCGTCCGCAGTCAGCACATGGCGGATACCCAGTTCCGTCATCACTACAAAACCGGTCAGATCCGTGAATGAGATGCGAGGCTTGTCCTTATAGCGCAGGCGCAAGCGGTACGCCCGCGCGAAGCGCCCGGCGGTTATCGGTTCCACGCGCACCATGCCGGCGTCCCGGGCGCGCAGCACTGCCGAACAAAACCGCTCCGCCTCCGCGAACGGGCTGCCCCCGAACAGGCGCGTGAAGGTCTCGTCCAGCACGTAATCGCTTGTTACCAGGATCCCATTTTCAGCCCCAGGTATCCACGAATAGCAGCGGGCGCTCAATCTCCGTAGAGGGCTTCATCGATATTCTGGCTCAGCCGGCCGTGGCGCACCGCGCCCTCGGCCCTGGCTAACGGATCGCGACGTGGCTTGCCCGGCGGGCGGGTCCCGGCTTCCAGCCGCAGACGGATAATCTCGGCCATGCTGACGCGCGTGCGAAAAGCCTCCTGACGCAGGTTTTCGTGCAGCGCGTCCGGCAGGAAGACGGTGGTTCGCTTCATACTCATAGACATAGTGACATATATATGTCCATCTTGCAGGATCTCTCGCGCACGCTCCGCCTGCTACAATCGCTGGGATGTTCCGTAAGGTCCTGATCGCCAACCGCGGGGAAATCGCCGTGCGCGTCATACGCACATTGCGCGAGATGGATATCGCCTCCGTTGCCGTCTTCTCCGATGCCGACCGCACTTCCATGCACGTGCGCATGGCCGACGAAGCCGAATGGGTCGGATCGTCGCCCTCCACCGAAAGCTATCTGTGCATCGACCGCATCCTGGACGCCGCCCGCAAGCATGGCGCGGAGGCCATCCACCCCGGCTACGGCTTCCTCAGCGAGAATGCGGATTTCGCCGCCGCCTGCGAAGCGGCCGGCATGGTCTTCATCGGGCCATCCGCCGAGTCCATCCGTCGCATGGGTTCCAAGACTGCCGCCCGGCAGATGGCCATCGCCGCGGGCGCACCGGTGGTTCCCGGCGCTCACGAAGCGCTCGCCGGTCCCGCGGATGCCCGCGTCTTCGCCCGGCAGTTCGGCTATCCGCTGCTGCTGAAAGCCGTTGCCGGAGGCGGCGGCAAGGGCATGCGCCGCGTGGATTCTGACGCCGAACTGGACGCCGCGTTTCGCGATGCCTCCAGCGAAGCCGAGCGCTTCTTCTCCAACCCCGATCTGTACGTCGAAAAGCTGATCGAGCGTCCGCGCCACATCGAAATTCAGTTGTTGGGCGACCGCTACGGCCACATGGTTCACTTCGGCGAGCGCGAATGTTCCATCCAGCGCCGGCACCAGAAGGTCATGGAAGAGTGTCCGTCGCCGCTGGTCGCCGCGCGCCCCGGCATGCGCGCGGCCATGGGCGAGGCGGCCATCCGCGTGGCCCTCAGCGCGGGCTATTACAACGCGGGTACGGTCGAATTCCTGGTAGACGGGCGCGGCGATTTCTACTTCCTGGAGATGAACACACGTCTGCAGGTGGAGCATCCCATCACCGAACTGCTCACCGGCCATGACCTGGTACGCCTGCAATTGGAGGTGGCCGCGGGTGAAAAGCTGCGCCTGCGGCAGGAAGACATCGCGTGGCGCGGCTCCGCCATGGAGTGCCGCATCTACGCCGAAGATCCTTACAACAACTTCTTCCCATCGCCGGGCAAAATCACGCGTCTGACTCGTCCTATGGGGCCGGGTGTGCGCCTGGATGGTTGCGTCTACGACGGCTGGACCGTGCCCATCGACTACGATCCGCTGCTGGCGAAACTGGCCGTGTGGAACGGCACGCGGGAGAGCGCCATCGCCCGTATGCTGCGCGCCCTGCGCGAATACGACGTGGCCGGCATCCATACTAACATCGCGTTTTTCAGGCAGATTCTGGAAGACGAGGAATTCCGCGCAGGCCGGCTGCACACGGGCTTTGTGGATGAATTCCTGGAGCGCCGCAAGCCCGTCGTGCCGCCGCCGGAACTGGAATCCATCGCGGCGTTGGTAGCTGCCTTCCATTCCAAGAGCAATGCCGCGCGTGCGATAATTGCCCAACCGCCGCGCAGCCGGTGGCTCGATACCGGCCGCCATGAGGCGCTGCGATGAACCCGATCGTCGCCGTAGAGCCCGGCGTCTATTCAGTCCTCGTGGACGGCCGCAGCTACGAAGCACGCATCGAACAGTCCGATGGCTGCGTCATCGTCCTCATCGACGGCCACCGTTTCGAGGTCGAGATCCGCGACCCGCGCCGCTGGTCGCGCCAGACTGGAAGGCAGGGCGTCGAAGGCCGTCTGAATGTGACTGCGCCGATGCCCGGCAAAATCGTGCGCCTGCTGGTGGCGGAGGGCGATACGGTAGAGGACGGCCAAGGTCTGCTGGTGGTCGAAGCCATGAAGATGCAGAACGAAATGAAAGCGCCGAAGGCCGGACGCGTGGTTTCACTTACCGCCCGCGAAGGCGCAACGGTGGCGGCAGGCGATGTGCTGGCGGCGATCGAGTAAGACAAGCATGACGCTCTGGGCCCTGCATCGTGTCTGGTCCGTTGCTTACCTATCTGGCAATCCGTTATCTGGATAGTATGGACGCTTCGAAAGCGACGAGAAACCACGTACTCTGGGAAATCCGCGGAAGAGCTTTCGACGAAGTCGAGCAAGAGCGCTTTCTGGAGTTGATGAAACAGCACACGTTCACTACTGCTCACGTCATTTCCGAAACGCTGAAGCTGCGAGGGAATTCGGCCATGAGCCGAGAAGCGGAAGAGTTTCGAAGGAACAGCCTGGAAGTTCTTATGGGCGGTGCCATAACCGAGATAGCTTGTCCGATGGCGGAGATCTGCAAGGCGGAGGATTTTCGCCAACTGATCTGCCGGTATGGCCTCACCGATGCTGGGGTAGTCTTTGTCGCATCTAACAACAGGGCACTTGTGCTGACGGATGACGGGCGCCTTTTCGGCAGCTATTCAGAAGACTCGGGTCATGTGATCGCCCTGCTGGACGATTATCTCCGGGAACCAGCCTAAGCCTGTCCCAGGTGTTTCGCCAGGAACGGCAACCCCTGCACGCCATAGAACGAATGGATGTCGTTGAAAACTTCCTGCTGGGCCATCTCCCCGGCGTTAAAAACCTCGTACACTTTTCGCACGCGCGCGAAGCTGGCCTTGCTGGCGGCCACCGGAAAGATATCGTCCTTCATGCCTGACTCGACAAACAACGGGCGCGGCGCGATCAGGCCCGCGACATCGTACATCTCGGCCCAATCGAGAATTCCGGGAACGTAATTGTCGATGCAGTGCGAGAGGCTCATGACGCTATCGCGGAACGTGTTGAGATAGCCACTGATCATGGCGGCGCGGATGCGCGGTTCGAGCGCGGCGGCGAACGTGGTGACGGTGCCGCCGCCGGAGATGCCCATGCATCCCACGCGGCGCGCGTCGAGTTCCCTGCGGGTTTCGACCCAGTCGATGGCGCGCATCACGTCATAAACGCGCCATCCGACCATGGTCTGACCGAGCAAGAGCGCCGCCCCCGCGGAAGGCTGGCACGCAGTGGCCTCCGCGCCTTTCTTGCGCGTGACCGGATCGCGGCGGCAGCCGAAGGCCAGCGGTTCGATGGCTACGGCGGCCATGCCGTGCTCTACCACCTGGATTGCGAAATCGTGCTGATAACCTGGTTTGTTCGTGCGGTCGCGGCCCTGGGCGTCAATGCCCACGATATCGTCCACTCCGCGTCCGTGGCCGGGCAGGCAGATCATGGCGGGATGCGGCGGCGCGGAATCGCGCGGCGTCAACAGGTAGCCGAGCACTACCAGGCCCGGCCGGCTTTCAAAGACGAACTTCTCGCGGCGATAGGCGGGGAAGTCACGCGTTTCGAGGGTCTGAGGTTGCAACGCCGTGCGTTGCGCGGGAAATCCGCCAACCAGTTCGGTGAGTTTGGCGTGCAGGCGCTTCTGCCAGACTTCCGCCTGTTTGCGGTTCTGTGCGCGGAAGGTTAGCCGAAGCGGCGCCGACTCGTAGAGTTTACGGGTGTAAAGAACGGGGTCGAACGCGGCGCCGTCGACTTTGTCTTCGAAGCCCTCCAGCGGGCCGCCGTATTTGTTCTGGGCGCGCGCGGCGGGTAAGAAAACCGCGCTTCCGGCAGCCGCCAGTTTACCGAGTTCTCTGCGTGTCATGGCGATGCTCCCGCTTGCATTTGCAAGCTAGTTTGCGATACCAATTATATCCCGGAGGCTTCATGAAGAGACTAACGATATTCGCCGCGGCGCTCGCGCTGGCGGCTCCAATTTTCGCCGCGGACGAAAGCGCCATATTCGCCAAGCACTGGCAGACGTCCAAAGAGTTCACGATCGCGGTGGCGGAAGCCATGCCGGCCGCCGATTTCAATTTCAAGCCGAATGACGAGGAGATGAGCTTCGGCAAGGTGATGACGCACATCGCGATCAACAACATTCGGGCCTTCGCCACCGTGAGCGGGGTGAAAGCTCTCGATACGCCGGAGAAGATCGCGGCCGCGTTCGCAGATCCCAAGGGGGGCGCATTCGACAAGGAGAGCACCATACAATTCCTGCGCGACTCGTTCGACTTCTGCACCAAAGCGTTCGCTAAGATCGACACGGAGAAGCTAGACGCCATGTTCGGGCCGGCGAGCGGGCGCGAACGGTTGTGGTCCTGCTTCACGCACACGGCGCATCATCGCGGACAGGCGGAAGTTTACTTGCGGATCAAGGATATCAAACCGCCGGACTACCGCTTCTGAGGCGCGTGCGCTCGAATTCGAAGCGCCCGGCTGCATCCAGTTAATATAACCAACCATCCAAATGGCGAGGAGGAAACACGAAATTGGAAACGCGACGGATTGGATCGCTGGAAGTATCGGTGGCGGGGTTGGGCTGCAACAACTTCGGATGGCGCATCGACGCGGATGCCAGCGCGGCGGCCGTGAACGCCGCGCTGGATGCCGGTATCAACTTTTTCGACACGGCGGATATTTATGGCGCGGGCGCGAGTGAGGAGTTTCTGGGCCGGGCCCTGGAATCGCGCCGCGACGAGGTGCTTATCGCCACCAAGTTCGGCATGAAGATGGACGAACAGCGGCGCGGCGCGAGTCCCGAATATGTTCGGCGGGCGGTCGAAGACAGCCTGCTGCGCCTGGAAACCGATCGCATCGATTTGTATCAACTGCACCAGCCCGATCCCGAAGTGCCCATCGCGGAAACGCTGGGCGCGCTGGACGACCTGGTGCGTGCGGGCAAGGTGCGCGAGATTGGCTGTTCGAACTTTTCGGGCGATCAACTGCGCGCGGCGGAGGCGGCCGTGCGGGCAGGCGGCGGGCGCTTCGTGAGCGTCCAGAACCAGTACAGCCTGGTGCATCGCGAGCCGGAAGCGGACGTCATCCCGGAATGCGTGCGTGCGGGTATCGCATTCCTACCCTATTTCCCGTTGGCCAACGGGCTGCTCACCGGGAAGTATCGACGTGGCCAGCCGCTTCCCGAAGGCAGCCGCGCGCGGGATGGGTTTGGTCCAAAGGTGTTCACGGATGCGAATTTGGCCTTGGTGGAGTCGCTCGCCGATTTCGCCGTCGCGCACGGGCACACCATGTTGGAACTGGCGGTTTCGTGGCTGGCCGCGCAACCCGCGGTAGCGTCGGTGATCGCCGGCGCGAAAACGCCCGAGCAAGTGAGGGCCAATGCATCCGCCGCAAGCTGGCGGCTCGCCGCGGCGGATCTCGCGGGGATCGAAGAGATCCTGACAAGCGTGCCACACGCGCAATGACTACGGCGTGTGTCAACATGAAGCTTGCGAATCCTGTTGGCACATAACTCGCTCTACTATCCGTCCTACGGCGGCGGCGACAAGTCCAACCGCCTGCTGATGGAAGCGCTGGCGGCCAGGGGACACGCCGTGCGGGTGGTGGCGCGCGTGGAACATTTTGGCGCGGACGCGCACGCCGCGCTGGTGCGCGAACTGGCCGCTCGCGGGGCCGAATTGCATGCCCGCGAACAGGCCGGCGTCGAGTTCCAATTGAACGGCGTGGAAGTCCGCATACTAACCGGCGACCCAAATCTGCGGGTTTATTTCGCCTCCCAGGTGCGCGCGTTCGAGCCGGAGATTGTCGTCGCCTCCACCGACGATCCGGCGCACCTGATGCTGGAAATCGCGTTGCGTTCGCCGCGCGCCCGCGTGGTCTATCTGGTGCGCGCTACCGTTGCGCTTCCGTTCGGTCCGGACACCGGATTGCCGAGCGAGTTCCAAACCGAAGCTCTGCTGCAAGCCGATGGCGTGGTGGCCGTGAGCGAATACGTGGCTCAATACACGCGGCAATGGGGTGGCATGGAGGCAATCCACGTGCCGATTTCGCTGCTGGACCCCGTCGGCCCTCCGGACTTGGGCCGCTTCGACAACCGCTTCGTGAGCATGGTGAATCCATGCGCGGTGAAAGGTATCTCGATCTTTCTGGCGCTGGCGCAGTGTTTTCCGAACGTGGAGTTCGCGGCCGTCCCCACGTGGGGCACCACGGCGGCGGATTTCACGGCGCTGCGGAAGCTGCCGAACGCCTCGATTCTACCGCCGGTCGACGACATCGACAATCTGCTCCGCCAGACGCGCGTGATGCTGGCGCCGTCGCTGTGGGCCGAAGCGCGCTCGCGCATGATTCTAGAAGCGATGTCGCGCGGCATTCCGGTGATGGCCAGCGACGTCGGCGGCTTGGCAGAGGCCATGCTCGGCATGGACTATCTGCTCCCGGTCAATCCGGTGGCGCGCTACCGGCCCATGGTGGACGAACTGATGGTGCCGGCCGCCGAAATCCCACCGCAGGATGTGGGGCCGTGGGCGGCAGTTCTGGAACGTCTGCTGACGGACCGGGCCCATTACCGGCAGTTGTCGGCGGAGTCCCGCCGCGCGGCGCTGGAATACGCGCGCAATCTGAACGCCGAGCCGTTCGAGGCCTATCTCGAAAAGGTCTTGCAGGCGCCCAGAAGGCGCGCGGGCACTCGCCGTCAGCAGATGAGAGCGCCGCCCTCCCCGCTCTCAGGCGATCGGCGGCGGCTGCTGGCGCTGCGTCTGAAGCGAGCGAACACGCATGTGGGTGGCTGAAACATCGTCCACATCTTCAGATGACCGGGCGGTGCTGGCGCGCCGGGCGACGGAACTCGCGCGCGCGGCTATGCCCGGCGTGGATGTGGAGATTCTCTGGGACGGCATGTGGGTGCGCCGGGTGGAATCCGATTACTTTCCGGATCCCGACATCTTCCGCGCCGCGCCCAATTGGGAGCGCTGGGCCGGGCAGGCGCGCAAGCATCTCCACGACGCGGAGGACTATTGGTTCCATCTATACAAGCCTCAGCCAGGCGATGCGATTGTGGATATCGGCGCGGGGCGCGGCGAGGACGTATTCGCATTTTCGCGCGCGGTGGGCCCGGCTGGGCGCGTCTGGGCCATCGAGCCGCACCCGGTCTCGTTTGCGGCGCTGCGCCGGTTGTGTGAACTCAACCGGCTGGCGAATGTGACGGCGCTAAACTACGCGTGCATAGACCGGGCGGCGGATTTGCAGATCGAAACGCTGCCGGTATGGGAGTCCAACTACGTGCGTGCCGGCGATCCCAGCCCGGCGAGTGACCCGGTGAAGAGCGTGCGATTCGACGATCTGGCCGCGCAGCACGGCATTGAGCGTATCGACTTCCTGAAGATGAACATCGAAGGCGCCGAGCGGCAGGCGCTGCCGGGCTGTGAGGGGGCGTTGCGACGAGCGCGGTTTGTGTGCATCGCGGCCCACGACTTTCGCTCCGCCCGCGGCGAAGGCGAAGAATTCCGCACGCTCGATTTCGTGAAGCAATTCGTGGCTGGCGCGGGCTTCGAGATCGTGATGCGCGACGATCCGCGCTATTATGTGCCGTATCACGTACATGGCGTGCGGGCACCGGCTTAGCCAGGTTAGCCCAATGTCACTTCGTTCCAGGAACTCTGCATAAATTGTGGGGCGGACCCCCTGTCTGCGCGAGTCCCCCTGGACCCGCTCTTTGCTCGAAGCATCAATTCCTTGACCGTCGTGGCGAGCCGACGAGGGCGTCGGCCGCAGTCCAGGGGGACCGCCCCACAACTTATGCGGAATCGCGTCTCGCAATGAGTTGGCCTATCAGCCCGGGTGCAGCCGATCCAGCTCGTCCACGATTTTCTGGCGAACGGCATCTCGCAGCGTGGACACCTGCTTGATGTTCCAGCCGTCAACGGAGACCGCCTCCAGAATCCGGAGATAGAGATCCTGGGTGCTTCCAAACATCCACGAGTTTCGCGGCAGAGCCGCTCCGGAACCGTCCACGACCAGAGGCAAGATCGGGATGTGCTCACGAATCGCCAACTGGAAGGGACCCTCATTGAACGGAAGGACGTGCCGGTCCGGCGAGCGGGTACCTTCCGGGAAAAACACAACCGAACAATGCTGGCGAAGGTATCGCGCACACTGCAACAACGCCTTTGCGCTCTTGCGCCGGTCGGATCTCGCAACTGGCACGTCCCCTGCCATGCGCAGCATCCAGCCCAATAGCGGCACCCGGAATAACTCCGCCTTGGCGAGCCATTTCGTATCCAGCTTTAGGTGCGCAATCAACGGAATGTCAGCCAGCGACTGATGGTTGCTGACGACTACATACACCTGATTCGCGACCAGATTTTCACCGCCGGAAATGTGGATGCGCCACGGGTTGACTCCAGCCAGGACGCGCCCAAGCCTGCGGAACCAGCGTCCCGTGCGCAGCCGGCGCGGCTCATGGTCAAACAGCCTGACCACGCCTAGCAGCGGAGTCCACAGCAGAATGAGTAGCGCACTCGCTGTCCAAATCCACGCGGTTCGCAGCAAAGAAATCATCTAAGTTGTTGACGGGCTACCTCAGGATAACACTGGCGAGGGCCGGGCGAACGCAGCAACGGGCGCGCCATGCCGGCCGGTTAGCTTACGATAACGGTTCGCCCAACGTCACTTACTTTTCTCGATATCGAGAATGCCGCGTGATTTGTGGGCCAGCCCCCGGTCTGCGCGTCCGCCACGCATGCGCTTCGCTCGAAAAATAACGTGCCTTGACGGTCGTAACAGGTCCGGCGAGGGCGTCGGCCGCGGTCCAGTGTTCGGCTAAAACTATACTACAGGTGAAGGCGCTTGAGACAGCGCTTGAAGTCGGGCAGAAATTCCGGAAACAGGTTGCCAAATCCCACGCCCGCCGAACTGGAGGCCCAGTTGATGGCGGTGGCGTTCAGGTTCCGGCTGCGCGTTGGATAGTACGCATTCGAAAGCCCCACGCTCAATGCCGTCCCGGTAAAATTCGACCAGTTCACCGTGCTCGCGCCCGCATCCGTTCGCGTGACCACGGCCCGGCTGACGGCATAGCCCACGCGCGACCAGAAACCGTATCGCTCACCCCTCCGCCGGTACTTGTTATCCTCGTGCAACACGGACGCCATCACGAAGTCGCTGAAGAAGTTCTGGGTCACATTATCGGCAGTCGCGGCGCCGAAACGCTTCGCCATGGCCAGGCTGCCCACTCCATACTTTGGGTCCGTATTGGTGGCCTGCGACACGCCGCCGGTCGCCGCGCTCGCGAGTATCGTAAGCGGAGTGAAGGTCTCTTGCACGAAAAACTGCCATTTTTGCTCGACGGTGACAGGTGCACCGGCCACGGCGGGGTCCGGCACGGTCTGCGCATCGCTCCGGAACGGCGCGCACAGAGCCGCGCCAGCGACTGCCAGGCAGAGGGAATGCCGGAGATGCCTCACTCTTATAGGATGCGTCAAACCGGCCCGGAGTGCACCTATTCGAGGCCGCGCGCGCGCAAAGCGGCGTGCGCCGCGTGAAAGCCGCACATGCCGTGTACCGCTCCGCCGGGCGGCGTGGACGAGGAGCACAGGTACACGCCATCGAGCGGCGTGCGATAGAGCAGGCGCGTGGGCCGCAGCACGAGTTGCCGGAGATCCTGCGCTCCGCCGGTGATATCGCCACCCACCAGGTTGGCGTTATGCCGTTCCAGATCGGCGGGCGTCATGCTGTGGCGCGCCAGAATGCGCGATCGGAACCCGGGCGCGAAGCGCTCTACCTGGGATTCGATGCGCTCCGTCATGTTCGCTGTCGAAGCGTGCGGCACGTGGCAATATGCCCATGCCGTATGCCGGCCCGCCGGCGCGCGGCTGCTGTCGAACAGGCTGGGCTGCACGACGAGCACGAACGGCCGATCGCCCGGAGTCGTCCCGGCGACCGTGCGCTCGTAGGCCGCGATCTCGTCGAGCGAGCCGCCCACGTGGACCGTGCCGGCGCGAGCGCATTCGGCGGCCTGCCACGGGATAGGCGCGCTCAAGGCCCAATCCACTTTGAAAACGCCGGGACCGTAACGGTAGGCCTCTAATTGGCGGCTGAAGCGGTCCGGCAACCGGTTTCCGGCGATGGCCACGAATTGCCGGGGAGTTACATCGCACAGGACCAGCGCGGCGCCCCCTAATTCGTCGAGCGACTGAATGCTGTGACCGGCGATAATGCGTCCGCCGAGCGATTCGAAGTACGACGCCAGCGCGTTGGCGATGGCCTGCGAGCCGCCCCGCGGAATCGGCCAGCCGACGGCGTGTCCGGCAGCCGCCAACAGCCAGCCGAAGGCGGCCGATCCAATCGCATTCAAGGGCAGCACGGAATGCGCGGCACTACCCGCAAACAGCGCACGCGCCGCTTCGGTGCGGAAGAGCCGCTGGGCCAAGGTCGCCGCCGGCCATATGGCCAGCGCTCCGAAACGCGCCAATAGCCACGGATGGGCGGGTACGCGAAGAAGCGGGGCCTGGATCATCGGCACGAGTTCGGCCCAGCGCCGAACCAAGGGGGCAATCGCCCGGCGGTACGCGGCGCCATCCGCTCCCAGGCGCTCGCAAGTCTCGTCCAGCGGCATTGCCAGCACGGCGGCTGATCCGTCATCCAGAGGATGCGCCAGAGGCAGGGCCGGTTGGATCCATTCCAGGCCGTGCTCCGCCAGTGGGAAGGCGGCGAAAGCAGGTGAACTGACAGCCCATGGATGCACAGCCGAGCAAATATCGTGCATGAATCCGGGCAGCGTCAACTCGGCTGAGCGCGCCCCGCCACCGATGGTGGGCTGCGCCTCGAATACAGTGGTGCGCAGCCCGGCTTTCGCCAGCACGATGGCGGCTGTCAGGCCGTTCGGCCCGGAGCCGACCACGCACGCCTCGTTGTTATGGCGCGGAATTTGGCTCCTCCGTGTGGGACGGACCCCCTGGTCCGCAGCCGACCCCCTGGTCGGCTGTAGTGGTTTTCGAAACCGCCGGATAATACTCCCCCACGAACCGCCGCGTCCACCATTGTCCGGTCGCCGCCCGCAAGGCCGGATTCGTTAAATGGTACTCGTAAAGCAGCGCGCGCACGTAGCGGGGCGGGCGATCCGGAAATGGATTGGTCCGCAACAGCGACAGCACCGGGCGGTCGCCTTCCAGCAGCTTCTGCATGAATGGATCGAACCATGGTTGCTCCTCGTAGGACGAAAGGGCCGCGAACCACATCAGCCAATCGAGGCGCAGGTGATACGGGGCGACCTGCGGAGGCAGGCGTCCGAGGCCGCCAGGCTTGCCCTTGAATTCGTACTCGCGCCATTTGGTTGAGGCGGTCTGCACCGATTCTTCCGTTCCTTCCACGATCACCTCGTAGCGCGGCCGGGTGATCGACCCGAATGCGCCGTACGTGCCCACCAGATGAAAACGATTGTAGACCGTATTCATCGCCTGCGCCGGGGATAGCATGTTGCGAATAGGTTGGATGCTGAGAATCGCGACCAGGATGCCAATGCCGATGGTAGCGAAGCGATGTGCCAGCGCGGGCCGCCGGGTAACGGGCGCGCGGATGGGAAGCAGCCGCGCGAGAAACCGGTCGTCGAAAGTGCTGACGGCCAGGACCATGGTCAGCGCATTCAACCAGGAGAGATTGCCGCCCGCGAAGATGAGTCCCTGGAAGGCGACAGTGATCGCGCCCGCGATGGCGGCGATGGGCTGCGGGAGAAAGTATGCGAACGGCACCACCAACTCCGAGAAATGGTTGAACAACACGCCGGACTGATGAAACCAGGCGGGCGCCCAATGAAAGAACCAACTCAACGGACCCGGCATGGGCTGGGTCTCATAGTGATAGTTGAGGCAGGTGAGATCGCGCCAGCACGGGTCGCCGCGCATTTTGATGAGGCCCGCCCCGAACATCAGGCGGAACAGCAGCCATCGCAGCAGCCAGATGCCGATGGTCTGCGGCGGGGCGCGGCGGCTGCCGAGGAAGATGGCGTAAAAGGTCGCCTCTAGCAGTATCGACTCCCAGCCGAAAGCGTAGAAAATCTGGCCCACGTTGGCGAAGGAAATGTAGAGCACCCAAAGCATGGCCCACGCGAGCATGGAGAGCCACGTGGCGTAGCGGTCCGCGATCCCGCTGAGCGCGAGGCACGCCAGCAGCACGCCGAGCCACGCCGCAATCGTGAAAGCCGCATCGTTGGGGGCGAAGAAAAACAGGCTGGGCGAAGCGCTGAACGGGACCGCTTTGGTAAAGAGCGGCACGGGGAGGAGTCCGTGCTCGCCGAGCAGAGGCTTGAATTCGAACGCGGCGTTGAGGAAGGCAACGAGGAGGATCAAGGCCAGGCATCGCTGGTAGACGAGGCGGGTAAGCCAGAAAGTCTCGGAGCCGATCCAGCGCATCGTGGTCCCGATGGTAGCGCCTGGGTTATGAGGCGTCAATGGCCGTTGGCGGCCCCTCAGCGGAAGGCAAGTTAATTAGAGACCTGGCTTGCGGCCCTTTCCTCGCCAGGAGAACGAGGACTGACCGTTCCACCGGTGCCAAGAGTTGATACTGCCAAACAAAGGCGAGCTAGTGCCTGGGCAGGATGTACGAGATCGGAGAAGCCCGGATTTGTTCAGCGAGTTGTTCGGCCTGATGTTCCGCGCGCCTCAACTGCGCCGGTTTTAGTCGGGACTGCAGCTCATATGTGCCCGGGCAGCGCATTGCACGATCTCCCGTTATTGCAACCGAGGTCGACGGCGACAACTCGCGCAGCTTTGCAGCTCGGTAGGCCTCGAAGTAGCGTCCTTTATTTCGCAGAGAGGCGGATAAAAGGCATTGTGCGGCGTTGTCGCCGGCCAGCGCTGCCTTCGAATAAAATTCAAGCGCCCTTCTGGAATTCGATCGCACGCCCGTCCAGTTGCTATAAACCATACCCAATTGGGTCTCCGCCTCGCGATTGCCCTGTTGGGCGGCCTTCTCAAGCCACTCCCTGCCGAGCACCGTTTGCCGGTCTTGAAGGAGCCAAAATCCGAGCTCATACTGTGCAGGCGCGTAGCCCTTTTCTGCACTCATTCGGTACCATTCCATAGCTCCATCGGACCCGCTCCGCTCCTCTATCGAGACCCCGAATAAATAAGCAGCTTCAGCGTCCCGTTGCGCGAGCCGCTCTAGAATGCGATTTGCAAAAGCGTACTGTCGGCCCTTAAGGAATTTCTGCGCGTCTGTTTTTGTGTACGATTGCCATCGTAGTTCATCATTCCTGCGCGTGCGATAGGCCTGTGCCGCCAGTAACAGTATGCCGACTACGATAGCGGCAGCCACAGCGACGGAGATCCGGACATCACGAATTCGTCGAGGCTCTCGATACTTGTTGGCGGCAGCATTATTTGCGGCAAGCTCGGTTGCATTGGCGAGCAACTCGGCCCGGGCTTCAGAGTGGGTTTCCGAAGGGTTATTCAAGCCGCTTACGCTGAAGAAACGACGAAGCGCCGAATCGATGTCGCTCTTGACTTGCGCCTGCACTCGCCCCGGAAACCAGCGCTCCAACTCTCGCTTCGTCATAAGAAAAGCCCAGAGCCAGATTGGAAACAGGAAAGCGCTCAATGCCAGGAGTATCGCGAACAGCGTGTCCTGCTCCTTCTCGGCAGAGTGTCCGGCAAACAGTCCGGCTATTTTGTACAGAAGGATCAGGACAATTAGGCTAGCCGACGGCACGTTGGTTAGCAGGAGAAATTTCGAAGACCGCGCCAGCCTGACGCCGTAGGTTTCATCTCCGCCAAGATCTTCTGCGGCCGGCAAAAGGCCTATGGAAACCCGAAAACTGGCCAGCAGTCCGCGATTGACCCCTAACTCGAAATGCGCAGGAGAAAGGTCGGAGGTGGTTCTAAACAAAGGAGGTGGAAAAGCAGTAGTGAAGTACGCTAGAACAGCATCGGATAGGACTTTGAAGGCTTCCAGAGAGATTTTCTCCAATGCTGGCTCCACGAGCTGCTGATCTGCCGCCAAGCGCATTTGTGCATTCTTAGCCGTTGCGTCTACGACTTCTTTGGTTGTGTCCTTGAAAACATCAAAGAACCAGAGAAATAGGAAGATTGCCGCAACCGCCCCCAGACGGGCGCCACGATAATTGCTTTCAGATACAAGCTTGAGGGTTTCCACTGCGACCGAGAGGAGAGTGCCAACTTTAATGAACTTCTTTAAAAGCATCGCCGTTTGGGTTTCCCACGCCGGCTGGCATTATACACCAAACCGCCTTCCAGGCCGTTTCAGCCAGGCCCTTCGGCCGCGGCGCGTACCCAGGGGAGCTCGCCCTCTCTTCGACAGACGGTCTCGTTTTCAAAGAAGATTTGAAGGTCCGAATCCTCCGCCAAGCACGATGGTGGCATGCCTTAGTATTTTGCCATAATATAATATTTCCCATGGCATCCGATCCGAAGCGCGATCTTTTTCGCCACACCGTCGCCACGCTGGCCTATCGCGGCGGCAAAGCCGTGCGCGGCGCGCCCCCCGATTTCGCCGCATACCGCGCCGCCGAATCGACGCGCGCGCCGGGGCAGATCCTGGCCCACATCGGCGACCTACTCGAATGGTCGCTCTCCGTGGCAAAGGGCAAAGAAGAATGGTATAACTCCGCGCCACTGCCGTGGGATCGGGAAGTGGAGCGCTTCTTCGCCGCTCTGGAACGATTCGACGCATACCTAGCTTCGGATGCTCCGCTACAAGAGTCCGCGGAGAAGCTATTCCAGGGTCCCATCGCCGACGCGCTGACGCATGTGGGGCAGATCTCGATGCTGCGCCGCCTGGCCGGCGCAGCGGTCCGGGGCGAGAACTACCATCGCGCGCAGATCGCCGCAGGGCGGGTAGGGCCGGACCAAGTCCCACCCCGCCGCGAGTTCGACTGAGCAAATATAGGTGCACGGAACGCCTTATTCTGTGCTAATCTTCAGATCATGCGTGGGCGCTTTTCTCTAACTGCGCTGCTTCTAGCGCTGGTCACAACATGGGGCCTCACGCTCGCGCTTGGCGCCAGCGATCCGCATCAAGACTTTTCCGGAAATTGGGTGCTGGACACCGCCAACAGCGACGTTGCCTCCCTCGGGAAAGTGGAATCCAATCTCAACGTTGCGCAAGGCGGCGGAGGCATCCTCTGCTCCACGGGAACGGAGCAGTGGTCGTATACGCTCGATGGCAGCGAGACGCGGAAGCAGATCGGCGAGGAATCCAGAAGCTCCGTCGCTAAGTGGGAGGGCTCGGCGCTGCTCGTCAACACCCAGGTTACCGGTCTGCGGCACCACACCGTGATGGACCGCTGGGAACTCTCCCGTAGCCACAACACCCTCACCATTACCCGCCAGGTGGTTCGCGCCGATTCGGAAGCGGAAGGCACATTAGTATTCCGGCGCGAGGGCGCCCCTGTGCCGGCTTCTCCTCCGGCCGCACCGGCAGCCGCGCCGTCGGGTGGCGCGCCGGCGGCGGCGGGTTTGCGTCAAGCCGAGCCGGGTAACAACGGGTCGCAACCGGTGCTGGCGAAGAGGCCCGCGCCCGGTGTGCCTCCCGACATCACCGTCCCAACGGGGACGCGCGTCCTGCTGTCGCTCATCGGTGAAGTGAGCACGAAGCATGCCAAAGAGGGCGATCATGTTTACCTTCGTACGGCAACTCCGGTGGCCGCGGGTGGCCGGCTGGTCATCCCGAGAGGCAGCGACGTCGAAGGCACCATCACCCGGGCCAAGGCGGCCGGTAAGGTGGTAGGCAAGGGTGAGTTGTACATCCGGTTCGACTCGCTGATCCTGCCCAACGGTGTATCGCGCGATTTTCGAGCCCGGCCCCCGGGAGAAGAGGGCAAGGTGGAGGGCAACGGCAAGTCAGCCGACGGCCGCACCGTGATCGAGGGAGCCGGCGCCGGCGGCGCGATCGGCGCCATTACACACGGACTGCCCGGCGCTGCCGTCGGCGGCGTAGGCGGCGCTATCGCAGGAGTCCTGCTGTCACGGAATCAGGACGTGGTGCTGCGCTCGGGAACGCACATCGAAATGGTCCTGGATCGCGACTTGGTGTTTCATCCCGAAGAGCTTCCGTAGGTGCAGTTTTCCGCGTTGGTAGTAGTGTTCGCTGTCCCCGCTATCCTGCAAGCCGGATTCTGCTCCGCCGACGACCGCCAGCCGCATCGCGATTTCCAATTTATTGCCGGCTATTCGCCCGTATCGACGACCCTGATCGGCACGGCCACGGATCGCCGGCTGGTGCTGGCCGGATTCGCGTACAGCTTTCGCTGCTGGAGTTGGAACTCCCTTTCGGTGAGCTATACCGTGGCGGCCATGCCTGCAGCCATCCTGATCCAGCCCAATGAAGGCGGCGTGCCCGCGCATGCGGTATATGGCTTTGCGGTGGCGCCCGTGGGATTTACGTTCGACCTTGCGCGCAAGCGCCGGGTTCATCCCTTCCTTGAAACCACCGGAGGGATCGTCGCCTCGACGGAACCGATTCCGGAAAACCAGCCGGATGCGACCGGTCTGAATTTCTTTTTCGATTTCGGCGGCGGAATCCGGTGGCGTGTGGGTGAGCGCGGTGCGGTGAGTCTCGGCTACCGATTTTTTCACATTTCAAACGCCGGCACGACGAGCTTCAATCCGGGTGTCGATAACAACGTGTTCTATGTGGGATATTCATTCCTACGGTAGGTGGATCGCGCGCCCTATCAGGTCCCGCAAATGACTCACTATGTTTTGAAACATCTGCGGCTGGACTTGCCTTGAACGATGCGGTTCAGCCTCAGCGCAGCGGTAGATATACAATCCTGTCACGCCATTCCTCCGCCTGAGATGCCGTCCATACGAGAAGGAGCCTTTCGATGACCTCGCCGATAGCGCTCCGTTTCTGGGAAAGGATAAACATGCCTGGCGTTGACTTGCCGGCATCGAGACGATCGTTAAAGTGGCGCGTCATCGTGTGCCGGTCGTACGTGATTAGAATTCGACCCTGCTGATCGGCATTTCGAGGAGCGCTGGGTCCTTTGTGCCACGCAGCCCGACTGTCTTCACATCGAGAATGTCGATGGCTAGTTCGCGGGAGCGCAGGGCCTGAACGATGCCGACTTTGAGATCCTCATCCGCCAGGTAGCGGACGGTCACGTGCGCTTCAAACCCATGTGCCGGCGGGCTGCCTCCAGACGGGCGAACAGCTCAGGGGCTTGCTGGCTTAGCGGCGGTATATCCCGTTCGAGTTCACGCTCGCCTTCGGCGATATACTCGTTGATTGTCTTTTCGTTCTCGAGGTAATAGGCAATCGCGCCATATATCTGCGCAAGCTCCAGGGTCGAAAACGATTGGACTATCTGTTCCGGAGAATCGCCCTGCTGAAAGGAGATAACGACGGAATCGAGCGAAACACGAGTTCCCGCGACATAGAAGCCGCCATTTCGTTCTTCGATGTAGGGCGAAACTGGATACGCCACAAGAACTCTCAATTTCAGTTTACCATTCACTTTGCTCCCAAGGCTATGAGTCCTCCGGCTCGTGGGATCACGGTACAATGAAATGCAGATTGCCTGCCCGATCCCCGATCGCGTTATACGTAGTCCTCAGATCATGGGAGGTAAGCCCTGCCTGCGCGGCATGCGCGTGACAGTTGGCATGATTGTGGGATTAGTCGCCGCGGGTCATTCCCATGCCGAAATCCTCAGTTCCTATCCGTATCTGGAGGACGAGCACTATATGCGCTTCGACCTCGCGAGGTAGAATGTAGAGATGTTGGAGTGGCAGCAGCGCATCAGCATCAACCCGCAAATCTGTCATGGCAAGGCGTGTATTCGCGGCACGCGGGTCATGGTTTCCGTGATCATGGATAACCTGGCCGCGGGAGTGCCGCGTAAAGAGCTACTCGAGAGCTATTCCTCCCTCCAGGAATTGGATATTCAGGCAGCTCTGGCCTACGCCGCAGAATTGGCCCGTGAGGGTACAGCGGAGCTACCGCTGGAACACACAGTTTGAAACTCAAGATTGACGAGAACCTGCCCGTTGACTGTGCAGTCGTTCTCCGTGATGCCGCGTTCGAAGCCGACACCGTATTTGATGAGCGCCTCGTAGGAGCGGACGACTCCGTGATAGCGGGCCGCCGCCCTCGAGCGGAGGATCGCGTATTGGTCACGCTCGACCTGGACTTCAGCAACATCCGAGCCTGTCCCCCCTCGCGGCACGCTGGGATTATCGTCCTCAGCCCCAAGAGGCAAGACAAGCGCATGGTTCTGAGGCTGATGGCTCGGATCGTTCTGGCGCTGGCGAATCGGACGCCGACCGGAGAGCTCTGGATCGTCCAAACGGATCGAATTCGCTTCCGCGACCAGTAGCGCGGCGCCGCCCGTGTGGCCGGGTGCACCGGCGCGTCGCGGGGAGAATCGGCTTTCCGCTTCGAGACTTGGGGCTCGACAAGTGGTGGCCCACCCAAGGGCGCTCGCGGCACCTCAAGATTGGCACCTCCGCCCCGCGCGTCCGCGCTAAAATGGAAGCACCTTCCCGTAAACCCGATCGAAGGAAGTTCATGCCGAAAATTCCGTTCGTCCATCTGCACTGCCACACCAATTACTCGATGCTCGACGGAGCCTGTGAAATCGGCCAGCTCATGGACACTGCCGTTGAACAGAAAATGCCCGCCGTCGCCATGACCGATCACGGCAGCGACACCGATCACCACAATCACCTAGTCATGGTCTGCGAGAATCGAGAGGGCCATCGCAACCTTACCAAGCCGGTGCGCGCCGGACTTCCGCTGGTGGCGACCAACGACGCGCACTATCTGCGCCGCGCTGCGCTCGCAACGGAGTGAGACTTGGAACAGAACGACCTCGAATTCATGAAGGAAGCGATCGACTGGGCGTCGCGCTGCAGTCCAGTGAAGGAAAGCATTCCTAAGGTCGGCGCCATAATAGCCTTGCAAGGCATAGCTGTTGGCCGGGGCCGCAGGGGCACCGGCCACCTTGGGGACAACGAGCACGCCGAGTGGGACGCGATAGAGGACGTTAAGGACAAGTCCGCGTTACCGCAAGCGACCCTCTACACGACGCTAGAGCCCTGCACCAGGGATGTCAGGAGCAATCCCTTGGAATGCTGTACAGAGCTGATAGTCCAGCATCACATCAGCAAGGTGTTTGTCGGCATGCTGGATCCGAACCAGGGGGTTGCCGGAAAGGGTCTCCTGCGCCTTCAGGAGGCCGGGATCGAGGTCGCGCTGTTTCCGCGCGATCTCCTTGAGCAAATTCGTGCTCAGAACGCGGCCTTCATTCGCGCACAGCAAACCCTCGGCGCTACTATTATCTCTCCCTTGCCAGACAGCGAACTTCGGATCTACGAGAATGGGGCAACCCACGCAGTCCGTTTCAAGTCTTTCAACCCTCCCGGAGACGATGCGTATCTGCTCGTTTATCAGGGGGATCTTATTGGCCGCAGCCCGGGCCCTTTCGGCCATGCGGGGAGGGGGTCTGGGAGATCGACGCCCACTTCGGCGGTGCCGGTGAGCAGGTCCTGCAGTTGATAACCGCGAATGACCTTGGAAACATCCTGATTCGGTACTATCGAAAGGTCGTAAAGGCGAATCTTAGCCGGCGCGAACAGCTTCGTGGCAAGCTGCATGATCTTAGACTCCTAGGGGGCGACTATCCAGCGATAGACATGGGCGGGCTTCCAAAGGGCGTGCGGTTAGAAGCTTCTGTAAAGGTGATTGTCGCAAGTAAAATTGAGATCACACAATTTTCGGCTCAGCCTCCCGCTACCGGTCGCGGAAAGACCATCAAGGTAAGTTACACGGTTGAATGCTCTGAGAACATGGGTGACGGCATTTGGATTGGAGCCTTCTTTCGTGGCCCTGACGGGAAATATTGGTTCAACATAGACGAGGATAAGTACATCTCGCTATCCAAGGGAACCAATTACTGCGAAAGGGACTTCACAATCGCAGACGATGGCCCGCTCGGGGAGCACTTGCTCCGCTCTAACATTTGGCGTGGCGTAATTAGCAGCCCCGACAAATCCACGCGTCTGGCCGTTGGGGATCCCGTTCCGATAAGGATCAACCAGTAGTCCCGGAAGGCCTGGGCTGGGGCCACCCGTTGGCAGCGGTTCGTGACCTTCGCCGAAGACGGCCGGTGCACGGGTATCGCGCAGGCCGCAGTTGGTCCTGGTCCGTGTGGGCCAACCGCGCTAGAATGGAAGCACCTCCCCGAGAAACCCGATAGAAGGAAGGCCATGCCGGAAAACCCGTTCGTCCATCTGCACTGCCACACCGATTACTCCCTCCTCGATGGAGCCTGTGAAATCGGCCAACTCATGGACACGGTCGTCGAGCAGAAGATGCCCGCCATGGCCATGACCGACCACGGCAACCGGTTCGGCGCCGTCAAGTTCTACAACACCGCTAAGGCCAAAGGCGTGCATCCGGTCATCGGCTGCGAGGTCTACGTCTCGCAACAGGGCCACAAGACCCGCAGCGACACCGACCGCTACAATCACTTGGTCCTGCTCTGCGAAACGCAGGAAGGCTATCGCAACCTCATCAACCTGGTCTCCACGGGCTTCCTGGAAGGCTTCTACTACAAGCCGCGCATCGACAAGGGGCTGCTCGCGCAATACTCCAAAGGGCTGATCGGCATGTCCGCCTGCCCGCGCGGCGACGGTCGGGTAGGCGACCGATAGAAGAAGACAGCCAATGGACCCGGCCTCGTTCGCAGCCGCCCTCGGCATCAACGTCCTCAGCAGCTTTGTCCACGATAGACCGATCGTGGCGCCGTTGCCTCCATGCAGAAGTTCCCCGTAGAGGAATTGGAGGGAAATCATGACCTACAAGGGCTATCAGGCAAGAGTGGATCTGGACGAAGAAGCGGGCGTGTTTCACGGTGAAGTGATCAACACACGGGACGTGATCACCTTTCAGGGATCTTCGGTCAAGGAGTTGAAGCGGGCTTTTGAGGATTCGGTCGACGATTACCTGGAGTTCTGCGCTTCCCGAGGGGAAGATCCCGAGAAGCCATTCTCCGAGAAATTTCTGGTGCGCGTGCCGCCCGAAGTACATCGTGAAATCATGACCGAGGCCAAGCGCCAGGGCAAGAGTCTGAATGCATATGTTCTGGAGAAACTGCATTTCAAGCCGGCATCCGCGGCCTCATCTTCATGGCGCCGCCACGGTGTTGGCCATCGCGCTCGCCATGTTGGCGTGGCCCGCGTCGGCAGCCACGCCTCAAGCCGAGGACACAGCGGAAGCGCATCTGGGCAAGGGCTACGACGCACTCAGGCAAGACCGCTACGACGCAGCCGTCGCCGAATTCCGGGCGGCTCTGACGCTCGACCCCACGCTGGTGATGCGCGCGCGATTTCCGCTGGGCGTGGCGCTGTTCGAGCTGAAGCAATCCGGCGAAGCGCGAAGAGAGTTCGAAGCCGTGCGGCGCGAGGCGGGCGAGCATCCCAACGTCTCGTATTACCTGGGGCGGCTGGACCTGCTGGACCAGAACTTCGCGGGCGCAGTGCGCAATCTAAGCAAAGCCATCGCCAAGCCGCCTTTCCCGGATACGGCTTACTATCTGGGCCTGGCGTGCTTCAAGCAGGGCGATTTGGCGGAGGCCGAGAAGTGGCTGCAGCAAGCCGGGCAACTGAACCAGCGGGACAGTCTGGCGCGGTATCAACTGGCGATGGTCTATCGGAAGCAGGGCCGCGAAGAAGAAGCCCAAAAGGCCTTCGCGGAATCGGCCGAACTGCGCCGGCGCGACACCGATGAGAGCGAGATCCGCACCGAATGCGCGCAAAAGCTAGATACCGGCCCGCGCGCCGAAGCCCGCGCGTTTTGCCAGCGGCTGTACGATCCGGACGACGCCGAGCGGCTCACCGCGCTGGGCACCATCTACGGCCAGCATGGCGACCTGGAGGCCGCTCTGGAGCCTCTCCGCCGCGCCGCCGATCTGGCCCCGGAAAGGCCGCAAATGCAGTACAACCTGGCGTTCACCTACTATCGCATGAGCCGCTTTCAGGACGCCCGCGCGCCCATCGCCAAAGCCGTCGAGCGGTGGCCGGATATCTTCCAATTGAACTTTCTGTATGGCGCGGTGCTGGCGAAGCTGGGTGAAGATCTCCCCGCTTACCAGGCTCTCAGCCGCGCGCACGAACTGAACCGGCAGGATGCCGCCGCCGCGGATCTGCTTTACCGTACTTCGCTCGGCTTGGCGCGGAAAAGCCTCGCCGACGGCAACTATCCCGATGCGCTGCGCTACTTCGGAGAAGCGGCGAAACTGCGGCCCGTCGATCCGGAGCCGCACCAGGGCCTGGCCGCCACCTACACGTTGACGGGTCGTCCCGCCGAGGCGGCCGCGGAACAGCGCTTGGCTGGCGAAGCCAAGAGCCGGTGAAAGATCGTACGTGCGTTCCGCTCCATTGGCCCAGATATTGCTCCTCCTTATCGCGAAGGAGAGGATCATGGCCAACAAGAACAACTCGGTCTTCGGCATTTACCCCGATCGCCTTAGTGTGGAAGAAGCCGTCGAGGCCCTGCGCGCAGGCGGGTTTCGCGGTACGGACATCTCCGTACTGTTTCAGGAAAACCAGGGCACAAAGGACTTTGCCCATGAAAAAAGCACCAAGGCGCCGGAAGGCGCGACCACTGGTGGCATCCTGGGCGGCATCTCCGGCGGCGTGCTGGGCTGGCTGACCGGCATAGGCGCGTTGGCAATTCCCGGCCTGGGCCCGCTGATTGCGGCGGGCCCAATCGTGGCCGCCCTGGCCGGAGTGGGCGCGGTGGGAGCGGTGGGAGGCGTCATCGGCGCGCTGGCCGGAATGGGAGTGCCCGAATATGAGGCGAAACGCTTCGAAGGCCGCATCAAGCAGGGCGGCGTGTTGATGTCCGTACATTGCGACAACGACGATTGGGTCAAGCGCGCCAGAGACCTGCTGCGGAAGACCGGCGCCGAAGGTATCGATTGGACGGTAGAATCCAGCGCGGATTTTTTTGTCAGCGATAAGCCGATGCCGCGCGTTCGCAGAGCCGCCTATTCCGATCCGCTATCGGGACCGGACGAGCCGCTGCTACCAGACCACACCGAGTCCGCTCCCCGGCTGTAGCAGCTCGGACACGGCGGACATCGCCACTTGGTTTTGGGTACCGTGGGGCGGGATTTCCCGCCCCACGTTATAAGCGCGCCAGCAACAGATGCAATGCTAAACTCGCTTATGGCCCGATCCAGGTGAAACGATCTGTGGACCCAAACGACCACGCGCCCCAAATCCTCCAATTCGGCGTTTTCGAAATCGACCTGGCGCAGGGCGAGTTGCGTAAACACGGTCGCAAAATAAAGCTGCAGGAGCGGCCCTTCCAGCTTCTCGCGGCGCTGTTGGAGCGCCCTGGCCAAGTGGTCACGCGCGAGGAATTGGTGCGCAGGCTTTGGAACGACACGCTGGTCGATTTCGATAACGGCCTAAACATCGCCGCCAAGAAAATACGCGAGGCGCTGGACGACGATGCCGCCACGCCGCGCTACGTAGAGACCTTGCCGCGCCGCGGATACCGCTTCATCGCGCCGGTGCAAACCCGCAGCATAGCGGCCACGGAGGCTCCGCCCGCTAGCCAGCCGGAGCCGCGGGCTGTCTCCGGCATCGCGCCACCGGCGCCGGCTCCC
>Ga0182015_10000736_pt1 | contig 45699 bp, 39 predicted proteins | sample 712P3MmetaG_FD_120478 | JGI IMG/M metagenome (GOLD analysis project Ga0182015, IMG submission 120478) | Permafrost microbial communities from Stordalen Mire, Sweden - 712P3M metaG | ecosystem: Environmental > Terrestrial > Soil > Wetlands > Permafrost | place: Sweden: Stordalen | collected...
ATACTGGGGGTACATTTTCTTGAATATATTGAAGACTGCCATATAGGCCGCTAGTTGCAGTTGTTGACGTTTACCCACTGCCACTACGTTTCGGAAAATGTCTTTCAACACGTCACATTGTTCGGATGTCATATTTGATTGTCTCTTTCCTTCCATTCGCGTACCCATGCACGACGGGAAAATGGCGTCCGATGTAATTTAATAATTCGTCGCCAGCTCAGGCGACGGTACTGTCGATTGTTGTGCAGCCCCACATCCGACAAACAGATCGATTGTGGCTAGGGTTAGATCGAGCCCCCGTTCAGTCCGGGAGCCCGATCCCGTGATTAGTGGATGTTGCCGACCTTCTCTTCCCAATAAGGCGTGTAGCCATAGTGTTTATAGATACTGTTTCCCCAGGTTGAATCAGCCATGTTCGGCCAGGTGTCCTTATCGAAACCCGGGGCATTCTCGAGAAGTTTCTTGTCCACGTTCAGGATGGAGCTCTTTTCCGACAAATTGAAGTGGATCGCGTTCCACGGGATGGCAAAATACTTGTCACCCATCCCAAGGAAGCCTCCAAAGGATAGGACCGCGTAAACGACTCGGCCCGATCCAGCGTCGAGCACCAGGTCCTCTATTTTTCCGAGGTCTTCATTTTGTGCGTTGACTACTTTACTCCCTATAACCGTTTTCTTCGCGGGAACGATATCTGTGTACCTGGCTGTTCTTGGTTCTGCCATATGATTCTCCTTGTGTCAGAGGAAACTGACTGAGTCGCCTGAGTTTCTCCGTAGGGAGGATCATGAAAGAGCCGAAGGTCGATATCTGTTCACAACAGCACACATTCACCTGTTGATGACTTTTTTCTTGGCTCAAGCGACGTAACGCGTACGCGAGCAGAGTTTACTTTCTCAGGTCCGCGAGCCACAGGCCTAGAACTTCCTGGCTCTCTAGCTCGATTGTGATGAAGGCGATTCCCATCCCTGAGTCAGGCCGCGAATAAGCCACTTTTCCTATCGCAATGAAGTTCACACCAGCATGCGAGATTTGCAGTCTGACCTTTGTGTCCTTCGGGAACAGTGTCACCGTTTCGACAAAACACCCCCGCAGGTTTAGGTTCTCAATATGAGCCGCAAGGTGCTTTTCAGACCGTAGGTCGGTGACGATGGCGTTCGGGATGAATCGAGGGTGCCCTCAGCATGTTGGATTCTATTCCATGCGGAATCCCGGACCAAACACAATCAAAAACAACCGTTCCTTTCAAGTGCGTCGCGCAACTACGCGGGAGCGAGTGAGCCTATTCTAATGTGATTGGGCTGCTACGGGGGCTTGCTTTGAGGACTGCATTTCGCAAGCACTTTCTCTAGGCTATCTGCGCTCGCTATTAGCATTGATCGTGCGTATCGAGAGGTTGAAGTCCTAACAGAACTTTTATTCCGGGAATGGCCCGCCGATAATCGGGTCGGCAACCAGCACGTCAAAGTCTTTCTTACACGCCATACAAGTGACGGTCTGGTTGTTCATCGGACTTCGTCCCGCTCTTACATAGACATGAATAATCTGTTTCTTTTTGCAATGCTGGCAGTAAATAGGAATTTTGGACTTTTCCATGCCTGATTCTATAACGCGCACGGTGAGGCCTGCCCGTACCTTTTGGATGAGAGTCACTTCGGCAGACCGGACCTTGAATTTTATCCCGCCAGGAATGAAATCGTATTTCCTAGCCATTAGCCTAATACGACAACGCGCCCGGAGAGAGTACTCTAACTGTTTGGCGAGTTTTTTGGTTTGTACTTAATCGTTAGACGATAGTGAAGCCTGTTATGGCAACTCAGCCCTCTGTTTCTTCCCTTGGGGGAGCCGTTGTGTCCCGAGCATTTTTTTGAAAATTCCCTTTCGGTTGATTTTTCGCTGGCCATTTTTTGCAAGTCCCAATCAGCGAAGTGGCGGTACCCCGGCCGAGATTACCAGAAAAAGAAGAGTGCGCGAGATATTGGGTTTGCAGCACACTGTCTGATGGTTTAGATTTGTTCGAAAATTCACAGGAAGGACCAAGGTGAAGATTCACACAATCGCTGAACAGCCACAAACCGGTCTACTGGAATCGCCACATGAGAAGCCCAAAAAAGTTCGAACCGGATCTGAACTGAAGTTTGTTCAGGGATTTTTGGGGGATTGGGGTTACGAATTGCCAGCCGGGAAGATTCAAACGCTGGCCTCAAAAGCAAAATCTTATGAAGTGTTTATGCGGGCGGCGACGAAGTAAAAACGAAGACCGATTGTTGCTTTAATTTAGCTCGTCATTCTGCGCATACCTATCGAGAAATGAACGCAGTTTTGCGTCGGCTTTATCTCTCAAAACCTCTATAGAATCACCAATCGGACGAAGCACTTCTAGCCTAGAATATGCAGCGTCACCGGTCATTCGGCCGTGCTTCACTATTTCATTTCCGTAGCCAAATTCTCCCCGCCTAATCGCATCTTCCACGCGATCTAGTTCTTTCTTTTTGTTTATAGTGCGTTGATAAGCCTGTTCAATTTCTAAAATCTCTTTGTATCGCTCGGTGTGTTGTTCTCCACGCCTTTCCATCTGTCTCAAATCATCTTTCAGATAGCGGTGCATCGCGGCATCGCGATTGGCGTCGCTCGCTTCCCGCAATCGTTCATGTTCTTCTCTTTGCTGTTCTCTCGCTTCGTGTCTTTTCTGTTCCGCGTCTTGTTCCATTTCGCGCTGTTCGTGCTCGACCTCCGCTCGTCTCAAATCGACCTGCTGTAAAATAAAGAAGATTAATAGCAGCACCGCGAGTCCAACAAGGATCGAAATCGCTTCTCGGCTAGTCAGCTTTTGATCTTTAATCCAATCGGGGACGAATATGCCTGCTACGGCAATAAGAACAGTAACAAAGCCAATGCCGATAGCCATCCAGTCTTTTCTCTTGAAGCTTGCTTTCATGAGGAAAGAAAGAATATCACGGCTTCCCTCCAGAACCGGCTGGCACCGGGCGCTAGGGCGTCGCTAGCCAAGGCACGTTATATACTCACCCGATGCCATCCCCTATCTACCTCGGAACATCGGCTTTCACGGCCTCCGGTTGGGAAAAAGCATTCTATCCCGCCGGAATGAAACCCACCGAATACTTAACGTATTACTCCACGAAATTTCACACCGTCGAAATCGATTCAACTTTCTACCGCAGACCGTCCGTCGTAACCGTCGAAGGATGGAGAAATAAAACCCCTGAGAGCTTCATAATCGCCGCCAAAGTGCCGCAAGAAATCACGCACGAGAAATGCCTACTGGACTGCGACGAAGAATTTAATCAATTCGTGGAAACGATGAGCATATTAGGAAGCCGGCTTGGCCCTCTTCTCCTTCAGTTTCCCTACTTCAACACGGAGGTATTTCAATCCGGAGTGCAATTTCTTTCACGGTTGAAAGCATTTTTCCAGAAGTTGCCCAGGATCCCTGGACCGTAAGCGGACGGCTCATCGTCGGTGAAGAGTCAATGTCTCCCTGGAAGATCTCCTCGCCTTTCGCCAAACCAAAATCCAGTAACTTAGCGCCCGTCTTGGTGAGCATCACGTTGGCAGGTTTTAAGTCGCGATGCACGATTCCTTGACGGTGGGCTTTATCGAGAGCGTCGGCGATCTGCGACGCGTATCGCAAGAGCTCGGCAGTGGACAACGGGCCTTTCGCAATCCGCGCTAAGAGCGTCTCGCCCTCAAGATATTCCATCACCAGGTACTCGATTCCGTCCTGATGTCCCACGTCGTAGAGCACGCAGATGTGAGGATGGCTGAGGCTGGAAACGGCGCGCGCCTCACGCTCGAATCGCTGTCAAATTTCGGGCGTGTCAGCTAAACCTTGCGTGAGAATTTTGACGGCGACGGTGCGGTCCAGGCGCGTATCACGCGCCCGATACACTTCTCCCATGCCTACAGCGCCCAGGATCGATTCAATTTGGTAGGGACCGAGTTTCGTGCCGGAAGTGAGAGCCATTCGTGGGCGCGATTATACCTCGGCATATCATTTTGTGACGCATGCAACTGTTCCGAATTATTGCTAGGCTAATCGGAATTTTTTTTGGACCACGCGGCTAAGCTCTCGTGAAAAATATGGTCTGGGGCTGATCAGCGGACGAACTTGACGGGGTCGCGGATGGCGTCGGCTAAGTCAGCTAGGAATTGCGCAGCGCGGGCGCCGTCGACGACGCGGTGATCGCAAGATAGCGTTAAAGCCATGGTCGGACGAATGGCTGGTTGGCCGGCAACGGGCACTACGCGATCGGAGATGCTTCCTACGGCAAGGATTGCGGCTTGCGGCGGCACGATGATCGCGCTGAAAGCGTCCACGTGATACATACCGAGATTGCTGATGGTAAACGTACCGCCCGCGATGTCTGCCGGACGCAACTGGCCGGCCTTGGCGCGCTCTGCGAGCCCTTGGCGCTGAACGGCAATTTGGGTGAGCTCGAGCCGGTCGGCGTTTTGTATGACGGCGGTGACCACGCCGTCGTCCACGGCCATTGCGAGCGCGATATTTACATCCTTATTCGGACGGATTCTTGTACCGGCCCAACTGGAATTTATTCGCGGATGTTTTAGAAGAACCCGCGCGATGAGCGCAACGAGGAAATCGGTGTGAGTGACACGGACGCCGGCGTTTTTGTCCGCCGACGCTCTGACTTTTTCGAGAGCTTGGACGAGCGGGCCTGCGTCGATTTCGCGAACGACGAAAAAATGAGGGACGGTAGTCCAACTTTGGGTGGTTCGTTCGGCCATCAAGCGCGCGACCGAACTTAAAGTCTTGAGCTCGTCCGAAGAAGGCGCTTCTTTCGAAGAAGATTCGGCCAAAGCGAGAATATCGGAGGCGAGGATCTCGCCGTCGGGACCTGTGCCGAGCACACGGGCGATATCGATATTGTGTTCGCGGGCGAGGCGGCGCGCTTTGGGCGAGATTTTTGCGCCGCGAGAAGCGGATTCAGCAGCGGCGGGCGCGGGCTGAACGGGTTGAGTCCGCGCTGCTGCAGCAATTTTCGCCGAATCGCGGGGAACTTCTTCTTGCGGAGGAGTTTCTCCGGGAGAAATAATCCAAGCAATTGTTTTTCCTACCGGGATGATGTCACCTGCGACCGCTTTTACTCCTGCGAGGATGCCGTCGGCTGCCGCCTCAATTTCAACCACCGCTTTGTCTGTTTCCACTTCCAACAGAACTTCGCCCTTGGCGACTGGTTCGCCCTCACCCTTTCGCCAAGCGACAAGTTTGCCGGTTTCTTGAGTCAGTTCCAGGGCGGGCATTACGACGCTGATAGCCATTGGGCGGCGTGAGGCGCAGAGACGCCCTCAGTCGGTGACTCCGACGCGTTCCGTTTTCGCGCTAGCTTCAACCATGTCGACCACGCGCTGGCTGGGAGCAGCTTCCGTTTCGCGCGCCGTTGCGAGCGGCCCATTTACTGTGAAGTAGTGCGCGCCGGCTACGAGCAATTCTTCCGCCGGGAATCGCGTGATCACTTCGTGGCCCGTTTCCGTAACTACAATTTCTTCTTCGATGCGCGCGGCACTCCAGCCGTCGGTAGAGGGCCAGAATGTTTCCAATGCGAAAACCATGCCTGGCTTGATCTCGTAGGGATGATCCAATGAGACGAGGCGGCTGATCACGGGCTTCTCCCAAATTGCCAAGCCTATGCCGTGACCGTACTGCAAAGCGAATGCGGCTTCTTCATTCGGGAAACCGAACTCCTGAGCTTTGGGCCACAATGAAGCAATTTCTCCGGTGGTGCGGCCGGGGCGCACGAGGGAAATCGCGGCGTCCAGGTACTCGCGACAGCGTTTATAAGCATCAATCATCGCGTGCGACGCATAGCCGATGGTGAAGCAGCGGTAGTAGCAGGTGCGGTAGCCCATATAGGAATGCAGAATATCGTAATAAACCGGATCGCCGGGACGCAGAACGCGGTCGGAAAAAACATGAGGGTGCGGATTGCAGCGTTCACCGGAAATCGCGTTCACCGCTTCAACGTACTCGGACCCAAGATCGTAAAGGACCTTGCTGACGAGTCCAACCGCCTGGTTCTCGCTCATACCGGGCTTCATGGCTCGGTACAGTTCGTCGTAAGCGGCGTCCACCATCATCGCCGAAGTGTTCAGCAGCGCGATTTCGTCTTTTGTTTTGATTACGCGCGCATCGGACATGATCTGTTGCCCGTCAACGACCGTGATGCCTTCGCGCTGCAACGCAAAAAGGACAGGCGGCTCAACGATATCAATTCCGAGCGGCTCTTTGTGCAGACCGCGTTTTTCGAGCTCGATCCGAATTTTTTTTGCGACGTCCTCGGCGCGGCCCATTTCGGGCGACATGGCGCCTCGCAAAAGAGAAATTCCAGGGCGCGAACGTTCGCCCAACCAGGGGCAGTGAAGCTGATGATGGCGCGCGGCGGAGCCGAAGTCCCAAAGGATGGGGTCGTCATTCTGCGGCAACAGGGTGAACCGGCTGATTTTGTCTTGCGCCCAGGAACCGATGTGCGTGGAGGTGATATACCGCACATTGTTCATGTCGAAGCAGAGAAGGGCTCCCATCTCGGACTTCGCAAGGAGGGCCTGTGCGCGCGCCAAGCGTTCACGGCGCAAGCGGTCGAAATCAATTCGCTGTTCCCAATCAACGGCCATCGTTCCGTAAGTCGGTAGTGCCACGGCAGGCCTCCTATTAATTCGCAAAATCGAATTCTCTAGTTCTCTATTCTTAAGATCTGTTGCACAAAGCCCTTGCGACGTCAAATACGGAACGTTCGGTGGGCACGGTGACATCTTCGAGCGGCGGAGAAAACGGAATCGGGACGTGCATGGCTCCCATGCGTTTCACCGGCGCATCCAGATAATGAAAAGCGCCTTCCGCGATTACGGCCGCAATTTCCGCGGTAACGCCGTAGCGGCCGTAGCCTTCGTCGATGACGATGGCGCGCGAAGTTTTCTTCACTGAATCGATTAGAGTCTTTTCGTCCAGCGGCCAGGTAGTGCGCGGATCGATCACTTCGGCGCTGACTCCAATTTCTTCCAAGAAGCCGGCGGCGCCGAGCGCGACTTGAACCATGCTGCTGGTGGCGACCAGGGTGATGTCGTCGCCTTCGCGTTTCACGTCTGCGACGCCGAGCGGAATTGTGTATTCCGCCAACGGCACCGGGCCTTTCATTTTGAACATCATTTTATCCTCAAAAAAAACTACCGGGTTTTCGTCGCGAATGGCTGTCTTCAAGAGGCCTTTCGCGTCGTAGGGAGTCGATGGCAAAACTACTTTCAATCCCGGCACGTGGCTGAACCACGCGTGCAGGGACTGCGAATGTTGAGCGGCGGACCGGCGCGCGGCGCCCAGTGTGGTGCGCATGACCATCGGCACACGCCATTTACCGCCGGACATATAGTGAACTTTTGCGGCCTGGTTTGCCATCTGGTCCATGGTGAGCGTGATGAAATCGCCGAACATGATGTCGACCACGGGACGCAAGCCTGTCATTGCAGCGCCGACCGCGAGGCCGGTAAAGCCCGCTTCGGAAATTGGCGTATCCACCACACGTTTGGTGCCGAATTCTTCGACCAACCCGGAAAGAACCTTGAAAGGTGTGCCGGCTTCCGCGACATCTTCTCCCAGAATGAAGACGCGCGAATCGCGGCGCATCTCTTCGGCCAGGGCTTCGCGGACGGCTTCGGCGAAGGTAATTTCGCGGGTGGTGGTGTCAGGCATAAACGTCTTGGCTCGCTTCGTCGACTGTTGGATAGGGCGCTGCGATGGCAAACTCCACAGCTTTTTGCATTTCGGATTTCAGATCGGCATGAACTTTGTCCAGCATTGCAACGTCGGCATGTTTGTTCGCAACCAGCCAATCGGAGAGCAGTTTGATCGGGTCGCGCTCGGTAGCCCACATTCGTTCTTCCTGCTTGGAGCGGTAATATTCGCGGCTGATATCGCCTACGTGATGCCCGTGATGGCGGTAAGTGTTGCACAAAAGAAACGCCGGGCCGTCTCCGCGACGCGTGCACTCGACTAATTTTGCGGTCACGCCATGGACCGCTCGCACGTCCTGACCATCCACAGTTTCCGCGTGTACTCCGAACGCCGTGGCTCGCGCGGCCATGTCGCCCGCGGTGGTTTCCGAGCAATGCGTGTACTCCGTATAGGAATTGTTCTCGCAGACGTAAATTACGGGCAACTTCCAAAGCTGCGCCATGTTCATCTCTTCGTAGAGAACTCCCTGCCCGAGAGCTCCTTCTCCGAAGAAGCACACAGCGACTTGAGTGGTGCCGAGATATTTTGCGGAGAACGCCGCGCCAGTTGCGATTCCAACGCTTCCGGCTACGATTGCGTTCGCGCCCAGGTTGCCGGTGGCAGGATCGGCGATGTGCATCGACCCGCCTTTCCCTTTGCAGTAGCCCGCCTCTTTACCGAGAAGCTCGGCGAACATGCGGTCGGGTGACGCGCCTTTAGCCAGACAATGGCCGTGGCCGCGATGCGTGCTGGTGATATAGTCGTCATTTTGAAGCGCTTCGCAAACTCCTACAGCCACGGCTTCTTCGCCAACGTAAAGATGTGCGAGACCCGGCATCAAAGCGCGGGTGTAAAGTTCGTTTACCTGTTCTTCGAATAATCGAATGGCCGACATTTGGCGATACATCCGCAGCCATTTTGCGGAATCGGGGCTGAGTTTGGTCTTAGCTTTCGGATTTGGTTGGCGGGTGACGGTGCTCATTTCTCGACTCCGGACATGCGCGCCAGCACGTCGAACACAACCGCAAAATCTTTCTTCTCCCAACCCATGCCGCGCGCGGCGGTCAAGAATTCATTGCTCACAGCAGTGGTGGGCAGCGGCACATTGAACTGGCGCCCTAGGTCCATCGCCAGCAACATATCTTTCTGCATCATGTTTACGTCAAACCAGGCTTCTTCCGGCATGCGCAAAACAAACGGTCCGCGATATTGAATCATGGGAGAAGCGACGGCGCTGTGCGTTAGGACATCGACGGCGGTCTCGCGGGCGATGCCGCTTTTTTCGGCGATCAGCACGCCTTCGCAAAATGCGAGCATCTGAACGGCCAGGCTCAAATTTGTGGCAATTTTCATGGAGAGCGCCAGACCGCTGTCGCCTACATAAGTAACTTTTGGGCCGATATCCAGGAGCAATGGTTTTACGCGCTCAAATGTTTCGCGGCGTCCTGCGACCATCACGGAGAGCTTGCCTTCCTGAAGAGTAATCACGCTTCCGGAGACTGGCGAATCCACCATGTCAGCGCCCTTCTCGCGAACCTTGGCTGCGAGCGCGCGGCTGACGGTGGGACTCACCGTACTCATGTCCACCAGAAATTTTCCGGCGATTAATCCGGCCAGAATACCGTCCGGGCCTTCGGTAATCGAAGCGAGAGCAGTCGAGTTTGTCACCATTGTGAAGATCACGTCAGCAGCCTGCGCGACTGCACGAGGCGAATCGGCCCAGCGCATTCCGCGCTTGATCAGCCATTCCGCTTTTGCGCGTGTGCGGTTATAGCCGGTTACCGTGTGGCCTTTGTCGAGCAGACGGTTCACCATCTGGCTGCCCATTACACCGAGGCCCACAAATCCGAGATTGGCCATCTTTCAAAACCTCCGGACTACTTGGCGCTCTTGGAACGCGCCGATGAATCCTGACGAACTTGCTGCAGATGCGTGCGCATAGCCGAGCGTGCGCGCTCCGCGTCATGTTGTTCCACGGCATCCAAAATTCGGCGGTGATGATGTTGGCCGCGCTCGGGACCGCCATCCACATAGAAGGTCTTCAAACGTTGTTCGCGCAGCAATCCGACGATTGAATCGAGCAGAGAAAGAATCAAGGGATTTGCGGCAGCTTCGGCCAAGGCGAGATGGAAGTCGAGGTCGCCTTCAATGAACGCCTCGGAATCGTCTTTCAGCGAGTTGTCCATAACCGCGATGGCTTCGCGCATCATGGCCAGATGTTGCTCTTCAATACGCGTGGCAGCGAGCGCCGCGATTTCCGGTTCGAGAATTTCTCGGACTTCAGCGAGATGAGTTGATCCGTCGGGCTGGCCTATCTTGATCATCAGGTCGAGCGATTGCCGCACAGCCTTCGACGTGCCGTCTTTGATGAACGTACCGCGGCCGTGAAGAGCTTCCAACAGCCCTTTTTCGCGGAGCGCCTTTACCGCTTCACGCACAGCCGTGCGGCTTACGCCGAATTGCTGCGCTAGGTCGCGCTCGGCGGGTAACTGATCGCCGGGTTTGAGGACGCCCTTGAGAATGGAGTCCTCGATCTGCTGGACGATTTGCTCGTAAAGCCGGGACGCCTGAATAACCTTGTACAAGGATTTCTCCAGCTCGTTCAGATTGTAACGGATTACAGTACTACGCTACGCGCACAGCTAGCGTCCAAACGCCGCAAATTCTCGTCGGAAGATGGGTCTTTATGCAACCCAGCCCGGAAAGCGCCGACTTCGCAAGGTTCTGTGGTCGGACCAGCGTACCACAAAACAATCATTGGATGTCAAGCAGCCAATTCGCCGCAACCGGATGCTAAATCATAGCAATCACTAACATGCAAAATTCCTTGACATGCGCCAACCATCCAGTGGTAGAGTCGCCGTACCATAGGGGTGCACTCGCTAATATTCGTCTAAGGAGGAGGTTCGAATGCGTCTTTTCGCGTTGACGGCGTATGTACGATCACGTCTCAGGTTTTCTTCCGGGATTCGAGCCTTCGCAGTGGCCCTCGCTCTATTCGTTGTTTCCATTCCGCTATTTTCGCAGAGTTACAACGGTCGGATTCTAGGAAGCGTGCACGACAAAAGCGACGCCGTGATGGTGGGAGTTCCAGTAGTCATTACGGACGTCCAACGAGATGTATCGCGAACCGTGACTACTGATGACGCAGGAGAATATGTTGCCCCCGACCTGCTGCCCGGCACTTACAAAATTGTCGTTCAATCCAAGGGATTCAAGACCTACGAGCGCACCAACGTTCAATTGGAAGTGGCCAGCAATCTTCGCATCGACATTGTTTTAGAACCGGGCGAAGCAGCCCAGACCGTAACTGTCACCGAAGAAGTTCCTCTGATCAATCTGACGAACGCCACTCTGGGTGGAACGCTTAGCAACGAAGAAATCAACGACCTGCCCCTGAACGGACGCAATTATGAAAACTTGCTTCAACTGCGCCCAGGTGTTGTGCGTTATCCCGGCGGCGGATTTTCCACCACCAGCACGAATGGTCTGCGCGCCGAAGACAATGCTTATTTGATAGACGGCTTCTACAACAGTGAGCCTTTTTCCGGTCAGAGCATCATCAACGGCGCCGGTATCGCCGGTGATTCAGCGACCATTCTGCCCATCGACGCCATCCAGGAATTCAACGTCATCGAAAATCCGCCTGCGGAGTATGGATGGAAACCGGGCGCCATCGTTAACGTGGCGATAAAGTCCGGCACAAACGGGCTGCACGGCGATGCTTATGCTTTTGGCCGCGACACTGCGCTGGACGCGCGCAACTATTTCGATCCTGTGGGAACGCTGAAAACTCCAACACAGTTGGAACAGTTCGGTACCACGATCGGCGGCCCGATCATCAAGGATAAATTGTTTTTCTTCGGCGGATACGAAGGCCAGCGCTACACGGTAGGAAATTCGTTCTCAGGAATTAACAGCCCTTCGATGATCGGTTTGCCAACTCCAACGCCGGCAACCTGCACTTTTATTCTTACGGGCGATTGCGCCAATAGCATCCCGGATGCCATCGCCGACTTGCAGGCTGGCGGCGTTGCAGTCAGCGCAGTGAGCCTGAAAGTGGCAGGCTGCACACTGGGCCCTCCGGTCACGTGCAACGGGACGGGGTTCCCGTTGAATAATACGAGCAGTACAAGCATCACAACAGGTTTCCCAAATACGGTTAGCGCTGACAATGCAATCGGGAAGGTCGATTACCGTATCAACGAACGGAATAATTTGAGCGGGACATATTTCTTCGGAAACAATTCCGGGACGGTGGATGACGCGATCCAACTCCAACCGCAATGGCTGACCGAGATCCACACGCGAGCCCAGGTGTTCGGCATCGGTTGGACCTGGACTCCCAGTTCCCGGTGGGCCAACGAACTACGCTTCGGCTACAACCGCCTTTACCAGCCCACTTTTTCTGCGGATCACGGTGAGTCCGCTGAAAGCCTTGGTATCGACGACGGTGTTACGAATCCGCTCTATGGGGGCCTTCCACGACTCAAAATCAAAGGCTTCGGTGGCCTCTTTGAAACTTTGGGCGGATTCAAATGGCCCAAAATCCAAGGACCCGATCAGAGATACCAGTGGATCGACCACATCTCCTACACGGTAGGAAAGCACGCCCTCAAATTCGGCGGCGAGCTCCATCGCGACAGTTTCAGCGGCGGCGCATTTGGCGACGGCAAAGGTTACATTATCTTTTCGAAGGATATTGCGTTCTCTACCGCAACCGTCCTGGAGGACTTTTTGTCCGGTTACCCGGGTGGCAGCATCCCGTTTCCAACGCACGCTCTCGTGGGAGACACCCCGATCCGAAACATACACAATTTCTCCGAGGCGGCATTCTTTCAAGATGATTGGCGAATCAGGAAGAACCTGACCGTGAATCTCGGTTTACGATACGACTACAACGGAGTGATTCAGGAATCGAACAATCTGCTGGGTAATTTCAGTCCGACTCTAGGCTTGGAGCAGGTTGGACAGCAGATTAGCCAACCGTACCAAGGTAATCACACGAATTTTGCACCCCGTGTAGGCTTGGCATGGGACCCATTTGGCACGGGAACGACGGTAGTCCGCGCCGGAGCCGGCATTGTCTATGAACAAGTAAACTGGGAATCATTCATGGCGTTCAACAATGTGTACGGCCTCGGCACGATTCCGACCGGCGGCCTTCTTAACGGCGTGCAAGGAAGTGGGAAGATCACGGCAGGCGTCCAAAACGTTCCGAACCCTACGCAATGGGATACCTGGGGCGTGAGTAACACCCCACCCTTCGACATTCCTGCAATCAATTGCCAGTTTTTTGCTGCGAACCCGGCGACTTCGTCGACTTGCTCTATCGCCGCCATAGACCCCAACATTACGACTCCCTACGTTACGACCTGGACTCTGAACGTCCAGCACGCTTTTACAAACAAGGTCTCTCTAGAGGTCGCATACGTTGGCAATCATGGCTCGAACTTGGTGGGCATCCGCGACATCAACCAGCCTGCGGTCGGTTCCGGATGGACGCCTGCCGCCATCATGAATGGAGGTTCAGACCCAGTGGCGGAACAGGAGGCGCGGCCCTTCTTTAATGCATTTCCATACCTGGCCAACATCTATCAGCTGGCGAATATTTACAGGTCGAATTATAACGGCCTGCAAGGTACTTTGACATCGCGGGATTATCATGGACTCACTGCGACAGCCGGGTACACGTACGCGCATGCACTCGACGATGTGGGCGCCAATTGGGATTTCGGAGCTGGACTGGGCCTTCCACAGGACGCCACGCATCCCGGCCGCGAGTATGCCAGCAGCGACTTCGACATTCGGCACCGCTTCACTCTCTCATTTACTTACAACATCCCCGGCAGAGACTTCCCCGGTCAGCTCCTGAAAGGATGGCAGCTTATTTCGATTGTCAGTATCTACAGCCCGCAGCCTTGGGGGCCAATGGATACCGGGGACGACATTAGTGGTACCGGAGAGGGCGTGGATCGTTGGGACTTCTTTGGCAATCCGAGCGATTTCAAAACAAAGCCCGATGACATTCCCAACTACTTTGCGCCCGGCTCGGCGCAGACGATTTCGGGAGGCCAGTGTTACAACGCGACCAACGGCAATGCTGGCATGGTGACGTCTTTGGGATTGTTCGGTTGTTACATCAGCGCAAATGGCAGGTCTGTAATGGATCCTGCCGCCATTGGGACTTTTGGCACCATGGGCCGCAATACTTTCCGCGACTCCGGGTTCCGCAACTGGGATTTTTCGGTGGCCAAGAATTGGAAGTTCAAAGAACGATTTGGCGCCCAGTTCCGCGCGGAATTCTTTAACGTGCTGAACCATCCGAATTTTGCGAATCCTTTTGGCGGGCAGAATGGGTACGGACAGAACGATCCTTCGGTACTCAGCACGGGATTCGGTTGCGGATGCGCAACGCCGGACGTCGCCGCTTCCAACCCGGTACTCGGTTCCGGCGGGGCGCGCGCGATTCAACTCGGGCTGAAACTTCTCTTCTAACGAAATTCGGCCTACTGCTCAGGGAGCGGTCGGATTCAATTTCGGCCGCTTCACCGTCAAAGTATCTGTACGTAAGAGTTCTTCAGAATTTGGACTTCATTAAGTTAAAAGGGACCTATGACTCACTTCGTGTTAGACCGTTTTTATTTTATCTTGCTAACGCTAGTGGCCGTGTTGTTCGCGGCGAATGCTGTGCACGCTCAGGAACGCCGCGAAAGAACTCTGGACGAGATAAAAGCCGAAGCGCTGAAACGCGCGGAAAACGGAATGTATCCAGTGATCGGGCTGGACCCCGCTGACCTTCGAGAAGCATTCGCTTCGATCAAGACTACGGACAAGGACGAATGGGCGGCCGCCTTCATCGCTGTGGGCGATCGTTACATGGCCGAAGGGAAATCTCTGGAGTCTTCGGATCCCGCGAAGGCGAACGCTGACTATATCCGAGCTTGGCGAATTTATTCTTTCGGCCGCTGGCCGGTGCCGTCGTCTGCCGGAAAACAGCGCGCCTACACCAAGGCGCTGGAAGCGTTTCGCGCTCATGCGAAATTCTGGGATCCGCCTTTGGAGATCGTGCACATTCCATTCGAAGGATCCGAAATTATTGGTTATATGAGGCTGCCGAAAAATTCGAATGGTCCGGTGCCTCTGGTGATAGCGGTGAATGGTTTGGACAGCCGCAAAGAGGATTTGTCTGAGAGTTTCTCAGCGATATTGCCCTATGGCATTGGATTTCTGGCGGTGGATGGGCCTGGTACCGGACAGGCTCCCATAAAAGTGAGTCCGACGGCGGACCGCATGTTGTCGGCCGTAATTGATTACGTTCAAACTCGTCCCGAAGTGGACAAAACGAGAGTGGCGATGCATGGCGTCAGTTGGGGCGCTTACTGGGGAACCAAACTGTCGATCGTGGAACACGATCGGCTGAAGGCTGTGAGTGTGCAATCGCCTCCCGTGGATCGCTTCTTTCAAGTGGATTTTCTGACCAACTCGCTTCTAGGAAATAAAGAATATTTGTTCGACCAAGTCCCGGCGCTAATGTCTATTTTTGAGGGTGTCAACACGCTGGATGACTTAAAAGTGGTGTTTCCAAAGATGTCTCTGGTGGCCGAGGGTCTCCTGGGGAAACCAACCACACCGATGCTGGTTATCGGCGGAGTTCTGGATACGCAGGTCCCCATTTCGGACATTTATCTGCTGCTTGAAAAAGGGGACGTCCCGAAATACGCGTGGATTAATCCGCAGGGCGGGCACCTCGGCCGGCAAGTGAAAGTGTGGCCGGACCCCGTAATTTTCAGGGAAGTTATAATTCCGTATTTGGTTCGGGCATTGGGCCCGTCCAGCTAGTACTTCAGCGCTCGGCTGTTTAACGGATCATCGAGACAATCTCCGAGTAAGCTCCAGGCTCCAACTCTCCGGCAACATCAAGACCCTTGTCCGCTTAATGGATGAAGTGCGCTTGTGTATCATAGGACCTGTTTAATCTACACCGGGGTTGAGTTCTGTTTTTAGCGACCAAGGAGCACTGAATCCATGGCGGCAAGCAAGAATATTGGAATTTTGACCGGAGGCGGCGACGTACCGGGCCTGAATTCGGTAATTAAATCCGTGGTGTACGGCGCAAGCGAAATAGGGCGCGACGTAATCGGGATTCGCAAAGGCTGGCAAGGGCTGACGAACATGAACCCGGCCGATAAAGCTGACGTGGACAGCATATATCACCGTCGGCTGACGCGTGAAAACACTCGGACAATAGACCGCACCGGCGGCACAATTCTTCATACTTCTCGCACCAATCCAAGCCGCGTTTCAAGTTCCAAAGTTCCGAAACATCTTTCCGCCGAGCAAATGAAAAAGGTTCCGTTCGACGGCAAGAACTACAATTTCACTTCAATCGTGGTCGATAATTTGGAACGGTTGGGCATCGGTTGTTTGATCGCTATCGGCGGCGACGACACGCTTGGCTTCGCGACGGTGCTTTCGGGCAAGGGATTTCCAGTGATCGGCGTGCCGAAAACGATGGATAACGACGTTCACGGCACCGAATATTGCATTGGATTTTCTACGGCGATCACGCGCGCTAAAGAAGCCATCACCAGACAACGCACAACTCTGGGTTCTCACGAACGCATCGGAATTTTTCGAATCTTTGGGCGTGATGCGGGGTTTACGGCGCTTTATACGGCGTACGTAACGGCAGCGCGATGCCTGATTCCCGAATACCCGTTCGATCTCGGGCGGCTCACGGATTTGTTAATGGAGGACAAAAGAAATAATCCCAGTAACTATTCGCTGGTCGTCGTGTCGGAAGGCGCCATGTGGAAAGAAGGGCAGCTTGGCGAAGTGGGCGATGCTGACGCTTACGGCCATCGCAAAAAAGCCGACATCGGCCACGCGCTAGCCGAAGAGTTACAGCATCGGACGGGCGAAGAGACCATGGCGAGCGATTTAACGTATGACTTGCGGAGCGGCGAGCCTGATGCAATCGACAAGATCGTAGCAATTACGTTTGCCAACATTGCTTTGGATTTGATACGCGACGGGATGACTGGGCGAATGGTCGGAATCCAGAACGGTTGTTACGCCGCGACATCGCTGCCGGATTCTACGTCCGGTTCCCGCAGAGTCGATGTGGCCGCGCTCTATAACACCGATCGCTACAGACCCAAGTACACACACAAGCTTGGAGCGCCGCTGCTTTTCGGACATGTTTAAGGGCCGCTGATGCTTCGCGAATTACTTCTGCCGTTGATTGCGCATGCGGAGTCGGCACTGCGATAGGTTACTGGGCTTCACCGCGGGAGTAGTAAGACCAGAACAACGGAGCATGCAACTGTCAGATTCGAGTTGCCACGATGTAAAACTCTCTTCTACTGAATTCGGATTAGACTGGGAATCAACTACGCTGGCTGTTCTATCCAGATCGTAAAGTGAGTCGCAAAGAGCCAAGCTGTGCCGTTTCGGAGCATACCCCATCGAGCAACAAACTGCCCCGCCTTCGCGTAACACAAGCTCAGTGGCGGGAGCAAGATAGTCCCTCTCGTAAAATTTCGAAGCAGACACGGTGGCACTCAACTTGCACCGTCCCGTCACATGCGTGTCCGCGCGAGCCAGAAAAGCGAGCTGATGATTTCAATTCTTCGCAGGAACGGCAAATGAAGCTGCACAAGCTGAGCCAAGCGGGCGACACTCAGTCCTTAAAAGCGGACCGGCGGCGTGTGGAGCGCCGGCAGTGGTGGCTGTCATTTTCGGGCGTCTTGGTAACGCTGATATTGACGCTGGGAATCGTTGCCTTTTCTCTGACCGTATTTTTTCTCCGGCGTGATTTTTGGGATGCGCTCAACATCCACCTGGCGATGCGCGCGTTAGTAGGGATGGTTTTTATCTTCGTCGTCTATGTGGTGTACCAACAGCATCAGATTCACCGCTTCCGCATGCACCTAGTGGCGCAAGAAGAGTTATTCAGCCTGATTGGGGAAAACGCAGCCGACATGATCGCGGTTGTTACCGTTCAAGGGGAGCGTCTTTACAACAGTCCTTCTTACCAAAAATTGCTTGGTTACACTCCCGAGGACCTGGAGAAAACTTCCGCGTACGAGCAGATTCATCCCGATGATCAGCCGGCTGTGAAAGTGGCTGCGGATGAAGCAAAAAAAACAGGAATTGGCCGGCGCGTGGAATACCGCATACGGCATAAGAACGGCGAATGGCGCGTGCTGGAGTCCACAGCCAGCGCGGTTAGGAACGCCCAGGGCGAGGTGGAGAAGTTGATCATCGTAAACCGCGACATCACCGAGCGCAGGCAACTCGAACAACAATTGCTTTTGTCGCAGCGCCTGGAAGCGGTTGGGAAATTATCGGGAGGCATCGCTCACGACTTCAACAATATTCTCGGCGTGATCATCGGCTACAGCGAGGCTTTGCAAGAGACTATAGGCGTGGATGACCCGATGAGGGAAGCTGTGGATGAAATCGAGAAAGCGGGGCAGCGCGCCGCGGCGTTGACCCAACAACTTCTTGCCTTCAGCCGCAAGCAGGTTCTGGAACCAAAAACACTGGACCTTAATTCCATCGTCGCCGATGTGGAAAAGATGCTCCGTCGGCTGATCGGAGCAGACGTGGACTTGGAAATAATTGCAGATCCAACGCTGGGAAAAGTGAAAGCGGACCGCGGGCAGATCGAACAAGTGATTTTGAATCTGGCCGTAAATGCGCGCGATGCGATGGAACAAGGCGGAACACTGAAAATCGAAACAAGAGATGCGGACTTGGATGCGAACGACACGAAGCGTCTGCGATACGTGGTTCCCGGCCGTTACGTGATGCTACAGGTGAGCGACACCGGCATGGGCATGAGCGCGGAAGTGCAATCCCACATATTCGAGCCTTTTTATACGACGAAAGAGCAAGGAAAGGGAACCGGATTGGGACTGGCGACGGTGTACGGAGTAATCAAACAAAGTGGCGGATATATTTGGCTCGAGAGCGAAATTGGAAAAGGCTCCACGTTTCAAGTTTACCTTCCAAGAGCGGAAGGGGCAGCCACCGAGGCGATCCGAATCGATCCGTCATTCAAGAAACATGGGCCGGGAACGATACTCGTGGCCGAAGATGAGCCCTCTCTTCGAAAACTGACTTGCAATACGCTGCGAGAAAGCGGCTACAAAGTTCTCGAGGCGGAAGACGGAGCCAGAGCGATTGAGACCGCCTCGCAATATAAAGGTGATATCCAACTGTTGCTGACAGACGTGGTGATGCGAGGCATGAACGGCCGCGAACTCGCCGACACAATGTTGTCCGCGCGTCCCAAAATAAAAGTGCTGTACATGTCCGGATACACGGACGGAGCAGTTGCAACACATGGAGTGCTCGCATCCGGAATTGTGATTCTCAGAAAGCCGTTTACGCGGAAGCAATTGCAACAAAGCGTGGGAGAGATGCTGGCGGAAAACACCGGCGGAGGACTAGCAGAGCACAATGTTGAACACATTACAAATCGATAAGAACAACCTCACAACTAAAAAGCGCGATATCACAACGCCAACACTGCTGATCATAGACGACGATGAATCGCTGCGAAAGGTAATGGCCTTTCGCTTGAAGAGCGCCTACAAAGTCATCGACAGCGGATCGCCGGAAGAAGCGCTGGCACTGGCCCTACAGCACAAGCCCGACGCCATATTGCTTGATTTAATGATGCCGAAGTACTCGGGATTTGAAGTTTGCCAGACCCTTTCGACACTGAGTTTCACTTCGCACATTCCGATTCTGATCGTTTCGGGAGAATCCAGCGAGCGTTACAAAAGTCTCTGCGAGAAAATCGGGGCCAAAGGGTTCTTTCAAAAACCGGTGGACATAGACGCGCTGCAACAGAAGCTAACCACTCTAATCGCTATTAGCCAGCATATTCCGCAGGTTAAGCCTCGTGTTCGTTTAAGGCTGATGCTGAAGCTGCGAGGAATTGACTCAACCGAGACGGAATTTGAAATCATTACGGCCACTGAAAATGTTAGCGCGACCAGTTTTCTGTGCGGATGTACCGCGCTCATAGGGCTGAATTCAATCGTGGAGGTATTTCTTGCCATCGACGGAACGCCGTTCGCGGGGAAGGCTCGCGTGACACAAGTGCACGAGCCGGGCGCGATCGGCCAACAGTGTGACTTCGAATTCGTGGAGAGGCCGATCGATTGGATTCTGCAATAAGTTGGCGAATCTACCGGCTCAAAAAGTACCGAACCGCGATTTAAAATTTACAATTTCTTCAAGAGCTGGGTCGCCGCTTTCAGGGGTTGCCGATTCTTGAAAAAATCTTTCCAGGGATCGGCACGTTTCAATCGTTTTTGGTAATTACCGAGATTGAAATCCGCGGGGTCCAGCGAAGGCTTCAGTTCGGACCATTCCAATGGCGTCGAAAATGGCGCCTTGGGCCGCCGGCGAACGGAATACGGGGCGACAACCGTTTGGCCAAACCCATTTCGAAAAGGATCCAGATACACGCGCTGGCCGCGGGCGGCGATGGAGTGCTCGACTGTCAAATCTTTTGGATGCGCCGCAGCAACTCTGGCCACAACAGCCTGCGCGAAAGACAACACCTCATCCGCGTCCGGCCCCAAACGAATGGGAATGAATATGTGCACGCCGCGGCTTCCGGAAGTTTTGGCGTAAGAAGTTAGTTTCAACATATCCAGAGCCTCTTTCATTACGACCGCCGCCTGAGCTGAATCGGAGAATTTTTCCGACTGCGGATCCAGATCGAAGCAAACCCAATCGGGCTTGCGTCCTTCGCTCGCCCGCGTTCCAGCCACATGTACGGCAATGCAACCCAGATTAACCAGCGATAGCTGAGTAGCAAGCGAGCCTCCCACCACATAGTTCGTGGACTCACCGGACTTTCCCACATGCTTGATACGTTTTGACAGCGTGCCGGCAGGCATGCCTTTGGGCATTTCCTTTTGGTAAAAACACGAACCGAGCATTCCGTCCGGGCAGCGTTCCATCGAAAGGATGCGATCGTCGACGTAAGGCTCGAGCTCGGGGAAAATCTCCTGGTAATACTTTGCGAGGTCGCCTTTCGTGTAGCCATCGTCCGGCCAGAAAACTTTATCCGGATGTGAAATATTCACCGGAAATTCCGAGGCGGCCGTTTTCGACGGCTTTGGGCGTTTCATTGAGAACTCCCGGGCAGAGTAACTTCTCGCGCACTCTTGTCGTCGCGAAGACCAAGAAAAACGGGCTGGCGAAGTTTGTTATCCTCCGTCAATTCCTGATAGGCGATTTGTGCAACTAGTTTAGGCGATAGATAGGTGACATCCTTCGCGCGCGGCGGGTCAACTAAGTCCGGCTGTTTGCGAATGAGCGATCGAAACTTTCGGTACAGTGAACTCAGAGACTCCTGGTTGAACCCGGTTCCCACTTTGCCGACGTAGCAAAGCTTTCCTTTGTCATAGGCGCCGAGCAGGAGCGCTCCGAAATGTTCGCGCGAACCCTCAGGTTGGGTAAATCCCACGATCACGAACTCATCTTCCTGATGCACCTTAACCTTCAGCCACCTGTTGGAACGCCCTTCCACATAAGGCGACGCCAAATCTTTGGCCACTAATCCTTCGACACCCTTTCGTTTTGCAACGCGATAGGCCTGAAGACCATCGGCAGCGAGTATGCCGGACGGAATCAAAACACTGGATGAATCGACGACGATTGCCGCTTCCATTATTGGACGTCGCGATGAAAGAGGCTCGCGCATAAACGACTTTCCATCTTTGTAGAGGCAATCGAACGCCGCATAAACGAATGCGGATTTTCCCTGCTGCAGAAGTTGAAAGCGCGAAACTCGTTTGCGATCGAATACAACCACCTCGCCATCCAGCAAGAGTGTGCGAGACGGAAGTTTTTGGATTGCCGCTGCTATCGGAGAAAATCTCTCTGTGCGATCGATTGAATTTCTGGAAAAGAGCTGCACTTTATCGCCTTCCTTATAGGCTACGATACGATAGCCGTCGTACTTTTCCTCATATATCCAGCCTTGTCGATTGAACGGGTCGCGCACCAGTGTGGCCAGCATTGGGCGGATTCGAAATGGAATTTTGTCTTTCAACTAGTTGTCTTTGAGAAGCGGCTGCGATCTTAAGTTGCGCGCTTTCGGCGTTTGGCAGTTGCTGCCGCGCGTTTTGGCCTGGCTGAACGTTTGGGCGTGGTGCTTTTGCTCGATGGATCGCCGGTAGCAGCTTTCGCCACATCTCCTCCACCCTCGCTGGCGATGTCAGCTAGCAAACGTTTGCTGATCACGGAGCGCGCGTCTTCATTAACATCTCGTGTAGAGGCAAATTGATCGCGGTGCTTTATCAGCAGCCAGGATCGATCGGAGCTTCGTCCATAACCGCGCGTTCGCACGAGCACCCATGAGCCTTTCAATTTTTTCCCGTGCAGAGTGAACTTCAAATCTCCCTTTTGCAGCGCGGCATCCACTTCTTCCACTTCGGGCTCCCAGGTGCCCTTGTCCCACACCATCACGGTGCCACCACCGTACTCACCCTCGGGTATCACACCTTCGAAGTTTGCGTAATCGATAGGATGATCTTCCACCTGCATCGCAAGGCGTTTCACGGAAGGATCCAGCGAGGGGCCCTTCGGGATGGCCCAGGAAAGAAGCGTCCCATGCCATTCAAGGCGGAAATCGTAGTGGAGATTTGTAGCACGATGTTTTTGAATCACGTAAATAAGATTGGAGTCTTTATCTTCGTGGTCCGAAGCTTTCCCCGATGGTTCAGGAGTGACGCCAAAGTGGCGCTTCTTCTGATATTCGTTCAATGTCATGGTGGTCCTTCCCTCAATCCGGCTTTCTTAGCAAGTGCAAGAGTATAAAACGCAACGCGTTTGCCGCAAGCTCTACTCTGTTCATCTATTTGATGTATTGAAGCAAATACCCGGCACATTTCAGCGTGGGGAATTCCAAGTTCCGGGTTCTACAGTTCATCCATCGACGCTTTACTGGATTCAGGGGATACCGCCAACCTAATTGCTGCGTAAACATTAGGTTTCGCACGAGTGCACGAATTCAAACGCTGTAGGAGGCTATCCATGGAACATATATTTCCCAGAATCGATCGACGCAAATCGCGGCAGCAACTGAGATTAAAGTATGGTCTGGCAGGCGGCGCCCTGTTGGCGATCGGAATCAAACGCGGCTCGTTTTTCGGCGGAATACTTTCCTTGGCCGGAGCAAATTTATTGGTCAAAGGTATCACCGGTCACGACTTGCTGGAAACACTTGGCGTTACTTCATTTACGCCGACGGGACAAAATGCCCAAGTCCCGCATCAGCTCGGCGTGCAAATCCAACGAACGATTACCATCGGTTTGTCGCCGGAAGATATTTACGGGTTCATCCGAAACTTTGAAAACTTGCCGCGATTCATGAAGCACGTTCAATCTGTCGAGATGCAAGGCGACAAGAACGCGCACTGGGTAATCGCAGGTCCAGCTGGACGCAAAATGGAATGGGATAGCGAAATCATAAATGAAATTCCAAACGAGCTGATCGCCTGGCAGTCCGTCAATTGCCCCGACATGGAGAATGCCGGATCGATCCGTCTAGAAAAAGCTCCGCAGGATCGTGGAACAGTTCTGCGACTTTCACTTCGGTATATGCCCCCGGCTGGGTCTATAGGCGCTGCAATTGCAAAACTCTTCGGCAAAGATCCCGAGGCGGAAATTGCGGCCGACCTTTGCCGCTTGAAACAGTTTCTTGAAACGGGAGAGGTCTGCACTACAAAAGGACAACCGGTCGGCGGACTCCAGGCGCGCAGGGAGTACGAGCGCGTGCAGGAGCGAAATCGCGAATTGCTGAAATCCTCGACGGAGGCAATAACAACCGAATCTGACTACTCTTCGGAAAAAGCCAAATCGGCCAGTGCATCCGGAAGCTCGTCGTTCTAGCAACGAAACCTTACTGGATTATTCATAAGAATTATCCGGGGGAAACTCATGAAAGCTGTTTGCTGGCATGGAAAGCAAGATGTTCGTGTGGACAATGTATCGGAGCCCAAAATCACGAATCCACGCGACGTAATTATACGAATTACGCTAACCGCCGTTTGCGGTTCGGATTTGCATTTGTACAACGGCTTTATTCCTTCCATGAAAAGCGGTGACATTTTAGGCCACGAGTTCATGGGTGAAGTGGTCGAAGTGGGCACTGAAAATGGATTGAAGCAAGGCGATCGAGTTGTTGTGCCGTTCGCGCTCGCCTGCGGAAACTGTTATTTCTGCCGCAAAGGACTGACTGCCGCCTGCGACAATTCCAACCCCAACGCTGACATGCTGGAGAAGAAAGATGGCTACGCGTCTTCCGGCCTATTCGGTTACAGCCATATCTACGGGGGCTACGCCGGAGGCCAGGCGGAATACGTTCGCGTGCCTTATGGCGATGTGGGCCCGTTGAAAATTCCAGAGAGCATCCCTGATGAACAAGCGCTGTTTCTCTCGGATATTTTCCCTACCGGATATATGGCGGCGGAAAATTGCAACATACAGGGTGGCGACGTCGTAGCAATCTGGGGGTGCGGATCTGTTGGCCAGTTCGCGATTCGCAGCGCATTCATGCTGGGCGCGGGCCGCGTTGTCGCAATCGATCGTTTCCCTGAACGCCTGGCGCTGGCTCGCAAAGGAAACGCCGAAACCATCAATTACGAAGAAGTTGACGACGTGGTGGAAGAGTTGAAGGAATTGACCGGAGGAATCGGCCCTGATTCGTGCATCGATGCCGTCGGACTCGAAGCTCACGGCAATTCCGCGGATGCTTATTACGATCGCGCGAAACAGATGACGGGACTGACTACGGACCGGCTCAGCGCGCTACGACAGGCCATCAAAGCCTGCCGCAAATGCGGGACGGTATCCATCCCCGGTGTATACGGCGGATTTGTTGACAAAATGCCGATGGGAACTGCATTCGGAAAAGGGCTAACACTCAAGATGGGGCAGACTCACGTCCACCGTTACATGGCTCCGCTGTTGAAAGAAATCGAAAGCTCCAAGATCGATCCGTCGGTGGTGATTAGTCACCGCATCAATCTTAGCGACGCGCCGCAGGCATACGAGGTCTTCTCCAATAAAGAAGACCACTGTATAAAGGTTGTGATGAGGCCGTAACTCAGCCAGGAAATGAAGAGGTTACTTTTTCTCTGAGATATCGATCGAAGCCCGAGTCGTCTCCCAATCCAGGTTCATGGCGCAACCGGACGCGGACCTATCAAACGAGATGGTGAAATTTTCCACGTTTGACGGCAGCTTGGATATCTTCATATCCATGCGCGCCAAGTCGTCACCTTCACCGGGATAGGGAATGCCCCACAACGGGCCGCCTTTAGCATTTTTCGTTTTCTTGCTGATGATCAGCGTCCATTTATTTTCATTCGGAATGGTGAAAATGGTGTAGGTGCCTGCTGGAACGGTCTTGCCCCCGACTACTACATCTGTATCGGTTATGAAAGTAGTGGCCTCGTTCGCCCCTGCGCGCCACACCTCACCATAAGGAACCAGACCGCCGTAAATCTTGCGGCCTTTGGCGCGCGGGCTTGAGTAGTCCACGGTAATGGACTTGCTATCGGGGAAAGAACAAGTCGCTTTAGCGGACGGACTAGGACGTGGGCCCTTTTCCTGCGCAAAACTTGGAATAGCAAGCAAAGCCACTGCTACAAAAATCGCGGCGAGGGATGCAGATCTTCTCAACATAAAACCTCCTGAAAATTTTAATAAGTACGCATTTACACGTACTAATAATTCGCACGAAGTATATCCCATTGCGAAGATGACGGCCCATCTGGCCTCGTACTCACATTTATGGAGGCCTGCTCGCTGCAACTTGACGTTTCAGACTTGGACGGCCAGTATTGAGAATTGTTTAAAGGCGCGAATCGATGCCGGAAGGCAAAGGACTGTTGATCGTTTACACTGGGCCGGGTAAAGGCAAGACTACCTGCGCCCTGGGCACTTCTTTTCGCGCCGTGGGGCAGGGCCTGCGCGTTCTAATGGTGCAGTTCATCAAAGGCTCCTGGCATTATGGCGAGCTGGACGCTGCTAAGATGCTCGGCGACGATAAATTTGAAATTAAACCAATGGGCCGCGGTTTTGTGAAGCTTGGCGGGGCGGAAACCGATCCGGAAGATGTACGCCTATGCGAGCAGGCCTGGGAGTATGGACGCGATCAAATCTATAGCGAAAAGTACGACTTGGTCGTGCTCGACGAGATCAATTACGTGATCAGTTATAAAATGCTCGACCCCGAACGCGTAGTAGAATCTTTAATAGCGCGTCCGGAAAGAATTCATGTGATCTGTACGGGACGCAACGCGCATCCAAAGCTGGTGGAAGCAGCCGATCTGGTGACGGAGATGCGCGAAGTGAAACATCCTTATACGAAAGGCATACTGGCGCAGCGAGGAATTGATTATTAGCCATGACCTGGTTCAAGCGAGAAAAAAAGCCTATTGAAAATCCCACTCCGGTGGAAGAACGCCGCGTGCGCACCGAGGGCATGTGGACGAAATGCGGTTCTTGCCGCGCTATCATTTGGAAAAAGGACCTGGCGGCCAATTGGGAAGTTTGCCCGAAATGCGAATACCATTTCCGTCTGGGCGCGCGCAGGCGCTTGGAACTCCTCTTGGACGACGAGACCTATACCGAACTGGACACCGAGCTTGCGTCCAACGATCCGCTTCGGTTTACCGACACCAAACCCTATGCCCAGCGCCTGAAAGACGCGCAGCACAAACTCGGAATGAAAGACGCGATACTGACCGCCGAAGGCCACTTGAACGGGCGGCCGGTAATTTGTTGCTCGATGGAATTTGGATTTATCGGCGGGTCGATGGGCGCGGTGGTGGGCGAGAAAGTGGCGCGCGCAATCGAACGAGCGCTGGAGCGAAAAATCCCGCTGATTATTGTTTCTTGTTCCGGCGGCGCGCGCATGATGGAGGGCGTCGTCAGTTTGATGCAGTTGGCAAAAGTTTCCGCGGGTTTGGCGCGCTTTGATGAAGCGGGCTTGCCTTTTATTTCCATTCTTACGGATCCCACCACCGGCGGCGTGACGGCGAGCTATGCCATGTTGGGCGATTTGAATATTGCCGAGCCTGGCGCGCTGATCGGGTTTGCCGGCCCCCGCGTGATCGAGCAGACCATTCGACAGAAATTGCCGGAGGGTTTTCAAACTGCCGAATTTTTGCTGGAGCATGGATTTCTTGATGCAGTGGTTTCGCGCAAGGAATTGAAGCCATACATTTCCCAGGCGCTCAATTTTTTCCTCGCCTAGTCCAGCAACAGATATGAACTACGAAGAATCCGTTCGCGCCCTCTTTTCACTTGGGAGGGAGCTCGCGGCGCCGCGCCAGCCCGCGCGGATTCCTTCCCCGATGGCCGCACCAACTTTAGGCGTCCTTCCGGTGCAGAAATTCGGGCTGGAAAATATCAAGCTACTCGCCGAGGCTTTGGGTTCTCCTCATCTGGCGGTTCCGTGCGTACATATCGCCGGAACGAACGGCAAAGGTTCCACGGCGGCGACGCTCGAGTCGATTCTTCGCGCGGCTGGGCTGCGCACTGGACTTTACACATCCCCGCATCTGGAAGTGATCAACGAACGCATCCGTATCAACGGTGAAAATATCTCCGGCGAAGTTTTCGCCGGTATATGGACCCTTGTGAGCGTCGCGATTGAATCTTTGATGGCTTCCGGGGGGCTTGCGGCACACCCCACGTTTTTCGAATGCGTCACGGCTATGGCCTTTGTTGCTTTTGCGGACCACAAAGTTGATTTTGCGATTTATGAAACGGGAATGGGCGGCCGCTTTGATGCTACGAATATCGTTGCGCCGGAAGTTGCCATCATCACGCCGATCGATTTCGACCACGAAAACTATTTGGGGCATTCCATTGAAGAAATTGCCGGAGAAAAAGCGGGGATCATTAAGACTGGCGTGCGCGTTGTAAGTTCCGTTGAACGTCCCGAAGCGCGGGCAGTGATCGCCAGGCGCTGCGCGGAAGTGAACGCGCCTCTCGTGGAAGTGTCGGCGGCTTGGCAAGTCCAGAACCTAAAGGTGTCGAACGGTCTGTACAGCGCGGAGGCTACTTTCACGCAAACGTCCCAGAAGATTAAACTGGCGCCCGCACTTCCGGGTCGTTTCCAGATTCAGAATGCGCTCGCAGCCGCTACCGCAAGCATCCTCCTGGTTGGGCAAGGATTCAAAGTAAGCGAAGAGGTTATCGAGCGCGGGATCTCCACCGTACATTGGCCGGGGCGTCTGGAGCGAATCGCCGAGCGGCCGGATATTTATGTTGATGGCACGCACAATCCCGGTGGCGCTCGTGAGCTTCTAGGTTTTTGGAAAGAGAACTTCGCCGGACGCCGCATATTTTTAGTTTACGGCGCGATGCGGGATAAAGCGGTTGACGAAATTGCCAGCCTGCTTTTCTCGCGTACCGAAGCTGTGATTTTTACGGAACCCCGCCAGTCACGCGCAATTTCCGCTCCGCTGCTTTCGGAAATCGCAGGCCATTTTGCGAAGCAGTCCTACATCGTTCCCGACCCCGCCCAAGCAATCGAGCGTGCAATCGAACTCGCCGGACCAGAAGACGTGATATTTGTTACGGGATCGTTATATCTCGTCGGCGATGTTCTCGGGTTTTGGCTCTCGCGGAGCCGAAGAAAAGCTTTCGTCGAGCCGTGGTCAAATCTTTGACACCTTCCGCTTTTCGTATGGCGGCCTTCAGATTTGCATAGGTCTACGCGAAACTGCATAGCGGCGACGGAACATCAAAGACGCTGTTGCGAAATCGGAAATGAATTTTCGTCCCATACTCGTACAGTGTTATCCCCAAGTCGAACGCCAAACAAACACTCTTAGATAACATTCTTCGTTCATGCCGGAACAATTAACGTTTTTTCTGCGTTTATTCACTCGTACGTGGCAGTAAAAGTGCAGCTTGCTGCGTCTAAGGAGGTAAGCGGGAGGTGTCTATGAACAGTGGCATGCGGCGGCAACAACTGGAATCATTCGGACGCGCTCCAGCGTTACTGTCTGTAGCATTGAGGCAATTTCCCAAAAAGATGTGGCTCTACAAGCCTTCGGCTGACCGTTGGAGCATTCACGAAATTATTCTGCATCTCGCGGACAGCGAAGCCAGCGCCTACGTACGCTGCCGGCGTTTTATCGCTGAGCCCGGAAGCCCTGTGCTCAAATTTGACGGAGCGCGCTGGGCTGGCACCCTGGGATATTTCCACCAGAGCACTCGCGAGGCTTTGGAGATTATCCGCCGCTTACGAAGAATGACTTACCAATTGCTGGTGAGCCTGCCCGAGCCGATTTGGGAGCACGCCGTGGAGCATCCCGCGCAAGGACGTATAACCCTTGAAGAGTGGATCGAGATCCAGGAACGCCACATCCCGCATCACATCGACCAAATGAAACAGAATTACGATAAGTGGCTGGAATCGAATCCGCCCCGGAAGCCTGCCACGCCTTCCCGCCGTTCGCCATCCTCGCTGCCCATCATGAGGATGACGGTGAACACGTACTAACGTTTGAGTTTGCTTGTTTCTCGGTTATCCTGGCCGCATTTCAGTTTCACTTTGGACCTTTCTACGAATAGCTTTGCTCGCGGTTGCTGGAGTGCACGGTCGATGGTACGATGTGCTCCCTATGGCCTCTCAGCCCAGCCAAAAACCGCGCGTAGGCATCCCGTATCGCACACGAAAAGAAGAGCTTAGCGGAGAACGCGGCAAATACAACTGGTATGGGGAAGCGGTACGCTTGGCGCGCGGCGATCCGGTTGAAATCTCGCTGAAGCTAAATGCGAATGAACTGCGCGATTTGGCAAACACGCTGGATGCCTTCGTCCTTCCAGGCAGTCCAGCCGACGTTGCGCCAGAGCGTTACCATACTGCGCGAAGGCCTGAAAGCGCCGAGAGCGATCCTGACCGCGAGAGAACAGATTCGGCGTTGCTCGAAAATGCCTTCGCGGAGAGCAAGCCGGTGCTGGCAATTTGTTTCGGCGTACAAAGCTTGAACGTTTTTCTCTCAGGCTCGCTGATTCAGGACATTCCCACCGAAGTCCGCACCGACATCCAGCACAAATGGGAGCGCGAACGAGGTGCGCTGGAACCATTCCATCTCATAAAGATCGAGCCGGGATCGCGTCTGGCACAACTCGCTGGAAAAAATGAAGCTCGCGTGAACAGCTCGCACCACCAGTCGGTGCTAAAACCCGGGCGCGACCTTCGCGTAACCGCGCATGCCCCGGATGGCGTGATTGAGGCTGTGGAATGGACAGGAGACGCGAACTGGATCACGGGGGTGAAGTGGCATCCCGAGCGCATGATTAAGGACGATTTGCTGGCGCAGGCTCTATTTCGTGAGTTGGTGGAAGTGGCGCGCAAAGCGCCGGTTCATTCCTGAAGTATCGGACTCTCAATTTCCAGAAGCGCAAACTTGGTTTGATTTTTTGCGGCATGGACTATCGAAGTATCTAACTGACTTCTCGGGGGACGAATGATCTCACTCGCTGGCAAAGCCGCACTTATAACCGGGGGTTCGCGCGGCATTGGAGCCGCGACCGTAAAGCTCTTCGCACAGGCGGGTGCGGACGTTGTTTTCAATTATCATCGCAATCGCGAAGCTGCCGAGCAGGTGGAGCAGGAAACGCGCAAGCACAGTACGCGTGTGGAATCGCTGAAAGCTGATTTGGGCAAGATGGTGGACGCAAAAAAGCTGGTCGATTTCACGCGCGAACGCCTCGGTCGCCTGGATATCCTTGTGGCCAATGCCGGCATCTGGAATGAGCAGGACACGCCCATCGAAAAACTTACCGAGCGCGAATGGGACGAAATGATGCGCGTAAACCTGAAAAGCGTTTACTCCGTGATTCATTACAGCGTGCCGCACATGATCGCCCAAAAAGGAGGGCGCATCGTGGCGATCAGTTCGACGGCGGGTCAGCGCGGCGAAGCTTTCCACTCGCACTACGGCGCGAGCAAGGGCGCTATCATCAGTTTTGTAAAGGGACTAGCCTCTGAGCTCGCCGGGCACAATATCCTGGTGAACTGCGTCGCGCCTGGTTGGGTGGACACCGATATGTCCGCGTCGGTGCTGCGAAACAAGACTCTGATCAAGGCAGCCGTGGCGCCGATTGCTTTAAAGCGCCCCGCGACCGCGGAAGAAATTGCAGGTCCTATTCTTTTTGCCGCGTCCGACCTGGCAACCTTCATCACCGGAGAAGTAATCAACGTTAATGGAGGTTCGGTCCTTTGCGGATAACCGCTCGCGTCTTGGCCGCAGCCATCTTGATCACTTCGTTGCTTTGCATGGCTCCAAAATTGCCCGCCCAAGACTCCGAAGTGATGATGCCGGCGCAAAGCGCGGCGAAAGCCAAAGAAATTTTGCAGCAGGCTATTCAAGCCTTGGGCGGCGATGCGTATTTGAACGTTCACGACCTCACTTGCACCGGGCGCCTGAGTCAGTTTGGGCATTCCGGAGAGTTGAACGGCTTTGAACATTTCATTGACTACACCATCCCCATTCCACCTATCAAGGACCGCATCGAAAATCTACCGAAGCGGAATATTATTGAAGTGAAAAACGGGGACAAAGGCTGGGATCTGGACCGCGGTGGGGTCAACGACGCTCGCACGAGTGATCTCATGCAGTACCAGGAAGACCTCAAGAAAGATATCGACAATATTCTGCGCCATCGAATTCACGAGAAAGACATGATTTTTCGCTACGGCGGCCCCGATGTAGTGGATCTGAAAGAAGCAGATTGGGTGGAGTTAGTAGATAGCGACAATCGCACCATCCGTATCGCCATTGCGAAATCGTCTCACCTTCCGATTCGCAAAGTGGTTGATACTCGCGACGCCAACACGCGCATGCGCGCTGAAGAGATTGAATACTATTCGAATTACCATCCCTTCTCCGCAATCGAGACGCCGTTTCAAATCACTCGCGAGCGCAACGGAATCAAGATCTACCAGGTCTTCTTCGATAAGTGTGATTACAACACCAATATTCCCGAATCCCTCTTCACCAAAGAATCCCTCGACGAGCGCTGGGACAAAGTCGGCAAGAAAACAAAAGATAAGAAGTCGAAATCCAAAGACGCCGAAAACTAAGCCGGTTTATTTATTCCTTCCACTGTCGGAAAGTTCTTGGGAGTGTCACTCCGCGCGTCAGGACCCAGCCGCGCGCTTGCCGCATGGCCAATGGCTTGCCGCCATGACTCATGAACCCGGCAAATAACAGCGATTCGCCCTGGTGGAGCGTTTCCCCGCTGCGCGATGTATAATTATCGGATGCCCGTAAAGAGAAATAGTGAACCGATGCACGGCACTACGGTGCTGTGCGTGCGGAAAGACAATAAGGTGGTTCTTACCGCCGACGGCCAGGTGACGCTCGGCGAAGGTGTGATCAAGCACAACGCCAAGAAGACGCGTCGTCTTTATAATGACAAGATCATCGCGGGCTTCGCCGGAAGCACCGCGGATGCACTCTCTCTTTTCTCGCGCTTTGAAAACAAGCTGCAGGAATTTCATGGCAACCTGCCTCGCGCGGCGGTAGAGCTATCCAAGGACTGGCGCACGGACCGTTCTTTGCGGCACTTGGAAGCGCTGTTGCTCGTTGCAGATGTAAAATCAACTTTTCTACTTTCCGGCAGCGGAGACGTGATCGAGCCGGACGACGGAATCTGCGCCATCGGCTCAGGCGGCCCTTACGCGCTGGCCGCGGCGCGCGCTCTTTCAAAGTTCACAAAGCTCGGAGCGAAAGACATTTCGCAGGAAGCCATGCGCATCGCCAGTGAAATTTGTATTTTCACTAACGCGAATTTCAGCATCGAAGAACTATGACCGGAAAGTCGGAGAAAGACATGGTGATCTATTTGGCAGGTGAATCGCAAGCGGCCGAGCCCGAACCAATTCCGTCGTTTGATGAGCTGACCCCTCGCGAAATCGTGATCGAGCTCGATAAATACATTGTGGGGCAGAACCTTGCCAAAAAAGCTGTAGCCATCGCGCTGCGCAATCGCGTGCGGCGGCAGAAGCTTACGCCCGAACTCGCCGAAGACATTCTTCCGAAAAATATTCTGATGATTGGGCCCACCGGCGTGGGAAAAACGGAAATCGCCCGGCGCCTGGCGCGTCTGGCTGGTTGCCCATTCGTGAAAGTGGAAGCTTCGAAGTATACCGAGGTGGGATATGTGGGCCGCGACGTGGAGTCCATGGTCCGCGACCTGGTGGAAACTTCCATCGACATGGTGCGCGAAGAAAAGCTCGACGAAGTAGCGGAACGCGCCGAGCAGTCCGCGGAAGAGCGTTTGCTGGATCTACTGTTGCCGCCTTCGCCGATGCCTGCTGCGGACGCCAATCCGACCGCCGAAGCGCAGCGTCGCGAGCAATTGCAACGTACGCGCGACAAACTTCGCGCTCAGCTGCGTGAGGGAAAACTCGATCAGCGCATGGTGGAAGTGGAAGTTCGCGAGCGCGCCATGCCTGCCTTTGAAATCGTCACCAACCAAGGCGTCGAGGAAATGGACATCAACGTCAAGGACATGCTCTCCGGTTTCTTCGGCCAGCAGAAAAAGAAACGCAAGATGACTGTGTCGGAGGCCTTCGATTATTTGATACAGGAAGAAGAAAACCGCCTTATCGACATGGATCAGGTCACGCGGCTGGCCGTCGATCGCGTGGAGCAGATGGGAATTCTCTTCATCGACGAAATTGACAAAATTGCCGGCCGCGAATCCGGGCACGGCCCGGATGTGTCTCGCGAAGGCGTGCAGCGGGATATTCTTCCGATCGTGGAAGGAACTACTGTAAACACGCGTTACGGGATGGTTCGCACAGACCATATCCTTTTCATCGCCGCAGGCGCATTCCACACCACCAAACCGTCTGATTTGATTCCCGAGTTGCAAGGACGCTTTCCGATTCGAGTGGAGCTCAGCTCGCTCACAGAAGGTGATTTTGTCCGCATCCTGACCGAACCGAAGAACGCGCTGATAAAACAATACATTGCGCTACTGGATACTGAAGGCCTAAAGCTTTCCTTTACCGACGACTCCATCGCAACTATCGCGCGTTTCGCAGCCAAGGTGAACGAGCAGACCGAAAATATCGGCGCGCGCAGGCTGCACACCATCCTGGAAAAAGTTCTGGAGGAAATTTCTTTCGAAGCTCCGGAAATGAAAAAGAAGACCGTGAAAGTGGACGGCGCCTACGTGCAGAAGCAGCTCGCGAACATCGTGAAAGACCAGGACCTAAGCCGCTACATTCTTTAGAAAATCAAAAATGGAACACGAAAAAGCGGAACTGGCTCCCAGCCCGGCCTCTGAAATCCGCGCTCGTTCCTCTTTCTTAGTGCTTCCGTTGCTGTTTCTTGCTTCCACAATTTGGCTTGCGGGTTGCGCCGCTCCCGGCGAACCCGCCGAGCGCAAGCCCCTCGTTCCTACTGCGATAACGGATTTGGCAGCGCATCAGCAAGGCAATGACGTGATTCTGACTTTCACGCTGCCAAAAGATACCGTGGACCATCACCCGCTGAAAAAAACTCCGGCAATTGAGATTTATCGCGGCTTCGATCCCCCCGCGACAACAATTTCCGCCAGTCACGAACCGTTGTTTTTGATTCTTACGATTCCGCCGGCAATGGTCGCCAATTGCTCCGAGAAAGATCATGTCCGCGTCGTGAATTCCCTGGATGCGAGCGATCTAGCCCCGCACGTAGGCTGGACTGCGTCTTACGCGGTTCGCACGCGCGCATCCGCAAAAAAAGAATCTGCAGATTCGAACCGCGCTAGCTTACGAGTTTATCCGGCGCCTGACCCTATCGCCGATCTCAAAACCGAGGTCACGCACTCCGGCATTGTGCTTACCTGGACTCCGCCGCAAAAAACAATCTTAGGATCGGCGCCGCCGATCTCGGCGTATCACATTTATCGCGCGGAATCGGTTCCGGAGTTGCAACCAGAAGCGTCTCCAAATGCATCTGAATCTGCTGCTGGAGTTCCCAAGTTGAAAGCGTCTCTTGCACGAATTGGTGAATCGCCCGAGCCAACTTTCCGGGACATGCAGGTCGAATTTGGCAAGACCTACGTGTACTCGGTTCGCAGTCTTGCGCAATATTCTGACGTAGCACTCGAATCCGCGGACTCGAATCTGTTCGTCGTAACTCCGCGCAATATTTTTCCGCCGGCAGCGCCAGAAAACGTAACTGTCGTTCTAGTTCCGGCGCGGGGTGAAAATCCTGCCTACCTGGACGTCTCCTGGGCCATCAATGCTGAAACCGACATAGCGGGTTATAACGTCTATAGAAGTGGACGTGACGGTGTTCCAGGTACGCGGCAGAACCCGGAGTTGTTGCTTACGCCTGCATTTCGCGATATGAATGCGCTTCCCGGCCGTCAATATGTCTATACTGCAACCGCGGTGGACCGCGCCGGCAACAAAAGTTCAGCTAGCGCGCCCGTTTCCGGAAGCATCCCAGTGGAAGGTCAACCAACAAAACCATGACTGATAATTCTCCAATCGATAAAATCATCGGCGGCAAAACGGATAAGCCGGTGCCTCGGCCCGCTCTGACTACCGGAATCTACACAGGCGCACTACTCATAATCGTTACGTTCGCAGCTCTGGTAGCCGCGAATCGCATGCCCTGGCTCGATAACCGTGCTCTGGAACGAAACGCGGTCTATTGTGGCTTGTTTGTGATCTTCACGCTGATCCCAATCGTGCGGTTCTACAATCGCCCGATACAGATGTTCACCTCCGCCATGATCGCGTGGGGAATGTTCGTGGTGGGCTATTACATCGCGGGGATGTTTTTCCGCAATCTGTTTGACGTTTTGCGCACGCCATTTCAGGCGTTGATCGAAGGCGCCGTTATATACGGCGTTTTCGCAGTCGGTTCCTGGGTTGTCACCATGGCGTTACATGCGCGGCATCAAGAGATCGAATCGCGCCGGCGTGAGCATCATCCGGCTCCGCATCATCGATGAAATTCTGCCGCTTTCAAATCTCCAGCTTTTCTGCCAACGAAGTCCATCGCTCGGTTCAACAAATTCATCCCGACATCCGCAATGGAATGATCGAAGGCAACGAGGTTCGCGAAATCCGCGGAGAGTTTTGGAGTAAATACGAAACTGCAGGCCCCAGTTGGCCGTTGAATTCCGTGAAACTTCTTCCACCTTGTACTCCGAGCAAAATCGTCTGCGTTGGCCGGAATTATGCGGAGCACGCCAAAGAATTGGCCAATGAGGTTCCCAAAGAACCCTTGCTGTTTTTTAAGCCACCTTCTTCTGTTATCGGACCAGACGAGCCCATCGTCTTGCCGCACCTTTCGCAGCGTGTGGAATACGAGGGCGAACTCGCCGCGGTCATCGGCCGCCGCTTCCGCAATCTGAAGGCTAACGAAGATATTTTTGCCTACATTCTCGGATACACCTGTCTCAACGATGTAACGGCGCGCGACCTCCAAAGAAAGGATGGTCAGTTCACGCGCGGCAAAGGTTTCGACACTTTCTGTCCCTTCGGTCCGGTCATTGAAACCTCGTTCGATCTAGCCTCCGCCACCGTCGAAACTTTTGTGAATGGGACCAGGAAACAGTTTGGACATACCTCGGAAATGATATTTTCTCTTGATGTTATAATTCGCTACATCGCGCGGGTGATGACGCTGGAACCCGGAGACGTTATTGCCACTGGCACGCCTTCCGGAGTCGGTCCATTGGCTGTGGGCGACGTGGTCGAAGTCAGCGTATGCGACGTCGGCACGCTGCGAAATTTTGTCATCGGGCCGGATGAAGACGAGCGAAATTGAGCCGAGTCTAGGTCCGGATGTAATGCCGCCCCGCGCGCAAGGCGAGTCTTGAAAGAACTTCTGAGAGATTGGCACAACTGGATTCCGCTGGCGGGCCTTGCAGCGCTGGCACTCGTAGGAATTATTTTCTGGCTGCGACGCAAACCTTTAGATCCGGGCGAAATCGAACGGCAGCGCCGCGCGTTTTTAAATCGCGTTGGGCGCATCGTCGAGGGCCAGGTTCTTGAGATTGCTGACCACGCCCGAGACTCTCATGCAGACAAACCCGCCGGCGCTCTTGTGAAAAGCAAATCTCCGTCGACCGGTGTTGCGGCCAATGGCACCCAAAAACTTCTCTACTACACGTATTCGATTTCCGGTGTCACTTACGAAACCGCCCAGGACGTGACCGGCCTCGAGGAACGTTTACATCTCACTCGCGTCGCAGCCGGTCAAACGGCAAGCGTAAAATACGACCCGTCAAACCCCAGTAACTCCATACTTCTCGCCGATGACTGGTCGGGCTTGCACTAGGGCCAACTCTTGCTCGCGAATTTACAACTCTGAATCCTCATGCTTGCGTCTAATCTGCCGCAATAAATAGTTACGGCGAGCAGTGGTACACTCATCATTCACCCGGAGGGAAATTTGATTCGCACCCAGCGTTTTATCGTCGCCGCTTCCGTTGTTTTTGTTGCCACTGCCGTATCCCTCTATGGTCAACAGCAGACTCCTCAGCCGGTTGATCCAAGCCTTTATTCGGCGATGCGCTGGCGTTTGATTGGGCCGTACCGCGCTGGGCGCGTCTCCGCGGTGGCTGGAATTCCGGGCGATCCCGCGGTTTATTACATGGGCACTCCGGGCGGCGGCGTTTGGAAAACTTCCGATGCCGGCCGCGTTTGGAAGCCGATTTTTGACGATCAGCATGTTGCTTCCATTGGTGCAGTCGCATTCGCCCCATCAGATCCGAATATCGTGTACGTCGGAACGGGCGAGCAAACCGATGGCAACGGAATGTACAAGTCCGCCGACGCCGGTGCAACCTGGACACATATCGGGTTGACCGACGTTCATTACATCAATTCGATTATTGTCGATCCGCACGACCCGAATGTTGTGGTGGTAGGCGCGCTCGGCCATCCGATTCTCGGCGTCGCGGCAGCCAGCCCCTGGCGTGGTATCTTCAGGTCCACAGACGGCGGCAAAACCTGGACAAAAACTTTGTACCGGGATGACTTCGCAGGCGCCGCAGATACCGTCGCCGATCCTAGCAATCCTCGCGTGCTCTTCACCGCAATGTGGAAGCCGTTCGATTTCTTCAGCGGGCCTCCCGACGTCCGAAAGACCGATTCGTGGATTTATAAATCAGAGGACCAGGGAGCCACTTGGAAGGAACTTCCCGCCACAGGCTTTCCGGCGGATCAACCGCTGGGCCGCATCGGACTCGCCGTCGCTCCCGGCACTCACGGACAACGAGTGTTCGCCATCACCGAGCCCGGGCTTTTCCGTTCCGATGACGGCGGACAGACCTGGCGCAAAATCACGAATGACTCGCGCGTGGTGGGAAATCTTTATTTCAGCCGCGTCTTCGTCGATCCTAATAACGCGGACACAGTTTACGTGATGCAAACGACCACTTATCGCTCCACCGATGGCGGCAGAACTTTCACCGCGTATAAAGGCGCGCCGGGCGGCGATGATTATCACGTCCTGTGGATCGACCCGAAAAATTCCCAGCGCATGATTCTCGGCGTGGATCAGGGCGCCACCATCAGCGTGGACGGCGGCAAGACCTGGAGTAGTTGGTATAACCAGCCCACCGGCCAGTTCTACCACGTAATCACCGACAACCAGTTTCCTTACTATTCGTACGCGCCGCAGCAAGATAGCGGCACAGCGGTGGTACCAAATCGCAGTGACTATGGAGAGATCAGCTTCCGCGATTGGTTCTCCACCGGCGGATTTGAATTTTGCTACATCGCGCCGGACCCCACGAATCCGAACATTATTTATTCAGGCGGATGGTACGGCAGCGTCGTGCGCTTCGACAAAACCACCGGCCAGATCACTCACGTTTTTGTGCGCACTGGAAATTTCCGCACTACGCAAATGCCTCCCTTGGTCTTCTCGCCTGAGGATCCAAAAACGCTTTATCTCGGCACGCAGTTCGTTCTGAAATCCACGGACGAAGGAAATAGTTGGCAAACCATCAGTCCCGATCTCACCGTTCCTCCCGGCGCTCCAGCCAACGGCGAGAAATCGCCGGCCGGCGCGTCAGGGCATACGCCTGAAAGTGATCTTTTGCCGAGCGTCGACAAGGATGCCGAAGGACTCAATGCATTTGGTGCAGGCGCTGACTCCGACGAAAAAGAGTTCGAACTCCAGCGACCTGGCCGGCGCGCCGCCATCATGGCGATGATGCCTTCGCCTTTGCAAGCTGCTGTGATCTGGGTCGGCACCAGCAACGGCCTGATCCAGCTCACTCAAGACGCCGGCGCCACATGGCAAAACGTAACGCCCGCTGGTTTGCCGCCCCATAGTTCAATCATCGCCATGGAGCCTTCGCACTACGACGCTGCTGCGGCCTACATCGTCACGCAGGCTACCAAGGATAAACATCCTTATATCTATCGCACTCGCGACTCCGGCAAATCGTGGCAAAAAATTACCGATCGTCTTGAAGATAATTGGCTTGCTCGCGTTGTTCGCGAAGATCCAGTTCGCAAGGGATTGCTGTACGCCGGAACCGAAAACGCGCTCTACGTTTCTTTCGACGATGGCGACCACTGGCAATCGTTGCAGCTGAATTTTCCGGCGTCCGATGTGCGCGATCTCGCTGTGCATGGCGACGACCTCGTCGCCGCCACCTACGGCCGCGCCATCTGGATTCTTGACGATCTCTCGCCGCTGCGCCAAGCCAGCGCGGAAATAGCCGGCGCGAATGCCTATTTGCTAAAGTCCGCCGACACCGTCCGCGTGCGTTGGGACAACGATCAGGAAACTCCGCTGCCGCCAGAGACGCCTGCCGGAAAAAATCCTCCGGACGGCGCCATTTTCGATTACTACCTGAAGTCCGCTCCCACCGGAGTCCTCGCGCTGGAAATCCATGATGCGCAGGGAAAATTTGTGCGCCGATTTACGAGCATTGCTGCCGCACCCGATACCACGCCAAAGAACGTGCCCGATTATTGGTTTGGGCCCATGCCGGCGCTTTCAAAAAACGTGGGGCACAATCGTTTCGTCTGGGACTTGCGTTACGATTCCCCGAAAACACTGCCGTTCAGCTATTACGGAAATATTCTCGACTACGTCGAGTACACACTTTCCGACCACGCGATTCCCGAAGACACGCCGCGCGAGCAAACGCTGGGCCCCATTGCTGTCCCGGGACAATATGAAGCAATACTCATCGCCAACGGCGTGCTGATGAAGCAGCCATTCAACATCACTCTCGATCCGCGCGTACACGTTCCGCAAACTGATCTCGTAAAACAATTGGACGCGGTGAACAGGATTGACGCCGGCCTCGAGTCAAGCTATCAGGCCTATCTCGCCATCGCACCCATACGCGAAGCCATCGCCGCGCGCCAGAAAAACCTGGAAGATTTTATGAAGCAGCATCAACCTGCGAAGAAACAAAATCCTCCGGGAAAAGCCATCTCCGACGAAGCGGCAAAAACTACCACCCAGCCGCCAAACTCTTCCGATGCTGCGACACAAAGTCCTCATGCAAAAGATGTAGCCGCTGAGCCAAAAGAAAACGCCGAAGCGAAAGAATCGGCGGCGAAGCCCGTTCAGGTTGCGGAAGGGCAGGATTTGGCCGACGCACTGAAAGACCTCGACAAGAAGATTGCGCTAGCTCAGGAAGGCACTTTCACCGATCCTGGAATTGGCCCGGCGCATCGCGACCTGGCTCGGCTCTCTTTCATGATCCAAAGCGGCGACGCAGGTCCGTCGCAAACCGCCGCAGCGGCCTTGGATGAATCGTGCTCCAGCCTGAATAAAAACATCGCTGCGTGGCGCGATCTGGCCGCGCAAGGTTTTGCTCCAATAAATGCTCTGCTGACCAAGTACAACCTTGCGTCACTGCCGGCTCCGCAGAGCCCGCCGGCCACACAGGACGCGTGCCGAGCACAATAAGGTTTAGTTCTTGGGTTTCAATGTAGCGCCGGTCTTTAGCCCGGCTCTTGTTGTGTTCTTCAAACAGATCTAATTTAGCGCCCGCGAAAGCGGTGCTATAAATAGACTGCGACCATTCATCGCTTTTGTAGCGGCCACCTTCGAGGGGGCGTGTTTTCTCCGACCTGAAACTCCGTATCGAATGTCCAATTTGGCTGTTGCGATCTGGCTCTCAAACGTGTTCCATTTCGCGAATCTGTAGCCCGAAATCCGAATCCAATTAGTTTTTGTTTTGCGAACCGGAGAGATCAAATTGTCAACGGCTCGTCCACCTTCGTGGAAAATTCTTCTCGCGTTCGGGATCATTTACTTCGTATGGGGCTCCACTTTTCTAGCTATACGCGTAGGCGTTCGAGAAGTTCCGCCTTTCCTCTTGGCAGGCATGCGCTTCGCCGTCGCAGGATTGGTGTTATACGGCTGGCTGCGATTGACCGGCACTCCCTCGCCGTGCCGCCGCGAATGGCTGGCGGCCACTTTTCTCGGGACTTTGATTTTTCTGCTCGATTATGGCTCCCTGTTCTGGGCCGAGCAGCGCGTCCCGTCAGGTATCGCCGCCGTTGTTCTGGCGACCATTCCGGCATTTATCACGCTGATGGAAATTATCTTTCTCCGCACGCAACGCCTGACCGTGCGTCTATCGTTGGCGCTTCTAGTAGGACTCTGCGGCGTGGCGGTGCTGGTGAATCGTTCTTTTACTTTCGGAGAAGTGCCCATCAATCGCGCCGGAGCATTCGCACTGTTGCTCGCTTCTTTCACTTGGTCCATCGCTACGATTCTCACGCGTCGCCTGCCGCTTCCGGCCTCCAAGCCGATGAGCGCGGCCGCTCAAATGTTCTCGGGGGGACTCCAGCTATTTGTACTCGCGGCACTGACGCATGAGTTTTCAGGGTTTCACCTGCGGGCGGTTTCCGCGACTGCGTGGTGGTCGCTTCTTTATTTGATTATCGCAGGCTCCATCGTAGGATTTACCGCTTACATATGGCTGCTGCACTATGAATCTCCCACGAAAGTTGGCACCTACGCCTACGTGAATCCAGTAGTGGCAGTCGCAGTCGGCTATTTTATCGGTAAGGAACCCGTCGGCCCGCGCACATTGCTGGGAGGCTTGCTCATTTTGATCAGCGTGGTCACCATCACCACCACGCCGAAGCAAAAAGATTTACCGGCGCGCGAAAAAGGCGAGTTGCTGCCGGCAATGGAATCCGAGCCATCGCATTCCGACGCCACCGGCGCGCGGCAAGCGCCTAAATTGTCCTAGCCTAAACTTTGACTAATTCTTGGCTTCCGCTATATTTGTCCGGATGATCCATTGCAAGTGCTCCGCTCTTAAGCGATTTCCCTACACTCAATTTCCTTTCGATTTCGTTAGCATTCTAACTTCCATTCAAACGGCGGATCCGCGGTGACGGAACACCGCAAACATCGCGACCGTATCGAAGAGCTCCGTAAACTCAACGCCGAAGCTGAAGCTGGCGGAGGAGCCGAGCGCCGCGAACGCGAGCGCAAGCAGGGCAAGCTCAGCGCCCGCGAACGCGTCGATTTGCTGTTCGATGAAGGCTCCTTTGAAGAGCTCGACAAATTCGTCCGCCACCAATCCCACGATTTCGGCATGGAAACCCAGCGCCCGCCGGGGGACGGCTTCATCACCGGCTACGGCCGCATCGATGGCCGCCTGGTTTATGTCTTCGCGCAAGATTTCACGATTTTCGGCGGCTCGCTCTCCGAAGCAAACGCCTCAAAGATCACGAAAATTATGGACCTGGCGATGCGAGCCGGCGCGCCCCTGATCGGCCTGAACGATTCCGGCGGCGCGCGCATTCAAGAGGGTGTGAAATCGCTCGCGGGTTACGCCGAGATTTTTCTTCGCAACACGCTGGCCAGCGGCGTGATTCCGCAAATCAGCGCGATCATGGGACCGTGCGCGGGGGGCGCGGTCTATTCGCCGGCCATCACGGATTTTATTTTTATGACCCGCGACACTTCCTACATGTTCGTCACTGGTCCGGACGTGATCAAGACCGTCACGCACGAGGAAGTCACCAAGCAGGAGCTTGGCGGCGCCATGACCCATAACGAAAAAAGTGGCGTAGCGCATTTTGTCTCGCGCGACGACGCTGAATGCCTCGCGATGATCCGCGAACTCTTCGGCTACCTGCCTTCAAATAATCTCGACGACCCTCCTCGCCGCCCTACCAGCGATCCTTGGGACCGCACGCATCCGGCGCTCAACACGCTCGTCCCGGAAGATCCGCAAAAGCCTTACGACATCAAAGACGTGATACACGCCATCGCGGATGATGCCGAGTTCTTCGAAGTCCATGAACATTTCGCCAAAAATATTGTGGTTGGTTTCGCCCGGCTCGATGGCCAGACCGTAGGAATCGTCGCAAATCAGCCGGCATTCCTTGCCGGCGTGCTCGATATCAGTGCATCGGTAAAAGGCGCGCGGTTCGTGCGGTTCTGCGACGCTTTCAATATTCCGCTCATCACTTTTGAAGACGTCCCTGGATTTTTACCCGGCACGCAGCAGGAATTTGGCGGAATCATCAAGCACGGCGCAAAACTTCTTTTCGCCTTTGCCGAAGCCACCGTGCCGAAGATTACGGTCATTACTCGCAAGGCATATGGCGGCGCGTACTGCGTGATGGCCTCGAAACACATTCGCACAGACATCAACTACGCGTGGCCTACCGCCGAAATTGCCGTGATGGGACCGGAAGGCGCAGTAAACATCGTTTATAAGCGCGAAATCGATCGCGCTCCCGAAGCGGACCGCGAAAAAATTCGTCGCGAAAAAATCGAGGAGTTCCGCGACCGTTTCGCAAACCCATACGTCGCTGCCGAGCGTGGCTACATCGACGCCATCATCGAGCCCGCCCAAACCCGCGCCAAGTTAATCACCGCTCTGCGCTCCCTGGCAAACAAGCGCGACACCAACCCGCGCAAAAAGCACGGCAACATTCCGCTCTAACTGAAAACCGATTGCAGCCGAATCGTAGCTGGAGTCACTCAGGATGGAAGAAAGCCTGACCTAGTTCACGGTCAGCGGCGCCGACACGCTTCCGATCTTACCGCTCAGATTGTCTCGCACCACAAACCGCACTTGATAATTCCCGGCAGGAAGTTCCAGCGCGTTCTGATACAAGATTCCGTCGGTCTTGATTTTGTCCAACGCCGCCGAAGGAACCGTTCCCTTGATGGTTTGGCCGGCGTTGCCCACCGGCGCGCCGGTCTTGGTAGCTTGCGCGACAAAGTCGATGTCGAAACGATTTTTGTCCCTCTCATCAATCACACCCGTAGCCGGCAGGTGCACGGCAAATCCAATTTTTTCCTTGTCTCCATCGCGCGTAACGCCCTGCCAACGCACGGTCACCTGAATCCCCGTGCTCTCGAATGGAGAACTCAACGCAAACGCGACATCGTCGGTGTGTGTCAATCGCGGATCGATCGTCGCATTGGTGACTAAGAATCCAGTCCGCGCATGCACCTCCGTATCTTTGCGCGCGACCTGCACTTGCAATTTCCGCCATCCGGGCTTGTTGTTCGTGTTATCGACGTAATACCCCAGCAAGTAGTAGCTCGCAGAATCATCGGCGGCGCGCTTAAAGCCCGCGGCGAGGTCGTTGTTATTGAAAAATGCGCGGCCGCCCGTCATGTCCGCGAAATTTTCAAGGCTTTGCACCGTAGAGGCTTGCAGCGAGCTTCTGCCGGCAGCAGCATCGGCGAATCCGGGACCGCTCAGCCCCCCTGAATACGTCGCATCGCCCGTCGGCGAAGTGCTCACCAACCCGCGCACATCCACCGGATAAACCGAGATCTGCGAGTCATTCAACGCTTCCATCGTCCGCTCGTACAACACTGATAAACTGCCGCCCGGCAGCGACGAAGGAGAATCCAAGCTGAACGGAAAACTTCCCGTGGCCCAGATGAGAGATTTTCTTCCCGGAACTCCGGAAAGCGACCACGCAATCGCCAGAAAAGCTTTCATGGTGTCTTCAATAGCCCGTGACTGCTGGTAGCCTCCTTGAACTGCGTCCGCACCCGTAATAAATTGGCGCATTTTCAGGGAGGGATCTTCACCCACACCCACTCCGCCAGTCAGTTCGCTAGTGTCGCCGGACGCAGCCATGACTTTCCCATCTGTGCCAAACGATTCCATGTCCGACATTTCTCCGCTAGCTTTCTTCAACGCAGCCACGATCGAAGCAGAATCGCTGTTCAGCCCGCTCAGCACCTGCAAGCCTTTTCTCCCGATCACTACAAGTCCGAACACGCGCCCTGATTCTAGATTGTCGGCCAGATATTTGATCAATTGCTTACGTCCGATCGTCTGATCCAGAAAAGGAGTATTGATGGTGTCCAAAGCAATCACGGTAATGGAGGAAGGCTGTTGCTCCAGCGTGATATTGCTAAACGTGCCCGGCGCGTTGGCCGTTTGCATGGGACGCGCGTTGCCTGAGTTTACTTCTTCGAAGATAGCAATCCGCTGCTGCTTGCCGTCTTCCAGAATTCTGAAATCGTCTCGCGTCAGTTTTCGGACGTGGTTGCCGGATTTATCAGAAACCACAACGGGCACTTGGACCAGAACCGTCTGCGACCTGAGCACCAACTTTTTCTCTTGATCCGCGCCGTGGTACTTCTGCACATCGGGCTCAGGAAGGTTCGCCGGCGCGCCAAGATTTGCCGGCTGCCCCGTCATCGGGTCGATTTCCTGAGCCCACGCGCAGGTCGAGAATAAGATGATCCAACAAAAGAGACTCAGTAACTGACGGAGCATATTCTGACCTCATGTACTACTGACACGACAGGCTCCCAGCGCGGCCATCTTGCTACGCTTCCTGGCCTCAGTGTAATTCACGGTCATAAGATGACTGTGCTTTTCCGTCGGCATTTCTGCGATTTCGTAAAGGGCCCGGAATTGCCACCGGATTCGGATACTTGACGCCGTGC
>Ga0182015_10000737_pt1 | contig 45696 bp, 33 predicted proteins | sample 712P3MmetaG_FD_120478 | JGI IMG/M metagenome (GOLD analysis project Ga0182015, IMG submission 120478) | Permafrost microbial communities from Stordalen Mire, Sweden - 712P3M metaG | ecosystem: Environmental > Terrestrial > Soil > Wetlands > Permafrost | place: Sweden: Stordalen | collected...
CATGGGAACCAGACCTTGCCGCACTCTCGAGGTGACTTGTTCTCGCATGGCAATATTGTCGGAGGCTCGAACACTGATGGCTTCTCGCCAAACACTGCGGTTGTTCGCGACATCCACCGCCTCCAGCGTAATCTCCAACTGTTCGCCTTCCGTCAGGTAGTGTCCGGTTACGATGGAGGTCACTCCCATCTCCCGACCAGCCTTTTGCAAGTCCACATTCGGCCCGTTGTACTTGCTTGTCGTGGCGAATGGACGGATCGAGAACGACGGCACGTAGCTCAGAGCAGTCGCAATTTCATCGGGCAAAGCGAGTCGAAGAAAATCTGTATCCTTGTCGGAACCCGCATTTTGGAACGGGAGCACGGCGATCGCCCTCGGGTTTCGAGAATCGACGGAGGAGACGGCGGCATGCCGAGACTGCCAGAGCCAGACTGCGATCATGATGGCGGCGATAAGCCCAACCGCCCCGGCAGCGACCCATCGCAGCCGCTTTCTGCGAGAAACAGGTGCCGGCTCCGTCACCGCCACCGACCTGCCGGAGTCCGTGTCGCGCTTCAGCCGCAGCAGGTCGGCTCGCATCTCCGCCGCACTCTGGTAGCGCAGATTGCGGTCCTTCTCGAGAGCCTTGTGGATGATGTCTTCGAGTTTGGGCGGCAGATCGGGATTCAGCCGCACGGCGGGTGTGGGAGCTGCGTCCAGAATGGACTTGAAGATGACTCCCGAGCTTTCGCCACGGAAGGGCAGCGTGGCCGTAGCCATCTCGTAGAGCACTGCGCCAAAAGAGAACAAATCGGAGCGAGCGTCTAACTCTTGGGCCCGGACTTGTTCGGGAGACATGTAGGCGACCGTTCCCAGCGTCGTACCGGGACTGGTGAGATGTTCTTCGGCGGCGAAGGTAGCGGTCTGCGTATTCTGTGCGGCGATTTGGCTGGCGGAACTGGCAGGAAGGGAAACCTTGGCCAGGCCGAAATCCAGAATCTTCGCGCGTCCGCGCTTGGTTACGAAAATGTTTGCGGGTTTGATGTCCCGATGCACGATATTTTGCGAATGAGCGGCGTCCAGGGCGTCGGCAATCTCAATCGCCAGGCCCAGCAGAACATCGGTCCCGATGGGCCTTCCGCCGATGCGCTGCTTCAGCGTAAGTCCATCCAGAAACTCCATGGCGATGAACGCCGGACCGTGCTGGTCGTCAATTTCGTAAATGGTGCAAATATTGGGATGATTCAGTGCCGAGGCCGCCTTGGCTTCACGCTGAAAGCGGGCGAGGGATTGCGGGTCTTTCGCTACCTCGTCGGGCAGGAATTTAAGCGCGACAAAGCGGCCGAGCTTCACGTCTTCGGCTTTGTAGACCACACCCATCCCGCCGTCGCCGAGCTTCTCTGCAATGCGGTAGTGCGAGATGGTTTCGCCGATCAAGGAAAAAGGCCCGCTCTGTGGCGACCATACTAGGAGCCAACGGGCGTCGCGTCAACGCATTACGCTGCTTCGCCCTTCACCTGTACTCCCGCCCACTTTTCTAAAAGAGTCAGGGTCGCGGCGTAGTCGAGGTCGCGGTGGCCATCTTCGGTGGCCATTTCGTAGATCTCTTCCACGGTTTCAAGAGCCGGCAGCTTCACGCGGGCTTCTTTCGCGGCTTCGAGCGTGAGCAAGATGTCTTTGTGCATCAGGCGCAGTGGAAAGTTGGCCGTGAAGTCGCGTTGCAGGACGAAGGGTGCTTTGTATTCCACCACGCCAGAACGGACCATCGTGGCCTCGATCAGCGACACGAGTTGCCGCGGGTCCACCCCCAGTTTGGTGGCGAGAGTGAGCGCCTCGGCAAAGCCCTCGAAAATGAGGGCAATCTGCAGATTCATCGCGAGCTTGGTAGCCTGACCCTTGCCGGTCTCGCCCATGCGGAAAATCTTTTTGCCCATGGCCTCGAACAGAGGTTTGAGGCGCTCGATGGTTGCTTCGTCTCCGCCGACCATGAAGATCAGCGTCCCATTGCCCGCGCCGATTTTCGATCCGGTCATGGGAGCGTCGACGTAGGCCACTCCCCGGGCGCGAACCCGCTCGGAAAACTTCAAGGTGGCAGAGGGCGAGATGGTGCTGGAATCCGCGATGATCATGCCCTCGGCCAGCGACCCCTCGACGCCATCGGGGCCGAACAATATTCCTTCGACCGCGGCGGTATCGGAAACGCAGAGCCAGACGACTTCGGCCCCTTGCGCCGCCGCAGCCGGAGTGGGCGCGATGCCCGCCCCTTCCACCAGTTTGCCCGGGGTGCGGTTCCAAACCGTGACTTCATAGCCGGCCTTGACCAGATTCGTGGCCATGGCGTGCCCCATAATTCCCAGACCTAAGAAAGCGACGCGCATTTCTAGTTTCTCCTCGCGAGGAAAGGACTTTTCGGATTAGATATGAGCGACCGGATCGAGGTCAAGCAAAGGCTCTCATGGGTGGCGGCTTTTTAAGGCCCTCCCCGCCCATTTGGCGGTTCTGGCTCCGCCGTGGGGTGGGTCCCGTGCACGTCCAAAGCGTCGTGGAGGAACCGCCAGAATTTCGCACGTTTCCTTACTGGCCTGAACTAAAATAGAGTCAGCATCTGGCACCATTCATCGAACAACGAGACTGGCTTTCGGGACGATCCATTCAGGATGATCAAAGCAACGCTTCACAGTCGGGCTCTCCGCAAGCGCGCGTCGCAGTTCGGGCGGCTGGTACGCCGCTCGGCCGTAACTCCGCTTTGCGGCGAGACGCACAAGCCGCGTCTTGCCACGAACGGCGAGCTGGGGGTTACTTTCATCGGACATTCCAGTTTCTTCGTGCAGGTGGGCGGGCAGAGCGTGATGATTGATCCCAACTTCGCGCGCTGGCTCTTTGTGCTGAAGCGCCTGCGTCGTCCCGGGCTGAGAGTTCGCGATTTGCCGGCCATTGATCTGGTGCTGGTGACGCACGCGCATTTCGATCATCTGCACCGGCCGTCGTTGCGCGCCATCGTGCAGAACAATCTGCGCACACGGGGCACCGCCCCGGCCATCATCGTTCCGAGCCATGTGACGGACCTTGTATCCGATCTGGACTTCTCCGAGATCATCGAGCTTGACTGGTGGAACAGCTCGCGGCACGGCAGCTTGTCGGTGACGCACGTTCCTTCACGGCATTGGGGAGCACGGATACTCAAGGATTCGCACCGCGGTTACGGCGGCTACGTGCTTCGGTCAGGGAAACACTCGGTGTATCACGCGGGAGACACCGCCTACTTTGCGGGCTTCCGCGAGATCGGCCGGCGCCTGTCGCCGGAACTGGCGCTGCTTCCCATTGGCGCCTATAATCCGCCAACCTTCCGTAACGTGCATACCAATCCCGCCGACGCCACCCGTGCCTTCCTCGACTTGAAGGCACGCTGGATGGTACCCATGCACTATGGAACCTTCCGGCTGTCGCACGAGCCCGTGGATGAACCGCTCCGACTGCTAGAGCAGGAGGCACGCTCGGCCGGGATCGAGGACCGCGTGGTCGTGCTGGAAGAGGGCGTGACCCGATTCTTCTAATTCTTCCCCCAGCCAGAGCGCAGATTGTCGCCGGCCCTAAATATGCTTGTAACAGACATTTGACACGCCGATCCGCACTTTTTGGTGTAGACTTCGTCCCGCCGGAATTCCCTAATTTAGGAGGACCACATGACCGTTGAAGCGATTCCCAAAGGCTACCACTCCGTCACTCCGTATATGACGGTCCGCGACGCTGCTCGCGCCATCGAGTTCTATAAGCAGGCGTTTGGCGCCGTAGAAAAAGGCGCCATGAAAGGACCTGACGGCAAGATCGTGCATGCCGAGCTGCGCATCGGCGACTCCATCATCATGCTCGCCGACGAGTTCCCCCAGTTTGGTTCCTTGTCGCCTCAGTCCACGGGCGGCAGCGGTATGGGGCTGCACATTTACATTGACGATGTGGACGCGGCGTTTGATCGCGCGGTGAAGGCGGGGGCCACCGTGGAGATGCCGGTCGCTGACATGTTCTGGGGCGACCGCTACGGCAAGCTCGCGGATCCCTTCGGCCACAAGTGGTCCATCGGAACCCACAAACGCGATGTGACGATGGAAGAAATGGACGAAGCGCAGAAAGAATTTATGAAGCAGATGCCGAAGAGCGCCTGACGGTTGAAATGAGTCATGGTTCGGCAGGGCGCGGCCGGAGGCCTCGCCCTGCTCTTTTTCTTCTTTCGAATCCTTCCAGTACGTCCGTAATGCCTCGTAATGCCCCTGAATCCCGCTATTACACAAGTATTACAGTGGCTTGCCCCGATCTCTTGATAGGTTAGGTATGTACGGTAGCGGACTCAAGACCAGCAAATGGGGCACACTTTGGACATGGAACTGGAAAGCCTGGAAAAACGACAAGCGGCAAACGGTGAAATCAACTGGGTGACTGCGGTATTCATGGCGCTGTTTCACATCGGAGCCGTGGCGGCACTTTTCTTTTTTACATGGAAGGCGTTGTTCGTTGCCTTATTCCTGTGGTGGGTTTCGGGCAGCCTGGGCATCGGCATGAGCTATCACCGGCTGCTCACGCACCGCGGCTACAAGACGCCGAAGTGGGTCGAGTATTTCCTGACCATCTGCGCCACCCTGGCTCTCGAAGGCGGACCGATTTTCTGGGTAGCCACGCACCGCATTCATCATCAATACTCCGATCAGGATGGCGACCCGCATTCGCCCATCGAGGGCAAATGGTGGGCGCACATGGGCTGGATTCTCATGGGCAAGTCCATGCACCATGACACGACCACCCTGGCCCGCTACGTCCCCGACCTCGCCAAGGATAAATTCCACGTCTGGATTACGAAGTATCACTACGTTCCCATGATTGTGCTGGGCGTCATACTGTTCGCCATCGGCGGGCTTCCGTTTCTTATGTGGGGCATCTTCGTGCGCACGGTGGTTGGCCTGCACGCTACCTGGCTGGTCAATTCGGCCACGCACTCTTGGGGCACGCGCCGTTTTGCCACCCGCGATCTTTCCACCAATAGCTGGTGGGTAGCGTTGCTGACCTTCGGGGAAGGCTGGCACAACAATCACCATGCCCATCCCACTGCGGCGCAGCACGGTTTCACTTGGTATGAAATCGACATGAACTGGTACGGCATCTGGGCCCTGAAGCGGCTAGGCCTGGCTTGGGACATCAAGCGCGTGAAGCTGGCTGACCTGGAAAACGGGCTGGCGGCGGCACCGAATGGACGGCTTATTACCGCGGCCCTGCCGGAAGCGGCAGCGGCGGCGGGGGACTAGATCTGCACTCCGCTTTTCTGGGATAAGAACCCGCCTCTCCGGCGGGTTTCTCTTTTCGGCGAGCGCTGGCAAGCCGCCCGGCCAGAGGCCAGGAAGGCACGATTGGGGTGTCGGCCTGATTACGTCACTACCCCGAACGCTGGATACGCCCACATTGTAAACCACGAAGAAGCCATCCCCTCATGGAACCCGGAATGAAAAAATGAGAGGTTCTAGAACCTTTCCAACCTGTTGCGATTCCTGGAATCGCGCCAGTATCGGGTCATGAAGACTTGGCGACTCTCCCTCCTGCTGATCGTATTCGCGTCCCGATGCATGGCATCCGACGTTGCCATCACCACCGCCAGCCTGCCGAACGGCACGGTCAAAACCGCCTATTCCGCGGTCATCGAGGCCAGCGGCGGCTGCACTCCCTACAAGTGGGCGATCGCATCCGGAGCGCTGCCCGCCGGAGTCACTGCGGAGGCGTCCAGCACGACGACATCGCTGCACCTCGCCGGAACGCCGAGCACTGCAGCCACCGACTCCTTCGCCGTCAAGGTCACCGGGTGCGCTGGTGCTGTCTCGGAAGTTTCCTACAAAGTTGTCATCGAAGCTGCGGCCAGTCCCGATCCCGTCGTTGAAATCACCACCACCAGCCTACCGAACGGCACGGTCAAAACCGGCTATTCTGCGGTCATCGAGGCCACGGGCGGCTGCACTCCCTACAAGTGGGCGATCGCATCCGGAGCGCTGCCTGCCGGCGTCACCACGGAGGTGTCCAGCACGACGACGTCGCTCGTCCTCTCCGGAACGCCGACCACCGCAGCCACCGACTCCTTCGTCGCGGAGGTCACCGGGTGCGGTGGTGCTGTCTCTCGAGCTTCCTACAAGGTTGTCATCCAAGGCACGAGTACGCCCGATTATGTCGTGGACCTGAGCTGGAGCGCTTCGACGTCGGGCGACGTCGTCGGCTACAACGTCTATCGCGGTCCAAACGGAACGACATGGAGCAAGATCAATTCGAACCTGGTTAGTCCGACACTCTACAGCGATTCCACGGTCGCCAGCGGCACCAAGTATTACTATGCCACCACAGCGGTGAATGCGTCCGGCGACGAAAGCAGCAAGTCAACCCCGATCGAAGTGGTGGTTCCCTAGGTTTTGGCGCGAACCACTGGGTTCAGGGTCTCCGGGCGGGCTACTCTCCGCCCGGTTTTCCCTTGGTGCCCAACAGGAACGGTGGAGTCAACCCCTGGGCCGATTGCGATCTGCCACGAAAATCATCTTCCGGCGCCACATCGGTGCGGCCTTCTGACTGCAGCCATTCGCGCCAGCTCACCAACTCGCGCGTAGTGGTGCCGCAGCGCCATCTTCTTTCCCGAGACGACCGACGACAAAAAGAGCTTCGCCGCGGCTCCGTCTGGTCAGCGGCAAACTCCGCTAGCTTCGGGCTCACGCTCTGATCACCAAGGTCAGCCCCACTAACCGCGATGAGCTCACTTCCCACGGGTCGCAAGACAATCGTTGCTATCCTCACGCTCTACCTTCCACCGTTGCCGAACTTATGCCTCTGACCGCCAACGAACAGCCGTGGCCGTCCAGATGTCACGAAAAAATCTTTGCCAACGGAAGACGTTCTGCAGGGTAGTACGCGAGATTGTCGTGCGGGTTGGTGTACGCGCGGAAGCAGCACGGGAAATCCGGCTCAGCCTCAGGCGTCCCGGTCCATCCTCTTCGGCGTTTCGTAACCCTGCGGCCGTGAACGCGGTAAAATCGGGCTGACGCCATGCGCATCACGAGCCGCCGCGGAACCATCGTCTTCTTCCTTTTCCTGGGCATAACCCTGGTGGCGCTGGCGGTTGCCCTCAATGTCGGGTGGATCATTCTCAACTGGCGCGAAGGAGTGCTGCTGTTCTTCGGCATCATCTTCTTTGCCTTAATTATTGCGGGCATGATCGTGAACACAACATTTCTGCTGCGTGAGATTCGCCGCAGCGAACAGCACGACAGCTTCATAAACGCCGTTACCCACGAGCTGAAAACGCCGGTCGCTTCCATCCGCCTGCATCTGGAGACCTTGCAGCGCCGCGAGCTGACAGAACCGCAAAAGCAGGGGTTTTATCGCCTGATGCTCAGCGATACGGATCGCCTCACCCAGACGGTCGAACAGGTGCTGCGGGCCGGCCGCGCCGGCGACAAGAAAGCCGGACGGGAGAAGTCCGCAGTCGACTTCCGCCAGCTGGTGCGCGAGTGCATGGACGCGGCCCGAAGCCTCCATCATCTGCCCCTCGAAGCTTTGCGCTACGAGGAGCCGCCGGGCAATGGGGCAGGGCTGCGTGTCCTCGGCAGCGACCAGGACCTCCGCACCGCCGTTTTCAATGTTCTCGACAATGCCATCAAGTATTCCGGCGACCACGTGGATGTGCACGTGCACCTCAATGTGCGTGACGAAAAGCGAATTGTGCTGAGCGTGCAGGATCAGGGGGTCGGCATTCCTCCCGACGATATGAAGAGCATCTTCAAGCGCTTCTACCGGGTCAGCCACCGCTCGCTGGCGCACGTAAAAGGAACCGGACTGGGCCTGTTCATCGTGAAGTCGATTGCACAAAAGCACGGCGGCAGAGTGTTTGCCGAAAGCGCAGGCCTAGGCCAGGGCACCACCATTACGATGGAACTGCCGAGGTCGATGGAATGAGCCGGATTCTGGTGGTGGAAGATGAGGCTCATCTGGCGCAGGGATTGCGCTTCAATCTGGAGGCCGAAGGTTATTCCGCCCAGGTCGTGGGCGATGGAGAAGCCGCCACGGATTGTCTACTCGGCAAGAAAGAAAACTTCGATGCCATCGTGCTCGACATTATGTTGCCCGGCAAAGACGGTTTCAGCGTGGTTTCAGAGTTGCGTGCAGCGCAGAATTATGTGCCTGTGCTAATGCTGACGGCTCGGGGCAGCCCTGAAGATGTGTTGAAGGGCTTCGCCGCGGGAGCCGACGATTATCTGCCCAAGCCCTTCGATTTGTCGATCCTGTTGGCCCGCCTGCAGGGACTGCTGCGTCGCAGCCAATGGATGCGCGCCGGCCATGCGCCCAATTCATCCGGGGTTCAAGCTACATCCGACCCGCGCACGGTCAGCGACTTCGGAACATTTTCTTTTGACGGCAAGACCATCGACTTCGGCACGCTCGAACTGCGTACCGCCGGCAATGTCACTCGCCTCACGCTCATGGAGTCGCAACTGCTGCGCCACCTGCTGCGCAACGACGGGCGGGTCGTCTCCCGCAAGCAGATTCTCGAAGAAGTCTGGGGACTGCACGAAGACACGGACACGCGCGCCATCGACAACTTCATGGTGCGGCTGCGGCGCTACATCGAAGACGAACCAGCGCAACCGCGCCATTTGCTCACTGTGCGCGGCGTGGGCTACCGGTTCCTGGCGAATCCGGAAAAGAAGTGACCGGAGATCGGCTACGCCCGGCACAATTCGGCAACCAGCGTTTCCCGTCGCTCCGCCGCTAAACCATCCATACGGTTAAGAATCATTGCGTAAGCCGAGAGCGAAATTCCGGCCAGCATCAGCAGGAGTAGCGTTGCGATCCAAAAGTTGCCGTAGTCCCGTGCGATCCAGAACACGGCGACTCCCACGCCCACGACGAAGACTTGCACTCCCAGGCTGATCAGTACCGTCATCTGGGAAGCGCGCTGGCGTCCGAACGAGGAATAGTCCAGTTTCTTCGGCGCGTAGATCGAGAGCAGGTTGCCGGCGGAAAAGTTTATCGGGGCCGCGAACAGCAGACCGGCCAGCGCGGCGATGGTGACGTCGAGCGCAGGCCGGCCGTAAAGAAAGCTGACGGCGATCCACGCCACAACCACTTCCGCGGCCAGAATGCTGGCGTGGGTGAGGTTCTTGGCCAGCACAATTTCGCGGAAACTCACCGGGGAGGCATAGAAGAACTGGATGCCACCGCCGTCGCCGCCAAAGTTGTTGTAGGCCAGATTCGTCAATATTAGGAGGGTGTATCCGGTAGCCGCGGGAAACGCCAGGGCAGGCCCGAAGATTCCTACGGCATGCCCCGCCCGCGAACCGGCGTGCCCGAATCGAAAGATCACCAGCACGAAAAGCGGCATCACCAGGGTGAGCAGCATAGGGCCGCTGCGGAGAAGATAACGAATTTCCTTTTCGAAGACCGCGGCCACCGGGGTTGCGAATCCAGGCAGATTCCAGCCCAGGCGGAGCGGCCGGTCTTTCTGAAAAGCGGGCGCGACTGCCACTTCGCTCAGATTCTCGCCGCGATACTGTGCCCGCAGCCGCGCGTGCAGGAAGTAGCCAATCACCAGCCCAAAAACGCATAGCAGCGCCAGCGAACTGAAACCCGCCATGAATCGCGAATTCACCGCTTGCGCGATGGCATTGGCGGCAAGGCCCGGCGGAAGCAGGCTCTGCACCGGAGACAGAACCTCGACCCCTCGTTCGACGTCCGGCCGGGCCCGCTTGCCGAAATGTTCGGTCAGCGGCCCGAGCAACTGAAAGCTCAGCATCAGCAGAACAAACAAAATGCCCATCAGTTCCCGGGTACGGCGCTGGGCCAGCCAGCGCTCCATCCAGGCGAAGATCATTTGCAGGAGCAAAAGATTGAAGGCGGCGAACGCCAGCAACACGAGGAGCGCCCAAAACAGCAACTCCGGTTTCGCAAACCCCACGCCCACCAGAATTCCGAACGACCACAAAGTGCCCAGAGCGGTTGCCGGGTCGAACGCGCCATAGGCCAGCCGCACCAGAAAATACGAGCGATAGCTGAGCGGAAAGCGGAGCAGGTCGGAGGCGTCCGGATTGTTCGTGAAGGCCGTCGCCATGATAGGGAAGCCTTGCCAGAAGACAAACACCGTCCACAGCAGCAGCGCCAGCATCTCTGGCTTGCCTTCGGAGACGAAGAAAAATGCCGCCCCGCCCATGAGAGCAGCACCACCCAGTCCGCCGCCGGCGAACGCCAATGCGACGATAGCTCGCGACAGCAATTCCAGCTTGCCCCGTCGGGTGCGCAGCGCGTTCGAGAAAAGACGCCAGCGTAGCCAGGCGATGGCCGTCAGTTGGCCGCGCTGGTCGACCGTCAGGCTGAGATCGCTCAGGGGCGTCATACGGTTGTAGAGATGTTGTCTCGACTATCTCACAAATCGCGCTTCGACCGTTTCTCTGGGATTGAGTCCAGGCCTGCACGCTTGGTGCCGGGCTGCGGCGGGCGGGTCGGGGGCAAGTGCTTCACTCGGCCTCTTCGATTCGTTTGCGCCGCGCCAGGTCGGCGTTGAGCTGCGCCAACTTCTTGGGATCGGTGATGATCCGCGCGTGGGGAAAAAGTTCTTGCCACAACTTTCGTCGGAGCCGTGATCGTGCTGGCAACTGGCGGCACAAGCTTTTCATCTTGCCTCCGCGGTCGATGCGTCACTGAGCTGGGGTTCGGGTGCAAGAGAGGACTTGAATTCGATCCTTTGCAGCGTGCGAAGGCCGTGCAGAGCATCGGAAATGGCCTGCCGCTCTTCCCGAGAGCTTTGCTCTGAACCGCTGCGCAATTCGAGTTCCTCGATGCGCTTTTCGATGGCCGCATAAGCGGCTTGGATTTTTCTCTGCAGTTCGGTCGGGTCGAGTTCGAGCATTGCGGCTGCGTACAAGTTGCGCCATGGGACGTCTTCGGTCAAAGGGTCACCCCCGGTTTCTAGTAGCTGACCTCAGGGTACTCCCGGCACTAAAAAAGGGTGGGAATATTGAGTTCGTTTATCGTGAGTGCGCCACGCGTACAGCGAGGTAGGCCGCACGTTCTAAGGAGACGACCGTCTCCCATACCTGGAGGATCCAGAGACCACAAGCGTACGACCGTAAAATAAAAATATAGTTGTAGTATAAATACAGTTCTGTTACCATAATTGACGACAGGAGGGAGAAAGTTCGTGGCAAAAGAAAAGAAAATGAATTCACCCCAGCCGACTTTCAAGTACCGTCAACTCGCGGTGGCAGACCTCCACAGAGGCAGACGGGGAAAGCACCATGACCTTTTGCAGGGGATTATTAGCGAATTGAAGGCGGCGCCTCCGGGTTCGGCACTCGAAATCCCATTGGCCGAAGTAGGCGGCATTGGACTCGCAAACCTCCGTTCGGCGGTGCATCGCGCCTCGACTGCTGAAAGTCTGGCAATCGAAACCCTGGCGGATGAAAAGAACTTTTATGTGTGGAAGAAATAGGGGTGGATGGATCCCGGGAAATTTCGATCCGTCATAACGTTTTGTTTCTGGCCTCCGAGTGATCTCTAGATTCGCTTTTTAGCCCAGCCACGAAAGCTCGTGCGCGGCTTGGCGTGAGCCGCCCACCGTGCGCAGAAAAATCTGTTCCAGCGTCATTTTTTCCCCGGCCGGCGTTGCACCGTCGTCCGGGCCATCGCCGGATGTCGGGGGCGTCTGCGCTTCTACGCCGGCGCGCAGTTCCTCGAGCGATCCCTGCGCTACCAGCCGTCCCTGATGAATGATGGCGACGTGGCTGCACAGCCGCTCCACGATTTCGAGGACATGCGAGGTGAGAAAAATCGTGGCCCCGCGCGCGATCATGCCTTGCAGCATTGTCTTCAGCGTTCCAGCGGCGATGGCGTCCACGCCTTCGAACGGTTCGTCGAGAAACAACACTTTCGGACCATGAATCACAGCCGCCGCCATCGCCAGCTTCTTCTGCATGCCATGCGAGTAGTCAGTAACCAGCTTCTTCGGCTGATCGGCGAGTTGCATGAAGTCGAGCAGTTCCGCGGTCCGCTGGGCCGCGGTTTCGCGGCCCAATCCGTACATGCGTCCCGCGAAGTTCAGAAACTCCGCTCCCGTCAGCCGTCCGAACAGCGCCATGCCTTCCGGGACGACGCCGATTTGCCGCTTCACTTCGACGGGATTGTTCTCGAGATCGAGCCCGAGGATTTCGATTCGCCCCGAACTGGGCGCAAGCAGGCCGGTAAGCATCTTGATCGTCGTCGATTTACCGGCGCCGTTGGGGCCGAGGAAACCGAAGAACTGTCCCGGCGCCACGCGCAGATCAATACCGTTAACCGCAACCAGTTCTCCGAAGCGGCGAGTCAGGCCCTGAGTCGAGATGGTGGGAGCGGAGTCCATCAAGCTTCCGAATCTAGCACAGCCAACGAATCCCGGCGATGCGGTTTGTCCCAGCAATGAGCCTGGTCTGCGGGTTGCGGGTTTTTTCCATTTCTCTGATCACAGCGAATCCGACTTAAAAGCGAAACGCCCTAGCCTGCGGCCAGGGCGTTCTGTCACGGGACTCGAGCGTTCTAGAACAGATTCCACAGGAACTGGTTGTAGACCTCGTGGTGGAATTGCACCTCCGCAGGCTTTACCACCGAACCCAACAGGTGCGGGCATCGGTCGGCTGAGGCCTGTTTCAGGTCGGCGTAGCGCGCCTTCACATCTTCGCCCAGCAACTTTGTCGTCCACTCGGCCTTGCGAAAGTTTTCGATGGCCGTGTAGATGTTGTCCGGCAGATAGCGCTCCGCCTGGCGCAGGTTCTTGATCTTGGCCGTCGTGCCCTCGAGTCCAGTCCTGAAGATCGAAAACAACACCAGGTATGGGTTGGCGTCAGGCGCCACCGCGCGCACCTCGGTGCGCATGCTGCGCTCGTTGCCGATCGGGATACGGATCATGGCGCCCCGGTCCACGGCCGACGCCTTGAGTTGGTTGGGCGCCTCGAAGTGGGGGTCGAGGCGGCGATAGGCGTTCACGCTCGAATTAAACACCAGGCAAAGATCGTTGCCGTGGGTGAGCAGACGGTCCAGAAACTCGTAGCCCAGCTTGCTGAGCTTCTCTTCGCCCTTGGGATCCCAGAACAGGTTCTTGCCGTTTCCGCTCACCGAAACGTTGGTGTGCATGCCGCTGCCGTTGACTCCCACCACCGGCTTGGGCAGGAAGGACGCGGTAAGGCCCATGTTGCGGGCGACCTGGCGGCAGATCAGCTTGTAGAGTTGGATATGGTCGGCGGCAGCCACCACTTCCGCATAGCCGTAGTTGATTTCGAACTGCGAAGGCGCGACTTCAGGATGGTCCTTCTCATTCTGGAAGCCCATAGCGCGCTGCACTTCCGCGGTCGTGTCAATAAATGAGCGCAAGGGATCGCCGGGCAGCGAATGATAGTAACCGCCGGTATTGACGTACTCGAACTTGCCGGTCTCGTGATAGCGGCGCTCGGCCTCCGGCCCCTGGAACAGAAAGCCCTCGATTTCATTGGCGGCGTTGAGGGTGTAGCCATGTTTCTTATGCTGCTCGGTGGCGAACAATTTGAGCACGCTGCGAATGTCAGCGCCGTAAGGTTCGCCGTCCTTGTCGATGACTTCGCCGAACACCAGCACTTTGCCCGGCCCGAAGACGTCGGCCGGTCCCCAGTAGAACGCCCCCCAGTCAATGCCCAGACGCAGGTCGCTCTCCCGCTGCGCCGTGAACCCGCGAATCGAAGAGCCGTCGAAGGTCAGGTTGTCATAACTGTTCAGCAGGAACTTCTTGTCGTAGTCCAGCATGTGCAGCCGGCCCTCAAGATCGCTGAACATCACGGTCACGGCCTTGATCCGCTTTTCGTCGGTCAAATACTTCAGCCGCTTCTCCTGGACCTTGCCGAATGGCACGCGGTTCCGCCGCTGCTCCTTCGCCTCCAGATTCAGGTCTTCCAGTTCGTCGTAGGTGAGTGCCAGGAAATTGCGTAGTTCGTTGGGCATGGATATCCTTCAGTCTCCTATCGTTCTCGGCAAGATGATGTCGGCAAGCAAGGCCACAGGTACAAGGGGTTGAAATGGCTGGGTTTCAACGCACAAGAATAACGCGAGTGCACAGTCCCCGACAATCGAAAAAGCTAATCGAAGGCATAAAAGAGATTTATTCGCGGGGATTGCGGCGTAAAACACTCCATAAGGCTCCTCGCGTCATTTCGTCCGCAAGGTTCAATCCCATCAGCAAGCGATATTGGGTCTCGTCCAGTCCGGTCTGGCGCAGCTCACGGTATCCCCGTGGCCGCCCGAGCCGTCCTGCGAAGATTTGCCGAAGTGCACGGCAGCGTGCAAACAACTCGCCGTCCCTGCCAAAGCAGTCCCTTCCTCACGATATCGGTACATCCACGTATCTTGGAGGCAAAATTAAGAGGCCTCGAGCGATTCACGGCGTGGTTTTTACTGCAAGCCCAAACCCTGGCCCGGCATCAGCCGAATGATCACCCCCAGCGCCGTAAGCACTACGACAAAATAAATAATCGTGGTGTGGCTGGGATGCGCCGGCAGATCTCCGGCAAAGAATGCTCGATACCCCGCACCCAGTGCCACCAGGAAGAACAACCTTTCTCCGAGCACCAGCCCCAGAGCGACACCCGCCGTCATCAGCACGATGCGTTCCGTCTTGCTCAAGGCCAGCGCAGCCTGCCCGCCGTCGAGCACCCAGACAGGAATCAGATTCAGCAGGTTCAGCATCGCACCCACACGCGCCAGCGCCCCCCAGTAGGGATTGTGGGTCTGCCACCAGAGCGCGGCACAGGCAAGCGACGCGAAAAACCCCGCCAGCGGTCCGGCCAGGCTCACTGCGGCACGCGTCTCGAGCGGCACGCCCAGCGCCTGCCAGCGCACATAAGCTCCCAGGCCCGGCAGAAACACGGGCATATCTGCCGGCAAACCGCGGCGCTTGATGTCAATGAAGTGGCCCATCTCGTGAATCAGAATCAGCACCGCGAAGCCGATCCCGAACCTCACTCCGGACGCAGCCGAATAGATCGCAAGGAAGGCGACAAAGCTTAGCAGAGACGTCAACCGGAACCGCGGCGACGCCGGAGCTCTGCTCACTTCGGTCGCCGCTGCACTCGGACCCACCGGTTGAGCCCATTGGTTTTCGGCCGGCGGAGGCCGCCGTCCTCGATCGCCGGCAGCATCGAGCTCTTGTGCGTGTTGCTTGATCCAATCGGCTTGCTTCGAGGTTGGCGGCAGCAGCTCGAGCCCGCTCAGCCATTTCTCCCGCGCCTGCCGCAATTCTCCAGCGGCCTCGAGCGCCTTTGCTTCCGCGGAGAGTTGTTCGAGTTCCTCCGAGTGTAGGAGCGCGTGGCAGTGATCGCACACCAGCGCGCCGGGCGCTAGAACGCCTGAGCAGCGCTTGCAATTTCGAATCAAGTCTGGGTTGTTTGTATGCACGGCTAGGAAGAACGCCCTTTGAGAGGGTACACGGTTCAGGAGGAAGCTGGTGGAGCATTGGCAAACGGTCCGTAGACTCCAAACGGCCGGCCCGCGGCGATCCTCCATGCGATCCTCATTCCAAAGAAAAGAATCAACAAGCCCATCGCTCCCCAGAAGAGATTGCCCGAAAGCTGAGTGAACGGAGAGGCCAGCCCCATCAGAGCCGCCCGTCCTAGCCACGTTCCCAAGTTCACCGGCTCGTGGGCAAAATGAATCCAGATGGGAACCTCCGCCATCGAGACTGCCGCGTAAGTCAGCAAAGCCGCGGCAATCTGGTAGCGCCGGCCGCCGACTCCGTTCGATCCCTTCATCATGGCTGTGCCTACAATCCACCCCACCCCGATCGACATATAGCTGATCACCCAGCCCTGCAGCAGGATGGCGATCACCGCGTACCCAACCAGTCCCACCACGGCCGCGCCGATGCCGTAGGTGAGCGCGCGCACATACGCCGCGTGCTTGTCCGTGACAATTTCGCTGCGCATCTTTTCCGCGCAGCCTGGACAGGCCACCGCTGCATTCACCCGGTAGTAAGGTCCACTCAACGGCTGCTGGCAGAACTGGCAGCGACTGCTTTCCGGCTTGGTGGCATACTCGGCCGTGCCGAACTGCGGCGTGGGATTGCTAAAACTGTCACTCATGGCCCGGAACCTTAGCACAGCAGCCAGCCTCAAGGAAGAGCGAATTCCGGTAATGTCTCAGTTTCAGCAAAATCGAAGATCCCTCAGAGGTGGCCTGTAATCTCTGCGCATTCCGCGGATCTTATCGCGGGTCTCCGCGTCGTGAGGTTTTGATGAGATTTCGGCGAACACAAACCTTGAAACGCGGAGGTCGGGCAGAACGGCCGCAGAGCAAAATGGAGACATTCCCTGACCGCTGATTCCTTTTCTGGGATTCCGCAGCGGACGATGCCGCGATCAAAGTCGCTCGAGGCGTGCTTACTGCCGGTGCGCTGAGGCTCCCGCGGCAATCTCGCGCAAGGCGCTGACGAATCCCGCCGCGGCGTTCGGGTCGGCCAGCGCTTCCAGGTGAAGCGTAGCCGAGAACTGTGGCGACTCCGGACGAAAGCGCACTTGCAGAATGTCCTGCCGCCGCGCCGACATCAGTGCATTCAATTCCGCGCTGGGATCCTGCTTCCAGTGCGTACGCGTGGTCAGGATGATGGGCCCGGGCTGGTATAGATTCCACTCGCGGTCGTCGCGTTTGCGCGATGAGATCCCCCGGTTGTGGGCGCACCAGCGATGCCGCACCACTTCCAGATGGAAGCTCGGAGAACCACCTAGGTCGGCCTCGAAGGTCAGAGTTTCTTTCTGCCGTTGCCAGCAGCTCATCAGCCACTGCACCGGCAGCGCTCGCGGCCTGAACTTTACGGTTACATGGGCGTTCTCGAACCAGCGCGATGGGAAGTGCAGCCGCGCCTGCAGGCGGGAACTGCCCACCCAGTGCGACTCTAGGATGCGTCCCTTGCCGGCGCAAGCCGTCTGCACCCAGCGCAAGGCCGCAGCTCCTTTTTTTCGGTTGTAGGTGGAGAACACGAAGTACCACAGTCCCAAGACGGCGACCGAACCAGCCACGTCAATCACGAGCAGGCGTCCCACCAGGCTTCCTTATGATGTTTCATGGTACGTCCGAGGCTGGGGCGGAAGCAAGGGGCAATGGTCCCAATTCGTCCTTCCCGATAGCCCCATCCTGAATTACCTGTGGAAAACCCGGGTAGTCGTGCAATTCGAATCGGCCACCACCAAAACTCGGGATCTATAACCGGTTTTGCCGACTCCGCCGCCCGGAGCAGCCTTGCTCAGAGCCTCCCCAAGCGAGGTCCGACGTATTCCCAAAGCCCCATTCCCCGCTACAATGGCCCCGTGCCCTTCACCATTCGGGACTTCCAGCCCGCCGACTTCGACACGCTGTGGCGCATCGATCAGCATTGTTTTCCTCCCGGCATTTCCTATTCGCGGACGGAACTCAAGCTCTACATCCGCCGCCGCGGATCGTTTACGCTGCTCGCCGTGGACGCTGACTCGGCAGCAACGGCCGGCCCCGATTCGGGAGCAGGCAAGAAAAGTTTTCCGCCGGTCATCCCGGACCAGGTTACCGTCGCTGGCTTCATCGTCGCCGAGGCGGCTCGCGCCTCCGGTCACGTCATCACCATTGACGTGATCGCCGCCGCCCGCCGCTCCGGCGTGGGATCGCTGCTTCTCGGTGCTGCCGAAGACCGTCTGCGCGCGGCGCACTGCCGATCCGTTGAACTGGAAACCGCTGTAGACAACGTCTCCGCCCTATCATTCTACAAACGTCACGGTTACAGCTTGATCCATACTTGCCCTCGTTATTATTCGAACGGTGTCGATGCCTTGGTATTGAAGAAAACTCTCGAATCCAGTCCCTAGGAATCGACCGCCGAGCTGCAGCAGCGCGCGCCGGACTTGCCCAACCCGACCCATCCCATCTCGGAAATCGCGGGCCAGAGCATCCTCATGTCCGCCTTACTTGTCACCGCACCCGCACTCGAAGTTTAGAGCGACCAGATCGGAACTGGCCAAGGCCCGGTCTGTGACTTTGGCGTGGGTTCGCGAGAAGATCCCCTTCGAGGTCACACCATCTTTGCCCCTACTGAACCGGACTCGCGAACCAGCCAGCCCTTCACTGAGCAGCTAGGACGGGGCGGGGCAAGAAACCATTTGCGCTGCCCCGCTTCTTCCAGCTAACGTGCCTTGTGAGGAAAGCCGCCATCCAAGTTGCCATCCAGGGAGAACTCGGATCCTTCAGCCAAGAAGCTGCCGAGCGCATGCTGCCCGGCTGCACGGTCGTCCCCTGCGCTCGATCCGCCGAAGTGTTCGACCGCGTCGAGCGCGGATCGGTCGCCGCCGCCGTCATCCCCATCGAAAACTCGCTGGCCGGCACCGTCGCCGAGCACGCCGATCTTCTGGTCACGCATGAAGTCTTCATTCAAGGCGAATTCCTGCTCCGCATCGTGCACAACGTGATTGCTGCGCCCGGCGTGAAGCTCAACGCGCTGCGCAAAGCGTTCTCGCACCCGGTTGCTCTCGACCAGTGCCGCGACTTCTTCCGCCACCACCCCCGCATCGAGCCAGTCCCGTTCTACGACACCGCCGGCAGCGTGAAACACGTCGTCGCTCATCGCCTTCCCACCGCCGCCGGCATCGCCAGCCGCCACGCCGCTCGCGAATATTCCGGCAACATTCTCCAGGCCGGCATCGAAGACGACAAACGCAACTTCACCCGCTTCTTCCTGATTCGCAAGTCGACGGGGAAAGGGGGAATCGACGCCCGGCGAAAGGGAAGCGCCGCGCCCCGCTACCAGCGCCTCATCCCCCGCGGCGCCAACAAGACTTCGATCGCGTTCAAGGTAAAGAACCTGCCCGGAGCGCTGTTCAAGTCGCTCAGCGTCTTCGCTCTGCGCGACATCAGCCTCAGCAAGATCGAGTCGCGCCCCATGCGCGGACGCCCCTGGGAATACGTCTTCTACGCTGACTTCCTTCGCGGCGACGACGAACCCGCCCGCAACGCCCTCCGCCATCTGGGCGAGGTCGCGGAGTTCGTTAAAGTCCTCGGAGTTTATCGGACTGCAAAGCTCGTCGAAGCCCCTCGTCATTAACCTTCGTAATAATGCGGAGGGATCCTCCGCGTTAGCTGCTGCACCTTTGATATAGTGCGAACGGTCGGCCGCAGGAATAGAATTTAGCCTTGCGGAGAACTACCGGGAAGCCTGAAACCTTTCCGCCGCCGCATCATCTAAAGCTTGAGTCAGTTACACTCAAGGAGAGCCAATGGCCCAGCAACTGCTTTCCGAGCAAGCTCCTAAGCATCGGGAAACAAATGACGTACGGGCTTTGCCCGTGCTACCTGTGCGCGATACCGTTCTGTTTCCGCACGCCGTCCTGCCCCTTACCGTAGGCCGGGAGAGTTCCGTCCAACTCATTAATTCCCTGGGAGAAGACAAAACCATCGTGGTGGTGGCGCAGCGTGAGGCGCGTGTCGATAGCCCCCAGGCCAGCGATCTGTATACCGTCGGCACGTCCGCGGTCGTCCACAAAGTCGTCAAGATGCCCAACCAGAGCCTCTTTGTGTTTGCGGAAGGGCTCGAGCGAGTGCGCCTGGGCGAGTTCACCCAATTAGCTCCATTCATGCGCGCGAAGGTTTCGCCTATTCCAGAAGCTACACAACCGGACAGTTCCGAAATCGAAGCCCTGCAGCGCAATGTGCTCACGCTGTTCCAGCAGATTGTCTCCGGTTCGCCCACGCTTTCCGACGAGCTTTCCACGGTGGCCTTGAACATCGACGAACCGGGCCGCCTGGTGGATTTCATCGCCTCGTCTTTGCCCTCGCTCTCCACGCCCGACAAACAGGACACGCTCGAGACTCTCGACATTCGGGTGCGCCTGGAGAAGATCAACCAGCATCTGGCCAAGGAACTCGAAGTCCAGCAACTGCGCAACAAGATCCAGAGCGAAGTGCAGGATCGCGTACAGCAGACCCAGCGCGAGTATTACCTGCGCGAACAGATGAAGGCCATCCAGAAAGAACTGGGCGAGCAGGATGAAGGCCAGCGCGACGTCGAAGACCTTAAGAAGAAGATCGACGACGCCGGCATGCCGGATGAGGTAAAGAAAGAAGCCCTCAAGGAGTTGGGCCGCCTCTCGCGCATGTCTCCCATGGCGGCTGATTACTCACTCACGCGCAACTACGTCGAGTGGCTGGCCATATTGCCCTGGGCCAAGACTTCCGGCCAGGAGATTGAAATCCCCAAAGCCAAGGAAATTTTGGACACCGATCACTACGACTTGGAGAAGGTCAAGGATCGCATCCTCGATTATCTCTCCGTCCGCCGCCTGAAGCCGAGCATGAAGGGCCCGATCCTCTGCTTCGTCGGACCTCCTGGCGTAGGCAAGACTTCGCTCGGCAAGTCCATTGCGCGTGCGCTCGGTCGCAAGTTCGTGCGGCTCTCGCTCGGTGGTGTGCACGATGAAGCCGAAATTCGCGGCCATCGCCGCACCTACATCGGGGCACTGCCCGGACAAATCATCCAGGGCATTCGTCGTGCCGAAACCAAAGATCCCGTTTTCATGCTCGACGAAATCGATAAGGTCGGCCGCGACTTCCGTGGCGATCCCGCTTCAGCTCTGCTCGAAGCGCTCGATCCCGAACAGAACTCGACCTTCCGCGACAACTATCTGGACGTCACTTTCGACTTGTCGAAGGTCCTTTTCATCACCACCGCGAACATGCTCGACCCCATTGCCGAGCCGCTGCGCGATCGCATGGAGATCATCGAACTGCAGGGCTACAGCGAAGAAGAGAAGCTGCACATTGCATTCCGTTATCTCGTTCCGCGGCAGGTGGAAGAGAACGGCATCACCGCCGAGCAGATCGAATTTCCCGAGGCAGCCTTGCGCTATGTGATTCGTCACTATACGCGCGAGGCCGGCGTGCGCAGCCTCGAGCGCACCATCGGAACCATCTGTCGCAAACAAGCGCGGCGGCTGGCCGAAGGCAAGACCGAAAAGCTTGTCGTCACGCAGGAAATCATTCAGGAATTCCTGGGTGGCATCAAGATCCGCACCGAAGGTGAAATCGAAGAGCGCACCGAGCGCCCCGGCGTGGCCGTGGGCTTGGCCTGGACACCCTCGGGCGGCGACGTGCTATTCGTCGAAGCCAATGCCATGAAAGGCAAAGGTGGATTCACCATGACCGGCCAGATCGGCCAGGTCATGCAGGAATCCATGCAGGCAGCGCTGACCTGGGTGCGCTCCAATGCCGCCCAGCTCGGCATCCCCGAAGACTTCTTTGCCGATCACGACATTCACATGCACGTACCGGCGGGTGCGATTCCAAAGGATGGTCCTTCGGCAGGCGTGACCATGGCCACGACGCTGGTGTCTCTGCTGACGGGGCACCGCATCCGTCCGCTGCTGGCGATGACGGGTGAGATCACGCTCAGCGGCAACGTGCTACCGGTGGGAGGCATTAAAGAGAAAGTGCTTGCCGCCAAGCGCGCCGGAGTAACGGACGTGATTCTGCCGGCGGAAAACAAGATGAACGTTGAGGAAGACCTGACGCCGGAGCAGTTGGCGAACCTGAGCGTGCACTATGTGAAGACGATCGAGGAAGCGCTGCGCTTCTCGCTGCCGGAGGTAGTGCAGTCTGTGGCGGCGAAGGTGCTGACGCCGACGCACGAGGATGTTCACCACAAAGTGCTGGCGCAGGCTTGAGGCGAGAGCGGTTGCCAGTTTCCCCTATCCAGTTGCCAGTCCTTGCGGGCTGGCAATTTTTTTGGTGCAGAGTGGCTTAAAGGTACGTGGTTTCGGTGCCTTCAGGCACCTGGCGTTGACACTGAACGCGAAACAGCGGCGCCCGGCGCCGGACGGGTTCACTCATGGCCCGAAGAAGGGAATTGCTCGGGGCGACACCGCGGTTGGAGCGCCAAGATCAAAATCCCCGCCCGGTCCCGGCAAAAGCCGCAGGGACAAGGACGGGGGATCCGTCGCTCGCAACTGCTTCCCGCCTCACTGGCTCAACCGAATGGCCAACTGACGCTCGGGCTGCGTCATCTGGCTCCACAATTTCTGCAGATCGTCCTGCAGCGACTGATTGTCGGGCTCTTTGTGCAGAGCCAGCGCGAACCAGCGATAAGCCGTCGGCAAGTCCCGTGGCGCGCAAGTTCCCGCCGAATAAAGTCCACCCAAAAAAATCATCGCCTTCACATTGGACTGTTCCCCCGCCAGCTTCAGCATCTGCAGCCCGTGATCGCAGTCCTGCCTTACTCCACGTCCATAAATGTAGCGTTCTGCCTCGGTCACGGAATCAACAGCTTTCGCCGGCGCAAGCTTGGCCGCCGCAGGCTTGCGCGCGACTGCTCTCTGCCCAGGACTCGCCTCCGCCGCAGGTGATTGCTCGTCGGAACCAGAACTCGCAGCCTGTGCCCCTGACGCCGGCGCACTCGAATCAGCCGCGTTGCTTTGCGGAGCACTCTGCGGAGCATTCTGCTGATCAGCGCTCTCGGAGGTGCTCTGTGTCGCAGGGCTCTCGGAAGGCGTGGCTTGCGAAGGAGTCTGCGATGGAGTCGTCTGCGCCGCAGGCGTTTCTTCCGGACTCGCCGCCGCGCTCGCGGCCGGAGCCACTCCAGCGCCGCTTGCGCCAGGCTGCGGGGTTGGTGTCGTTGCGGGCATCCCTCCCGAATCCGCACCACTCTGCGCCGAATCCGGCGCTGGCGTAGTCGCGGCAGTCGGCTTCTTATCGCCCGCGTTCAGCCAGTCGAAGCCCCCTTGCTTCCAGTGCAGGTAGCCGAATCCCACCGCCAACGCCAGCGCGACCACAACCAAAATCAACTTGCCCGCGCCCCGCCGGGGTTCTTCCTCATCCTCGAGAAGATAGTCCACATTCGACGACGGCCGCAGCGTATCGCGCCCGGCATCAGCCTGGGCGCCAGGAATACGATCGCTACGGAGTCCGGTACGCCCCGTACCCGATTGGCCGGCGGGCGTATTCAAGCCAAGAAAGGAATGCCCTGTGATCACCGGTCCCGTGCTCGCACCAGGATCCGGCCCAGGATCGGACGCAACCAGAGCCGCCCCGCACATTCCGCAAAAGCGGTTGGCCTCGGCATTCTCATTGCCGCATCGTCGGCAGCGCAAGCTCCCTCCTAACGTACTCAGTCTTCTAGCTTAACTCCCCCGCCCCGAGTCCCGCGAGTACGATGCAGATTCCTCGCGTGGGGCATACCCATTGCCTTCGGCAAACTCCGGGCAAACCCTGTCTCCAATGCTTTTGACTTTGATGAGCCGGCAGCACTCGAAAACAGCTCTGCTTCGGCTCAACCAACCGGGAAGGACCCGATTTCTTGTTTCTCACTGCTTAATTCAGAGGCGCACCAGACGGGTCCGTCAGGGCAATCAATTTGCCCACCGGATATTCTTCCTGCGTAAGCGGAATCTCGGGCTCGGAGTTCAGAATAGTCACTACGTCGCCGCTGTGTACTCCGCGCAACAGCAAGCGATCCCCCTCGACTCGCACCACTCGATACTTCTCGTCGAAAACTGACATTGCAGTCTTTTCCGCCTGCTGATTAGATGCCAGCTTCTCCATCCTCGATACTATCGAACCCATATCCCCCCAGTCGAACGTTCCAAAACAGAACCACGCTCGCAACCGACCTGATTCGTCCAACCTGACCGCTAATCCCCCCGCCCCTGCCGCCCCACCGGAGCGCTCACCAAGACCTTCCCGCACTCCAGGCAAGCTGCCAGCGCCCGTGGCGTAATCAACCCGCATGCCGGACACATTCTTTGCGATGCGTATCCTGCCATCTCGGGCTTCATCCGCCGCATCCTATAAGCCACCACCACCGCGAACACTACCAGCAGCGCCCCGGCGCAAATCCCGATTCCGTTCATCACAGCGCCTTCTCTCGATTCCCGATCCTCACGCGCGCCCGCCTACATGCCCTTGTAAGGCTCATACAGAGCCTCCGGCAGCTCCGGCTTCTTCGCGTAAGGCTCATAGGGAGTCTCGGCCACCACCGGCTTACCGCCGTATGGTTTATAAGGAACCTCCGGCAACGGAGGCTGTTTGGCACGCTCCGAGTCCGGTGCAGCTCCGGGATACGCCACCGGCGGTTCGTCAGATTCATCAGCGGAGCGAGACGTTTTCCACATCATAGGACTCCTGGACGATCTACCCTAAACACATGATGCGCCCCTCCCGCGCCACCAAGCTGTTCACAATTGCTCGCTTCTACAACATAATCTCGCCGTGGGGAGCGGAGACTCCTGTCCGCCGCCTTTGACTCTGATCTACTCGCCCGGATGGGCCCAGCTCGTTATGCAATCAAGTGAAGCGAAAGCCTGCCCAGAGGAAGCCGAAGAGGATCTTGGTGGATGCCGGCAGAGGCAACACCGCCGGCGCAAGATCGAAGGTCCTTCGCTTCGCTCGGGATTGACAGCGATGTCTGAGCCGATGTTGAGACGCTCTAGCCCGCGCCAGCGGCCGCGTGCGCCTTTTGCAACAATCGCCTCGCCTGCGAAATCAGCTCCGCTACTTCAAACGGTTTCACCAGGTAGGGCACGTTGTTTTCTCGCAGGAACGCCCGCTCATCGCCCTGTTCTACGCCATGGGAGAAAGTAAACAGTACGTGCCTCTCCATGACGGAGCAGTTCTGTTTTAGCCAGAGGTAGGCTTCCTTCGCGTTCCAGTCCGCCGGCATTTTGCCGCTCATAATCACCGCATCGAACGGCTCGGAGAGCAACCGCGTCTTGACATCTTCGCTCCTGGTCGCCGTCACCACGTTGGCCCCCGCGCCGGTCAGCACGTCGCGCTCGAACTCCAGCACGGCCTCTTCTTCCTCCACCAGCAGCACTCGGCCCTGAATAGCGCCTTCACGCCTCGGTAGAGCAAGCGGGGCCGCCTCGAGCACCGCCCCCGCAACCACAGCCATCGGAAGCCGCACTTCGATCACCGCTCCGCCCTCGGAAGCATTGTGCGCTGTGATGTCGCCGCCATGCTCCTTCACAATCCCATAGCAGATGCTCAAGCCCAGTCCCGTTCCCTTCCCAACATTCTTCGTGGTGTAGAAGGGATCGAAAATTCTCTTGGGATCCTTAATCCCGGGGCCGTCGTCGGCAAACTGCGCGCACACGTCGCCCTTCTCGTAATAAACGCGGATCTTCAGCTTCCCCGACCGCCCCTTCTCCAGCACCGCGTCCACCGCATTGTTGATGATGTTCAGAAATACTTGCTCTAATTGGTGCGGATCGGCCACCACCAACGCCGCCTCCGCCCCCAGATCTTTTTCCACCACGATGTTGTTGATCTTGAGATCGTAATCGCGCAGGGCCAGCGTTTCTTCGAGCACCTTCCGGATGTCTACCTCCGACCGCTCCGGCTTCCTTTGCCGCGCGAACGAAAGCAGATTCTGCACCACCCGGTGCGTGCGCTGGGCCTGTTTGAACATCTTGGCTACATAGTCCTGCGCGCGCTCATTCAATCCTTCACTCTCCAGCAACTGCGCGTATCCGAGAATCGCGGTCAGCGGATTGTTCAACTCATGCGCCACGCCGGCAATCAACTGTCCCACTGCCGACATCTTCTCGCTCTGCAAAAGTTGTTCCTGCGTGCGCCGCAGATCTTCATAAGCCTTGCAGGTTTCTTCGTAAAGGCGAACTTTTTCAATCGTTGTGGCCAACTGCCGGCTGATCGCCACCATCAGATTCTCTTCCCCGCTGGAGTATTCGTACTCCGCCTGGCTGCGCAGTCCCATCATGCCGATCGGACTGTCCTTGCCCCAGAACAGCACCCAGATCCACGAGCCGTCGCTGTCGGAACGGATGAACTCCGCCATCGCCCCGGTGAGATGCGGCAGATACTCCGCCGTGATCACTTCGGCGCGCGACCGCATCACGAGATCTCCGAAGCCCTCCGCAAAACTGATCTCCGCCGGCCGCGACTTGTCACGGCTGCGTGGTCCCCACGCCGCTCGTCGCCGATAGGTTGGGCCATCCGAGTCCGAAAGGTACACCGCTCCACTCTCCGCTCCAAACAACGAAACCACCTGCCGCAGCGTCAGGTTCAGAATTTCATCCAGATCGAAAGACTGCGTCGCCACCACCGCCATCGCATTCAACGCATTCAATTCGCGGTTGCGCCGCCGCATCTCGTCTTCCGCGCGCCGTTTTTCCGTTACGTCCAGAACAAAACCTTGAAACCTTTCGATTTTCCCCGCCGCACCCCGTGTAGCGAAACTGCTTTCCGCCGCCAGCAGAAGCGTTCCATTCTTGCGCCGCATCGTCACTTCGAAGTTGCGGACATAATTGTGCTGATCGATCCCCCTGCGGAAAGCGTCCCGCTCCCCCGCATCGACCCGAATATCCTTGTCCAGATTCAGAGTCAGCAACTCCCCCCGCTTTTCATACCCCAGCATGTGCACGAACGCATCGTTGCAGTCGAGCAGATTCCCGCCGGGCGTGGCCACATACACGCCTTCCTGCACCTGCTCGAACAGCAAACGGTATTTTTCTTCCGCCGAACGCCGCTCCGTAATGTCGCGGACGATATGGATCGTCCCCTTCTGCGTGCTTGCTTGCTCCGTATAGGAAGAAGTGGAGACCATCGAGAATCCCCCGAAGCAGGGATCGGGGCCTTCGCTGATTTCCTCGTCCCCGCGCGCGCAATAAGGACATCCCGTCCACTCGCCCAGCCCGTGCGGCAATACCGATTCGCAGGTGCTGCCGATCACGTCTGCCGACGCCAGCTCCACCTGCTCCAGCAGGATCTGGTTGGCCTTGATGATGCGGAATTCCGCATCGTGCGCCAGGATAATGTCGTGCACCGAATCAAACGTGTTCCGCCACTGCCGTTGCGAGCGCAGGGCTTGCTCGAGCAATCGAAAATTCTCAATCGCGATCCCCAAGTGCCGTCCGCAACTTTCCAGAAACTCCAGTTCTTCGGCGGTCAGCCTTCTCGCCGGAACATTGCCCAGAACCAGCAACCCGATCGGTGCCTTCTTCCCCAGCACCGGCACCATCAGCAGGGAATTGAGCTTTTCCGATTTCATCAGTCCCGCATCTTCCGGGCTTGCGCCACTCCCGGACACCTTCACTGGCTTACCCCGCTCGAGCATCTGCGACAGACTTTCCGTCAACTCCGCACAACCGGCTTCGCGCAAAAAGTCCGGCGAGACCCCCACCGCATGTGTCGCCACCAGGCTCCCACCCTCAATCAAGCGGAACCACGCCGCCTTGCTCCCGGCGAGCTCCCGTAATTCTCCGAGAGCATCTTCCATCATGCCGCCCTGCTGTTGAGCCAGCACAATGCTCTCCGTCAACGCCTGCAACACCCGCAAGCGCCGGCCACGCGCGCGTGCTTCGCCAAATACAACCAGCAGCATGCTCAGTCCCAGCAGCACGTCTGCCGTCACAAAATTTCTCGCCGGAATCTGGTTCGTGAACAGCCGCCAACTCAGGTGCTGCACCAACAGGCAGCTTGCCAGCAGCCACGCCCGCAGTTCCCAACGTCCCCGGCGGGCGCGCAACAAGGCTATGGCTGCGGTCAGGAGAATGATTCGGTAGGAAACCTCCAGAGCGACGCGCAAGGTCAGCGAGCCAGGCCACAGCAGCACTCGAGCCACAGCAAATCCCGCCATGCTCAACGTGATTGCAGCCAGCGGCACCAGCAGATTCCGCTCGCGGATATAGACAAAGACCGCGCCGGCAAACAGTCCCATCGCAACCACGAACGCCGCTTGTTCCACCGCTGGAACATAGCGCTCGGCGATCCCCATCCCGGCCCCGTGCCAGCCCGCCAGCCGTGAACCTGCCAGCAACGCCCACCCCGCCGTCCAAAGCAGAAGATACCGCTCCCTTAGCGCCGATAGCACCAGCAGCGACGCTCCCAGCACGAGCAGCAGCGCCCACTCCTCGGCCTTCAGCCCGGCGAGCGCCGGCTGTGCGGTGCTGTTCCAAAGGGACCAGAGGGAATCGTTCATCTTATTTCAATGGTCATCCTGAGCACGCGTTCTTTGCGCAGCGATGGATCTTGGCGAGCCGCTGCCCCTTTTGTTATTCCGAACCGGGCGGCAAGTCCGGTGAGGAACCTGCTTCTGCGATCGCGCGTCTGGCTCGCTTCCTTATCCAGACGTAACTCGGCCCTGCTCCTGAATACCATGCTCCGGTCCTTTATCCATGCGTTTTCCGGACCATGGTGATTACTTTCGGCACCTAGCAGCCGGGGGCTACGGTCGCCGAGTATACTGACAGGGGACTCTATGTCCGACCGAATTCTCGTAGTCGATGACGAAGAGGCGATCCGCGAGATTGTCTGCGCCATCCTGGCCGCCGCCGGCTATACCTGGAAGCAAGCCAGTTCCGGCATGGAAGCCCTCGCGCTGCTCGATTCCGGCGAGAAATTCGAACTCATGCTTTCCGACCTGATGATGGCCGACCTCGACGGTATCGGCCTGCTCGAACGCACCAAGGAAAGGTTTCCCGACATGCCGGTGGTGATGGTCACCGCCGTCCACGACATTTCCGTCGCCCTCGCCGCCATCCGCAACGGCGCCCACGATTATCTCCTTAAGCCGTTCGAACGCGAACAGTTGCTCAACACCGTGGGCCGGGCTCTCGAACATCGCCGCCTCAAAGCGGAAAACCGCAACTACCAGACTAATCTGGAGTCTCTGGTGAAAGCCCGCACCGATCAGCTTCAGACTGCCATGGCCGAACTGAAGCGCTCCTACGACATCACCCTGGAGGCTTTAGGCGACGCGCTCGACCTTAAAGACGCCGAGACGCAAGGGCACTCCCGGCGTGTCACTGCTTTTACTATTTTGATTGCTCGCACCATGGGCGTGCCCGCCGAACAGATCGACGTGATTGCCCGCGGCGCTTTTCTCCACGACATCGGGAAGATGGCAATCCCCGATCACATCCTGCTCAAACCCGGAAAGCTGGATGAGCACGAAAAACTCATCATGCGCGAGCATTGCTATCGCGGCTACCAGATGCTCAAAAAGATCCCGTTCCTCGTGGATGCCTGTGAGATTGTTTACTCCCACCAGGAACACTTCGACGGTTCCGGCTATCCCCGTAAGCTGAAAGGCAAGGAAATACCGCTCGGCGCGCGGATCTTCTCGGTCGCCGATACCCTTGACGCCATCATTTCCGACCGCCCCTATCGCCCGGCCCGGCCGCTCGCTGAAGCTCGCAAGGAAATCCTGGCCTGGAAAGGCCGCCAGTTTGATCCCGACGTGGTCGACGTCTTCATAACGATACCCGACGAGATCTTCGAGGATCTCCGCCGCGAGATCAACTCCCAGGCCTTCCCCTTCACCTACTCCGCCAGCGCCAAGGGCTGATCAGTAATTTTCAAGCACACCAGGAAGCTCGGTATTACAGCCTCGACCAGGGCGCGATTTCAGTCGTGCGGTGAGGTCGAGAGAATGATTGCGGCTTCCGCCGCTCGGGTGAGCTCTCGATTCTGCCCGCGTCTTCGTCTTCGCAAACCCTTTTCCACTCCGCTCGCGCTCTCGAAGAACACAGCGACTCGGCGTTCCAACTGGTGGTGAATCCATCCCTCAACTTACAATCAAGGAAAACTCTACCCACCTTGGAGGCACTCATGAAATCCGCGCTTGCTCTTGTGGTGCTCTCGATCCTCACGACCGCTTCCTTTGCCCAGGAGCATCCCGCCGTCACCGCACTCCCCAACTCCGTCTACATCGGCGCCGACGGCAAATTTGAATCCGCTCCCGACACCGCCGTGATCCGGTTCAACATCTCCGTCCAGGACGACACCGCTCAAACCGCCTACGAGCACGCCTCCAGAAGCACCGAGCAGGTCCGCCAGGTCCTTCGCGCCAACGGCATCGAGCCCAAAGCCGCCAACATCGGATTCTTCTCCGTGCAGCCCGTCTACGAATGGAAGCCGAAACAAAAAGTCATCGCCTACCGCGTCACCACCGACGTCACTCTCAAGCTCAAGGACTTCACCAAGATTGGCCCCATCACCCAGCAACTAGCCGACGCCAACGTCAGCGAAACCCAAACCCTGAACTACACTCTCGAAAATATCGACGAAGCCAAGAACAAAGCCGTCGAAGACGCCTACCGCCGCGCCCGCAACTCCGCTGACGCCATCGCCCACGCCAGCGGCCGCACCCTCGGAGAACTCTCCTACGCCTCCGTCGATACTTTCGAAAACCAGCGCATCCCGGTCCCGCGTCTGGCCCGCGCCATGGCCGCCAAGTCAGAGGCCACTGCAGCCCCGACCGAAGAATTCACTCCGCAAAACGTGACCGTGACAGCCCACGTGAACGCGCTATTTAATTTGAAATGAGAGGTAAGAGAACAGCAGAGGGGAAGCAATGCCTGTGTGGAGCGGGCACTCCTGCCCGCTGCTTTGGACATTATTCTTGAGTTGTTCCTGCCTTTGCCTTTTGCCCCAAGCCCTACGGCGTAGCCTTCGCCATGGCAATCCGTGTCGCATCCACCGTGATCGGCCGCTGAATCTCCATCTCAATCGACGTTCCCACATCCAGCTTGACATCGTTGCCCCGCTTCAACAGCGCCCACGCGATGCCCGCCGCCGCTCCCGCTCCCGCCCCCACCCGGGCTCCGTTCAGCCCTCCGGTGGCCACCCCTCCAGCCGTCGCCCCTCCAATGGTTCCATAGGTGCCGGCCTTGGCTGCGTCTTCGATCCTTTTCCCAGTATCCTTATCCTGCTGAATCGTCCCTTCCGGATCCTTCACCGATTTATCGTTCGCCCCAGGCGTATTCTCCACCGACGCCGGCAGCATCACCGTATATCCGCTGGGAAAGATGATGGATGTAAAGTGCATCAGGATCTCCGCCCGCCCGTGCCCGTGTCCGGCGCGCTCCACGTTCGCAATCGTCCCCTGAACGTAGGAACCCGCGGGAACAACCACGTGATTATCCATGACAAACGGAAACGCTGTGGTGGCGTAAACGGCATCGCCGTCGCGCGCGTTCTTGGTCGATATGGCCTGCGCCAGAGACAAAGGAATCTTCGTCCCCGCCGGAATCGTTATTACCTTCAGATCGGAAGCCGCAGCCGTCGCGGGACTCGGCGCCACCACCGCCGCCGAACTCGCAGCCGCACTATCCGGCTTCTGCACATCCGCCGCTTGTCCCAACGCGATCCCAGAAATCAGAAGAACCGTCAAAAGCCCGCGCATAGGAACCTCCAAATCTCAGCCTATCAGCCCGAGAATACCACGCAACTCGGCACCTACGATGCAAATCCACCCTCACCGAGATGCCTTGCTCCTCGACCTCTGTCTGCGTCCTCCGTCAAAGCTCTCAGCCCATACCACAGGGATGCCGACTACCTAATAAATCAAATATTTCTTCCTAACCAACTCGAATTTCTCCAGCTTTTCCTGCCAATCCTGCGCTATCCGCCGCGGATCCTCCCCCGCCACCAGTCCATCGTAAGCCGCCTGATTCACCAACAACTCCGTCATACGCTCCATCTTGAAATCCGCGGGATAGAGCTTCCTCAAGGCCGCAGCCAATTCAATCCCCAACTCCGGTGCATCCAGCGCATTGCGCTCCGTCAGAACCAGATTCACGCCCTCACACTTCAACCCGCTATAAACCGAAGCCGTAGGGGTGAACGTCACGGGCACAAATCTGACTCCGGCAATCCCGCGCCCATTCAAATAACCCGACAGTTCCCGGCTCTTCATCCAAGGCGCGCCCACCACTTCAAACGGAGTATCCGTCCCCCGCCCCACAGAAACATTCGTCCCTTCAATCAAACCCACGCCGGGATAAAGCGCCGCTTCGGTCACGCTCCGCAAATTTGGCGAAGGATTCACCCACGCAAGCCCCGTCGAATCAAACCAGTCCCCGCGCTGCCAGCCCTCCATCGGAACCACCGTCAACTTCGCATTGATATCTCGTTCCGCGTTGAACATCTTCGCCAGTTCGCCCAAAGTCATGCCATGCCGCACCGCTACAGTCCAGTAATTCGTAAACCTCTCCTGTCCCCTATCCCCTACCGGACCCTGCACGAACGATCCCGTAATCGGATCAGGCCGGTCCAGCACAATCATCTCAACCCCCGCAGCAGCAGCCGCTTCGAGGAAATACCCGAGCGTTGTCTCGTAGGTAAAAAATGGCACGCCCGCATCCTGAATATCGAAAACCACTGCGTCCAGCGACTTCATTACATCCGCCGCCGGTCTTCGCGCCGCATCCGTCCCGCCATACACGCTATAGACCGGAACCCCGGTAGTCGCATCCTTCGAATTACCAATATTTGTCCTATCCAGCGCGCCCGTAACCCCGTGCTCCGGACTGAAAATCACCTGGAGCGTTACTCCCGGAGCCTGCGCCAGGACATCAATCGTCCGGCGCCCGTCCCCATCCACTCCCGTCTGATTCGTCACCAACCCGATCCGCCTGTTGCGTCCGGCTACCTGCAGCGCCTCAAATCCATGCCCCTCCAGAACATCAATCCCATTCTTCACGCTGCCATTGCGCACGCTCATGCGCCGCGCCGCGCTCAGCGCCTCGTTGTAGCCGGTAATGCTCTCCCAGCGCAGCGCTTCTTTTTCGCTGGTCGCGAGCGGCAGCGCCGCCGCCACCGCCGTAGCCACTTTCGACCGCAAAGCAATCGCGGTCCCTTTACCCCGCGGATGCACCGCATTGGTCAGCAGAATGATGTAAGTCCGTGTAGTCGGATCGATCCATATCGATGTTCCCGTCCACCCCGTATGCCCAAAGCTTCCCACCGGCAGCAAATCCCCGCGGTTCGACGAAAACGGAGAATCTATGTCCCACCCAAACCCGCGCAGCACGGGGGCCGACGGCGGCTGCTCCGGCCGCGTCATCTTCTCGACCGACAAAGCCGACAAAATCCCATCGCCCCCGTTCAGCAAAGCCTGAGCGAATTTCGCCAGATCATCGCCGGTCGAAAACAGCCCCGCATGCCCCGCCACGCCGCCCATCCGCCGCGCGGTAGGGTCATGCACTACCCCCAGCAGCATGTGCCCATTCTCGTCATACTGCGTCGGAGCGATCTTCGCCCGCCACGCCGTCGGAGGCACAAACCGCGTCCGCATCATCTTCAGCGGCACAAAAATATGCTGCACCGCATACTCATCCAAAGACTCGCCCGTTACCTGCTCCACCAGCGCACCCAGCACAATAAAATTGATATCGCTGTAGGAAAACTTCGACCCCGGCGCATCCTGCGGCGTCTCCGCAAACGCCATCCGATACGCCGTCTGTTTCCCCTCCCACACCGTCTTCAAGTCCAGATCCGGCGCCAGCCCGGAGTAGTGCGTCAGCAATTGCCGCACCGTGATGTCCTCTTTCCCATTCTGCGCAAACTCCGGCAAATACTTCGCCACCGGATCGTTCAGCCGCACCTTGCCCTGCTCCACCAATCGCATCACAGCCGTAGTCGTAGCAATCACTTTGGTCAGCGAGGCTAGATCAAACACCGTATCCAAAGTCATCCCTTCGCGCTGCGGCTCCAAAGCCCGAAACCCATAGGCCTTCCGGTAGACAACCTGCCCGTCATGCCCGACGATCAAGACAGCTCCAGGGATCTGCCCTTCGGAAATCGCCTGCTGAATCACAGCATCCACCGCCGCGAGTGCCACCCCATGTGGGGGGAGAGCCGCCCTCGGCTGGCCGTCCGTGCGCAGCCCGGAAGTCTCTCGAGCGCCACTGCTTCCCGCAGCCTGGCCGGTCGCCCTCAGAATGCAAGCCAGCAACATGGCGATCGCGAGCATCACTCGGCGCGATCTTCGCGAAAAGAAGTCGGCGGGGTCCAGCGAGTTTGATCGAAAAGGAAGGATGCTCTGACTCTACACAACTCCAACCGCATGACTCAAGAAACTCAAGTAAGGGAGTGCCCCTTATGCCATATCATGGATCTCTCGATGTCCGCCCCACATCTCTCATCGCCCCCGCTCGAGACCTTCGAGCAGCAAGACAAAGTCTTCGCCCGAGCCTTCTCCATTTTGCAAGCGGCCATCCCCCAACGTGCCTTTCCCGCCGCCGAGGTAGCGATCACTCACCGCGGACGCCTGATAGCTCTAAAAGCGCTGGGCCGCTTCACCTACGACCCCAACTCGCCCCCAGCCACTCCCACCACGCTCTTCGACCTCGCCTCCCTCACCAAAGGTGTGGCAACGACAAGCATGGCAATGCTTCTCTACGAACGCGGCCTCCTGGATCTCGACGTCCCGGTTTCCGCCATCGTCCGCGAATTCATTCAAGACTCCGCAAGAGATCCCCGCCGCCACGACGTAACCCTTCGCATGTTACTGGCCCACTCCTCGGGCCTGCCCGCCTACGAAAAGTTATTCCTCAAAACCCGCACTCGCGCCGAACTCCTCGAAGCCGCCTTCACCACCCCGCTGGCCACAAACCCCGCTACCCGCGCCGACTACAGCGACATCGGATTCATCATCCTCGGCATCGCCCTCGAGCGCCTCGCCGACGAATGCCTCGACCGCTTCTGCCAGCGCGAAGTCTTCGCCCCTCTAGCCATGGCCCACACAACCTTCAATCCCCCGATCGAACTCCGCGCCCAGATTCCTCCGACCGCCGACGAACGAGAGCAGTCGTGTGGCGCGGGCACTGCGGCCCAGGAAATGCCGGCAGCGCAAACACCGTCTAGCGGAAGCCAGCAACCGGGCCGCGGCGGGTTCCGCGCCAGGCTAATCCAGGGCGAAGTCCAGGACGAAAACGCCAGCATCCTAGGGGGAGTAGCCGCCCACGCCGGACTTTTCTCCACCGCCGCCGACCTCGCCAAATTCGCTCACGCCCTGCTCAACTCCGGACGCACCATCCTCCGCCCCGAGACCGTAGCTCTGTTCACCCGCCGCGAACCCGCGCCCCTCGGCACATCCCGCGCTCTCGGTTGGGACACTCCCTCCACCCCGTCGCAGTCCGGAAAATATTTTTCACCAAACTCGTTCGGCCACCTCGGCTACACCGGGACCTCTCTCTGGATGGATCCCACCCGCCAACTCTCGATCACTCTACTAACCAACCGCACCTGGCCCGACTGCTCGAATGATGCCATAAAACAAGTCCGCCCCAAATTTCACGACGCAGTGATCGAAGCGCTGAAGGACGAAGGATGAAAGATGAAGGATGAATGACGAACACATCCTGTTGAAGCACTACCTGGGTGGAGCGGGCATTCCCGCCCGCTGCTTTTGAGGTTGCTCTTGTTCTTGCCTTTGCTCTCCTTCGCTACCTCAGTCCGCCTCGCGAAAAGCGGCTAAAATGAACCGAGCGCTCCAATCCCGAAGGACTTCCAACTTGAAACGCGAACCATCCACTCTTCGCCGCCTCCGCACCGAACAGTCCAACCACGCCGCCGACGACCTAGACCGCAAATCCTCCCTCGAAATCGCCAAACTCATCAACGCTGAAGATGCCACCGTCGCCCTGGCCGTAACCCGCGCTCTACCCCAAATCGCCCGCGCCATCGATCAAGTCTCCGCCGCTCTCCGCCGCGGCGGACGCCTCATCTACGTCGGTGCCGGAACCAGCGGCCGCATCGCTGCCCTTGACGCCGTAGAATGCCAGCCCACCTTCAACACCGATCGCGTCCAGTTCATCATCGCCGGCGGCCCCAAAGCCCTAGCCTCCGCCTCCGAAATCAGCGAGGACAACTCCAAGGCCGGTCGTGACGAAATGGCCCGCCGTAAATCCACCAAGCACGACGTAGTCCTCGGTATAGCGTCCAGCGGACGTACTCCCTTCACCGTCGCCGCCATCACCGAAGCTCGCCGCCGGGGCGCCCGCACCATCGCTCTAACCTGCAATCCCAACTCCCCCCTGGAACGCGCTGCTCATTTCGCCATCGTCACCCAGGTCGGCCCCGAAGTCCTCGCCGGATCCTCGCGAATGAAAGCCGGCACCGCCCACAAAATGGTCCTCAATATGATCTCCACCGCAGCCATGACCCGCCTGGGCTATGTCTACGGCAACCTCATGGTCAACGTCGCCCCGAAAAACGAAAAGCTGCTCCAGCGCGCCATTGCAATCCTTGAGCAAGCCACCGGAGCCAATCACGAATCCGCCCGCCGCACCCTCGCAGCTTCCGGCAGTCGCACCCCGATCGCCCTCGTAATGCTTGCCGCCGGAGTAACCCGCCCACAAGCCATAGCCGCTCTCAAGAAAGCAAACGCAAACGTCCGCCAAGCTATCGCCTTAGCGAAATAAGATGGTGTGGCGCGGGCACTCTTCGCCGCGACTGGCTGCACCAGATCAGTTCATGAGGGGGCAGCCGCCTCGGCCCCTGCCCACTTTTTGCCGAAAGCCCCGGGCGAAGCCGAGGGGCCCCGTCAAGCGCGGCGAGACTCGTACTGCAAAACGATTTCATTGCCGTGACAGAAGAAAGATCGAAGCAGTGCGTCCGCCGCTTTGCACATTTCCGGATCGTCCCAATTCGGCAAGGAGAACCGTGCGATCACATTTTGTGAGTACCCCGATCACATTTTGTGCGTACGGCTACGTACGATCTTCACGTATAATCCGGGGCACTCGGGCGGAAGGTGTTGGATCTGACCCAGAAATCAGCACAGGAAATGGAAAGGCGCAAGCAGGAAGAATGCGATGTGCGCTTTCTTCTTATGTGTGTTCGGCCGGCGCTGCCTTATTCCTGGGGAGGCTATGTCGATGACACGAATCCATCAGCAAGCGAGCAGCGTGCGGTCTGGGCGGTGCTACCGGTTTGGCATTCGATGTGGGCAGGGAGCAGGGCGCGCAATTTCGGTGTTCACAGTGTTGGCATTGCTGGCCGCGTTAGCGGCGGCGCAATCCACGAGCCAACTGAACGGCAACGTGACGGACTCGTCAGGAGCGGCGGTCGCCGGCGCAAAGCTTACTTTAACCGACCCCGCGACTGGACTGCAGCGGACCGCTACGAGCAACGGGACTGGGCTCTACCAGTTCCTGGATGTGCCTCCGGGTGCATATCAGCTGGAGGCAACGGCAACCGGGTTTGCAAAGTTTGTGGCGGCGAAGGTCACACTCGCGGTCAGCACGCCCTCCACCGTACTCATTCGGTTGCAGGTTGCGGGTGTGGCGCAGTCGGTAACGGTCGAGGCCGAAACGCCACTCATCAATCGCACCGACGCGTCGCTCGGCAACGTTGTCGAGCAAGACCAAATCGCGGAATTGCCCATTGCCGCCCGCAACGTGGTGGAGTTGCTGAGCCTCCAGCCCGGCGTGGCGTACCTGGGGAATAACCTGAATGCAACCACGGACACGCGCAGCGGCGCGGTGAATGGCGTGCGCAGCGACCAATCCAACGTCACGCTGGATGGTATTGGGGTCAACGACCAGAACAATGGTTACGCGTTTACCAGCGTCCTGAACATTCCGCCCGACTCCGTCGAGGAATTCCGGGTTACCACCGCCAACTCCAATGCCGACTCCGGCTATTCCAGCGGCGCCGAGGTCGCGCTGGTGACCAAGAGCGGCACCAACAAGTTTCACGGCTCGGCCTACGAATACAACCGCAATACCATCTTCAGCGCCAACGACCCGTTCCTGAAATATTCCCAGCAAACCAGCGACCAATCCAACACGGCGCCCAAGCTCTTGTACAACGTATTCGGCGTCACCTTCGGCGGCCCAATCCAGAAGAACCGGCTCTTCTTCTTCGCCAACTATGAAGGCTTTCGGCAAGCCCAGGGCAGCCCCACATTGCGCCTCGTGCCCAGCGCGGAACTTCGGGACGGTATTCTTCAGTACTTATGCACAGACTCAACCTCGTGTCCAGGGGGCAGCGTCACAGGCGTAAGCGGGCAAAGCTACCCGGTGCAGCCCGGCTACTTTGCGCTAACGCCGCAACAAATTAAGGGCATGGACCCGCTCGGAGTCGGCCCCAGCGCGGGAATCGAGAGCCTCCTCTCACAATATCCGGCTGCCAATGAGAACGCCGGCGATGGATTGAACACGCTTGGGTATGAGTTTTCCTCGAACGCTGACTGGGAGAAAAACACATACATCCTCAAGGGTGATTGGCACATCAACTCCAGCGGCACGGAGACCCTGTTCTGGCGCGGAGAGATCCAAAACTACAAGGAGCCCGGACTGCAACAGTTTCCCGACCAGCCCGCGTCTAGCACACTGCTGGACGACAGCAAGGGTTCCACCATTGGACTCACTTCGCTTATCTCCCCCAGGCTCATCAACAATTTTCACTGGGGTTTCATCCGCCAGGGAACCAAGACCGTCGGTGTCTCTCAGAATCCGGCAATTCTTCTGAGCGGGCTCGACAACCTTGTCCCTTTCTCTCGCTCCATCACTTATTTTGTGCCCAGCAACCAGTTGACCGACAGTTTGAACTGGACCCGCAAGAACCACACCTTTGAGTTCGGCGGCGATTTGTTTCTGATTCGCAACCAGAGCAGCAGCTATGCCGAATCGTTCTCCGACGTTCAGACCAACCCGGTCTATCTGAACACGGGTGGAATCGCCAACACTACCAGCCCACTGGATCCAGGCAATAACGGCTATCCGGCCGTGGATTCCAACTTCGGTCCGAACTACGACCAGGCTGCCGCGATTCTGCTGGGAATTTTCGCCGAAGGCGATGGCATTTACAATTACAACCGCAGCGGCGCCGCGCTGGCCCAGGGCACGGCGATCAACCGCCGTTATGCAGTCAATGACTACGAGTTCTATGGCCAGGACACGTGGCGGATGAAGCCCCGTTTAACCCTCACCTATGGCCTGCGCTGGGTACTCGAAGCTCCGCCTTACGAAACCAACGGATTACAGGTCGCACCTTGCGTGGCGGCTGCAGGAGGCGGCTGCACCAATCAAAATCTCGCCGACTGGTTCAACAACACCGCACACTTAGCCGCGCAGGGCCTGCCGGCCAACAACGCCGGCGAGATTTCTTTCGAGCTCGGCGGACCTGTCAATCACGGTCCGGGCCTGTGGAACTGGGATCACAAGGATTTTTCACCGCGCATCGCGGTTGCCTGGGCGCCAGACACCGGCGACGGCTGGGTCTCAAAGATTCTGGGAAAGAAGGACCAGTTCTCGATTCGCGGCGGCTACAGCATCATGTACGACCACTTCGGCATTCCGATCGTGAACAGCTTTGACCAGCACGGCTCTTTGGGCCTCTCCACTGATCTGGGAAATCCCGCGGGTGTGGTGTCGGTTGCGAATGCCCCACGCTTTACCTGCCTCGTTCCGGGATCGTCCGGCCAGTCCTGCTTGCCTCCTCCCTGCGCGTCTCTAAACGATCCCGGCTGTTTGTTCGGACCTACCCCGCCCGGCGGTTTCCCGCTTACCCCAAGCAATACCGCCTTTGCCATCAACTGGGGGCTGGACCAAAGTTTGAAGACCCCTTACGCGCACCGCTTCAATTTCTCGCTCTCGCGGCAACTCACGTCTCGATCATCGCTACAGGTCGCTTATGTGGGTACCATCGCCCGGCGTCTCCCATTGCAGGTCGATCTGGCCATGCCCGCCAATCTGACCGATCCTGCGTCGAAGACGACATATTTTCAGGCAGCCCCCATCCTCTCGAAGGCCGCAAACGCCAGCACTCCTGTGCCTGTCAACCAAGTCCAACCCGTACCATTCTTCGAGAATATGTTTCCAGGCTGGGCCGGAGCCGCTACCGCAGCCGCGGTCGCCTCCAATGGCGACAATTGCGCAGCCGGCAACCTCCCCGCCAATCCGACTGCCACGCAAAACATCTACGAACTCTGGAATTGCTTCCCGCATAACGAAACTTTCAATCTGTTCCTCATGGATGTCCCCGCTTCCATTACGGGATTGAGCCCAGCGTTGCCAAGCAGTAAGGACGGCTCGTACACGTTTTTCCACGATCAGTTCGCTTCGCTCTACGCCTGGCGCAACATCGGAACATCCGACTATAACGCGTTGCAGGTGACCTACAATGTCCGCTGGGGAGCCAACCTGCAAGGACAATTTAATTACACGTTATCGAAATCGTTCGACGAGGCGTCGGCCGCACAGCGCATAGGTCCTTATGAAGGAACGGGTGGAACCGGCGACGACTTGAACGGCGGCGGTATCGTCATCAATGCCTGGGATCCGCTGGCTTTGCGGGGGCTCTCCGATTTCAACGCCTACCACCAGGTGAACGGGAACGTAGTGTATCGTCTGCCCTTCGGCAAAGGCCAAAGGATGGCGGCAGATGCAAGTCCGGTACTCAATGGATTAATTGGCGGATGGCACGTCTCCGGCATATTCCGCTGGACCAGCGGTTTCCCCATCACCATCGACAACGGGTTTACCTGGGCCACCGACTGGAACATCGAGGGCGATGCCGAGCCGAACGGTCCGCCTCCAGTGGCCTCCAACCCGAAGAACGCCTATGTCAATGGCTTAGACATCGGTCCGGACATCTTCAAAAACCCGACGGCGGCAGAGGCCGCCTTCCGCCCCGAGTGGCCGGGCGAATCAGGGGTCCGCAACAATGTGATTGGCGACGGCATGTTCGACATTGACACCGGGGTGAGCAAGGATTTCGCTCTTGGCGAGGGGAAGCGCCTGGAGTTCACTTGGCAAACTTTCAACTTAACCAATGCGGTGCGCTACGACGTGCGCGCCGCTCAACCCTCGCTCTCCTACGATCCGGCAGAGTTTGGCAGATACCTGTCGACTCTAACTACGCCTCGCTTCATGCAGTTCGCCCTGCGCATCGTATTCTGAGGCTGGGCGGTGAACCCGCGCATTATGCGGCCGAAGGAAGTCAGCCGGATACTTCGACTCAACGCGGCCGAACGCGCATCCATATCGCAGGCGCGTTTGCTCTTACGATTCGAAGGGCAAGAATTGGGAGTCATTCGGGAGCGCTCTCAAGATTCTACGGGGCGCAACGATCACAAGTTGCCAGATGCTCCACTCGGCCGGAAAGCTGGAGGATCTGCGAATTCCCCCCGGCAACAGGCTGGAGGAGTTGTGTAATGATCGGGCAGGCCAGCATAGCATTCGAATCAACCATCAATTCCGCGGGTGCTTTGTCCGACGGGACGGCGATGCCTTCGAGGTCGCCACAAGATCGCAAACAGATGTCAGAACCATTGCTCTTTGAACCAGGTCGCTTTTGCACTGCTGCGGCGCATTATCGAGCAGGGCGCCGACCATATCCACCAGTTTTAATTCGCCGAGTCGCCGAGGCAACGGCGCTCAACGAGCAACATCGCGTGCTCGACCTCGGGTGCGGTCCCGGCAATCTCGCGATCGGCTTCGGCTACTTTGCCGGGAAGGTCGTCGGATTGGATCCAGCGCCGGAGATGGTTGCGGCAGCGGTAGCGGCAGCACAGGGATTAACGCCGAACGTAAGTTTCCGTCCAGGCAGCTCCTACGAACTTGGTTTGGAGCTTGGCTGTTTCCGACTCGTTACCATGGGGCGCTCCTTCCACTGGATGGACCGCGCCCAGACCTTGCGCAGTCTCGATCAGATAGTCCAGACGGGAGGTGCGCTCGCGCTCTTCGGCGAAGCACATCCAGATTCGCCGGAGAACGGTTGGCTCAAAGAGTGGGAGGAGATTACCGATCGCTATGCAGCAACCGATCCGCTGCAAGAACGCCGACAAGCCGGGACTTGGGCTACGGATGAGACTGTTCTGCTCGCCTCCCCATTCCCTCACATGGAAAAGATAATCCTTACGATCCGAGATGTCGTCTGCACCGAAAGCCTCATCGAACGCGCACTCTCGCATCGAATCGATAAGCAGCCGGATCGATTGGTACAAGATCTGCGCGAGGTCCTTGAACGCATCGCTCCCGATGGATCGGTAACCGAAACAGTGGAATGGGTGGCATTAATTGCGCGTCGCATTCCGAGCCAAGTGTCGAGCTGCACTTAAAGGCCGGACGATCCCGTTCGATGTAAATTCCGTGTACTCAAAGACCGGAAAACCATTTCGAGTTGCACTTAAATCCCGGACGGATTGTGCTTCACAACCGGACCAGTTTGCACTTAAGAACAGAATTGCATTTAGAGACCGGACGGGGCCGTCATGCTCGCGAGGCGTTGCACTGTCGACTTAAGGGGTTTTGGAGGAGCTCGGGGATAGAGAGTGAAGTGAGAATGGAGGATGGCGGCTATGTGAACCTGGCGAGAATAAACCGCGGACGCGAGTGCATGCGACACTTCGCGTTGCAAAGCGGAAGAAGCGAGCTTCTCCGGTTCTGGTCAATGAGTACAATCGTTTTTGTACCAATTGACCGGACACTCTTGATAGCAGGCCAAGCCCATTCCGGCTTTTAAGTACAGCCCGACACCACCTCTCCGACCTTTTTTCGGAGAAACAAGAGCCAGTGCCCTCCCGATTACCCAGCTCCACTCCAATTCCCCACTAAAATAAGCTCTGGACTCCCAATGGATAAATTCGTAATCCGCGGCGGCGAACCTCTCCTCGGCACCGTCCGCGTCAGCGGCGCAAAAAATGCCGCCCTCCCCTGCATGGCCGCCGCTCTTCTAACCGACGAGCCAGTCATCTTGGAAAACATTCCGCAAGTCCGCGACATCCAAACCACGCGCAACCTCCTGACCGCCATGGGCGCCGAGGTCGAACTCGGCTACGGACGCGCCCACCACCGCACCACCATTCACTGCAAAAACTTGGCCACCCCGGAAGCCTCCTACGAGTTAGTAAAAACCATGCGCGCCTCCACGCTAGTCCTAGGACCGCTCGTCGCGCGCTGCGGCCGGGCCCGCGTCTCCCTCCCCGGTGGCTGCGCCATCGGACAGCGCCCCATCGACCTTCACATCAAAGGCCTCGAACTCCTAGGCGCAAAAATCACCCAAGAGCACGGTTACGTAGAAGCCACCGCCACGCGCCTCCGTGGCGCAGAAATTCTGTTCGACAAAATCACCGTCACCGGCACCGAAGACCTGCTCATGGCCGCCACTTTAGCCGAAGGCGAAACCGTTCTGCAAAATGCCGCCCGCGAACCCGAAGTCGCCGACTTAGCAGCGCTGCTAAACAAAATGGGAGCCAAGATCCAAGGAGCCGGTACCCCCACCATCCGCATAAAAGGCCTTACCAAACTAAAAGGCGCACGCCATCGCATCATCCCTGACCGCATTGAAGCCGGCACCTTCTTAATTGCCGGAGCACTAACCGGCGGCGACCTCAACATCGCCGCCTGCGATCCCACTCACCTCGAGGGCATCCTAAGCAAACTAAAAGAAGCCGGGGTCAAGACCCGCTCCACCGCCGACTCCGTCCGCGTCATGGGAGACAATCCCTTCACCTCCTCCGACCTCACCACCGAAGAATATCCCGGCTTCCCCACCGACATGCAGGCGCAATTCATGGCCCTTGCCACCCAAGCCGAGGGTACCTCCATCATCACCGAAAACATTTTTGAGAACCGCTTCATGCACGCCCAGGAACTGGTCCGCATGGGCGCCAACATAAAAATCGAAGGCCATCGCGCCGTAGTCCGCGGCAAAACCCAGCTCAGCGCCGCCGCCGTCCTAGCCTCCGATCTCCGCGCCAGCGCTTCCTTAGTCCTAGCCGCATTAGTCGCCGACGGCGAGACCATCATCGACCGCGTCTACCACATCGACCGGGGCTACGAGAAAATCGAAGAAAAACTGAAAGCCGTTGGCGCCCAAATCCGCCGCATCGGCAACATGCTCCCTTAGCTGGAGTTGAAGAACGGAAGCCGGCGCAGATCGCATGCGTCCGAACCAAAAAATCCCACCATCGCGAGCAAGGAAATGGTCTGACAAAGGCTTTCCGACCGCGCAAAAACAAAACAGGCCGCCCGCAGGCGGCCCGTTTGGTCTTTGCTGATATAGCTGACGGTGGGAGCTGAGAGCTAGTCTCCCGCCAGCGGTAGAGGCACTTCCGGCTTCGCAGCATGAGCCCCGTTCGCCTTGCCCAACGCACCCAGCGGAATGAATCCGTTCTCCGCCACTGCCGGCTTCTCCTTTAGCACCACCTCGCGATACAAAGAAGCCATGCGCGCATTGTAAGCCTCATCATTCTTCTGCGGCCCGCGATGCTCCGGAACCGGAGTTGCCGAATGGTCCGCGTCCGAAGCCGGAAGCCCGGCAGCCGAAGCCTGCTGCTTCGCATCCCGCGCCCGCTTCTTCTCCTCGCGAGCGTTCTTCGCGATGCCCAGCTTGTCCAGATCGTGCTGCAACTCGGTCGTGACAATGTTTTCCCGCAGCAGCAGAGAGTGCGCGGCATCGTCCATCTGCACTTTTTTCCCGCCCGCAAAAATCTCGTGCCGCCCGTGCTCTTCGTACCACTTGGTAAGCGTGGCCGTCATGTGCATCTTCTCGATGATGTTCCGCCAGCCCACGCCCGTGTTGTACGCGCAGAAGCTGATTTCGCCTTCCTGCGTCGCGTAAGGAATAATGCACTGCTCCGTCCGCCGGAAGTCATAGTTGAACAGATCCTGGAACCACATCCCCGCAATAAACAGGAAGTTCCACCGATCCTGCCGCCGCTTCATCACATCATCGACCGTCCGGTCCGGACCAACTTTTCCATAGTTGCGCCCAGTGACGTTATAGTTCTTGTCGAACTTGCTCAACAAATCCATCATCTTGAAGTGCTTCGGCGCCTGATACGGATCGTAATTCTTCATCAGACACAACGCCATGCCAAATGCCGTCCAAAACTTCCCGCGCGCCGCATCATTCACCTTGGCGATGTCCTTCGCCAACTGATCTCCCGCCAAGAAAGCCGTAACCGGCACAGCTTCCTTAGTCTCCTTATCAATCATCACCGCCATGCCAGTCCCGCAGTTCGGGTGACAACCACAGCTTAGCTGGCCCCAGTCGTTTTTTACGTCGTTGGCGTGCATCAGGTCGGCCCAGTCTGAAAAAGTTCCCATGAAACTGATGGGGAACCAGTCTCGGCTGGGCTCGCCCAGGCCGGTTTGGTTTTTTACGTCGTGGGCCAGGTGGCTTAGGGTGTAGCGTTGGGCTTGGCGGCGGTCGTCGGTTACGGCTTCGTCGCGGCCGGTGAAGCTTACCGGTTGGAATGACAGGAAACTGATGGTTTTGGGATTGTCGAGGGCGAACTTGATGATTCTTCCTACTTGTTCGTTGTTGATGCCGTTCACTATGGTGACTACTGGGACGATCTCTACTCCGGCTTTGTGGAGGTTTTCGATGGCTTTGAGTTTTACGTCGAAGAGGTTGCCTACCATGCGGTGGGCATTGGCTGCGTTGCCGATTCCGTCGAATTGCAGATAGGCGTAGCGCATGCCAGCTTCTACTGCCTGCTGGCAGAACTCAAAACTTTTTGCGAATTCGATTCCGTTGGTGGCGGCTTGAACGGAGTTGTATCCGACTTTTCTCGCGTAGCGGACCGCGTCCAGGAAATATGGCGACAGCGTGGGCTCGCCGCCGGAAAACTGGACGCTCATCTGTCGGCGTGGCTTGATAGTGATGGCGTTGTCCAGCATCTGCTTGATTTCTTCCCATTGGAGTTCGTGGACGAAGCCTACCTGATTGGCGTCCATGAAACATGGGTCGCACATCATGTTGCAGCGGTTGGTTAGATCAATCGTCAATACAGAACCGCGGCCGTACTTTACCGTGGAAGAGCCGTGATGGTGGAGCTTCTCGTCGTTGTGGGCGGCGATATCGCGGCCGGGGAAGACGTCTTCTAAGTGCTTGGAGAATTCGGTGTCGATCGACATCACGTCTTCGAAGTGGCCGTGCTTCGGACAGTCCTTCACC
>Ga0182015_10000739_pt1 | contig 45644 bp, 39 predicted proteins | sample 712P3MmetaG_FD_120478 | JGI IMG/M metagenome (GOLD analysis project Ga0182015, IMG submission 120478) | Permafrost microbial communities from Stordalen Mire, Sweden - 712P3M metaG | ecosystem: Environmental > Terrestrial > Soil > Wetlands > Permafrost | place: Sweden: Stordalen | collected...
CGCGCGTGTCGCGGGTGCTACATATGCCGCCGGCACCGGGCACAGCCGAAGATACGGCGCACGAAAATCGCGACGGGGTGAAGACGGGCACGAACGGAGCAACGTGGCGATATTCCTGACCGGTGCAACTGGATACATAGGCGCGCATGTTGCTGCGAATCTCCTCGAGCAGCATGACGCGACCCTGAATTTGCTTGTTCGTGGCCGCGATCCGCGGGACGCTGAACAGCGGCTTTGGCAGGCTTTGCAGCTTCATCTGCAATTCCCACAATTCTACGAATACCTGCAATCCAAAATTCGGATCTTTCGCGGCGATCTTACCTCTCCGCAGTTTGGACTCGATCCCAGCGATTACGACCGGCTTATACATACAACCGATTCGGTGATCCACTGCGCGGCTTCGCTGAATAGGAAATCAGAAAAAAGCTGTCTGAACGTGAACTTGCGGGGAACGCTCGAAGTGATCCAAATGGCGCGACGATCGCAGTATTATCACGGGCTGCGGCGGTTTTCGAATGTGAGTACGGTGGCGGTGGCGGGGAAGCGCAGCCACGAAGTTGTTGCTGAAGACAAGTCGATCGATTGGGAGCGTTCGGATTACGATCCGTATGCGCGAACGAAAAAATTCTGCGAGCACATGGTGCGTGAGTTGCTGCCGGACGTGCCGCTGACGATCTTCCGTCCGAGCATTGTACTGGGCGACAGCCGCTATCCGCAGACCACGCAGTTCGACATGGTGCGATCGTTCGTGTTTCTGGCCGGACTGCCGGTACTGCCGTTTCGTCCGCTGGACAAGATTGACATTGTGAATGTGGATTTTGTGGCCGATGCGATTTCTACACTGCACATGAAAACCGAACCCCAGCATGATACCTATCATCTTTCGTCGGGCAACGGGTCGCAGACATTTCAGGAATTGACTCGAGCGCTGGCGGCGGAGCAGAACAAACGCGGACCGGTGTTTTTGCCCGTCCTGGAGAAGCCGTTCGCCTCGATCGTCAATACGCTGGCGAACCGAAAAGGACCGGTGGGGCATGGCGCGGCGCTAATGAAGGTATTTCTGCCGTACTTAACCTGGAACACGGTGTTCGACAATACGCGAGTAACGACAGAGATGGGACGCAAGCCGGCGCCGTTTTCGCAATACAGTTTTCCGCTCCTGCGGTTCAGCCGCGAACACAACTTCCAATACCCGTATCAGCCCTGGCCGGAGAGCACGAAGGCAGGAGGGTCCGCCGCATGATGGACTTCGTTCTGGAAGCCTGGGTATCGAGCATCATCGAGGGCAAGAAAATCCAGTGGATGATGGGCAAAGGAGAGCCGTGGCAGCCTGGTGAGAGGTTGAAGCTGCTGTTCGCAGGTTATAACGGCACGCGCAATACCGGATCGGATGTGCGAGTGGAAGAAATGCTGCGCCAGATACGGCGAATTCTTGGGCCGGAGAATGTCGCCCTCAGCATGATGACGTTTAATTTCGACCGGTCGCGTGGATACTTCGAAGGCACGTCGCAGGTGCGACTGCCCGACATTTTTCCTCCGTTTCTGGCGAATGAAGTCCCGAAGCATCATGGAGTTGTGGCGTGCGAAGGTTCGATGTTCAAATCGAAATTCGCTAATGCGTTGGCGACGATGATGATTGGATCCCTGGGAATTGCGGCGGCCGAGAACAAACTTTCGGTTGGCTACGGTGCCGAAGCGGGGCACATGGATCCGCTGGTAGCTAAGATGTGCGCACGTTATTGCAAAAACTCGCTGGTAATTACGCGCAATAACGAGTCGCGTAAGATTTTGCGCGAACTGGGCGTCCCGACGGAGTTGGGCACAGACACGGCGTGGACGTTTGAGCCGCTAGGCGCTGAGTATGGGCAGAAGGCGCTGCACGACGTGGGGTGGGACGGCAAGACACCGGTGCTGGTGGTGTGTCCGATCAACCCCTTTGAGTGGCCGGTGAAGGCCTCGGCCGCAAAAGCCGCGCTGCACAGCTTGACCGGTGCTTACAAAGAGAGTCATTATCGCGGGCCGTATTTTCACAATGCGGGGCCTGATGCCGATCGCGCTTATGAACATTATCTGAGTTCGATTGCCAAGGCGGTCGCGGCCTTCCGTCAGAAAAAGAATGTGTTTGTGATCATGGCAGCCACCGAGCGCATGGACGCGCGTGCGTGCCGGCGGATTTCGGAGAAGCTCGGCGGCGTGCCGGTGCTGACTTCGGACGATTACAACATGTATCAACTGGTCAGCATTCTGCGCGCATGCCGCATGATGGTGTCTTCGCGCTATCACGGCATTGTGACTTCGATGCCAGCACTGGTTCCGTCGGCTGGCATCACGATGGATGAGCGCATAAGAAACCTGATGAACGATCGCGGACATCCGGAACTCCTGATGAATGTTGACGATCATGATCTTGAGGAGCGCACGTTGTCGGCGCTTGAGATTCTGCATCGTGACGGAGAACGGATCGCCGACGGAATCGCGCGGACGGTGGTGCGGAACTTGAAGCTGATGGCGCGCATGGGCGTGTATTTTGAAGAAGAAGTGCAGAGGCGGTATCCAGAGTTTCCTACGCGGCGCGGCGAATGGAGCTGGGAGGATTATCTGCCGCCAATGAGCGAGGGGTTGCGCGGGTTGGTCGCGGCGTACGGATAGACTGGATGACCTTTCTAGAGCAAATGTTTTCCAGCCTGGAGCAGAGCGGTGATTCCATCGTGCTGCAGGAGTTGCGCGATGGGCATGCTGTTTCGCTTACCGGGCGGCAGTTGTTGGCGCAGGTGCTGGTGGCACGCGCTTATCTGCGTCGCTTGCGGCTGAAAAAAGGCGACCGCTGCGCGTTGCTCGCGCACAATTCGATGCAATGGGTGGCGATGGATCTCGCGATCATGGCAGAGGGGCTGACTGTGGTGCCGCTTTATGCACGGCAGGCGCCGGCCGAACTTGTTGCGATGATGAAGGACTGCTGGCCCTCGGTGATTGCCTGCGGCGAAAAGCCTCTTGCGGATGCCATCGTGGAAGCGTGGCCGGACGCGCCGCCGTATTTCTGTTTCGACAACGTTTTTGCGGCTGGGCGCGAGCCGGTGGAAAGTCCTGCGCCAGCGGTCGCCGAGGAAAATGTCGTGACCATCATATATACCTCGGGCACGTCAGGCGAGGCCAAGGGTGTGATGCTGAACGCCGGCAACGTCGGATACATGCTGGGCTGCACTTCGGGCAGGCTGGATCAGCTGATGAAGGGACGCGTCAGCAAGTCTGTTCCCGGGCAGGACGCGGTGTTTCACTATTTGCCTCTTTGCTTTGCGGGTTCGTGGATCATGATGCTGACCTGCCTGCTCCGCGGAAGCAAGTTGACGCTGAACACAGACCTGGGAAAAATTGCCGGCGAAATGCGGCTGGTTGCACCGGATTATATTCTGAATGTTCCGGCACTTCTGGAACGCATGCGCAAAGCGGTGGACGAGCAACTATGGAAGACAGGCGGTTTTCCGCTGAAGGTCTACACCAAGGCCAAGGGCGCATGGGTTCGGCGGCAGGAGGACAAATCGCGGGCCGGTGACGGCATCTGGCTCGGGCTGGCGAATCGGCTGGTGTTTCCTACGATTCGAAGAAAGATGATCGGCGGCAAGCTGCGTGCGCTGATTTGTGGCTCGGCTCCGTTGAGTTTGGAAACGCAACTGTTCTTTATGATGCTCGGCATCCCCGTCTTACAGGTTTACGGTCTTACCGAGACCACGGCAATCTGCACCATGGATGATCCGGATACGCTCGTGACCGCTGGGTGCACCGGGCCGGCAATTTCGGGCGTGGAAATGAAGCTGGCGGAAAATAACGAGATCGTCGTCCGCGGGCCGAATATTTTTCCGGGATATTGGGAGCGCGCCGAGGAAACGGCGAAAGCGCTGCGCGACGGTTGGTTCCACACCGGCGACCAGGGCGAGGTGGATGCGGCCGGAAACTGGAAGATCGTCGGGCGCATCAAGAACCTGATCATTCTCGGCTCCGGACACAACATTGCGCCCGAGCCGATTGAAGACAAAATTCTGAACGAGTTGTCCGGTGCAGTTCAGGTCGTGATCCTAGGCAACGGTCGCGTGTACTTGGCGGCGCTGATCACGGGCAAAGTCGGCGCCGAGAACACGCAAGCGGCGCTGGACGCTGTGAATCCGGACCTTCCGCATTACAAACAGGTCCGGACGTTTCATCTGATCGAGGAACCGTTCACGATCGAAAACGGGTTGCTGACTGCGAACGGCAAGCTGAAGCGTGATTTGATTGCGGAACGGTTTCGCAAAGAGATTAACGCGATGTACGAAGCTGCAACAAATCAGGCTTCGCAGAAGGAACCCTCAAAAGACGGAGCCTCGCACAGCCCGGAGACGACGAGAGTATGAACGATTTCAAGGGCCAAACGCTTTCGTGGAAGATCGTGAACGGAGCGATTGAGCTTGCGCTGCACCGTGATCCTTGCAATGAGATCGGCTCGCTTACGCTGGATGAGCTGGAAAAGTTCGCGGAGGCATTGCCCTGTCTTGCCAATGAAGCGCGTGCGTTGATAATCCACTCGACGCAGAAGGCCGGCTTTTCGGCGGGCGCAGACTTGCGCGAGTTGTTTCAGCGCGGGCAACAGGTGGATAGATCTGCCGCGCTGCGCGGGGTGCGGGAGTTTCTGGAGCGCATTCACGCGGTAATGAACACGATCGATGCGGCACCGCTGACGACCATTGCGGCTGTGCATGGTGTGACCTTCGGCGGCGGTTTCGAACTCGCGCTGGTATGTGACATCATCGTTGCGGATCGCATGGCGAGATTCTGCTTTCCGGAACTGCGGCTCGGCTTGATTCCGGGGTTCGGCGGCATTCCGCGACTGAAGCGGGATTTAGGCAATGCCGTGGTGCGCGACCTGCTGCTAACCGGGCGCAGCTTCAACGTGATGAAGGCGCAGCAAATCGGCCTGGTCAGCCAGATCGCAGCCGAAGGCGAAGCATTGCGAGTGGCGCGAGCCACGGCCAGCCAAGTGGGGAAATTCGACAAGAGGACGGCGGCGGCGGCGAAGGCGTTTGTGAAGCCGATTCCTTACGAAGAGTTGAAACGGGAGATCGATATTTTCTGCGACCTTTATTCGCGTCCAGCTGTCGAAGAGGGGTTGCGCAGGTTTGTGGAGAACGAGGGAGTGCAACCGTACTTGCCCTAGTTTGTAACGGATGCTTTGTAATTTGTAATCTTAAGGACGCACGCTATGTCAGCGCCTACCATCGATCACACGCTCGACGAGATTCTTAATCTGGCCGCTTCCCACTTCAAAGTGTCGCGCGAAAAGCTTACGCCCGATGACGACTTTTTCAAGACGCTCGGCATCGACAGTCTGCAAGCGCTCGATTTGCTTACGCGCCTCGAACATCACTTCCGCATCGAGTTGCCGGATTATGAACTGCAGGGCGTCTCAGATTTCCGGACGCTGGCCGGCCGGATTCAGGCGCGGCTTTAGACGGCGATTAGCGACGGGTGGTTAGTGAAGTATTTTTTCGAGCTAACCTCTCGCGCTAACTACTAACCACCGGCCGCTTTGCTCCGTTCTGGTAAACTCAGCGTCTTGTCTCTGTCGCTGTGGTGAGATAAGAATCCTGAATGCTTGATCTCCGTCAATATGCCAGCCTCGGCGCGGCGCTTTCGGCTGCGCTCGAACGTTGGCCCAATGAAACCTGCCTGATTGAGGCTGATCGCGACCGCGAAAAGGTCCGGCTCACCTACTCTGACTTCAAAGAAATGGCACGCCCGCTCACCCGCGCTCTCGAAGACGCCGACTTCGAGGCGGGTGATCGCGCCGCGATCATCATGACGAATCAGTCGAAGTGGCTGATTTCGGCATACTCGATTTTCTTCTGCGGTGGAGTATTGGTTCCGCTGGATTACAAACTATCGGCGGCAGAGCATTTGCAGTTGTTGGCGCACTCGGGCTCGCGGTTTCTGGTCGTCGAATACTATTTGTGGCGCGCGATCACCCAATCGCCACAGTTCGCGAACTTTTCAGTGGGGATTGTGCTAGTGACGGAAGCCCCGGCAGGCGCCGACTTGCGGGGCGCGCTGCGCTGGGAAGAATTCAAGAGAAAAGGCGAACCCAAGTTTGTCGCGCGGCAGCGCGAAGACACGGCTTGCATCGTGTATTCGTCTGGAACGGGCGGGCGTCCGAAGGGATGCGTGCTCACGCACGACAGTTATCTCGAACAGTGCACTTCGCTAACGGCGTGGTATCCATTTTGGCCGGGCATGCGCTACTTGAGCATTCTGCCGACCAACCACGCCATCGACTTTATGGTCGGGTTTATCGGGCCGTTCACTTGTGGCGCGTGCGTCGTTCATCTGCGAACCCTCCGTCCGGAATTTGTGCGTGATGCGTTCGTGCGCTATCGCATCAGTTATGTAAGCCTCGTGCCGATGGTGCTCAAGAACCTGGAACGCGGACTGCGCGCGAAGTTTGACGAGCTGAAGCCGGCAAGACGCTGGATGCTGGAGCGGATGGTTGCGCTAAACAAATCGCTGACGCGAAAACGTCCTCGAGTGAAACTCAGCAGGCGTTTGCTGCCGCAGGTGCATAAAGCATTTGGTGGAGAACTAAGGGCTTTGATTGTTGGTGGTGCATTTACCGATCCGTCAACGCTCCAGTTCTTTTACGACCTGGGAATTCCCGTGACGTGCGGCTATGGGCTGACGGAAGCTTGCACGGCGGTGACGCTCAACGATCTAAAGCCTTTTCGCGCCGATACTGTGGGCAAGCCATTGCCGGGGACCGAGGTGCGCGTGCTGAATCCGGATAGCGACGGGATTGGAGAAGTTGCGGTGCGGAGCCGCGCGGTGATGTCGCATTATCTGGACGATCCAGAGCAGACAGCGCTGACGATCGTTGAAGGCTGGCTGCTGACGGGCGACCAGGGCCGTTTGGAAGCACACGGACATTTGCAGCTGGTGGGGCGCAAGAAAAATATGATCGTCACCGCGGGCGGGAAGAATATTTATCCCGAGGATATCGAGGCTGCATTTGACGGCCTGCCGGTGAAGGAGTTCTGCGTGTTTGCGGCGAATTATTTGTGGCCGCAGAAAACGCTTGGCAACGAGATGCTGGTGCTGGTCGCGCGGCTGGAGCAGAATCAGCAGCTCGACGATCGCCTGCGCGAAGAGATAGTGGCGCGGAACCGTCGACTGCCGGATTTCAAACGAGTAGCGGGATATGTGGTGTGGGAGAAAGATTTTCCGCGAACTGCATCGCTCAAAATCAAGCGCTGCGATTTGGCCACCGAGATTGGGACGGGGGCGACGCGCGAATCTATTGCGGAAATCTGAGCCGCACAGAGACGCCCTTGAGATCTTACCTGTGAACGAAACTTTTCTCGCGATCATCAATCCGGCCGCTGGTGGAGGGCGTTGCGGCGAACGGGTGGGAAAGGCGCTGGACCGGCTGCGAACTTCAGGAATTGCACTGGAGACTGCAAGAACTTCCGCCGCAGGCGAAGCCACCAAGATTGCCCGTGATGCGTATAACCGGGGCTATCGTAAATTTCTGGCGGTCGGCGGGGATGGGACTTCCTATGAGATCGTCAACGGGTTATTCACTCGGAACGAGCCGCAAGGGGTTTCAAATGACGAGTCGCAGATTCCGACGCTGGGATTTCTGCCGCTGGGTACGGGCAATTCGTTTCTTCGGGATTTCGTCGAGGGAACTTCGGGCGAGCATCAAGACGGCCTTGAACATGCCATGCGGGCGCTCGAGACGCGGCGTTCGCGGCCCTGCGATGTATTGCGGCTTACGCATCGCGACGGCGTGATCCACTACACGAATCTGCTGAGCGTAGGGTTTGCGGCGAATGTGGCGGCACTGCGCCATCGGCGGTTTCAAGGCTTGGGACAATTCGGGTATCTGCTGTCTATTTTTCTCTGTCTGGCGCGTCTCGAGCGGCGGCCGTTTCCGGTGCGGTTCGACGATCAGCGCGAGTTCGATTCGCGCCCCTGCTTGTTTCTGACATTTAACAACAGCAAGTTTACGGGCGGCACCATGATGATCGCTCCCGATGCCGCCACCGACGACGGATTGATCGAGTACGTGCGATGGGGGCCAATTGGGCGACTCGGGTTGATCCGCAATTTGGCGACGCTTTACGACGGCACGCATACGCGGCATCCGCTGGCGGAGCATCACGCGGTGCGACGTGTCGAATTCCAACTCGACGGCCCGGTAGATGTAATGATCGATGGCGAGGTACTGACGCTGGACTGCCGGACTATCGACGTCCTGCCAGCGGCGCTGCGGGTGGTGGTCTAATAAATTTTCATAGAGATGCCGCTTGCCGCGTCTCGCACTGCCTTGCAAGAAAGACGGCGCAAGCTCCGTCTCTTCTCATGATATAAAAACTTCATGTCACAGGTGCGAAGAGAACGGCAAAAGGAACGACAGGGAATCAGCACATCCAAACGCGATTGGGGGCGCATTGCGATCTACGTGGTGCTGGTTGTCGCCGCGTTCGGAGCGGCCTACTATCTCGGCAATCGGAGCCGGCACAAGCATGACGCGTTTGCGCGGTGTCTGACGGATCGCGGCGTGAAGATGTTTGGCGCGTACTGGTGTCCGCATTGCGTGGAACAAAAAGAAAAATTCGAGGCGTCGTTCGAGTATGCGCCTTATGTGGAATGCGGTATCAAGGGTGATCCGCGTGGCGTGGCGCAGGTTTGCAAAGATGCAGGAATCAAACATTATCCTACCTGGCAGTTTCCGCCCACCGGAGAGCGAGTGGAACGCATTTTCACGTTAGAAGAATTGAGCGACCGCACGGGTTGTCCGCTGCCGTGACCATTACGTCGAAAACACGAACAACAATGACCAGTTCTACGCAGCGTCTGATGAGTCTGATCGCAATTCTCGCCGTGTGCGGAATCGCCGTGTCGGCTGAGTCGCTACAGCGTCATTATGCGACGTCGAAGACAGAGTTCTGCGATGTCGGGCAGGCATTCAATTGCGACATCGTCAATCGCAGCGAATACTCTTCGATCTTCGGTATTCCGGTCGCGCTGATTGGAATGCTGGGGTACGGCAGTCTGGCGGGATTGGCAACAGCGTATCGTGAGCGGCGTGAGACTCCGGCCATGCTCTTCGGCGCCGCCGCTACGGGCCTCGCGTTTGCTCTGTATCTTACCTACATCGAGGCGCACGTTTTGGGAATCTATTGCATATTGTGCTTGAGTTCGCTGCTGTTGATCGCGACCTCTACGATCCTAGCTGCGGTGGTTTGGTGGAGGAGCTAGTTTCCAATGCCGAACCGCGTGCTCGGACGTTTCTCTGAAAAATCGAAACCTGCAATAATCTGTTTCACTTCATGCCCCCACGCAAAACTCGAAAACTGAGCTCTGTCGCTGCCTTGCCGGTTTCTAGCGGCAACCTGTGGTTGCATGAACTCAGCAGCCGAATCTTCGGGAACACGCGCCTGTTGCGGGTTTGGCTGCCTCCCGATTACGACGGTTGGGGCGACACGCGTTATCCCGTGCTTTACCTGAACGACGGCCAGAACCTGTTCGAACCGGCGACAGCTTTCGCCGGCGTGGATTGGCAGGTGGGCGAGACGGCGACGCGGTTGATCGCCGAAGAGAAAATTCGGCCGCTCATCATCGTCGGCATTGACAACACAAAGAACCGGGCTAGCGAATACATTCCCTATAAGTCGAAAGATCCGAAAGTGCTGAATGCGAAGGGGGATTGTTACCCCGATTTTCTGCAGCGCGAAGTCATGCCGCTGATCGAGGAGCGTTATGCAGTATTGAGAGGGTCGGCGAATACGGGACTTGGCGGCTCCTCGCTGGGCGGGCTGATTACGCTCTACACGCAGCTGGCAGCACCGGGAGTCTTTGGACGGCTGCTGATCGAGAGCCCGTCGCTATTCGTAGCGAATGGGAAAATTCTAAAACAAAGCGCCCGACTCCGTAATTGGCCGCAGCGCATCTATCTCGGCGTGGGAACCCATGAAGTAGGGAACGCCGACAAGGATGCGAAGACGGTCGACGATGTCCGCGAATTGGAATCGATTTTGCGCTTGGCTGGACTCGACGATCAGCGACTGAAGGTCCTTGTCGAAGAAAGCGCTGCGCATAATGAAGCCGCGTGGGCGGCGCGATTTCCCGAGGCGCTGGAGTTTCTGTTTTCGCATTGATGACAATTGATGACGGATACTAGCCGTACCGATGGGTTATGATAATCGGTCTTCTACTACTCAGTATCGTCGTTCGGGGGGAATCCATGAAGTTTCGCAACTTGTTGGGCTGGTGTGTTCTGTTGCAGGTGTTGGCGCTTTTCGCGGCTGCACAGCCGTATGACGAAACCCAGTTCAAGGGAATGAAGTGGCGCGACATTGGCCCGTATCGCGGCGGCCGCGTGCTCGCCGTCACCGGAGTTATTGGCAGTCCCTTCACTTATTATTTCGGCGGCGTAGCCGGCGGCGTTTGGCGAACAACCGATGGCGGCGTGAGCTGGCAATCGATTTCCGACCAGAACATGATTTCGTCGATCGGCGCCATCGCCGTTTCGGAATCGAATCCGAGTGTAATTTATGTGGGAACGGGCGAGTCTTGTTTGCGCGGCAACATTTCCTATGGCGACGGAATGTACAAGACGACCGACGGCGGAAAGACCTGGCAGCACATCGGCCTGAATGATACACAGCACATCGCTCGCGTTTGGATCGATCCGCGCAACTCCGATCACGTTCTGGTCGCGGCTCTGGGCCATGCTTACGGACCGAATGCCGATCGCGGCGTTTATCGCACGACCGACGGCGGCAAGACATGGGACAAGATTCTTTACAAGGACGACAAGTCGGGCGCAATCGACATCGCGGTTGATCCGCACAACCCGAACATTGTTTTCGCCGCGCTGTATCAGATCCAGCGGTCGCCGTGGGGTTTGGAAAGCGGAGGCCCGGGCAGCGGATTGTACCGCTCGATTGACGGCGGAAATACCTGGAAGCACCTCGAAGGCAAAGGTGTACCCGAAGGCATTCTGGGCCGCATCGGAGTGAGCGTTTCGGGTGCCGACTCGAATCGCATTTATGCGTTGATCGAGTCGAAAGAAAGCGGACTCTATCGTTCCGATGACGGCGGCGAAACCTGGTCGCGCGTCAACGATGATCAGCGGCTCACCCAGCGCGCCTGGTACTTTACGCATATCTTTGCCGATCCCAAGAGCGCGGACACGGTCTACATGCTCAACACCGGTATGTTCCGCTCGACCGATGGAGGCAAGACGCTGAATCTTTTGCCGGCTCCGCATGGCGATCACCACGGATTCTGGATCGATCCGCAGAACCCGAATCGCATGATCAACGGTAATGACGGCGGGGCGACGATCTCGGTCGATGGCGGCAAGAGCTGGTCCACGCAATACAACCAGCCGACGGCGCAGTTTTATCACGTGGCGGCGGACAACGATTTTCTTTACAAGGTCTACGGCGCGCAGCAGGACAACTCGACCATCGGCATCCTTAGCCGCACCGATGATGGTTATATTGGGCGCCAACACTGGTTTGACGCGGGCGGCGGCGAAAGCGGCTACATTCAGCCCGATCCGCGGGACTCGAACATTATTTACGCCGGTTCGGGAGGCGGTGCGGTGACGCGCCTGGATCGTCGCAGCAGCCAGGAGCAGGACATAACCGTTTGGCCGGAAGACAGCTCTGGCCACGGCGTTGGCGATTTGAAATATCGCTTGGGATGGACGCAGCCGATTTTGATTTCGCCGCACGACCCGAATGTGATTTACACCACTGCCGAGCGAGTTTTCAGGACCACGGATGAAGGCAAAAGCTGGACGGCAATCAGTCCTGATCTAACGCGCAACGACAAGAGCAAACAAGTTTCTTCTGGCGGTGCGCTGACCAAGGACAACACGTCAGTCGAGTATTACGACACAGTGTTCGCGATTGCAGAATCGCCGGTACAGAAAGATTTACTGTGGGCGGGGACCGACGACGGTTTGATCCACGTTTCGCGCGATGGTGGCAAGAACTGGTCCAACGTGACGCCCAAGGGCATTCCAGAGTGGAGCCTGGTCAGCATCATCGAAGCCTCGCCGTATGATGCGGGGACAGCCTATGCTGCCGTCGACACGCACAAGCTCGACGATCTGCGCCCCTACATTTTCAAGACCACCGACTTTGGAAAAACCTGGACGAAGATCACGAATGGCATTCCAGATGGTGCCTACACTCATGCCGTGCGTGAAGACCCTGTCCGCAAGAATCTTTTGTATGCGGGCACGGAGACGGGAGTCTACGTTTCATTCGACGGCGGAGGGAACTGGCAATCGTTGCGGCTGAATCTGCCCAACTCGCCGATCCATGACCTGATTGTGAAGAATGACGATCTGGTGGTGGCGACGCATGGACGAGCTTTTTGGATTCTCGATGACCTCACTCCGCTGCGCGCCGCCGGTGCCGGGTCGGCTGAGCCTATGCTCTATAAGCCACGGCTGACTTACCGCATGCGCTGGCCGTTGTTTTTTGAGCGGCGCCAACCGGTGGGTGAGAATCCGCCGACTGGCGCAATTGTTTATTATTATTTGCCTGCCGCTCCGAAGGGAGTTGTGTCGCTCGAATTTCTGGACGCGTCAGGGAAGGTAGTGCGACGCTACTCGAACGAAGAAAAGAAGGAAGCGGAGACGCCGCCTGAGTGGCCCGATCAGACGCCGCCAGATGAGAAGATTCCAACCGACGTTGGCCTGAACCGCTTTGCATGGGATATGCGCGGCCAGGGGCCGACTCCGCTTGCGGGTGAGCCAGGAGCGGAAATCCGCAATCTTGGACCGATGGTGCCTCCGGGCGCCTACCAGGTGCGGCTGACGGCAGATGGAAAATCGTACACGGCTCCGCTGGAGTTGAAGCTGGATCCGCGAGTGAAGGCGTCGATCGAAGATGCGCAGAAGCAGGTTGAGTTGGGTCGCAAGATTGTGGCGATGGTGTCGGCGATCCACGAAGCGGTGGGAACGATCCGCGAAGTGCGCGTCGAAACTCGCGGGCTCAGCCGGCGTCTGGGAGACGAAACTTCCGGTAAGAACGCCGTGCTCGTTTCCGCGATGAAAGAGTTCGACAAGAAGAGCTTTGCTCTGGAGTCACAGTTGCTTCAGGTGAACGCGAAGAGTTCCGAGTCGAACCTGAACTATCCGGTGTTGATCGACGAACGCTTGCACTCGCTGCTATTCAGCGTTGACTCGGCCGACGCCGCGCCTACAAAGCAGCAATATGAGGTCGAGGAAGATCTGGAGAAAGAGGCGCAGCCGCTGCTGACACAATATCGCGAGCTGATCTCGAAGGACCTGACGGCCTTGAACGACATGGTCAGCAAGCAGAATATTCCGGTGTTGTATGTACCGGCAGGGAAGTAGCATGCGGATCGCTAAACTTGAAAAATGCTGGCCGCGGCGCACGCGGAGAGATGGGACAAATCCCGTGTCTGCGTGATTATTTTGTAATCACGCCGCAGGCGATGCGGTCGCCGGCGTTGCCTGCGGGGTCGGTCTTCTGATCGTCGGCCTTGGCGTGGATCACCAGGGCCGTGCCGCCGTTACTGAAGAGTGAATGGCTATCGTCGCCTAGCGTGACGTCCTTATTCTGGATCTCGAAATGGGCTGTGCCGTCTGGGTCGACGGTAAAGTTGGGATTATCCCCGGCGTGGTGGCCTTCCGGATTCTCCAATCCATGCTTCTTGTTTTCGGGGTTGAAATGGCCTCCCGCGGACTTGAAGTCTGGGGCGTCGCACTTCGCGTTCTGATGAAAATGGATGGCGTGTACGCCGGGCGGAAGGTTCTCGACGTCGACTTTCATCTTGATTCCAGGAGCCGACGCCCATAGAACCGCCGTACCCACGGAATTACCCTGGGCGTCTTTGAGCTGGACTTTGAGCTGGACCTTGATCTTGGCTGAACTGGCCGATGCGAGCGCGATTACGAGCAGCGCGAGCGAAAACACGCGAGTCACTTTCATGCTGGGATTATAGCGTGAAATCTGGAGCCACCACGCCGTGGGTCCAACTCCAGCGACAGTATGAATCCTGGAGTCACCCTCGGTCTGGCGCAGAACGCCAGGCAATGGGACAATAGATAAATGCAGAGATTCCTAACACCAACCTTTCTATTGGCCGCAGCGATGATGCTGGCCGGAGATGGCTACGCCCAGACTCCAGCGCCGAGCACTCCGGCGGCAACGACACAAGCGGCTCCAGCAGCCACAACTCCAGCGAAGAAAACCGCAACCACGGCAAAGAGCGCAGCCCCGGCTCCGCTGACGACGCAGAAACAAAAATTCAGTTACGCGTTCGGAATGAGTTTCGGCAGCGGTAATGCCCAAATGCTAAAAAAGCTGATGATCGAGTTTGACCCGGCTCTGGTTGCCCAGGGCGTGAAAGATTCCATGGCGGGCACCAAGACACGTCTGACGGAGGACGAAGCGAAGGCCATTCTGAACGAAGTGCAAGCTAAAGTTAAGAAGCAGCAACAGGAGAAGGAACAAGCGGATGCAGCGAAGAACAAGACCGCAGGCACTGCATTTCTCGCCGCCAACAAGAGCAAAGAAGGCGTGGTCACCTTGCCCAGCGGTCTCCAGTACAAGATCCTGACGGCCGGTACCGGAGCGAAGCCCACCGCAACCGATTCAGTGGTCTGCAACTATCGCGGCGCGCTCGTCGACGGCACCGAGTTTGATAGCTCCTACAAACGCGGCAAACCGGCGACGTTTGGAGTTAGTCAAGTCATTAAGGGATGGACAGAAGCGTTGCAATTGATGCCTGTGGGATCGAAATGGCAGCTCTTTATTCCTGCGGACCTTGCCTATGGCGAGCGCGGAGAGCCGCGCGGCGGAATTGGACCCAATTCAACCTTGATCTTTGATGTCGAATTGATGTCGATCGTGGATAAGACCAAAAGCGACAAACCCGAAGAAAAGAAATAATGGATTCTAAGCGGTGGAACGCCGGGCAGCCCCCGGCTCCACCGTATTTACTTACGCCTCACGTCCCCACTACAACAGGTGAAGCAAGGCATCCGGCTTGGTTCCCGGCTCAAGCTATTCGTAGCGCAGGGCTTCGATGGGGTCGAGGCGCGAGGCGCGAATGGCTGGGACCAACCCGCTGATGAGTCCGACCACGGTGAGAATGAGGATGGACACGACCAGGGTTACGGGGTTAATGACGAGGCGGATGTCGCCGGCCTCGGCGTTTTTCGCCATTGCGCTGTAGAGCGTAAGCCTGCCCGCAGAAAACGAAACGACGTAAGCGAGAATGATGCCGAACACCCCACCGAGGAAAGTGATCGCGAGCGCCTCGGCCAGAAACTGGAAGAAGATGTGACGCCGTCGGGCCCCTAGCGCTTTTTCAACGCCGATTTCGCGCGTACGCTGTGTGACCGAGACGAGCATGATGTTCATCAACCCGACGCCACCGATGCCGAGCGTGAGCGTGCCGATTATGGCGAGTAAGATCTTAAGTCCGAGAGCGATGACTTCGAACTGGTGGATTTGTTGCATGAGATTAAAAATCAGCAGGGCGCGCCGGTCGGCTGGGTTGAATTTGTGCTGCGAGGCCATGACGTAACGGACGGATTGCTCGATCCGTTCATAATCGTTGGTTTCGTAATTGAAAAAGATGGCATCGAGATAGTGAGTGTCTTTGAAATCGCTCACGCTGGTGAACGGAACATACACGACGCGATTGACGTCGTCATCGCCAGCTTGCATCTTGCCTGCAAGAACTCCGATGACCTCGTAGCTGATGCCGTCGATGCGAATGTGTTCGCCGATCGCGTTGAGTCCGGAAAAGAGTTTTTCTTTGGTCTCAGAACCGATGACGGCGACGCGTGCGCGCTGAATCTCATCCTCGGGGTTGTAGAAACGTCCCTGTGCGAGAGCAAGAGCGCGAATACCCAAGGTATTAGGGTATTCACCGTTGACACTCATGGTGTAAGAGCGAGTGTCGTATTGCAGCGTCGCCTGCTTGCTGCAACTGGGAGTGATATGGGTAATCTGCGGGATGTTGGTGGTCAGCAGGTCGATATCGTCGAGCGTGAGACGTAGTGGCACTCCGGCCTTCTGTCCGCCGGCTTGCATGGAGGAGCGGCCCGGCACCACGATCATGAGCTTGGTCCCGAACTGGGCGAAAATATTGGTGATTGCGCGGCCAAAACCATCGCCGTAGGCGAGAAGCATGACGACCGTGGCGATGCCCCACGCCATGCCGAGCATGGTGAGCGCAGTGCGCCGCCGGTTGTGGCGCATGGCGTTGTACGATTCCTCGAGCAAGTCGCGGATCATAAGGCAATTTGTAATTTGCCGTTGCAATCTCCGCCGATTTTCGGCGCACAGTCAAAAATCGCAAATTACAAATGTTCTACTCCTTCCTCAACGCTTCAACCGGTTCCAGTCGAGCGGCCTTGCGAGCTGGATAGATCCCAGCCGCAACGCCTGCGATCGTCAGGCTGGCGATGGCGAGCATAGCGGTTTTCGGGACCAGACGCGGCGGATCGAATCCGCCTGGACCATTGTAGTTACCGAGCAGAGTCATGAAGCCGCCGGCCAGACCCATCCCGATCAGTCCGCTGACCACGGTGAGCAAGACGCCCTCGGCGAAGAATTGCACCATGATGCTGCGATTGGTTGCACCCAGCGCCTTGCGCAATCCAATTTCTCGCGTGCGCTCGGTCACGGCTATGAGCATGATGTTGACGACTCCGATCGCGCCGAGAGCGAGGGTAACCAGGCCGACGGTTCCGAGGAATTCGTTCATCGCATCGAAGATGGTACCCATCCTTTGCGCCTGCTGAACCGTGTCCCAGTTCTCGAACGCGTCAACATCGTGATAATCGAAATGATGGTTTCGTGCAATGACGCGGCGGGCTTCGTCGAGGGCAAGCAGGTGGTCGTCCGCCGTGGTTGGCGTCATGTTAATAAATGAAATCGCGTCGTGGGACTCTTCGCCTTTGAGCGGGAAATCGCTGCGCATCACCTGGAAAGGAATGTAACAGCGCGTGTTGGTCGAGTTCTCATCGCCACGGCCAACGCGGTTCAGAGTGCCGACGACTTCAAAGCGAAGGTCGTTGAGCTGAATGAACGATCCCACCGCCGGGCGTCCGGGAAAAAGATGGTGCGTCATCTCGTCGCCCAGGACGACGACATAGCGTTTTTGTGTTTCGTCGAGTTCGTTGAGCCAGCGCCCCTGTTTCAGCGGCAGAAAGCGGATTCCGTTGTATTGCGGTTCGGCGCCGGTGAGCTGGCCGCTGGCGCTGGCGAACTCGCTGACCGCATGTACGTCGTCGGTCGTGAGAACAGGAGTGATCGCCTTGACGTGCGGCGACTCGTTGCGGATGTCGACGTAGTCCTGATAGGTGAGGCGGTAATAACGCGCCGAGTTCATGCTGCCCGCAACCGCCGGAGCGCGGCCGGGGTAGAGCATCATGATGTTCTCCCCGAACTCCGAGAGGTTGCGCTTGTTGCCGGTGCGGAAGCCTTCGCCAAGCCCGACCAGCAGGAGCAGCGACCCGACACCCCAGGCGATCCCAAACATCGTCAGGAACGAGCGCATCTTGTGCGCCCAGAGGGTGCCAAATATCTGCCCGAAAACGTCGAATACCATTTGCATGGGACGAGTGACTCGCGAACCGCATAACAGCTCTCAGGTCGTGGTTTAAGTTTGCGGCTTCAGTTTGCGGCAAACCTGGCCGCAGTGCCCAGTTGGGCCGTCGTTCCTAGTGTTTAGGATAACAAGCGGATGAATGGCCGTACACCGTCGAGTTGGGAACACTTCGCTGCTGGCAGCCCCGCGCCACATTTCGAAGGTCGACTTTGAGTTAGCCCGAGTAACCCTCTGCTCCCAGCGCCTTCTTAAACTCTTTCAGAAAGAATTGCACGTTCTCTTCGGTGGCCAACGGACCCATCACGCCGATGCGGAAGATTTTGCCGGCGAGCGGACCGAAGCCGCCCGCGATTTCAATGCCCGGGTCGTCTAACAGGCGTTTTCGCGCTTTCGCTTCGTCAACGCCTTTGGGAACGCACACCGTGTTCAAAGTAGCAATTTGATGCTCTGCGGGAACGTGCATGCCCAGGCCCATACCCTTTATTCCCTGGACGAAAGATTTGTGGCACCGGCGATGCCGCTCCCACCGATTCTCGATTCCTTCCTCGGCAATCACCAGCAACGCCTCGCGCAAAGCGTAGAACATGGAAATCGGCGCGGTGTGATGATAGCGGTGCGATACCGTGGAGTAGTCGTAAATCAGCTTGAGGTCGAGATACCAACTGCGCACGGTCGAAGTGCGATCGCGCAGCCATTCCGTAGCGCGCGAAGACATAGCCATTGGCGACAATCCCGGAGGGCAACTCAGTCCCTTCTGCGTGCAACTGTAAGCGACATCGATTCCGGTTGCGTCGAACTCTACTGGCACTCCGCCAAGCGATGTAACGCAATCTGCAATCACCAACGCGCCCGCATCGTGAGCGGCAGCGCAAATCGCGCGTCCCGATTGCAAAGCTCCGGTCGATGTTTCGGCGTGGACATACGCCACAACCTGGGGCTTTTCACGGGCGATAAATTCCATGGCTTCGTCATCGGTGAAAACTTCACCCCACGCTTTTTCAAAACGCACAATGTTCGCGCCGTTTCGATTGGCCATCTCCGTAAGACGGTCGGAGAAATATCCATTGGCGAAGATCGCGATTTTCGCTCCCGGTTCTACAAAGTTGGTTACCGCGGCTTCCATTCCCGCGCTGCCAGTGCCCGAAATCACCAGCGTGGCGCCAGACTTGGTCCCATAGACGGTCTTCAGCAACTGCTGCACATCTTGCATGACCTGAATAAAGTAGGGATCAAGATGACCGACAATTGGCTTCGAAAGGGCTTCATACACGCGAGGGTGAACCATGCTCGGCCCCGGTCCAAATAAATAACGTCGGGGTGGATTCAAGGCGGGGAATTGAACTGCTGGACTTTCTTTTGGCTGTTCTATGGCGCTCATAACCCTCGTTTCCGGTGGAAAGTCTATTTAGAATATTACGGTACCGAGCGGACAATCTCCAAAACATCAGGGGCCGCTAGCGCGGCAAAATGCAGCCCAGTTTTCTGGAGAAAGATATTTGAGAAAATTCCTGACCTAACTTCCAGAGTTAGCCATCATCAGTGCGAATAAGGCGGGTAGATAGAGGATCGTCGCCTGTAGCAAGCGTCGAGCTGATGGCTTCGATGCATTTGCTGTCGCCGGCAGTTGAGGATAGGCCATCCCCATTGATACTCGAAACAGCGCCGCACCCATCAAGATTGCGCCAATCAAATACCAGCGCCCCGACATGCCCAGCGCCACGGGTAAAATACTCACCGGGATCAACGCCGCGGAGTAGGCCAAAATTCGCCACACCGTCGACTTCCCGTCGGAGTCGACCACGGGCAACATACGAATGCCGCCCTGCTCGTAATCCTCGCGATAGAGCCATGCGATGGAAAGAAAATGCGGAAACTGCCAAACGAACATGATGGCAAAAAGCACCAGCGTTTCGTATTCCAGCTTTCCGCGCGCCGCCGTCCAACCCAGCACGACCGGCATTGCTCCCGGAAACGCGCCCACAAAGGTACAAAACGGAGAGACTTTTTTCAACGGCGTATAGGCCGCAAGATATACCAGAGAAGTCAGGAACACTAACAGCCCAGTTAGTAAGTTGGCATAAATCGCCAGATAGGCTGAACCACTCAACGTCAGCGTAAGTCCTACGATTGCGGCATGCGTCCTGCTCATGCGACCGGCAGGCAAAGGACGCCCCGCCGTGCGTCGCATTCGTCCGTCAACGCCCGACTCCAGCACTTCGTTCAAGGCCGCCGTCCCACTTGAAACCAGCGCCACTCCAAACAGCGCATGCAGCAAGCCCACGGACCATGAAGAAATCCCCATCCGCCGCGCGCCAAAGAAGTAGCCGCACCAGGTTGTCAGGACGATGAGTGCCGTAATACGGGCCTTAGTCAGTTCGGCGTAATCACGTAAGCGAGACACTAATGTTTGCAACGTGGACCCCACATTTTGCCCGTTTGCTCCGTCCACCTTCTTCCGGTGGATCGGTCCAAACTGGCGGTCATGAAGAAATTTCCCGAATCCTGCAACCGCGGTTTAACTAAAGAAAGCATTCGTATCGCGACCTAGGTTCGCTGTCAAGCCAAAACAAAAAACAAATCGCTTCCCAGATATGGACGCCTGTCAGTGGCCTACCGCAACACTCGAAACGGTAAACGTCTCGGGCGGATCAAAATAACAGTGATGCCAAAGAGCGGCATCCGTCAATTTGCCCGCCTTCCATTGCTGGATCGTGGGCAGCGTGGTAGCGATCATGCCGCCATCGACCGAGTCGAAGATCAGCACCACTCCAGCAACGTCCTTGGACTGCGCGGCCAGCTCTGCATAGTCCTTGTCGAGCAACGACTTCGCGTACTCCAGTTTAGCCTGAGCGCCGCTGTTTTTCTCGTCCTCCTGGATCTTTTGTACCGAGATGATCTTAACGTTCTTGCCCCGCAGCGGCTCCCAATCTCCCGGGAAGGGTCCGGTTTCCTCGCGCATTACTTGGAACAGCTCGGCGACGATCTTGCTCCCCCCCGCGGCGGCTTTTGGAACCTCCGAAATGCCCTCCGGCATCTCCAGGCTGGTTCGCCATATCCATCCCCGTGACAGGCCTGAAATCCGCACGTGGACCCAATCCGAATTAAAATCCAACATTTCAAACTCATCGTGCGCGTCGGCGAGAAACAAGGTCTTACCACTTAAACTGGGAGAATCAACTACCGCCGTTCCGGCTTTTTTTATCGCGACCAGATTTCTGGGATGTGCCTGGTTCTTGAGCACTTCCTCCAGGCTCGCCGCTTCGGCCTGCAATGATGCCGTTTCGGCAGAGGTTTTGGTCGGCGAATTCTTCGCGTTTGCCAACTGGCTCGAGAGGCCATGTTCCAGGGAACTCGAGAACGTGTGCCCCGTGCCTGGCAACTGCGGCATCGGCGCCGAAATTGCAGGTTCGGCAGCCCCGGCAGTCGGAGCCGTCGCCGCGGGAGCCTTACCGGAAGTCGCGGGCGAGCGCGCCGCACCGGAACTGCTCGCCAGCAGGTCGGTTAACTGATCCAGCAGATCGGATTCGAGCCGGCCATTTGAAGTCAGAAGTTGGTATCCTGAACGCGACGCTGTTGGATCCTCGTACCACGCCGTGACCTTGGTGCTCACCCGCACCACCGATTCGCCCGATGCGGTCGAGGTCACCTGCACTACGGATTCGTAATAACCGCGCTGGTAGCGGCTCAACGGATGATCTCCGGGTGACGCGAACCCTTCCAGCGTCGGCAACCGGCCCCGCAGGGAGGGTTGAATCTCCTTCAGTGCCTTCTCGACCGCACTTTTCGACTGAGCATATGTGCGCTGGTACGGACCCGCCTGCACGGCAGTTTGCGCGCGGGTGCTTCGCGGTGCCACCATAAGACCCGAAAGAAGTGCGATTAGAAAAAACGCGGACACCGCTGTGCGATGGAATCGGCAGGCGAACCGCGAAACCGTGATCATCGAGCTCATAGAAATCGAGTCTAGGGAACTTGTAGGTAGCAAACCACGGTCCGTCAAGGCGCTGTTTCCAGTTCGTCACGGCGAAGCCATCCGTGCTGCCCGTCGCGGGTCTCCACCCCGTACCAATAAGGCGTCGCGATCTGAATCAGAACCTCTGCGCCCGGCTCCAGAGGTACCAGCGTACTCGCGCTGCGGAATGGAGCGGACTTGAGCGGAGCGCCCGGCTTTTTCACCAGCCGCTCCACCTGACGGCGCAACTCGGCAACACGTTGCTCCAGAGTTTCGGGTGGATGAGTTTCCGGTTGATGGCTGTCGGGTTGACTCGATGCTGCGCCCAATTGTGACGTCGTGCCATGACCATTCGTGTTTTCGCTGGTGGTATCCGGTGGAGGGGTGCTCAACAAGACGCTATCGCTGCCCAGGCCGAAATTTTCCGTCGCCAAACGGTCCTGTTTCGCCCGTATCGCTTCGGTGTTTTCTTTCTTCATCAACTCGATCGCATCGAGATGTTCCCGGATGTCCTTGTACTCGTTGGTCTCGACCGAGCCATCGGAGGGATGGACGGTGTGCCGGAAATCCTCCACAAAAACGGCGTCGATGCGCAAGACTGTATTTTCGAAACCCTGCACCATCACCACGTAGCGGACGGCCAGCGTCCCCAGGTCGCCACTGTCTTTAAAACCCCGCGGATCGAGTGCCTGCTTTTTCAGCTTGTAGAAAACCTTGCCACCGTCGGTCCATTCCGGGAATACGGTTGTCGAAGTGGCCGCAACCGCGCCCGTAACGTATTCGTCTTTGTTGTATTCCTTGGTTCCCCGGATGATTGAGTTCTCGACGATCTCTTCCACGACCTGGGTCACTTCCGGTTCCGGCATAGGAATGTTTACGATGAGCCCCTCACCATAGGCGAGAACGTTTTTATCTCGACCGAGAGAGGGGACGGTCGCTGCGCTGAACAGCAAAAACAGGCTGAGGTATCGCGCAATCGCTGGAAGTGCACCGTGCACTTGCCTAACCTGACCGCGAAGATTCCTTTCCTGCATCGCGAGCGCTCCGTGCTCCTGCACGAGTTTCTTACTCTATGTCGCCGCTGTCAACTCACCATCAGGGTCCGCCCAATAACTCTTTTCAAAATGCCTTGCTCACAGCGATACAGAAAACTTTACAAAAAAATTCTGCGAACCCTATTGCGTTCCTTTCGGGATGGTAGTAGTATCCACGCCCATCGGAGAAATTACCGGTTTCGCGATCTATGTTTTAGGTGCGCGGATTTTAAAGTTCGCTGAAACGCAAGTTCAAGGCGACAACGTTTTTTGTGCATCGCCAAGTTGCCGATGCTTGCCACGTGTGGTAGTTTGTTGGACAAAATTTAACGACCTGTCTGAGGAGTGCGGTATGCGTATGTGGGCGCAGTCTCATCTCTGTCAGAAGCAGCGGCATGTAATTTCCGTACTCGCCGCGGCTTTCGCGTGTATGTTTCTGGTGCTGTGCGCTAGCCAATCCGCCAGCGCGTTACCTGCCTTCGCCAGGAAATACGGCCTCCGCTGTTCAGCCTGCCACGAGTCTTGGCCTGCCTTGAATAACTTTGGCCTGAAGTTCAGAGACAACGGCTATCAGCTGATGAATGATCGGGACGCTCCGATTTGGCAGAACCCCGGATACTGGCCGATCACTTTCCGCATCACGCCCATCTGGCACCGTGTGAGCAGCACTCAGAACGTGGACGTGTACGGCCCAAACGGCGAAGGGGGCTACGGGATCACAGGGACGACGATCCAGCGCATCACCTCGGCCGGCTTCGACCTCAGCGGCCTCGACTTCCACACCGGCGGCACTCTCGAAAAGAACATTTCGTTCTACGTACTGCCATCGTCGGACCCGACCGGCGCGTTTCACTTTGAAAGCGTCAACGCCCGTCTCGATAACATCGGAAACAGCCCCTGGCTGAACATCAGGTTGGGCCGCTTCGAACTCAACAATCTCCTTTCTGAAAAGCGCACCCTATGGCTGACTGGTAACGGTGGTATTTATCAGACTTACCACTTTATTCCGGTCAATGACGGTAACATCTTCGGACAGATGGGTGACAACCAGTTCGGCCTTGAGTATATGGGACACTCGGTCGATGATAAGACGAGGGTTTCCGCGTCCCTGCTCAGTTCGAACGACGGCAACGTGAACCTGACTATGGGATCCAACTCCTATAGCGGATTCTTTACCTTTGACCAGGCGTTTGATACCGGGAAGTTGGGGATGCAGCGTGTCGGCGTGTACTCCTTCGCCGGCGAGGCAGCAACGTACTATCGCACTTTGGGCGGAGCCCCAATCCCTGGTTCGGGAATTGGCAACAAAGGATTCAGCCGTGTGGGCTTCTACGGACAGTTCTACTTCGGTCCGCACTTTGACCTCAACGTTGTTACCCAGCACGGCGAAGATAACGCGTGGTTTGGCCAGGGATATGGCAATGCAGTGGCCACCGATGGAAATGGAGGTACAACCTGTGCCGGTCCGGCAGGCAGCCCCGGCTGTCCTCCGAACAACACGCCTGGGTCGACTCTTCCCACCGGATCGCGGGCGCCCACATGGAACGGTTACACCTTCGAAGCCCGCTACGTGTACAGTCCGCAGCTGATCCTCAAAGCGGTCTATGAGGCAGAGCGGATGTCGCAACAAGCCACACCGGGCACTGCGGGCAACCTCGGCAACATCAACAACTATTCCATCGGCTTCCGTTACAACCCGTTTATGACCAGCCGCGCAGGCTTTGCTTATTTTGGCGAATTTAACGAGTTTCAACAGATCGGAACGGGACCTTCAAACTCGCTTGGCAATGCCACCAACACAAGCACCAGCGAATTGTTGTTTGGAATGGACTTCGATTTCTAACCACGGGATTTCCCGCTGGCGAATTCAATTCGCCGGAGCTGACTTCGGTTTAAGGGTGCTGACTATGACTAGCTTGAAGCCAATGCGTTCTATCGGAGTGACTTTCTTCGCGGCGATGCTGGGGCTGCTCTTCGTGGCCGGGTTCGTTACCCCGGCCTCGGCGCAGGATGAACCCGCGGTCGGCCCAAAGCCTCCTGTCCCCTTCAGGAACACGGAGAGCCACGTCGGCGACATCACCGGCCACTCAGCGGACGGAAAGCTGCCCTACCGGCGCTACTGTGCTGGCTGTCACGGGGACTACGGCGACGCCAACGGCGAAAATGCCGTCTGGCTCGATCCCAAGCCACGCGACTTTACTATTGCTACGTTCAAGTGCCGCTCCACGCTGACCGGCACGTTGCCCACTGATCAGGATCTCTTCAATACGATCGGGCGCGGTCTGACAAACTCCAACATGCCGATCTGGAATACCTTCAGCAAGCAGGAACGCGCCGACCTTGTCGCTTATATCAAAATCTTCTCCCCCCGTTGGGAGAAGGAAAAGGCCGGCGTGCCCATCACCGTTCCGGCCGAGCCTCCGGTGACCCTCGAGAGCATCTCGCATGGTCAAGCTCTTTTCGCCAAGCTCGAATGCTGGAAGTGTCACGGTCTGCACGGCGAAGGCGACGGTCCGTCCGCGTCCACCCTCACTGACAGCAAGGACAATCCAATTCGTCCGTTCAACTTTGCTGCTGCCGGAAACGACTCGCGCTTTAAATGCGGCAGCACCAATCAGGACATTTACAAGATTTTCATGACCGGCGTGGACGGCACTCCGATGCCCTCCTTCGCGGACGTGATCCAACCCAACGACGCTTGGGACCTCGTCCACTTCCTGCGCACGTTGCAGGTCCATCGTAAGAGCAGGGAAAACGACATTCTGATGGCTGCGCACGGAGTGATCCCTCCGTATGTAGAGAAGAAGACCGGCAGCCTTGCGCCAGCCGCTTCAGCCAATGAGAAAGTGCCGGGCGGCGGCCAATAAACGGATACCAAGACCAGAGGGGGAATATTCGAATGAGTAACAAACGGTTTTCGCTAGTTCTTATGATGGTGCTTGTCGCCTCGTCCGCGATGTTTGCCGGGACGGTCAGTGGCAAGGTGACCTACACCGGCACACCCGCCCACATGAAACCGATCGACATGTCCAAGGAACCATCTTGCGCCAAGCAGCACCCTACACCGATTACCTCGGAGACCGTCGTGACTGGGGCCAACGACGCACTGGACAACGTCGTCGTCTACATTTCATCGGGAGCTCCCGATGACGGCCAGATTCCTACGCAGGCGATAACCTACGTTCAAAAAGGTTGCCAGTATATTCCGCACGTTTTGGCCATGCACGTTGACCAGGAATTCGCCATCGCCAACGACGATCAGACCTCGCATAACATTCACCCGCATCCGACCGTGAACATAGAGTGGAACTTGTCTCAGCAGGCCGGGTCGCCGCCGATTAAGAAGAAATACGACAAACCTGAATTTATTCCGGTACAGTGCAACATACATCCCTGGATGCACGGCTGGTTTGCGGTGCTCAAGACGTCGCACTACGACGTGAGCAAAGATGGTGGGGATTTCAAACTTCCGAACTTGCCTCCCGGCAAGTACACCATCACCGCCTGGCACGAAAGCTACGGCACACAGACTGCCGACGTCACTATTTCTGGCAATGAGACCAAAGAAGTGAACTTTAGCTTCAAAGCGAAACCGTACTAACGTGACCTGCGGCGGGGCCAGTCCCCGCCGATGTACCTTCCATTCCAGGCACGGCAACCGCAGAGGCGGGAACTCGAGGGACGAACCACCATGGCGAAGTTCTTTGCTGTCACCATTATTGTGATCGCGATCCTGTCCGCGATCCCCATCCTGCGGCACACATGGGCGCCGCCGGAGGACATCTCGACGCACGGCTATCTAATCGACGAGCAAACGTCGGAGACCATGGCGGAAGCCGGAATCTCGTTTCTGGCCGCGCAATTTGTGCTGGCGATATTTATTTGGATGTTCTCTAATCGCGGACCGAATGCCAAGCTGAAGAACTTTCCGGGCGGCGCCAAAGCCTTGGTCATTGCCGCTGTGCTTGTCGTTGGCATCGAGGTGTTAGCTCTAGGTATCTTCGGAGTGAAGGCCTGGGCCGACGTCTACCTCAAGCCCCCTTCAGCGGACGCCATGCCCATCCAGGTCCAAGCCGGCCAGTTCGCGTTTTATTTCCGCTACCCTGGTCCCGATGGAAAGTTCGGCGCCATTCACCCCGAACTTCTGAATGAAGCATCGCAGAACTACTATGGGCTCGATCCCGAGCACGACGTCGATGCCCGGGACGATATCGTGACCGCCGAAATGGCGATTCCCGTGAACAAAGAAGTCCATCTGCTCATGCATTCCAAGGATGTTGGGCACTCGTTTTACGTTCGCGAGTTGCGGGTGCAACAGGACTTCGTTCCCGGTCTTGACGTTTCCTTGCACTTTACGGCGACCAAGGTCGGTAAGTACGAAATTGTTTGTACTCAGCTTTGTGGATTGGGACACTACAACATGAAGGCGTATCTCGAAGTGATGTCGCAGCAGGATTTCGATGACTGGATAAAGAAAGAAACCGCAATGCAGTAGTGGAGTTCCATCTGCCCTGACGCGGTTGGGGCGGCATGATCGGCACAATTTCATCGAGGTAACGGAACATGCACGATGTAGCGGCACCCGCGGCGCACCACGGTCCTCCGACAAGTTTTATTCGGAAGCACGTATTCAGTCTCGACCATAAGGTGATCGGCAAGCAGTATTACGGCCTGGCCCTGGTCGCCGCTCTGTGCGGAATGGTGCTTTCCTGGTTCATGCGTATTCACCTGGCGTGGACCAGCGCTCCAATCCCTGGCCTGCAGTTGCTTTCGAAGAATGGCGCTCCCGGCGGAGTGATCACGCCCGAATACTACCTGCAATTGATGACCATGCATGGCACCATCATGGTTTTCTTTGTGCTGACGACGGCGCCTTTCGCGGCGTTCGGGAATTTCTTTCTTCCCATCCAGGTTGGTGCGGAGGACATGCCTTTTCCGCGATTCAATATGATGTCGTTCTGGGTCACTTTCGTGGCCTTCATCGTCCTCATGTCGTCGTTCGTTCTGGGCGATGGGCCGACTCTCGGGGGCTGGACCCAATACGCACCGCTCAATTCGGTGGGTGCGGTTTCTGGGCCTGGCCAAGGGTTGGGTGTTGTCCTTTGGATGATTTCCATTGGGCTGTTTTGCGTGGGCCAACTCTTGGGCTCGCTGAACTTCATCACGACCACGCTTGATCTTCGCGCTAAAGGAATGAGCCTGATGCGCCTGCCCCTGAGTGCGTGGGCATGGTTCATCACTTCGTGCATGGGGCTGACGGCTTTTTCTGTACTGATGCCGGCGTGCATTCTCGTGATTCTCGACCACGTCGCCGGAACCAGCTTCTTTGTCAGCTCAAATGAAGTAATTAACGATCAACTGCAACCGCACTCCGGCGGTTCGACTCTACTCTGGCAGCACCTGTTCTGGTTCTTCGGCCATCCCGAGGTCTACATTGCGATTGTGCCCGGTATTGGCATCGTGTCTCACATTCTAATTACCAGCATGCGTAAGCCGCTGTTGAGCCAGCGCGCTCTCATCGCTTGCATGGGGACACTTGCCGTTCTCAGCTACATGGTGTACGGGCATCACATGTTTGTCAGCGGGATGAATCCGATTTCCTCGCTGGCATTCTCATTTCCCACGTTGCTCATCACGATTCCGGCTACGATCATCGTGCTGCTCCAGGTGTTCAGTTTGTATGGCTCGAATCTGCGCATCAATTCGGCGTCGCTGTTTTCGCTGGGCTTTATTTCGATGTTTGTCGCTGGAGGCGTCAGCGGCTTTTTGCTGGCTCAGCCCTCGATCGATATCATGCTCCACGCCACTTATTTCGTGGTCGGCCACTTCCATATGGTGATGGGCGTTGCAGCCATGTTCGGTATTTTTGCGGGCACTTATTTCTGGTTCCCCAAGATGGCTGGACGAATGATGAACGAAACTCTGGGCAAGATACATTTCTGGCTCAGCTTTGTCGGTGCATATTGCATCTTCATGCCTTTCCATTATCTCGGACTGGCCGGAAATGTGCGCCGCTATTCGAGTTTCGTGGACGATTTCATGCTACCCCTCATCCCCGTACATCGCTTCATCACAGTGGCGGCTCTGATTACCGGTGCGGCTCAGCTTATCTTTGTCTACAACCTGATTCACAGCCGGTTCTGGGGCAAGCCGGCGCCCGATAACCCGTGGGAAGGCACATCGCTTGAATGGAGCACGCCCACGCCTCCGCCGTGGGACAATTTTGGCGGCAAGCTTCCCGTGGTCTACCACGATCCCTATCAATATGGTGTCAAGAGTTCAGTGGGCGACTATGTGATGCAAGCTTCTCCCGAGCAGGTGAAAACGGAACACGAAGAGGCTTAACGGGTTCCGCTGCAATCAGTAAGTCAGGAATTTATGGCAACTACAATCCCGGAACCGCCGCAAATCGATACTCACCGTCTGTCCGATTCCGGCAACGGCGGATCGCGGAACCTGGTTCCGGCAGGTGGTGACCCGCTTCGCGTGCGAGATTACGCACCGCCTCCGTCTTCGACGGCGATATGGGTCGTGCTTTTCGCAATTTCGATGATGTTCGCGGCGTTCAGCAGCGCTCTGATCGTCCGCAAGGGGTCATCCCAGGATTGGGAACCGTTCACCTTACCGCCGATTCTGTACGTCAACACCCTTGTACTGATCGCCAGCGGCGTTACGCTCGAGATCGCCCGCCGCCGCATTGCTGCTTTTATGGGTGGACTTAGAAGCCATGATGAGAGTCCGTCACGCTGGCTCTACATCACCCTGTTTTTGGGAGCGCTCTTTGTGGCGGGCCAATATGTAGCATGGTTGCAGTTGCGTGCCCAGGGGCTATATCTCGCCACCAATCCGAGCAGTTCGTTTTTCTATCTGATGACGGTTACCCATGCTCTGCACGTGTTGGGTGGTTTAGGTGGCCTGACCTATGTGCTGATTCGGTTGCATAAGTCGGTTCTACGCCGGAGCCAGTTGGTTGCGACCGCGCGATACTGGCACTTCATGGGCATTCTTTGGCTGTACCTGCTTTTGTTGCTTTGGATGAAGCTTTAACCAACCTGAGAACTGGATGAATATTAGCCAGGAGGCGCCGTGAGCCAAGCGGATTTAACCATGGAAGGACACTCGACAGGCCTGGTGGGTGAGAGGCCGTTTTCGATTCCTACCAAGAAACTGGCGATGTGGCTGTTCATCATCGCCGATACCATGACATTTGCCGCGTGCCTCCTGGCCTATGGATTTCTGCGTAATGGAAGCCCCAACTGGCCCCGCCCATTCGACAGCATCACCAACGTGGCGGTCATGACCGTAATTCTGCTCACCAGCAGTTTGACCATGCTGATCGCAGTGCGCTCGGCGCACGCCGGAGACAAGTCTTCCGCGTTCCGATGGACCATGATTACCGCCGTTCTCGGTATCGCTTTCGCCGCGCTCCACATTCGGGAATGGTTCGGGCTGATTGACAAGGGTATGACCCTGTTTAAGAACCCGTGGGGAACCGGACTATTCGGCGCTTCGTTCTTCAGCATCACCGGCTTGCACCTCACCCACGTTACGTGCGGCGTGATCGCTCTGCTGGTGGTTGGCGTGCGCTATAAGGGTGGACGCTACAATGCTGACGACATCGAGGTTTTGAGCCTGTACTGGCACTTTGTCGATCTGGTTTGGATGTTCGTGGTGCCGTTGGTTTACCTTTTGAATCTGTCGCACTAATTCGAATCCTGGAGCAGAATGCGATGACCTCGCCGCAAGAGAACAAAGATAGTATCGGAAAAGATTTGGTCGTCTATTTTTGCCTGTTGGCCCTGGCGGGTGTGCAATTCATCATCGCCTATCAGAACCTCGATCCCGCGCAGATGTTCGCGCGTATGCTGGCGGTAGCATGCGTGGAGGCGGGATTGGCGGCCTTATTCTTCATGCATCTTTGGCAGGAAAAGCGTGGCTTTCTAATCTTCGTCAGCATCTTTGTAATCTTTGTCTTGCTGTCGATGCAATTCGGTTGGACCGACAGCTTTAGAATGGTGATGGGCGCGCCATTTTCAAAATACTGAGGGCGCGAGTTGAGGGTGAGAGATGTTAAAACACCTACGAAGAACGCGGGTGCTGCGTAAGACCCGACGATTGGTTGAAGTCGCGCTGCTTGCTCTGTTCGTGCTAGCGGGATCGCTACCGGCCTTCTCGCAGAGCTGCGCGCTCTGTTATACACAAGCGGCTTCGGCCAGCGCGCGTATGATTGATGCTTTGCGAAGTGGGATTCTGATTCTTATCGTCCCGCCCACGCTGTTGTCGATTGGCATGATCTTCATTCTTTATCGGAAGCGCGCCCAGTACAGACAGCCGGCGAATCTGTCTGATTCTGCGCAAGAGTGGTAACCGGGCCTGGCCGATGGGCCCGGCTGATGATTTCATTTGCGAATGCCTGATGGGTCTGTGTAACTAGGAGGAACCTTGGAGACTGCGATTGGAGTGTTCTCTTCTCGCGACCGTGCCGAAGAGGCCGTAAAAGAGCTCATTGAGCAGAAAGTTCCCAAACAGTCTATCGTCTTTTTAACCCTGTCCGAAACCGAGGCCAAGAACGTTGGCAAGGGTCTTGGCGCAACCGTGGGTGGATTTATGGGCGCGGCGACGGGCATGTCGGCGGGTGTGCTTGCGGCGACTCTGCTTGTGGTTCCTGGCATCGGTCCGGTGTTCGCGCTGGGCTTCGGCGCGGCCGCTCTTCTGGGATTGGCCGGCGCCGGCGCCGGGTCCGCTGTTGGTGGCGCTGTAGGCGGCGACAGCACCAGTCCTTTGCCGGTTCCCGACGAGAAGACTTCCGAGGACGTGGCCTTTTTCCGCGAAGTCCTGAAAGAGGGGCGCAGTCTGATCGTAGTGCGTTCCGAATCTCCAGAAACCGCGCGCATCGCCAGCGGAATTCTGGATCGATTTGGTCTCGGGATTGAGGGCCGCACTCCGATGAAAATGCGGACTGCCATCCGCCAGGTCGAACACATCACCATTGTTGACATAAGTGGAAGGATAACGGTGGGCGAGGGCAACGTTATGCTCCGCGAAACGGTTCGCAGCCTGCTCGATAAGGGAAGTAAGGATATCCTTCTTAACCTGCACGAGGTTGGCTACGTCGATAGCTCCGGAATCGGAGAACTCGTACGGTCCTACACGACGATAAAGACCCAGGGAGGGCAGATGAAGTTGGTCAACCTCAGCAAACGGGTGCATGACCTTCTGCAGTTGACCAAGTTGCACTCGGTGTTCGACATTCAGGCTGACGAGGCCAGCGCGATCCAATCCTTTTAGGTGCGTGACCTTAAAGCGCAGCCAGCCGCCGCTGTACCAGCAGAAAGTACAGAGCCAGCGCGATGAGCAGAAATCCGTTCACGCTGAGCACCAGGGGCGCTGTGAACAGCGGAACTAGCCATCCTGAAAGAAGATTCCCCATGGGCATGCCCCCGCGGAAGGCAAAGTTGTAAACGCTCATCACACGTCCGCGCATTTCGTTGGTGGTAATCAATTGCACCAGCGAATTCACCGTGGCAAACACCGCCATCATCGATGCACCAACCAGCACCAGGAAAGCTTCGCTCATCGGCAGCGCCTTCGAAAGCGCAAATCCAGAGATCCCCGCTCCCAGGCAGAACAGCGCGCCCAGAGCGATAAGGCCCTTCCTTCTTATATTGCCGGCGCTGGCCACCCCGAGCGAGCCGCAGATAGAACCGAGCCCCATCAAAGCCAGAAGATTCCCGAAAGTTTCCGGCCCGCGATGGAAGATGTCTTTCACGAACACGGGAAGGTAGGTGCGCATCGGCATGCTCAAGGCAGTCATGCAGAACGCCAGCACAATCAGAGCTCCCATGGAACTCTGCTGGCGGGCAAATTGAATGCCCTGCTTCAGACTTGCGAATACCGACTCTTTTGTCTTTACCGGCAGAAAACGCGTCCGGATGATCGACAGCGAAATAATCGGAGCCAGGAACGAGATAGCGTTCAGCCCGAAGCACCACTTCTCGCCTAGCCTGCCCAACGCTTGTCCCGCGAGTGCGGGGCCGACCATGACCGCCACGTTGAACTGGATGGAATTGAGCGCGATGGCGTTCGGCATGTCTTCGCGCTCGACCAGCGTGGGAATCAACGCCTGGTAAGCCGGACCACCGAAGGCCTGCGCGAATCCCGAGACAAACGACAGGCAAAGGATATGCCAGACTCGCACATACCCCGTCGCCACCAGAATCGTCAGCACGGCGGCGCTCGCCATTTGCAGATACTGGGAGCCGAGCAGGATCTTCCGGCGCTCCATGCGATCAGCCACCACCCCGCCAATCAGGGAAAACAGAAAAATGGGGATGCCGCCGAGAAATTGATCGAGCGCCAGCAGGAATGCCGAATGACTCAGCCGATAAACCAGCCATCCTTCGGCCACAATCTGCATCCAGGTCCCGATGCTGGATGTGCATGCGCCGATCCACATCAGTCGAAAGTCGCGGTATTGGAATGCTTTGAAGACCCGGCGAAGCACTTTCATCTTTCGGAACGCCCCGGAAAAGCCTAACACGCGGCTCCACTGTTAGACGCAGCAGGAACGGATTTGTCGCAGGCTGTTTCGGACGAAACCTACCGGAGGTTTGGAATGCACTACGCCACCGAGCGTGAGATCAAAAAAGTGAAGAATGGAGACTCGTGCTGCCGCCCGCGTCCCTGAAGACGCTCGATCACGGCACCCGCCATTGGATGGCATTGGAGAACAGCATTGACCGGATTTGCTGGAAGAATCGCCGACGTCAAAACTTCCGGCGGTTGACCCGGATGCTACCAGAGGCGTGGGAAAATTAGGCGCGCGAAAATTTGCGCCGCACCAGCCCTGCGATGCCAATCAATCCCGTCGAAAGCAGCAGCAAGCTTTCCGGTTCCGGCGTGGTCATTCCCGTCCGCTCGCCGATGTATTCCTGTGGTCCGTGGCCAGGGCTTGCGCCGACCGGAGTGTAAAGCACCAAGCCTCGAAAATAACCCGCTTTCGTATGCTTAGCCTCGGCAAGCGCGCTCATTTCTAGAGCCAGCGTGGCCGGGTCGGTCGTAACGCCCGGATCAAAAATATTCCACACCGCCCAATTGCCGGTGTTGGCGCTAATCGACCCATTCATCACGCCGATGAAGATAATGCCCGCGGCCTTGTAGTCGAGATTCTGCTTGCCGAACAGGCCCTTCCCGGAAAGTAGCCCGCTCACATTGGCGCTCCAGCTCTCTCCAACCGAAACGTGGTTGGCGAAAGAGTCACACATCAAGGGCGTAGCCTGACTCCCGTTGATTGAGAAATAGTAAGGATAGGTATAGAAGCCGCCGGAGTTATTGCCACCGGTACTAAGCAACGTCATCGTGACCGGTGCGGAATCGGCCATTGCCATCGTCGAGAAAAACAGAGCTATTGCTAGCGATAACAGACAAAAACGAGGTCGCAAGATGAAGCCTCCAATCACGAATTGATTCTGGTTACCTGAGTTCACTGGAAACCCGCGTCGTCCAACACGCAAAGTATGAGTGCAATGGGAATGCCAGCCATGAGATGAGCGTGAACTGTTTTTCCAGACACTTAGCCGCCTCGTAACATCAAAAGTGCAAAGGCATGCACATGTCGGAAGACCAAGCGGAAAACAGATCGGCGTACGTATGAGCCGTTAGTCACCACAAGTAACCCGCTCAGGTAATCGTTCCTTAAAACGAAAAGAATTTCCTGTTTGACCTGGAATGGCCTTTGCTGAAGGCTACTGAATACTATCGACGACCGTCACGGAGGTCGGATTCGTCCCCGCCGCAAAGGGGGAATCGTTGATGGGAGTGAGATCCCCGGTCGACTGATCGAGCTGGAAAACAGAAACGCTATTGCCGGAGTTGTTCGCTGCGAATAAAAAGCTTTCAGATTGGTCAATGCTGAGTCCGTAGGCTTCCGAAACTCCGCCGAATGGCGATTGCCGCAAAAGACTGAGATTGCCCTTGGGATCGAAAAGCTTGTATCCGATGATCGTCGAAACGCTACCTGCGTAAATAAGCTTTCCCAGGGGGTCAACAACGAGCGAATTCGAGGAGCCCGCCCCGCCGAATGGAGAACCGGCAAGTGGCGTCAGTTCGCCCGTGACTGGATCGATGCCGAAGGCGGAGATGTTTTGCGACGACTGATTCAACGCGTACAAATACTTGCCGTCACGCTCAACGGTCACCGCCAAAGGAAGGCTTCCGGCGCCGACGCTGGCGACGCTCTGCAAAGTGCCTGTGCCCGGATCGATCTCGAAGACCGAGATCGTATTCGACTGTCCATTCGCGACATAAACGAACTTGCCTCGCGGATCGATAAACAGGGCCTGCGGTCCCGTGCCCGAATCGGCAAAGGGCGAACCCGGAACCGGCGCCAGCGCGCCATTGGGACTGACTGAATACCCGGAGATGGTGTTCGAGACGGCGTTTGTCACATAGACGTAGTGTGCCCCATTATCAACAGCAACCGAGGACGGCTGCGTGCCGGCAGAATACGGCGAGCCGGGTGCTGGAACAAGTGCTCCAGTTTGCGAGATGGCAAACGCGGAGACGTTGTTGCTGCCCGGGTTGGCGGCGAATACGAACGACCCATTTAAATCAGATATAACAGATTGAGGCGAACTGCCTGCGGCGAACGGAGACCCGCCGAGCGTCTCGAGTGAGCCGGTCGCCGCTGTAACCTGATATCCCCAGATGTCATCCGAGCTAGCGTTACATTCATAGACAAATTTCGGAGAATAACTGATGGGCGAATCACCCGACGCCAGTGCGATCGAAAGAGGACTCCCTCGTGTGTACATGCTGCTCTCATTGAAGAGAAGCCCTGTCTCCGTGAAGCCGAGGACAATTACCTGGTCGGTGTCATGATCGGCGACGTACAGAAGTGGCTCGTCTGGGCTCACGGTCAATCCGAGCGGCCCGGAATTGCCCGTGGAAAACGGTTGTGCAATTGGCGTCAGAACACCAGTTGTGGCATTGATGCTGTATTGCGAGATGGTTTTGTCGTAAGAATTCCCAACATAGAGGAACGACTTCCTCGCGACCGCGGCCACCGGAATCTCGCCGGCTGCAAAAGGCGAACCGGGCACCTGTGTCAACGCTCCCGTTGCGGAGTCGACGGCATAGGCCGACACGCTGGCCCCATTCCCGTCGGGAACATAGAGAAACTTATCTTGCGGCGCAATCGCCACGCTCTGTGGATTCGCGCCCGTTGTGAACGGAGAGCCCGACACAGCCGTTATCATTCCTGTGCTTTGGTTAATGGTGAATGCGGACACGCTGTTTGAGTTCACGTTGGCGGTAAACAGAAAACGGCCTTTCGAGTCGATGGCCCCAGATATCGGCGTGTATCCGGACACAGTCTGAATCGAAGTCAGCGTTCCGGAGTTGGGATCGATGGCATAAATGCTGACGCCGCCGCCAGTCACAGTGAAAAGAAACTTCCCGTTCGGATGCACCAGAATGCTGAATTCCGTGCCGGTCAAAAACGGCGATCCCGGAACCGGCGTCAAGCTCCCATTAGTGGTGTTGATCGCATAACCGCCGATCCCCGTATCGCCCTCCGCGACATACAGAAAAGATTGCGAAGGCGTCACCGCAACCGCGCGCGGATTGCTTCCTGATCCGGTGTAAACATAGCCCACCGCGCGCAGCCCAGACTTTCGGATAGCAAATATCGAGACTGTATCGTCCTGATTGTTGGCAACATAGGCAAAACGAGGGCGCAGGGCATGGCCCGTCCCGTGCGCGCAGATTGAAATGAAAAAAACCGCGCAGACCGTAACTCTGTGAACAAGTGTCGTCATGCCGTCTCCGCAATGGAGCTTTCGAGCGTTGCTCGCGATGAATCTAGGGGCGCCGGGAACGAGCGCAGGACATTATCCCGCCCGTGAGTTCATGAGGTCAACTCCCACCACAGTATCGGCCCCTCCTGCATCGCTATAAAATTTGCGGTCTCGGATCAGAACGGCTAACGTAGTCCAGGATTCGTGTGTGGCACACCCGCCCTTTCGAGATATACTCCTCGGCAAAGCAAACAGCCACGAATCAGAAATTTCCCCTGAGCTCTAAGGGTGTAACAGGAATAGCAATGAAGAAAGTCTGCTTCCTCGAAACGAGGGTAGAAATGTCCCGACTGGGGTTTGGCTGCGTCCAACTCACCCTCCACCCAAGCCGGAAAGACGCACTTGCCGTTCTGGAACATGCTTTTTCATCGGGCATCACGCACTACGATGTAGCACGAACGTACGGGTTCGGACGAACTGAAGGAATTCTTCGTGACTTCCTTCGGCAAAAGCGCGACGCCGTGACCCTGACTACAAAGTTCGGCATTGAACCTCCCTCCGGCTTGGCAGGAAACGTCCACCTTATAAATGGGCTGAAAAAGGTTCTGGGCCCTTTTCCCGGGTTGCTGCGCAAAGCAAAAACTCGTGGGTCCGCAATGGTGAAAACAGGCGCTTTCACTCCAGAAGCGGCTATCCGGAGTTTGGAGACCAGCCTGCGAGAACTGGGAACGGATTATGTCGATTTTTTTCTTCTGCACGAAGGCACCATCGCTGACGCCAGCAGTGAACGTCTCGTTGAAGCGCTGTTGCGTCAGGTCGAGCGAGGTAAGATCCGGCATGTTGGCGTAGGGTCCGCATTCCGCAAGCTTCAGGGTGACGCGGATTTGTTGCCTGCAATGTACGAGGTTCTACAGTTCAATGACAATGCGATCGACCGGAGTGTGCGGAAGTTATCTCACCGCGACCGCCGCTTTGTGATTACCCACAGCATCTTCGTTCCCCTTGAAACTCTTCGTCAGGGAGTGAATGAACACCCGCAGATAGCCCGAGAACACTCTCTCCGCATGAATATCGACCTCACCGAACCATCGGCGATCAGTTCTCTTCTGCTGCAATTTGCTCTTTGGAGTAATGCAAACGGCATTGTCCTTTTTTCCAGCACAGATTCCCGCCACATTGATGCGAATGTCCTGCAGACTGATTCAGACCCCTATGATGACCTCGCGATACAACGATTCGTCGTATTTGTAGACCAACTCCTGGCTGTGATGGTCCCGAGTTCGCGCTTTACGGAGCGAACCAGTACCGTGAGTGGCCCCGCCTGATTCCGCATAATCCCCACATGATTATCGATCTCGAGACAATCAGCGGCAACCTGGAACTGGTCTCTGACCTATGCATCGTCGGCTCTGGAGCAGCCGGTCTTGCGATCGCCACCGAAATGATTCAGACGCGAATGAGCGTGGTTTTGGTCGAGAGCGGAGGCCGGGAACCTGAACCCCCAACCCAAGCGCTTTATGACGTGGCGATCAGCGGATTGCCCCATCCTGGTTCCACCCAGGGAAGGTTTCGCATTTTAGGTGGATCGACCACGAGGTGGGGAGGCCAGACCCTGCCGTTAATGCCCTCCGACTTTGAGAAGCGCGAATGGGTTCCCCATAGCGGCTGGCCGATTGCGTTCGAAGAATTGAGACAATACTACGAACGCGCATGCCGGTTCTTGCTCTTGGATCACCTGAATTTCGACACGGATCTTTTCGCCTACTTGCGAACTCGCCCACCCTCATTTGATCGAGAACAGTTGTGGTACCACTTTTCAAAATGGAGCCCAAAGCCGAATTTACGGGAGCACTATCTGCCCGACATTCGCACCTCGAATACCTGCACTCTCTTGCTCCATGCCAATGTAACTGAAGTCCAACTGGAGGAGCACCAAAACCGTGTTGCCAGCATTCAAGTGCGCTCGCTGAAGGGACACCGGGCGACGTTGCGAGCGCAAGCCTTTGTTTTGTGCGTTGGCGGTATCGAAACCGCCCGGCTACTTTTGGCCAATAACAAACAAGCAATGACGGGTATCGGCAACGAGCGCGGCTTGGTCGGACGATTCTTTCAGGATCATCCCAGCGCGTTTGTTGGCTGGCTGAATTCTTCGGATCAGGCAAGAACGCAGCGGCTGTTCAATGTTTTTCACAAGCGCGGAGTGAAATACTCAGTGCGATGCACGGCCACTCCAAAGTGGCAACGCAAGCATAAGACGCTCAACGTCTCCATGGGCGCAACTTTTGATCAGGCTGACTCGACCCTGCAGGATGCGAAAGACGTCTATGTCGCTATACGTCAGGGAAAGTTCCATCCAGAATTACTGGCAAAATTCTTGAGGGCCATGCGGCATCCAATATCGGTGCTGCTCCCCGCATATTACTTCGCCCTGCGGAGGAGGAGCTTCGCTCCCGGCGCTCGTATCAGAATCGGACTAACCTCTGAGCAGGAACCCAACCCGGACAGCCGGATACTTCTCTCAGAAACGACCGACGCACTCGGAATGCCACGCGCCGACGTATGCTGGAGATTAACCGACCTGACCCTTCACACGATCCGGCAATTCGCGCGGACATTGTCCGAAGAATTCCGGCAGGCCGGTATCGGGGAAATAGCCTTGGAGCCCTGGGTGCTGGAGGATTCCTCAGAATGGACGAATCACGTGACCGATCAGTATCATCACATCGGAACTGCGCGAATGCATGATTCTCCGAGCTACGGAGTGGTAGATCGGAATTGCCAGGTGCACGGCGTGTCAAATCTTTTCATCGGCAGCAGTGCGGTGTTTCCAACCAGCGGGCACTCCAACCCAACCCTTACCATAATCGCCTTGTGCATCAGACTTGCCGATCGGTTACGAAAGCGCCTTGAGGGTTAGATTGCTGTGAACGAATATCCGCTCACACTGCATTGATTTTCAGCGGCTCTCTGGCCCCTCGAGAGGGAATTCCAGTTTGGCTGGAGACCGTGCCGCAAGGGAACCTTTGGCGGCGCATGGCGCAAAATCCTGGAGCCGTTGCTCGGCGACAGGATTTGCCGGCTCACGGAGAAGATGCAGTGACTAATTGCGGGTAGGACCGCGAATCGTGGATGGAGATTTCGGTACTTTGCCGCCAAGTGCTTAAGATGTGGTGGCCAGGGACGGAGTTGAACCGCCGACGCCAGCCTTTTCAGGGCTGCGCTCTACCACCTGAGCTACCTGGCCACTTCGTGCCCGCGCATCTATCCGCAAATCGGCTTGCGGCCAACTCTGGCCGGGCCGGTCGTTCTCCAATGCTTGCGTTCTCACCAGGCAGGATGCCGCGAAGCAAAACAGTCGATGCGCTGGGACCGTGCGGAACTTCCAGATTATAGCAACTTGGTGCTAATCCTCAAAATTGAGGATGGCGGATTTTCTTCAGCGTTCTTGCGATCCTAAATTTCTTTCCTTACCGCTTTTTCTCACGGACCAATGCTGCCATTTATGATCGCCAGCGCGCAGCGATTGCCGCCGAACCAATACGGAATCTCGCGGTAATCGCTGGCGTCGAACATGGCCAGGTCCGCGTCTTTACCGGCCTCGACGCTGCCCTTGCGGTCGGCTACGCGGAGCGCCCACGCTCCATTAATCGTTGCCGCTGCGATCGCTTCCGCCGGCGACATCTTCAGGTGTGTGCATGCCAGCGACATCGCCATCGCCATGTTGAGCGTCGGCGAAGATCCGGGATTGTAATCCGTGGCCAGCGCGACCGCCACGCCGGATTCAATCAACCGACGCGCATCGGGATATCTCGACAGGCCAAGAAAATAATTGGCGCCCGGCACCAGCGTTGCCACCGTATTACTTCCGGCAAGCGCCGGCAGATCGGCGTCGTTCACGTAATCCATGTGGTCGAGAGACGCTGGATGGAAGCGCAGCAGCGGTCCGAGTCGTGTTTCGCTGAGTTGCCCCACATGCGCGCGAACGGCGAGTCGGTGTTCTGTCGCAGCTGCGAAAATCCGCGCCGTCTCATCAGCACTAAAAGCTGCGCGCTCGCAAAACACGTCGACGAACTGGGCCAATTTACGTTTGGCAACCGCCGGAATCATCTGGTTGCAAACCAGATCAACATATTCCTGCGAACGTTCCTGGGAATGCACGCGATATTCCGGCGGGACCACGTGCGCTCCAAGAAAAGTTGGCACCACGGTGCCCGGCCACAGGCGCGCGGCCGCGCGAATGGCGTCGAGCGACTTGAGTTCAGATTCGAGACTGAGGCCGTAACCGGATTTCGCCTCGACCGTTGTCGTTCCGTGGCGCGCTAACTCCGCCAGAACGGCAAGAACATCTTGTGTCAGCGCAGCTTTGCTGGCCTTCCGTACGCCCTCAATGCTGGAGCGAATTCCTCCGCCTGCTTCGGCAATCTCTTCGTAGCTCGCGCCAGAAATCCGCTTCTCAAAATCCACCAGCCGCGGATGCGTGAATACCGGATGCGTATGCGAATCGACAAAACCTGGCAGGACGACACGACCGCCGCAGTCAATCTCGATGACTTTCTTACGATTCTTCTTCAGCCACGGATCGCGCAGCGCGTCTTTGGTAGCGCCCACCGAGACAATCTTGCCGCCAAGGCAAAGCACCGCAGCGTCTTGAACGATCCCGAGTTCGGAAAGAAAAGCGCCGCGCCGCGGGCCGCTTACCGTCGAACGCAGCGTAAGCAGTTGGCCAATGTTGACCAGCAACAGCGGATTGGACTTCACGCGGTCACCATGATCATGTTGAGGATCGTCACTCAGTCGCCATCGGCACCTTCACGCCCGCCTTCGCCGCAAACTCCTTGGCCTCGTCATAGCCCGCATCCACGTGCCGAATCACGCCCATTCCTGGATCGGTCGTCAGCACGCGCTCGATGCGCTTGGCCATCATGTCGCTGCCATCGGCGACGGTGACTTGTCCCGCGTGCAGCGAGTAGCCGATGCCAACTCCTCCGCCATTATGGATCGAAACCCAACTCGCGCCTGCGGCCGTGTTCAGCAGCGCATTCAGCAGCGGCCAATCAGCGACTGCATCAGAGCCATCTTTCATGCTCTCGGTTTCGCGGAACGGAGACGCGACCGATCCGCAATCGAGATGATCGCGCCCAATCACAATCGGAGCCTTGATCGTGCCCTTCTTCACCAGATCGTTGATAGCGAGACCGAAACGCGCGCGCTCGCCATATCCGAGCCAGCAGATGCGCGCGGGCAATCCCTGGAACTTGATGCGTTTGCGTGCCAGCTCAATCCAGCGGCGCAGGCTGCGATTCTCCGGGAAAAGTTCGAGCACAAGATCGTCGGTGATGGCGATATCGGAAGCCTCGCCCGAAAGCACTGCCCAGCGAAACGGTCCGCGACCTTCACAGAACAGCGGACGAATATACGCCGGAACAAATCCCGGAAAAGCATACGCATTCTTTACGCCGCGCTGATAAGCGAACGTGCGGATATTGTTGCCGTAGTCAAACGTGACCGAACCCATTTCCTGCAGCCGCAGCATCCCCTCAACATGGCGAGCCATCGCATCGAGCGACCGGTCCTGATATGCCTGCGGATCATTTTTCCTCAACTCCAACGCCGCTTCCAACGTCATGCCATTCGGCACATATCCGTTCAGCGGATCGTGCGCCGAAGTCTGATCGGTAAGAATGTCAGGCACGACTCCGCGCTCGGCAAGTTCGGGAATAATGTCCGCGCAGTTTCCCACCAGTCCAACCGAAACATTTTCTTTTTTGCGCACAGCATTTTTCAGAATGCGCAGCGCTTCGTCGAGCGTGGTCACGAGAAAATCGCAATATCCAGTTTTAAGGCGCTTCTTGATGCGCTCCGGATCGACATCGATCCCGAGAAACGCCGCGCCCGTCATGGTCGCCGCCAGCGGCTGCGCTCCGCCCATGCCGCCCATTCCACCGGAGACGATCAGCTTCCCGCTCAGGTCTCCGCCAAAGTGTTTGTCGGCTGCGGCATTGAAGGTTTCGTACGTGCCTTGCACGATGCCTTGCGAGCCGATATATATCCACGAACCGGCGGTCATCTGGCCGTACATCATTAATCCGGCGCGCTCGAGTTCGTTGAACTTCTCCCAGTTGGAAAAATGGCCAACCAGATTCGAGTTCGCAATCAGCACGCGCGGCGCATACTCATGCGTCTTGAACACGCCTACTGGCTTGCCCGACTGCACCAGCAGCGTCTCGTCATTCTCCAGTGCCTTTAACGACCGGACGATGGCGTGATAGCAATCCCAATTGCGCGCCGCCTTGCCCGTGCCGCCGTAAACCACCAGGTCCTGCGGCCGCTCGGCCACGTCCTCGTCAAGATTGTTCATCAACATGCGCATGGCCGCTTCCTGCTGCCATCCTTTGCAGGAGAGCGTGTTGCCGCGCGGAGCGCGAATGCGCGTATAAGAAGATGCGGGAGATTCCGTGTCAACAGGCATGAGGGATATGGTAGTTGGTCGGGCAGTGAATCATCAATGAGGATTGTCAGTTAGTAGGGGTGCCGTTTGAAGCGGCTTTGAAAGGGCACGGCTTCAGCCGCGCCGTAAGAAGCGCATTTTCACTCCGGCTTTAGCCGCTGAGGGACGGCAAATTTCAAACCGCACCGCTGCCTGTCAGTTCTTCTTTTCCTTATGCCCCAGGGATTACTTTAAAACTGAGTGCGTTAAAATGTCCGCTATGTGGAGTATACTGTGGAGTAGACTCAACATATGGAAATCGTTCAAATCGTGCTCGATAAAAAGCTGTTACACGCCGCCGACCAAGCCGCAAAGCGCACCAAGCGAAATCGCTCGGCTCTGGTGCGCGAAGCCCTCCGCGAACATCTCCGCCGGTTAGAACTGCGGGCCAGCGAAGAGCGCGACCGCCAGGGCTACTCGCGGCACTCGCCAGCCGATGCGGAAGCGCGGGGTTGGGAATCGGAGGCCATATGGCCGCAAGAATAGCCGAAGGAAGAATATCCCGAGGCCGGGTACTCCGAGGAGAGGTGCGGCTCTACCACTTTGCCCCGCCCGACAAAAAACGACCGGCCCTCGTGCTCACCCGCAATAGCGCCATCGCGTATTTATCCACCGTCACAGTTGCGCCAGTCACTTCCACCATTCGCGGCGTGCCATCGGAAGTTGTTCTGACCGAAGAGGACGGCATGAAGTCCCCGTGCGCAGTGAACCTGCACAATGCAGTAACAGTGTCGCAACAGCGCTTGGGGAAACGTGTGGCCCAGCTTAGTCCCACACGAATGAATGAGGTGTGTGCCGCCCTGCAATTCTCTCTCGGGTGCGATTCAAACTAGTTACTGGAAACGTTGGGCCGGTTCCCGGATTTGCGCGAGACATTCCGGTCTGTAGGTCCCCTTCAACGCTGTTTGGGCCGGACGTTACTTGGTAGAATGGGCGCAAGAGTATGCGAAACATTGAGGAACTCCAGAGCCAGGCCTCGGATGCTTCCCTCCTCCGCGTCTCGACGCATACCGTTGGGATCATCAACAGTATTCGTACAGTGGGTTTTGATCCGATTACTCAGCGTCGGGGGCGACGGGGAAGAGGTTGGCACCGGATGTGCGGGGCGCTGGGGCGATCATCACTTCATTCTTACTGCTAGCCACGTCCTGCATTCGGGCGCAAAGCCGTCCGACTTGCGTCTATTCTGGCGGCCAAGTGGCGCCATTGAGCGCCTCGCCGATGCAGACCTTCAGCCCAAAGACATCTCTGACGGCGTTCCCATTCGAGATCCGAATGCCTTGATTTATCACTGCGCATGGGAAGATCTTGCCGTGATCGCTATTGATCCGACAGAAGCGGGCCAGTACGCGGAGTTCGCCGATATCGACAACAGTTGGATTGATCCAGCCGAGAAGGAGATCGTGCATTGTTGCGGGTTTCCGATCGACAAGCACATTTTGGTCGGCTCACGTTGGATAGGAAAGAAGGAGGAGCGAGATATCGCCATCCGCCCGGACTTGTTTAGCGGGGAAGTTTACTTCAAACCAAACTTCCTCAGTGACGACTACGACCCTCGCCGGCACTATCTTGTGCCGTACAACCATCCCAAGCATCCGAAGGGCTTCAGCGGGGCGGCCGCGTGGTGGGAAAGTGACCAGCAAAAGCTGGTCTGGAAACCAGATTTTAAGTTTGCCGGGATATGCACGTCGTGCTACAAGAACGGCACTGTCGAGCAGATCGTTAAGGCGTCAGTAGCGCGCCGCTTCCTGCAGGAAGTTTTCAACGCCGGATAGGGGGTGGCCCATTCAAGCCTGCTTTTGGCTTGAGTGGGGAACTATCCCGATCCTCGCCCGACTGCCCATCTCTTTTCATCACACCCGCGCTGTGACCACCATCACTGACACCATTCCCACGCCATGCGAGAATCATCCCCAAATCACGACCGCCAAGCGTGTGCCCGCCTTCAGAGGCGGCCAAAATGCTCTTTAATATTTTCCGATTTCCCGGGCAGGGCTTGACAAACTGATCAGGACGAAACGGGTGTCCAACAACAAGAAACAGACCGAAAACCCGTAAGTCCTTATTTTGGAAGACTTTGACATAAGTCCTTATGTTTCCAAAGACCAAGTCCGAAAATTCCCGCTAACTCAATGATTCCAGATACCGAGGTGGGAGGGGGGTACCGGTGACCAACCAGTAAACATGAGGCATTTCCGGAGCGGCGCCGACCCCGACACCGATCGCACAAGAAAACTTTATTTTTGGATCTCTACTGAGAACTGAGAACCGGGAACTGAGAACTGGCCTCACTCCCATTCAATCGTCCCAGGCGAGGCGCTTTTCCTGACACCCGAGACCTGTCACCTGCGACCTGCCGTGTCATTCCCATTCAATCGTCCCCGGAGGCTTCGAAGTAATGTCGTACACCACGCGGTTCACGCCGCGGACTTCGTTCACGATGCGATTCGAAATTGTCTTCAGCACTTCGTACGGCAGCGGAACCCAATCGGCGGTCATGCCGTCTTCGGAATGGACGGCTCGGACGGCGCAGGTGTAGGCGTAGGTGCGCTGGTCTCCCATGACTCCGACGGACATCACCGGCAAGAGGACAGCGAACGACTGCCAGATTTTCTGATAGAGGCCAGCTTTCTTGATTTCAGAAATAACGACCTCATCGCACTCGCGCAGCAGGTCGGCACGTTCTTTGGTGACTTCTCCCAAAATGCGCACGGCCAGACCGGGCCCCGGGAACG
>Ga0182015_10000740_pt1 | contig 45601 bp, 44 predicted proteins | sample 712P3MmetaG_FD_120478 | JGI IMG/M metagenome (GOLD analysis project Ga0182015, IMG submission 120478) | Permafrost microbial communities from Stordalen Mire, Sweden - 712P3M metaG | ecosystem: Environmental > Terrestrial > Soil > Wetlands > Permafrost | place: Sweden: Stordalen | collected...
AAGCGCCAAGGCGAGAAGCTGATCTTCGAGATTGGCCAGGAAGGTCGGGCGAATCGCTATTTCGAGGAAGGCAAACCGCTCGAAACGTTTCTTCCAAAGGCGTTGCTGCGCGACGATCTGCCGCTGCCCGACAACAGCGAGCTCGACGTCGTGCGCCACTACACGCGCCTCTCCGAGCGCACCTTCGGCATCGACCTGGGCTTCTATCCGCTGGGCTCGTGCACGATGAAGTACAACCCGCGCGTCAACGACGCGATCGCCACGCGCCGCGAGTTCGCGCAGCTCCATCCCTTCACGCCAGACGATCTCGCGCAAGGCGCGCTGCAGGTGATGTACGAGCTCGAGCGTTCGCTCAGCTCGCTCTTCGGCATGGCCGCCTTTTCGCTCAATCCCTCGGCCGGCGCGCACGCCGAGCTCGGCGCGCTGCTCATCGCTAAGAAGTACTTCCGGGAGCGCGGTGAGACCCAACGCGACAGGGTAATTGTACCCGACACCGCCCACGGCACCAATCCCGCGTCGGCGGCGATGTGCGGCTTCAAAGTCGTCTCGTTGCGGAGCAGCGAGCGCGGTCGCGTGGGCGTCGAGGATATCCGCGCGATCCTCGGGGACGATACCGCCGTCTGCATGATGACCAATCCCAACACGCTGGGTCTCTTCGAGGACGAGATCGCGCAGATCGCCGCGGCGGTCCACGAAGCCGGCGGCTTGATGTACTATGACGGCGCGAACGCCAACGCCATCATGGGTAACGTTCGGCCGGGTGACATGGGCTTCGACCTCATGCATCTCAACACGCACAAAACCTTTACGATACCGCACGGAGGCGGCGGTGCCGGACACGGTCCGCTCGGGGTGGCCGCGCACCTCGTCGAGTACCTCCCAACGCCGGTGGTCGCCGTGAATGCCGACGGGACGGAGTTCCATCTCGATTTCGACCGTCCGAAATCTATCGGCCCGATGCGTTCGTTCTGGTCGAACTTCGCGCACGCCGTGCGCGCGCTCGCTTACCTCTATGCCAACGGTGCGACGGGGTTGCGAAAAGTCTCGCAGCTCGCCGTGCTCAACGCCAATTACTTGCGCGTGAAGATTGCCGAGTTTCTCGAAACGCCGTACCCGGAAATCTGCCGCCACGAGTTCGTTGCATCGGCGCAGGAACTCAAGCGCAAGCACGGCGTGCGCGCGCTCGATCTCGCCAAAGCGCTGCTCGATTACGGCTACATGGCGCCGACGATCTACTTCCCGCTCATCGTTCCCGAGTGCTTGATGATCGAGCCGACGGAAACCGAATCGAAGGAGACGCTTGACGCCTTCGTGGCCGCGCTGCGCGAGATCGTCGAGACCGCGAAAACGGATCCGCAGCAACTTCTGGACGCGCCGGTGACCACCGTCGTCGGCCGCGTCGACGAAACCCGCGCCGCGCGCCAACCCGATTTACGGTGGCGGCCGGAGGAAAAAGTAACCTAAGTCACTAAAGTGTGGCCGCATGGAGACGTTACGGTCGCTGCTCCTTGCTTTGCGGGCGCGGGGTCCGCTCGATCGCAGTCACGCAGAGATGGCCGCGCTGCTCGGCGCAGTCGAGGCGTGGCCGGAAGATCGGCCGTTGCTCGCGCGGCCGGGCGGTTACACGCGCACCTGCGTCTACGGCGACGACGCCTTCGAGATTCTGCTGCTCAACTGGGATGCCGGAGCGTTCTCGGCGCTCCACGACCATGGCGGTCAGCATTGTTGGATGTCGGTGCTCCGCGGGCAACTGCGGGTGGACGACTACGTCCGCACCGACGACGGCAGCGTGCCTGGGGTAGCGCAGGTCGAGGCCCGGGGGTCGCGCCTCCTCGGTCCGCGTGATCTCGACCTGCGCTCGGGCCGCTTCGATTTGCATCGTGTCGTTGCGGGCGCCGAACGTACGATCTCGCTGCACGTCTACGCGGGGCCGTTGCGCAGCTTTCTCGTCTACGAGGACGCCGTCCAGCGCTGTTACAGCGTGAGCGGTTCGTACGACGGCGTGCTCTCCGCCATCGCCTTCGCATGATGGAAGCCGACGTCGCGATCGTCGGCGGGGGGTTTAGCGGTTGCGCCGTAACGGCACAGCTTGCGCGCCGTGCGTCGCCCGATCTTTCGCTCGTGCTCGTCGAGCCCGGCGATCTCGGCCGCGGCGCCGCCTACGCCACCCGCCACCCCGAGCATCTGCTCAATACACGCGCTGGGATGATGAGTCTCTTTCCGGAGGACGCGAACCATTTCGTTCGCTGGCTGGGACCAGATTCGTCGCCCGAAGCCTTCGTTTCGCGGCGGCGCTACGGCGCATACGTTAACGAATGTGCGCGGCGCGCTTTCGATCGCCCGCAGTTTTCCGTCGTGCACGATTTCGTCCGGCGCATTGCGCGCAGCGAAGACGCGCGGTTCGACCTGGAAACCGAATCGGGCCGGCGCTTTAGCGCGCGCGCCGTCGTGCTCGCGACCGGCAATCCGCTTCCCGGCGACGACTTTCTGCCGCGCGAGGTGCGCCTGCATCCGGGCTACGTCGCCGATCCCTGGCGCTTCGACTACCGTAACGTCGGCGGCCACGTGTTGCTGGTCGGTTCGGGGTTGACGGCGCTCGACGTCCTCGTTGCGCTCGAAACCAGCGGCCATCGTGGCACGGTGCACGTCGTCTCCCGCCGCGGGCGCTATCCCGAGGTGCACGCCGACGTCACAGCCTACGAGGTCGTTCCGGCGCTCGACGCGCGTAGCGCGCGCACGCTGCTGCGAAGTTTCCGTCGCCACGTTGCCGAGGCTGCGAAGCTCGGCTTCGATTGGCGCGCCGTCGTCGATGCCATCCGTCCCGAAGCCGACGCGATCTGGCGCCGATTGCCGTTACCGGAGCGCGGCCGCTTCGAACGCCACCTGCGCGTGCATTGGGAGCGCCGCCGCCATCGCGCACCGCACGACGTCGACGCCGTGCGCCGGCGCTACGACGAACGCGGTCGCCTCTTCAGCTATGCCGGAACGCTCGCTGCGCTGCAACGAGGTATCGCAACCATTGCGTTGCGCGATGGCGGGAGCGCCACCGTGCGGCCCGATTGGATCGTCAACTGCACCGGTCTCGCGGGTGCACGCGGTTATTCAAAAAATGCGCCGACTTCCGAAATGCTCGAAGCTGGATTGCTCTCCATATCGCACGACCGCCTAGGGCTACGGACCACGCACGACCTCGCGGCCATCGGCGCGAACGGCGAGCCACTCGAAAATCTGTGGATCGTCGGACCGCCGGTGCGCGGTTCGCGTTTCGAAGCGACCGCGGTGCCGGAACTGCGCGCAATGGCCGAGACCGTAAGCGCCGAAATCGTCCGCACGCTGCCAAGCCGACGCTTGATTTTACAACGTGCCGGCGGGGAACGAAGAGGGCGTGCCTAGGTATCGTCCATTCGTTGCCATCGCGGGGACCTTAAAAAAAGGACAGCCCTTTTCGCAGGCGCCTCTTGGGCCGGGAGGTTATAATGAAGGGAACCAAAGGGGGCTGTCTGGGCCCCCTTCCCCGTCCTAAACGTGGAGCGTCATGCGGATCAAATACGAGGTGTCGGCGGGCGGATTGCTGCTGCGCCGCCGTGATTCGACCTACGATGCGCTACTGATCGGGCGTGGCGCACCGCCACGCGTTTGGACGCTGCCCAAGGGCCACGTCGAAGCGCGTGAATCCACCGAGCAAGCGGCGTTACGCGAGGTCCGCGAGGAGACGGGCTGTTGGGGCGAGATCGTCACCAAGCTCAGCGAGATCGCCTACTGGTTTTACGTCGGCAAAGCCAAGCACCGCAAAGCCGTCACCTTTTATCTCATGCGCTACCTGTCGGGCGATCCGGCCAACCACGACCACGAAGTCGATGACGCTCGTTGGTTCGACGTCACTCAGGCCCGAAGAACGCTCAAGTACGTCAACGAAAAACGCCTCGTGGATCTTGCGCTCGACTTTTTGGTCGTGAATCCCACCGCGTTCGGAGAGTCGCTCCTCGAAGAGGAGAGCAAAGTACAACTCCCCATCTCCTCGTGACCTCCTTCACCGTCCGGCTCGAGTCGTTCGACGGCCCGCTCGACCTTTTGCTGACCCTCATCAAGGACCAGCAGCTCGACATCGCCACGGTGCCGCTGGCGAGCATGGCGGAGCAGTATCTCGCGTACGTTCGCGCGATGGAATCGCGCGAGCTGGAGGTCGCGGCGGAGTACCTCGTGATCGCGGCGACCCTGCTCTTCTTGAAATCCAAGGCGCTCCTGCCGCCGATTCCGCAAGAGTTCCAGGACGAAACCGCGGAGACGCCTGAGCAGGTCGAGGAGCATCTGCGCCGCCGCCTGATCGCCTATTCGAAGTACCGTGAGTTCGGCGAGCAGCTGCGGGAGCGCCAGAGTGAAGCCGGCGCCTTTTTCTATCGCGAATCGGGCGATCCGGCGGGCGACGTCGTCCAGCGTTACGACATCGATGCCCAGAAGCTCAAGAGCGCATTCATCGCGATGCTGCGACAGGCGCGGCCCGAGAAACGATCGATCGCCCGCGAGCGCGTCTCATTGATCGCGTCGATGGATTACATCATGCGACGCATCAAAGAACGCAATGAGGTGAAGTTTTCCGAGCTCTGCGAAGAACTAGGGATGACGCGCGACGTCATCGTCGTCACCTTCTTGGCGATTCTCGAGTTGATCCGCCGCCGGCGAATTGCCTTCGAGCAGACCGACGCCTTCGACGACATTCGGCTCTTCGCTGCGAAGGCCGCGGCGGCATGAGCGCCTCCGAGCTGCAGCGTCCGATCGAAGCGCTGCTCTTTGTCGCCGGTGAGGCGCTCTCGATTCCGCGGCTCGCCAAACTCTTGGACGCCGAAGAATCCGAGGTTGCCGTCGCGTTGGCGCAACTGGAGGCCGATTACGGCGAACGGGGCATCGTCGTGCGAGAAGTCGCCGGCGGCTATCGCTTCGCCACCGCACCACTGGCCCGCGACGTCGTCGAGGCGTATTTGCTGCCGCCGAAAACGACGCTCTCAACCCCAGCGCTGGAAGCGCTCGCCATCGTCGCGCACGTTCAGCCCGTTACGCGCGGTGAGATCGAAGCGATTCGCGGCGTCAACTCCGACAGCGTGGTAAGCACGCTGCTCGATCGCGGCTTCATTGCCGAAGCGGGCCGCAAAGACGTCGTCGGCCGGCCGATGCAATATACGACGACGCCGTTCTTTTTGGAATCGTTCGGGTTGCGCTCGCTCGACGATCTGCCGGAGCTGGAGCTCGAGCCAGGCCAACCCCTCGAATTCAACCTCGCCGGATTGTCATCCTGAGCGGAGGCGTGAAGCGCCGCAGTCGAAGGACAAAAAATGCGTGACCCTGAGCGTAGTCGAAGGGTCACGCGAAGATACCCATGCGCGTAGGAATGCACGTGCACGTTGCCGGCGGCTACATTAAGGCGGTCGCGCACGCGAAGGCGGTTGGCGCCAATGCACTGCAAGTCTTCTCGTCGAATCCCCGCAGCTATCGCATCGGCCCGATCGATACGGAAGCACTCGATAGCTTCGCGCTGTTACGGCAGGAGGCCGATCTCGATCCGTGCGCGATCCATACGCCCTATCTCATCAACTTCGCCAGCGCCGACCCGAAGATTGCGGGCGGCTCGCTGCGGCTGCTGCAGAACGATCTCGCGGTGGCGGCGCGCGGCGGCATGCGCTTCGTCAACACGCACCTCGGATCGTACGGAACGCGCGATCGCAATGAAGCGTTCGCCGCGATCTGCAGCGCACTCGAAGCGGCGCTAAAGGAAATCCAGCCCGGTGTCTACCTCGTGCTCGAAAACTCCGCCGGCGCCGGGAACCTCGTCGGAGGTACGCTCGAAGAGCTCGGCAAGTTCGTGCGCGCGCTACAGCATCCGCAGCTCGGCGTCTGTCTCGATACGGCGCATGCCTGGGCGTCGGGATACGAGATCAACTCCACGGCCGGCGTCGATCGTTTCGTGGAGACCGCCGCGCGCGAGATCGGGATCGAGCGCGTGCTCATGTTCCACTTTAACGACACGCAAGTGCCGCTGGGCGCGGCCCGCGATCGCCACTGGCACATCGGTGAAGGCAACGTCGGCTTCGAAGGCTTTCGCGCGCTGCTCGCGCACCCGGAGCTGCGCGCGAAAACGGCAATCCTCGAAACGCCCGGCAGCGACGAGGACGATCTGCGCAACATGCAGACCGTGAGAGCCATCCTCCGAGGCGTCGGGTCCGAAACGGCCGGACCCGGTTAGGAGACGCGGAGATGGGGAAGCCGGAGGTTCGACTCTAGGAAGAGCCCGGAGTCGGCCCGATTGATGCGAAGGCGAAGCTCGACGTCGCTGATGTCGGAGACGAGCGGGGCGGTGCGAACTGGATCGCGGAACATGGTTGAATCCTCTTGACGATTGTGGTAACCTTCAATCATTATATGGCGGTGACGGTAACTTGTCAACAGGTTTTACCAGTGAAGGAAGCGTCGTGAGCGCGGAGGCTGCGTCCGAACGGGCGCCAGGAGCCCTGGAGCTCGTCCGGCGTTTTGAAAACACGGTCGAGCTGCCAGGCGGCCCCGACGAGCTGGCGACGCTCGAGGGCGCTCGAAATTGGTGCCTGAGCTACGGCCTCGTCCCGCCGGCCACCGCGGCCGAGGTGACGCGTCTGCGTGATTTCCGCGAGAGACTGCGCGACGTGCTCTTTGCCAACAACGGCGAGGGGGATCGGAATGCGGCGTGGGCGTCGCTGGCACCGTTCTTGTCGACCGCTCGCCTGGCGCTGAACGTCGACCTCGAACGGGGCTTGGGCCTGCGCCCCAGCGATGCCGCCGGCGACGGGGCGATCGCGGCCTTGCTCGCGGTCGTCTACGAAGCGCTGGTCAACGGCACGTGGCCGCGCCTGCGAGCCTGTCGCAAGCAGAGCTGCCAGTGGGCGTACTACGATCACACGAAAAACGCATCGCGCGCGTGGTGCAGCATGGCGACGTGCGGCAATCGAGAGAAAGCGCAGCGGCGCCGCCAGCGTGAACGTGCTTCGACACGCTCGGCATGACACTGGAAGAGCGAACGTTTGTCGCGCATTTCGACGTCGACGCCTTCTACGCGAGCGTCGAAGTGCGTGACAATCCGGCGTTGCGCGGCAAACCGGTTGCGGTCGCCGGGACCAGCCGGCGCGCCGTCGTCCTCACCGCCTCGTACGAAGCGCGGCCGTACGGCGTGCGCTCTGCGATGCCGCTCTATAAAGCGCGCCTGGCGTGCCCCGAGCTCGTCGTCGTGCGGCCGAACATGCAGAAATATCGGAGCGTGTCGCGCGAGATCTTTGAGGTATTTCGTCGCGACGGCCGCGCCGTCGAAGGGCTCTCGATGGACGAGGCTTTCGTCGCGCTCGGCGATACCACGCTCGAGGCTGCGCGCGACTTCGCCGCAACGGTAAAACGCGAGATACGAGCGGCGACGCAGCTCACGGTGAGCGCCGGCGTGGCCACCGGAAAGATGACCGCCAAGATCGCTTCCGATACATGCAAGCCCGACGGCTTGCTCGCGGTCGTGCCCGGAGAAGAGGCGGCGTTTCTCGCGCCGCTGCCGGTCGCGCGGCTATGGGGTATCGGTCCGAAGACCCAAGCACGCCTGGACGTGTTCGGCATCACCACGATCGGCGCGCTCGCCGCGCTCGACGAGTCGCAGCTGCGCGAGCTGTTTGGATCCTGGTGGCGCGAGTTGCGCGATCTGGCGTGCGGTGTCGATCCGCGACGCGTCGAGCCGGAGCGCGAAACGAAATCGATCTCCACCGAAGAGACGTTCGAGTACGACGTACAGGACGAACGGCGCCTCGTCGATCTGCTGCGCGAACAGGCCAAAGAGCTTGCGGAGAAACTGCACGAGGAAGACAGCAGCGCGCAGACGGTGGCGGTGAAGATCAAGCGCGCCGATTTTTCCACTGTCGGACGCCAAACGCACCTCACCGAACCGACGCGTGACGCGCGCCGTATCTTCCGTGCTGCCGTCTATTGTCTGCGGCGCGCCGCCTTAGACGGCGCGCCGGTGCGCTTGCTGGGAACGCGCGTCGCCACGCTCACTCCCGGAGACGGCGCGCAGATCAGCCTGTTCTAGAGTTCCTTTAGGTCGAGCGCGTGCAAGAGCCCTTAAAGTTGACCTTGCCGCCGGTGGGTGCATCCCAGCTCATGAAGCTGAAATGGTTGCTGCTCTCGCGGACGTTTTCGCTGTGCCCCGGCTTATTATTGGCCGTGGCGTGGTCGATCCAGGATTCGGTAGTGCCGCTCCATGGTTTTGCGTAACTCACCCACCATTCGCCGTCGTTGCCGAGTCCGGTCTGCGCGAACCGATGGCGCTTGGCGTCGTAGGTGATGGCGATCTGGAGCGTGTAGGGGCTCGTCATTTTTCCTTGTGCGGGCACGAGGACGAACTCTCGGAGCAGTCCGCCATCGAGGGCGTAGGTCGCCGTCGCGTGGCTCGGAGGCTGCCCGACATTACCGGCCATGCACGACCAGCTCCCGACGTAGTACTGTAGATTTCCCATTCCCATTGAGCTCTGCGAGCTCATCATCTGTGCGCCCGCCGGAGCGCTAATAAGAAGAAGCCCGAAAACCGCAAAAATCGCGTGTTTCAATGGTGTGTACCTCCTATCGGCACCGTTTCGCGCCCGCTTGGTTACTCCTCGCACGCGAGCGCGGGTCGACCGAGTTTCTCTATCTAACGGTCTCTGCGCCGGGTCGGCAGAAGCTCTGCCAGCATGCAGGAGAAGATGGTGCGGCGCGGCGGTCGTCTTTGCCTCGGCGCTCTTCACCGCCGTCACCGCTTCGCGCTAAAACCCGCGGTGCTCGTCGGGGCCCTCGTGACGAAAGAATCACACGATATCGTCGGGTTCTCCATGGTGTTCGTCATATTGGTCTTCGGGATTCGGATTGATGCTGCTGTCGCCGTACTTTTCCTTTTCGCGGCGTACGGCTTCAGCGGGGTCGACGGGTTCGTCGCGGCGCGGCGCGATATCGGGTGCGATGTTTTCATCCATGCGATTCCTATACCCGTTCCTAGTCGTGTTGGTGCATGAAGAACTTCTCGCTTTTCGGCGCGGGAATCCGCACGAAGGTGCGCGGCTTCTGCGAGAAGTCGAAGCAGTCTACCGCCGGCGAGGTGGCGCGCCGGTCGGCCGCCGCCATATGCGGCAGTGCGTAGATATCCTCGGCGAAACGCAAGACGCTCGCGGTTTCGTACTGCACGTGCGAAACGTAGTCGTGCTTCGCGTACGGAGAAATCACCAGCAGCGGCACCCGGAATCCCAGGCTGTCGAAGTTTTTGTACGGCGGCGGCGCGTTGTCGTAGAAACCGCCCCAATCGGCCCACTGCACGAAGATCGCGGTCGAGTCCCAGAACTTGCTCTTGCCGACGGTGTTGACCAGCGCCGCAACCCACGACGGACCGTACCCGCCGCCGCAGGAGGATCGATCGGAATCGGGGCAGGGCGGCGTTATCCAGGTGAAGTTCGCGAGCTTCCCAGCGGCAACGTCCGAGAAGAATCGCTTCTGCGGCGTTACGATGTGCTTTTTCGAGCCGGGGCTGCCAAGGAAACCCTTGATCGAGAAATAGGGAGTTCCATCGTAAGTGCTCGTGTAGTAGCGCCACGAAAGCCCGACGCTCTCGAGTTCTGCACCGAGTGTCTGGTAGTCGAAACACGGGGACTCGAAGGGCCCAAACGTGCGCTTATCCGTGAGCGTCCCGATCGTTGTGCCTCCCGGAGCGTCGCAGCCCCACGGTTGCCCATCAGGGATGCCGACTGCTCGGCCCGCCTGCGCCGCAATGACGTACTGGTGTGCCACGTAGTCGCCATCGAGCTGCGATGCGAACATCTTGTCGCCGACGACCCATTCGTGGGCCATCGCAAAGTACGGCTTGGTATCTTCGTGGTTGACATAGACGTACTCTGGATATTTAGGGCCTCCATGCGATTGCTCTTTGTCGAAGCCGGTCATTCGGCAATCCGTACCGGGGATTTTACCGGTGCCGTTGCAGCTCGCAAACATCGCTTCCGCGGAATCGTCGATGTTGTATTGGTCCCCCAAAGAAATCGGGCGCAGTTCGATTTCTTTTCCGTTCGAGAGCTCGCCGCGCGAAACGGTGCCCGGATAGCCCTCAAAGAGCGTGTTGAAGCTGCGCCCCTCTTGCACGATGTAGACGATGTGCTGGATTTTTCCCGCAGCGGATGGCGAGAAAAGAGCGGCGGAGCCGGCGTTCTCCCGCGCCGGCGTTGCCGTCGTTCCCAACGAGCAGGCTGTCAACAACGTCTACGCGAGCGAGACGGCGCACGCAATGCGAACGTTCATGGGTATCTCCTTCGAGGCCCTAGATATGTTCCGTCGCCCAGCAGAAGTTCCCGCGCTCGCGCGCCGCGACCGTTTCGAGCAGCTGCCGCCCTGCCGGACGCAGCGCGGCCATCATGAAGATCGAGCGCTCCCGTTTGCGCGCCGTGCCGCGCGGAATCAGTGCGCGAAGCGTATCAGGCGGCACCCAGCCGGTGACCCGCCGCAAGTCGCCGGCCGCGGCCCGCAGCAACGCCGGGATCGTCGCCGCGGCATCGGCGTCGGTGAAGCCGTATTCATCGAGAATGTAGGCGTCGCGTTCGGGGGCCCGCGTTCCGAGCACGTACGCGCGAATCGTTCGCCCGCGCCTCACGACGAGGTTGTGGATGTGTCCCACGGCGAGCTCCGAGCCGTGAGCGATCCGCATGCGAATCCAGCTCCAGGCCCCCGGGTCGCGCGAGAATCCGGCACTGCGACTTCCCTCCGCGGCTTCGAAGCAGCGGCGCACGCCTTCCCAGTCGCCGTGCTGCAACGGCGCGGGGGCGATGCGGCGCGACGGTAAGGCGTCGGCCCTCAGCACGAAGTCGCGCGACGGGAACGCGCGAAAGCCGAGCGCGGTGTAAAACTCTGGCCGAATGTCGGAGAAGAGGTAGGCGACGTCGCAGCCGGCACTGCGCGCGCGGTCGAGTTCGGTGGCCAGCATCACGCTCGCGTAACCGCGTCCGCGAAGCGCGGGCGGCGTGTACACGGCGCCGATTCCGATTGCGGGGACATCCCGTGCGTCGTTGTGAAGCTTTCGCTCGTAGCGTTTGAACGATGCGAGCAGCGTCGTGCCGTCGTAGAGACCGATCGTCCGGTAGTGGCGCCGTCCGTAGGTGCTGCGCGCGATCTCGAGGGTCTGCGAGACGTAGACGTCCAGGCTGCGCCGCCCCGCCCACAGCGGAAACGTCGCGGGCAGGACCTCGCGGGCGTATGTCTCCGGCGCGATCTCTTTGAGGCGCACGAGCGGTCAGCGAAGTTCTTCGAGCAACTCGGGTGCGGTGACGCCGCGCGTCGGCGTTCCCCACGCGGTGACGAGCACGGTGCGTGCGGCGCGCCGCAACGCGTAGTGCAGCGCCCGCCGTTCCCGCTCGTTGTAGCGCTGCGGCGCTTTGTTTTTGAACATATAATAGCTGAACTTCGCCGTGCGGGCGGCGCGTGCGTCCCCGGCGTTCTCTTTGGGGATCATGCCGAGCCGCGGGCTGAAGAGGAACGCATCGGGCGCATACCAGAGAGGAAAGGCGCCGGGACGCACGTTGGCGACGATCACCCGCTCGTACTCGCGGCCTCGCGCCGCCTCCACGCTGGCGATCTGCACGAAGCCGCGCCCTCCGTCGTGCTCTTCGCAGCTCTCCAGGTCGCTCTCCATTCGCTGCTGCGCGTAGCCGAGCACCTCGCCCGCGCCCGCGTCGGGATGTTCGCTGACGAAGGCGGCGAGACGCCGCAGTAGACGACGCAGAACGAGCTGCTGCGTCCGTGCGCGAGCCGAATCCTCGTCACCGTCGCCCGGCAACGCCTCGCGCCACACCGTGCGCGCGAAGGTCTCGAAGGGGACCGATTCCATCAGCTCTACCCACCGTTCGCGCTGGCGGCGAAAGTTGCGAATGCGCTCGGCGGCGTCGTCGCTCAGCGCGTCGTCCTGCTCCCCGCGGATGACGTTCCATCCCAAACGCAAATCGCGTTTGGGATTCCAGCGGCTCGAACGGGCCGTAGGCGGCGGTTCCTCGTCGAAGGCGAAGAGCGGGCGTTGAGGATCGGGCGGTTCGCTGCAGAGGATCAGCAGCGACGCGTCGGAGAGTCCGAGCGGGCCGCTGAGCGTTCGCAGCAACCACTCGTGGCGGAACGGGTCGTAGACGTTCCACAGCAGCGCGAGCGCGTCGAGCGCGCGGCGATCCGCGAACAGATTGACGTCGCCCGCGATCGCCGCGGCCACGTTGCGATCGAGCAGTGCCCGTTCGTACGGCTCGACGTTGCGCACCGAACGGAAGATTACCGCGATTCGCTCGGGGGGGACGCCCGAGGCAATCCATTCGGCCACCGTCTCGGCGATGAAGGCCGCTTCCTCCGCCGCTCCCGAGAGACGCTGCACGTCCAAGCGCGGCACGCGATGCAACTCACGCAGCTTCACTGGTCGCTGCGCCAGCGCGAAGGTCGCTTCGGGCTGCGTACGGCGCACCATCGACACCGCCGACGGCGGATCGCCGCAGAGCGTCACGCCGGATAACGCATCGCCGAAGATCGCCTTGAGCAGCCCAATCTCTGCCTCCGTCAGCTCCTGCGCGTCGTCAACGAACGCGAGACGATGTTGCGCGCGCAGTCGCGCGGCGTGCTCCGGAGCTTCGCGCAACGCGAGGGTCGCAGCGGTGACCGCATCTCGCCCGGTCATCCGGCCGCTCTCATTGACCAGCGCAACGTATTCTTCGTACAGTTTGGCGAGGATCTTCGCCAGATCGACTTCGCGTCGGTGCTGTCGCGCGAGCTCGCCGGCATTCACGTCGAGTGAATCGTGGTAGGCGTTCTTCGTTCCCACGAGCAGCGATGGGTCGGTAAAGTTCGGCGGGTTCGCGTAGAAGTCGGTCGCCCCGGTCAGTGCCAGCGAGAGAAAGAGCGCCGGATCCACGCCGGCGTCCCCGAGCCGGCGGATCAGGCGAAATGCGGAGGCGAGAAATCGTTCCGGCGTTCGCAGACCCGGGACCTCGGGATCGAGCTGGTCTCGGCCGAACTCCTCCCATTGCATCTCGAAGAGCGGGACGCACGCGCGGGCGAAGAGGAGCTCGGCTTCGACGTCGTCGATGAGCGCGATCTCTCGGCCGAAACCGTGCAGAACGTCGGCGGCGTATTCGGCAAGGCCTTGCACTGCGTCGACGACGAGCGGCTCGGCCGCGGGATTGTGCTCGCGCGCACGCCGAGCGCGCTGCGTGAGCGCCGTGCTCTTTCCCGTACCCGCCGCTCCCAAGATCGCAACGCAGCCGTCAAACGAAGCGTCGATGGCTTCCCGCTGCATTGCGTCGAGGTCGAGGGCGATCAACTTCCGAAACGCTGCGCTTCGGGCGACGGCTTCTCCCCGCATGCCGTCGCGTAGGCGCAGTACGTACAGGCGGCCGCGCTTTGCGCGGTCGCGAACTGCTGATTCTCGCCCGAGGAAAGGGCTGCGCTCAGCTCCACCATCCGCCGGCGCGAGCGCTCGAGTTCGTCCAGGCCAATCGTCTTTCCAACCTCGAGCACCACGGGGCGGACGTCGATGAGCGCATCTTTGAGCGGGATGAGGACGAGCTTGGCGACGCGGTCGCCGGCCGCGGTGCGCGCCCAGTAGTAGAAGGGAAGCTGAAAATCGCGAAAGCGGCGAACTTTCTCGGCGTACTCCGCGGCGTTGGCGGCGATGCTGCCGGTCTTGTAATCGACGACGCCGATGGCACCGGTCCGCTCGTCGCGATCCAGGCGATCGATGTAGCCGACGAACGCGTGGCCGTCGAGGTCGATCTCGGCCGCAACCTCTCGACCGAGCACTTCGAACGGCGCCTGCGCCGCTTGCGCCAGCAGCCAATCGACGTAGCGCTGAGCCGTGCGTTGCGCGCGCCGTAGTTGTAGTTCGAACTCCACCCGCGTATCGAATCCGTCGCGCTGGCGTTCGAACGCCCAAGTCACGCATTCGCGCACGCGGCGGCGCATCGCCGCCTCTTGCGCGGCGCCGGGTCGCGGAAACTCGCCGTGAAAATCCTCTAGCGCGAGATGAAAGGCCGTACCGTAGGCTGAGGCCGACGATCCCGGATCCTCGACCGCGCCGCATGCATAGCGATAAAACCATTTGCGCTCGCATTCGGCGTAGAGATTGAGTGCCGACGCACTGAAATGCCGCTGCCATCCCGGCACCCCACGCCGCGCCTCCCGCTGCATCGGCGGCGCCAAGTCGATCGTGCTTCGATTGTCATCCTGAGCCCTTCGACTACGCTCAGGACAAGCTGCGTCGAAGGATGACACAATCGCCTCACGCAGCGCGTCGGCGGTGAGATCGTCGGGGAGCGCGCGAATGCGCCGCGCGCGCCGCACGAACTGCAGCACCGCGTCGCGCTCGGGCGGTGGGAGTGCGAGGCGCCCGGCCTCCATCGCGTCGAGCAGATTGCCGGTGCGCGATGCGAGCGTTGCGTACGCCGCGCCGATATCGTGCGGAACGCCCGACTCCTTATGGCGGAGCATCGCAAGCAGCGACGACTCGCTGCCGGAGCGCTGCCACGCGACGGCATCGTCAACGAACATGCAGATCAAGTTACAGCTTCCACCAGGCGCCCCTGCAGCCGACGTGTAAGGCCTTGTGGATGCGGCGAATCATCATCGGCATCAGTGGAGCGAGCGGCAGTCTCTACGGCTACATGGTACTGCAGGCGCTGCGCGCGATCGGCGGCGTCGAAACGCATCTTGTGCTCACAACGGCCGCGCGGCGCACGATCGAGCTCGAGACCGAGATGACCGCCGAGGATTTCGAGAGCCTCGCCGATGTCGCGCACCGCGACGACGACCTCGCCGCCGCGATATCGAGCGGGTCGTTTCTCACCGACGGCATGCTGGTGATACCGTGTTCGATGAAGAGCGCGAGCGCCATCGCCTATTCGTTCAACTCCAATCTGCTCGTACGCGCGGCCGACGTTTGCTTAAAGGAGAAGCGTAAGCTCGTCCTCGTGATTCGCGAGACGCCGCTGCATCTGGGTCACCTGCGCACGCTCGCTCAGCTCGCCGAGATTGGCGCGGTGATCCTCCCGCCGATTCCGGCGATGTATGCCAACCCGCAAAGTATCGAAGAGCTCATCGCGCACACCGTGGGCAAGGCGCTCGATCAGTTCGGCATCGCTAACGAGCTCTTCAAACGCTGGCGGTCGCCGAGCTGACGAGCCTCCTTGCCAGCTCCACGTCGCTCACGCGGTCGACGTTGACGGCGGTTTCGGCGAAGGGCGAAACCAGCGCGCGCACTGGCGCGCCGAGAATCCGCGTCGCTCGCGCTTCGGCCTGCGCGATCGCCAGGCGCCCGAGCGCAAAGCGCGCCAGCATATCCCAGCCGAAGATGGAGGCGAGCTTGAACGGATGTTTGCGCGCCGCCCCTAAACGCTCGATGAAGCGTTCGAGCAACGGCAGCGCGCGCGGCTTCATCGCCACGATGCCGCCGCCGCAGTAGGTTCCGTCACGCATGCGCGCCCAGGTATGCGGCACCTCGGGGAAGCGCCGGAGGTGCGCGCTTTTCTCGACGCACCCGTAGACGACGTCGGCACCGAGCGCTTGTACTCGCGCCACGAAATCCTCGACCCCCGCGACGCTGAGAACCGGGAGGTCCGACGCGACGATCAGCAGGTCTTCATCCGGGACGAAGCCCGCGACGCCGTTGCGAAGGCTCTCGGTGATCCGGACGCCGTCGGGGCGAAGATCGTCGGCGGCGCGCAGGTCGGGATGTCCCCAGGCACTCGGCGGCGCGACCACGACGATGCGCTCGATCGCTGCGCAGGCGCGCAACGGAGCGAGCACGCGGCCGACTAGCGTCCTCCTGCCGATCTCGACGAAGGCTTTGTTCGGCGCTCCCGGCTGCAGGCGTGCGATGTCGTCGAGCGGCCCCCCGGCCAGCACTACGGCGTTCATCGCGCGTCCACAGTTAAGGAGGTCCGAGCCCCAAGCCAGAATCTTACGAGCATGAACCGGTTGGCCCGCCTCTTTCTAGCATCGTTGGTCTTGGCTTCCTGTACGCACAACAATTACATGCCCAACGTGATTCAGATAACGCCAAGTGGAACGGCGACCGATCCCGCCACGGAATCGCTCACGGCATCCTTCACGTTGATTGCGGTAGAGGACGGATACACGGGCCAGTTCACCGCCGATACGATCAAGGGGGATTGCTGGGTCGTTCAAACGCCGGTTGAGACGAGCGGCGCCTGGACCGTCGTTCCGCAGGGCTCCGGTTGCGGCGCCGGCCAAGTCAACGAGATTCAAGTCAAGGACACCAACGGTAATTCGGCCGTAACGTACATCAAGTAAAATGTCGGATTAAGCTCGCCACTCCGGCGTAGCAGCAAATCGCGTGACAAAGATCTGAAAATCGTCTGGTAAGCGCAGCAGGGAAGCAACGGCTGCGATCGCGCTCGCATCCGGTGACAGCGTAAAGACGCACGCGCCCGAACCCGCGAGCATCGCGTTGCGGGCGCCGGCCGCGCGCAGAGACGTGAGCGCCGTTGCAATTGCCGGCGTCGTCTCGGCGATCAGTTCGTTGAAATCGTTCTGCAGCAACGTCTCCACCCGCGCGACGTCCGCGCGCTGCAACGCTTCGAGCATGACGATCGAAACGCAGCCGATGCGCGGACGCTGCGGGAGTTTGCGCGCGTCGATCGCGAGGTACGCATCCGCGGTCGAAACGGCAACCGGGGGCTTCACGATCAATACGTGCCACGGCGGTACCGCACCGGCCGGCGTCACACGTTCGCCCGTGCCTTCGACGAGCGCCGCCGTTCCCGCAAGAAAGAACGGAACGTCCGAACCGAGATCGCGCGCGATGCGCAGCCAATCGCAGCGAGGGGGCGCCCCGAAGGCGCCGCTCATTGCCGCTCGCAGCACCGCGGCCGCATCGCTCGAGCCGCCGCCGAGACCAGCCTGCGTGGGAATGCGCTTGTGCAACCGCAGACAAACCGGCGGCAGCTCCTTGAAGATCGCGCGCATCGCGGCGAAAGCGAGATTGTCCTCGCCGGCGAGATCGGCCCGATCGCACTCGAACGAAAAGGCGGCACTCGGCTCGATCGTTAGTTCGTCGGCCAACTCCAGCGGCACCATCACGCTGCGAATCCCGTGGTAACCGTCCGCGCGCCGGGCAAGCACTTCGAGGGTGAGATTGATTTTAGCCGGCGCATGCACCCGGCACTCGTTGGCGGTCGCGCGAGAAGGCGCCTCTGCACCGCATGCCGCAGTACGCCCAAGCAATGGGGTCGAGTTACGATGCACAGCGCAGCGAGTTTTGTGCCTACGTTCTAAACGAGGCGCAGACTCCGTATGGCCTATTGCTGGGCAACTACAAGAGCTACGCGCAATCGACCGCAAAGGGCGGCGTGCGCGGCCTCTGGGATGCCGACACCGATCAGATCATCTTCGGCACCCATCACATCGCCTATCGCCTCTCCGAACGTACCTTCTTTCCGCACCAGATCGAGCGCGAGCTGACCTTCTTGCCGTACGCGCAGATCTCGGAGTTTACCCTCGAGCACCGCATCCACGTGACCGAGGCATTCTACGTTCCGCATGGGCCGGCATTCGATCGCGCCGTCGCCTTCATCGTCGACGTAACCCTGTACAATCCCGGCGCGAGCGAGCTGGAAGTCGCGCTCTATCCGTGGGCGATGCTCGTGGGGCAGCGGTTTTACGGCGAACCCGAACATGAGGTCCGCGCCTGGAACGACGGGCGCTTCATCTGCTCGCGGAATCTGGAAACGGGCGGCGAGCGATGGTGGGGTGGTTCGCGTACGCCGGTCGCGGTCGAGCTTTCGCTGCGCGAGCAAGTCTTGTTGGAAGCTATGCGGCGCGCCACTTTCTCGAAAACCGATCCGCTGGCCAAAGTCGGAGACGTCACGCCGCAACAGGCGCAGCTCGTCAGCCGGCGCATCTTCGGCGCGTTCGAATATCGCATCGCAGTGGCGGCCGGTGCCCGCGAGTCGTTGCGCTTGGCGGTCGTCTACCATAAGTCCGGAACGGAACGCAGCCGCCCGGTGCTCGAGGCGCTGCTCGCCGATCCCAAGGCGCTGCACGACACACAGGGCTATTTCCACGAACGGCTCGCGGACGCGCGTTTCCTCGTGCCGTCGCCCGAGATCAGCCGCGGAGTCGTCTGGGCCAAAGCGAACATGCTTCGCATCGTCAAAGAGTATCCGCACGGGTGGGGTGCGACGAACTCCCCGCCGTCGGATATCTTGGTCTCGCGCGATACGTCGTGGTTCGTACACGGCTTCGACTACTTCTGGCCCGAATTCAGCCGCAACGCGCTCGAGGTCTTCAACGCCGCAGCCGAAGACAGCGGTCTGATGATCGAGTACGTTCGCGGCGTGAGCGGGTATAAGACCGATTACGATCTCAACATCAACGACGATACGCCCCTGCACCTCATCGCGATGCTCCACCATTACAATGCGACGCTGGACGACGAGTGGGTCCGCAAACACGTCAACCTCGTGGTGCGCCTCACCGACTACATGCTTTCGCAACGCGACGAGAAAGGGCTGGTGGTCTGCCGGGCAAAGGGCGTCGACCTCCACGGCATCTCGTCGTGGCGCAATATCATTCCTTACTATACGCTGGACGGCGCGGTGACCGAGATCAACGCCGAAGCGGTCTACGCGTTGGAGTCGTCGGCCATGCTCTGCGCGGTCGTCGGCGATAACGAACATTGGGAAAAGTACAGCGGCGAAGCGCAGAACATGCGCGCCGCCATGATGGACTACCTTTACAACGACGACACCGGCGCCTTCGTGCTGAACTACGACCAGGACGGCAACTATCAGGATAACTTTACCGCCGACGAGATATTTCCGGTGCTCTTCGGTGTCGCCGACCCGAAGCAACGCGGCGCGATCCTCGCTCGTCTGGGGGAAGCCGATTTCGTGACGCCGGTCGGCTTGCGCACGATCTCCACGGCCGACGCCTGGTACTTCCCGTCGTACGGTTCCGGTTTGCTCGGCGGGATTTGGCCGGACCTGACGCTGTGGTATGCGGTGGCGCTGGCGCGCAACGACATGACCGACGATGCCGTACGCTTCTTGAGTATGACGTACGCCGCGATGGAAGGCGGCAGCCCGCGCAATACCGTTCCCGGCGAGTTCGCCGAGTGGTTCGACGGCGGGTCGCTGAGCAATCGCGGCATGTACCTCTCGCCCTGGACCGGCGCGAAGTTTCTCTGGGCCGTTGCCGAAACCGTCGGTGGTTTGAACGGCTATCGCACCAGCGGCCGCCCGCACTTGGCGCCGCTGCGTCCCAAAGGCTGGCAGTGGGTTGCGGCCGCGCGCGTGCAATGGGGCGGACGGCGCTGCACCTACGTGATCGACCTGCGCAGCAACACGATCTATGGAAACATGCCCGAACTCTCGGCCGAAGAACCGTTCACCTGCATCTACGCGGGGCGCGACGTGAGCGACGAAGTGACCACCTCGCCGGTGGAAGTCGGCGCGATCGCCTTTGAAGACGAGACCGGTGCGGTCCGCATCTTCGTCGGCAACTGCTTGGATCGTCCGCGCAACGTGCTGCTCGAGTTTCGCGGCCATACCGCGCGGGTCGACATGGCCGCCGGAGACCTGCGTGAAGTCCATCTGATCGGCAAGCCGAGCGATCGACGCGCGCGTGCCGCGAAGCTCGACGTCGTACGACCGCTCGTACGCGCATGAAACTTCCAACGGTCGTCCTGGTCGGCGGTGCGGCGGTGCTGCTCATTGCCGTCGCCCTGGGGCAGCGCATGGGCGATAAGGTGATGCAGCAGGCGACCGAGCAGCAGCTTCAATCGGTCATGCCGACGCCGCTGCCGTCAGCGGCCGACGCCTCGCCGCAGCCTTACGGTCCCGACTGGAAGCGTTCGCAGGCGTTGTCGGCGGCCGGCGATCCTCGCTTTCCCGATCCGCGCGTGCCGCCTCGCCCGCTACCGACGCCCGTGCCCACGCCCAAGCCGACTCCCACCCCCGCCACCGCGCCAACGCCCACGCTCAATCCCAACATCCCCATCTGGCGGCAGCGACCGCTCCCAACGTTCGCTCCCTCGGAGGAGCCGGAAGGCGTTCCTCCTTCACCCGAGGACGGTACCTCGCCCGATCCCTCGCCCACGCCGTAGCCCCGTTCCTCAACTCCCGGGTTGGGCGCGGCTGTTAGAATGGATGTATGGAAAAGGGAACGGTAACCGTTAAGCGCGGGCTCGCGCAGATGCTCAAAGGCGGCGTCATCATGGACGTGGTGACGCCCGAACACGCGGCGGTCGCGCAGGAAGCCGGCGCCGTCGCGGTCATGGCGCTCGAACGCATTCCGGCGGACATCCGCGCAGCCGGCGGGGTCGCGCGGATGAGCGGCGTCGAGCTCATCCGCGGGATCATGGACACCGTCACCATTCCCGTCATGGCGAAGGTCCGCATCGGTCATTTCGCCGAGGCGCAAGTCTTGCAACAACTCGGCGTCGATTATATCGACGAATCCGAAGTGCTCACGCCCGCCGACGACAAGTACCACGTCGACAAGAACGTCTTCACGACGCCGTTCGTCTGCGGCGCCCGCGACCTCGGAGAAGCGCTTCGGCGCATCGTTGAGGGCGCGGCGATGATCCGCAGCAAGGGTGAAGCCGGCAGCGGCAACATCGTCGAAGCCGTGCGCCACATGCGCGCGATCGGCGATGGGATCCGCGAGCTGCACGTCGCTCCAAAGGAGGAGCTGGTAGCGCGCGCGCGCGATCTCGGCGCGCCGTACGAGCTGGTCGCGCAGGTCGCGCGCGACGGCAAGCTTCCGGTCGTGCTGTTCTGCGCCGGCGGCGTCGCCACGCCCGCGGATGCGGCGCTGATGATGCAGCTCGGAGCCGAGGGCATCTTCGTCGGCAGCGGCATCTTCAAGTCGAAGGATCCCAAACGTTTCGCGCGGGCCATCGTCGATGCCACGACGCACTTCAACGAGCCCGGCGTCGTCCTGGAAGCGTGCCGTTCGCTTGGGGCTTCCGAAGCGATGGCCGGCCTCGACGTGCGCCAGCTCAGCGAAGCGCAGCTCATGGCCCCGCGCGGCAATTGAATCAAAGGTCGATCGGCGTACTCGCACTGCAAGGTGACGTTGACGAGCACCTCGCCGCATTCAGGCGCGCCGGCGCGCAAGCGATGCCGGTAAAGACGCCCGCCGACCTCGAGCGCGTCGACGCACTCATCGTTCCCGGGGGTGAGTCGACGACGGTGATGAAACTGCTCGACCGTTTCGGGTTGGAACGACCCGTCGTCGAGCGGACGCGGTCGGGAATGCCGCTCTGGGGAACCTGCATGGGAATGATCGTCGCCGCGCACGACGTTGCGGGGCTCGCCCAGCCGACGCTCGACCTGATCGACATCACCGTGCGCCGCAACGCGTTCGGACGACAGAACGATTCGGCCGAAGTCGACCTCTCTATTCCCGCGCTAGGCGAGCAACCGTTCCCCGCGATTTTTATTCGCGCGCCCTGGATCGAACGCCGCGGGCCTAACGTCGAGCTGCTCGCCGAACGTGAGGGGCGCGGCGTGATGGTACGCGAGCGCAACGTGCTCGCGACCTCGTTTCATCCCGAGTTGACGACCGACCCGCGCGTGCACCGGTACTTCTTGGACATGGTCGCACAGCAAGGGAAGGCCTCGACAGCCGCGTAACTTCTGCGTCGGGATGTCTACCGGGACCACCCCTCCCGAGACGCAGGGGGGATTTCAGGGACAGATTCCGCCCGTAGAGCCTTTGCTCAGCGAGGTGATAGCTACGCTCGCGTTAGCCGCGCACGCTTATCTCACCGAGGAAGACGGCCGCAAGCCCGATCACGCTTCGGCGGAAGTGGCGATCGACGTGGCCGGCGCGGCGTTCGAACGGGTCAAAGAACGGCTGCGCCCCGACGAGCGGTTAGCCATCACACAGATGCTAACCGAGATGCGAATGACGTTCGTTCGGAAGCGAGGCACCTGAGATGCCTCGCTCTTGCATTCGGAGCTCCTTAGTATGAGCGAGGTTCTGGTTCTGAACTTCACGTACGAAGCGCTCAACGTCACGAGCTTCCAACGGGCCGTGAAACTGATCTTTGCCGGCAAGGCGGAGATGCTCCACGGCCGCGAGCGCATGCTGTACTCTCCGACGTTCGAAATGCGGATGCCGTCGATCATCCGTATGCTCTACTATATTCGCCGGCCGATGCAGCGCGTCGCGCTGACGAAGAAGAACGTCCTGATTCGCGACGACCACAGCTGCCAGTACTGCGGCATGCACGGGGAGCGGCTCATGACCGTCGATCACGTCATCCCCAAAAGCCGCGGCGGAGCTTCCACCTGGGAGAACCTCGTCTGCGCGTGCATGCGGTGTAACAACCGCAAGAACAACCGCACGCCGCACGAAGCCAACATGTCGCTGCAGAAGAAGCCGCGGCAACCCAAGTACATCCCCTGGATTCAGATCAAGCGCAACACGCTGCCCGACGAATGGGGCAAGTTCCTCTTCCTCTACAACGTCTCGATCGAAGAACGCGTCGAGGCCTAACGGCCTAGAGCGTCAGTTTGGCACGACCGTCGCGAGGAACAGATAGGTTCCATTCGCGGGGCGGCAATAGGAGACGCCGCCGGCGTAGGTGGAAAGCCGGGCCGCCCTGAGCGCCGATCGATTCCATGCCGCGTCGGCGGAGCTCGCATATATCCAGGCATCGACGAGGTGCCCGGCAGGGTCGAGCGCAACTTCGACGGCTGCCCAGAGGCCGCCACCGTAACTGAGAGACTCCCTCGTGCTTAGCGGAAGCTCCGGCGGGATCGGCCGCGTTACGGTGCTCGCCGCAAATGGTCGCGCACAGGCCACGATGTCGAACGGAGGATCGGAGGCGGTAGCGGCCACCGTAACGTAGCGCGGCGAGGGGGTGCGCGAGACCTGGTCCGTGTCCGGTGCTAGGCTATCGCTGGGTTGGTCAAACGCCGGTACGTCGCACGACGATCCTCCCGCCGTGGTAATCCAGAGGTGATGGATCGTTACGGCCGTCGGAAACGTGACGGCTAACGTGGGAGAGGCTGCTACGGCGAACGACTCGGGAAAGAAGTTCCGTGGAATCGATCTCGGACGAAAGGGACGGATGACGGTCGTCAGTGCCACGCCATCGACGTCCCAGCGGTACCATCCGGCGCTCGTGTCGGCAATCAGCGTCGCGGTCACGTTCCGCGGCGTGAGCGCGTTTAACTCGTAGCCGAACTCGCGCGCCGGGGTTCCGAACGCCGCGCCGATGGGGAACGGCACGCCGGCCGTCGCCGGACAGAACTCCACGGCGGCACGGGCCGTCGCCGTGGCCGCGATCGTGAATGCCAGCGCGAGTATGAGCTCTCGCATTATGGGTTCGCTGGTTTCATCGCCGGATCGGGAAGACCGTTGGGACAGATCATCGCTTGCTCTGCCGCCGTGACGTAATAGGCGTGAAGGTCGTAGTGGGGTACTGGCATGCCTGCGTGGCCATGAGGTTCAAACTCGAAATCGACGTGATCGATCGCATAGCCCGGGAGCGCGCGCAGATCTGCATAGCTGAAGCCTCGCTGCAGTTGCGTCAGCGGGACCATGATCTCGGTGAAGATCGGCTTACCGTTCCAGGTCCCGTAAATGGGGCTCCCCATGCTCTTCAGATCGACCCAGTGCTCGCCCATTGTCGCGATGCATCGAGAGGCCAGGACGTAATCGCTCGGAATGCCGGCGGGGCGAACTGATGGCTGCGGAGGCAGCATCGGTTGCGCCGGATCCGCAGCGGCCGGCCGGACCCAACACGCGAATAGCAGAAGTGAGACCGCTCCGGTAGCAAAACGAATCATCGACGACCTCCCTACGGTAGGGCTCGGTTTTTTGCGCGGGAGCCGCCGTTTCCTAGGAGAACGACACGAAGACGATGCCATTGCAGAATCGCGTAACGCCATATGGGGAAGTCGTCGCATTGCAAGGCCGCGGCCTAATGATGGGCAACCGCGGCGTTCTCCACGACGACGATCGCCACGTGGTGCGCTCGTTCCAGGTGAAACGCTGGATTGCGTGCGTGCTCCATTTCCAGGGCCGCGTCCGCCAGGTGATGACGCCGCACCGCTACACCGAGCTCTTTTTCCTCGACGAAGCCGCCGGGTTCAGCGCCGGGCACCGCCCTTGCGCGGAGTGCCGGCGCGACGATTACAACCGCTTTCGCGAGCTGTGGGAAAAAGCGGTCGGCGGGCCCTCGGATGCCGATTCGATCGATCATCGTTTGCACGCCGAGCGACTCGACGGAGAGAAGAAGCGGACGTATTGCGACGAGCTGGCAAACCTGCCCGACGGCACCTACGTCGTCCTCGACGGCAAGGTGCACCTTGTCTGGGGCACGGCGATATTCGAATGGTCCGCTTCCGGCTATACGAGACGCCGCCCTCGCGGTCGTCGCCCCGTTGAGGTACTGACACCGCCGTCCGTCGTCAAGGTCTTCAAGGCGGGATACCATCCGTGGATTCACCCGAGCGCCGTTCGCTCGGCAGCGGAGTCGTAGCGACCCGTTTGGCGCATCTCTGGCTGCCGTTTACGCAGATGCGTGAGTACGAACGGCACCCGCATACGTTCGTGCGAGGCTACGGAACGATGCTCGAGGACGTACAGGGCCGGCGCGTCTACGACGCCGTGAGTTCGATTTGGACGACGGTCCACGGCCATTGCCACCCGCGCATCGTCGAGGCCATTGCGCGCCAAGCGTCGATGCTCGACCATGCGACGTTGCTTGGCGCCGGCAATCCGGTGGCGGAAGAGCTAGCCGAGCGGCTCTGCGCGATTTCCGGCATGCAGCGCGCATTTTTTGCCGGCGATGGTGCCAGCGCGATCGAAGCCTCGCTCAAGATGGCGCTCCAGTATTGGCAGAACGCCGGCGAGCCGCAGCGCAATCGATTCGTGCGGTTGAGTCGCGCTTATCACGGGGATACGATCGGCGCGATGAGCGTCTCGGACATCGAGCTCTTCAAGAAGCGCTTCGGCAGCGTGACCTTTGAAACGCGGAAGTACGAGGAGTCGGCGCTGTTGGAACCCGACGTCGCTGCGGTGATCGTGGAGCCGCTCGTTCAGGCCTCGGCGGGAATGCGGCTGGTGCCCGGTGCGGAATACGAACGGCTAACGACGACAGACGCGCTGGTGATCTGCGACGAGATCGCCACCGGCTTTGGACGCACCGGAACGCTGTTCGCCTTCGAGCAGACGCCCCTGCGCCCCGATATCGTCTGCGTCGGAAAAGGCTTGACCGGCGGAACGTTGGCGCTCTCGGCCGCGCTTGTCAGCGACAAGGTCTACGATGCCTTCTTGGGCGGGAGCGGGGAGCGCAAGCAGTTCTTCCACGGACACTCGTATGCAGGCAATCCGATCGCGTGCGCCGCGGGCTTGGCCTCACTCTCCCTGTTCGAAGAAGAGGCTACACTCGTGCGAGCCGCCGGCATCGCCGCCGCCGCGCGGCGTCGCCTCGAAGCGCTGCGTCGGCATCCGCTCGTGCGCGAGGTGCGCCAAACCGGAACGATGATCGGCATCGAACTGCACACCGATGGCTGGCCGATCGCACATACGCTCTACGACGCGGGCCATTTCACGCGCCCCATCGGCAACGTCGTCCAGTTCGTTCCTCCGCTCTGCTCCACCGATGAAGAAGTCGACGCATTCTTCGACAGCCTCATCAGTGTCATTCTGAGCTTGTCGCAGGGGTGACCTACCTCGACAAAGCCGAGCAGACCCTGCAACGACTGCGCGACGAGGACCGTTACCGGCAACTGCCGGAGCGGCAACTAGGCGCCGACGTCATGGACTTTTCCTCCAACGATTACCTCGGCATGGCGAAGGACCCGCAGGTCGTCGAGGCGCTCAGACACGCGACGCGCGCCGGCTCCGGCGGTGCGCGCCTTCTCGCCGGGCGGCACCGCGAGCTTTCGCTATTGGAAGAGGAGCTCGCCGGCTGGATCGGACGCGAGCGCGCGCTGCTCTTCTCGTCGGGCTACACCGCGGCGGTCGGGACGATTCCGGTTCTCGCGGCGCTCGTCGAAACGATCCTCTCCGATCGATCGAACCACGCCTCACTCATCGACGGCATTCGTCTCTCGCGAGTACCACATACGATCTACGACCACGCCGAGCTTCCGCAGCACAGCCGATGGCAAAACGCGCTCGTCGTTAGCGAGACGCTCTTCGGAATGGACGGCGACGCCGTCGATGCCGCCGCGCTGCTCGAAACGCTGCGCGACGACGACATCCTGCTGCTCGACGAAGCGCACGCCCTGGGAATCGCCGGCCCGCAAGGCGCCGGCTACGCGCGCGAGCTGCGCGACTCGCGCATCGTCGTGCTCGGCACGCTTTCGAAAGCGCTCGGGACGCTCGGCGGTTTCGTGGCCGGTCCCGCAACCGCGATCGACCTGCTCGTCAACCGGGCACGCTCGTTCATCTTCGATACCGCACTGCCGCCCGCTCTCGTCCTGGCGGCCCGCGTCGCGTTGCATCTCACGCGGAGCGCCGGCGATCGTCGCGAACGCCTGCGCGCCAATGCCATGCGCCTCCGCGCTATCCTTCGGCAAACTCAGGATGACACTCGGGATGACACGGCCGAGAGCGACACGCCCATCATCCCGATCGTGCTCGGCAGCGAGGAGTGCGCGCTGCAGATATCCGAGCAGCTGATGAAACGGCGGCTCTACGTTCCCGCGATTCGGCCGCCGACCGTCCCGCCCGGCACCTCGCGACTGCGCGTATCGTTGCGCGCCAATCATTCCTTCGAACAGATCGACTTTCTCGGCGCCGAGATCCGGCGGTGCATCGCTACTTCGTAACCGGCACCGATACGGATGTCGGAAAAACCCGCGTCACTGCCGCGCTGGCGCTGGCGCTGCGCCGTGCCGGCGTGCAGCCGATGATCGTCAAGCTCGTCCAGACCGGCCTGACCGCCGAAGAGGAAGGCGACGCGCAGCGCGCCGCCGGGCTCGCGCAGACGAGCTATCGCGAGTTAGCGCGCTACCAGAAGGCCGCCGATCCGTGGTCGGCTGCGCTGGCGCAAGGAGCGACGCCGCTGCCCGCCCTCGCGTTCGCCGATACTCTCGATACCATACCCGGCCCCCTCGTTGCCGAAGGTGCGGGCGGCCTCATGACGCCGCTCAACGGGCGCGAGCAGCTCGGCGAGGTCGCCGTGTGTGCCGGGCTGCGCGCGGTCGTCGCCGTCGGGCTTCGCCTGGGCTGTTTGAACCACGCGCTGCTGACGCTGGAGCACTGCGAGCGGCTCGGCCTTCCGGTTGCCGCCGGCGTTCTGGTGGAGCGCTGGGGCGCCACCGACGCCGCGTATCGCGCCGACGTGCAGCGCGTGCTCGGCCCGAAGCTCCCACTGCTCGGTGTGATCCCGTTTGCGGCCGACGAAGCGGCGTCGGTTGCCGCGGCGGCAAAGCTTTTCGAATCTTTGGTGAAGCAAGAGCGCTGACATGACACATCCCCTCATTCAGCGCGCGCGAGCCGAGCTGCTCGAACGTCGCCGTCCGGCGGACGGCGAGCTGCTCGGCGCTCTGGCCGAACTTCCCACCGAACGCGTGCCCGAACTACTCGCGCTCGCCGACGACGTGCGCGCGCGGTACTGTGGCAACGCGATCGCCGTCGAGGTCCTTTACAACGCGAAGAAAGGCGGCTGTTCGGAGGATTGCAACTTTTGCTCGCAGAGCGCGCGCTTCGCCACCGGCGTCGAACCGGAGCGGCTCTCCAGCGTTGAAGGCTTCGTCGCTGCGGCGCGCGCCGCTCACGAACGCGGCGCCGGCGAGTTCTGCATCGTCGTTGCCGTGCGCGGTCCGTCGCAACGCCTGCTCGAACGCGTCTGCGAAGCGGTCGTAGCCATCAAACGCGAGCTTCCGCTTACCGTCGCGGTATCGCTGGGCATCCTCACCGAAACGCATCTCGTGCGCCTCGCGGCCGCCGGCGTCGACAAGGTCAATCACAACCTCGAGACCTCGCGGCGGTACTTTTCGCAGATTTGCACGACGCACACGTACGACGAGCGGTGGGAAACCTGTCTGCTCGTGAAGCAGCAGCAGCTCGAGCTCTGTTGCGGTGGGATCATCGGGATGGGTGAAGACGTCGCGGATCGCATCGACTTCCTCCACGCGCTGCAAGAACTGCAGCCCGAGGAAGTGCCGATCAACTTCCTCAATCCGCGCCCCGGCACGCCGTTTGCGGAGCGAAGCCTGCTCGATCCGGTCGAAGCGTTGCGATTTGTCGCGATGGCGCGGCTGGCGCTGCCTTCGGCGCTCGTGCGCTTTGCCGGCGGACGCGAGGTCACGCTGCAGGCGCTCCAAGACGTCGGCATGCGCAGCGGTGCGAGCGGCATCGTGCTGGGAGACTATCTCACCACGGAAGGACGCGGCGATGCCGAGGACTTCGCCATGCTCGACCGCCTCGGTTTCGAAGTCCTCGCCTAGACCGGCGCAACGCCCGTGGACCAAAACCGCGCGCCGTACTTTCAAGCGCTGCTCGACTACGTCGACGCGGGCGTGCTGCCGTTTCACACGCCCGGGCACATCCAGGGTCACGGCATGGACCTGGCCTTCCGCGAGTTCATCGGCGAGAACATCTGCGCCATCGACCTGACGCCGATGCCGGGCATCGACGATCTCCTTCAGCCGACCGAAGCGATCAAAGAAGCGCAAGCGCTGGCAGCGGAAGCCTACGGCGCCGATCACTCGTTCTTTCTGATCAACGGCTCGACCAGCGGCAACCAGTGCATGATGATGGCGGCCGTCAATCCCGGCGACAAGATCGCCGTTCCGCGGAACTCGCATAAATCGATGCTCGGCGGCCTCATCATGAGCGGCGCGCGCCCGATCTACATGCATCCCGAGGTGGACCGGGAGCTGCGCATGGACCACTGCGTGACGCCGGAGACAATAACCCAAACGCTCGCGGAGCATCCCGACCTCGTCGCCGTCTATCTCGTTTCGCCGACGTACTACGGGGTGGCGGCGGATATCGCCGCAATCGAACGCATCGTCCACGACGCCGGCAAGCTGCTGCTCGTTGACGAAGCCTGGGGACCGCACTTCCATTTTCATCCGGAACTCCCGCTCTCCGCGACGGCCGCCGGTGCCGATCTCAGCATCAACTCGACGCACAAGATGCTCTCCTCGTTCTCTCAGTGCGCGATGCTCCACCACATCGGCGAGCGCGTCGGGCTCGACCGGCTGCAATCGGTGCTCAAGATGTTCCTCTCCACGTCGCCGAATCTGCCGATGGTCGCATCGTTGGACGTCGCGCGCAAACAGATGGCCACCGAAGGCTTGTCGCTGCTCTCTCGTACGATCGAACTCGCCCGGGAAACGCGCGACCGCCTTAATCGCATTCCGGGCATCTACTGTTTCGGCGAAGAGTTACGGGGGCGCAACGGGATTTTCGCTTTGGATCCCACGAAGATCACGGTCACCGTGAAGGGCCTCGGCTATACGGGCTACGAGGCCTCTGCGATCTTGCGTCGCCGCTACAACATTCAGGTGGAACTCGCCGACCTGTTCAACGTCGTTGCGCTCGTGACGATCGGCACGCGGCGCGATGCCGCCGAGCGGCTCATTTACGCCTTTGAGGAGCTCGCTCGCGACGATCGCCCCATCGACATGTTTGCTCCTTCGGGAGTATTAGAACAGCGGCTCAAGCGCGGAACGTTTCACCTGCCGGCCATTCCCCCGATGCGCATGCTGCCGCGCGACGCCTTTTTGGCTGAGACCGAGTTCGTCAAGTTCCGCGAATCGAAAGGGCGCATCTGCGCCGAGACGCTGACGCCGTATCCGCCGGGCATTCCGGTGATCGCGCCCGGCGAAGAAATCACCGATGAGATCATCGATTACTTGCGCTTGGAGCTCAAGGCGGGCGTACGCATCCAAGGGCCCTTCGACGACGAGCTGCGCGTAATCCGCGTTGTGAAGGAGTAGCGGAAGCCGGCGCATAAGGTCGGCTCTAGTGGCGGTCAGGGTTCACTCAGTTTCGCCAAGTTGGGAGCTATCCCAACTTCTCGACATCTTCCCGCTCACCATTCGGCAAGCGCTCGTACGCCTTCGGAATCTCGAAGAGATCATCGAGGTCGTCCTTGACTTAGGGCGTCCGCCGGAAGCTCGGTTCGAGACCGATTTCATCTACCTCAGCGATACGCCGGTCAGTCACGAAGATATCGCGCACGTCTGTTCGCGCATCTCTCCGTTCGGCGCCGACAATCGCGCCGGCATCGAACAAACGCTGCATCGCATCAGCGCGATTCGCAATCGCACCGGCAAGATCGTCGGGCTCACCTGTCGCGTGGGCCGCGCGGTTTACGGGACGATCGACATCCTGCTCGATGTGTTGCGCGGCGGCCAGTCGATGTGCTTGCTGGGTAAACCCGGCGTCGGAAAGACGACGATGCTGCGCGAGTGCGCGCGCGTGCTGTCCGAGGAGCGCAAACGCGTCGTGATCGTCGATACCTCCAACGAAATCGCCGGCGATAGCGATATCCCGCACCCGGGCATTGGGATGGCGCGGCGCATGCAAGTTGCCGACCCCGCCCTCCAACACGCGGTGATGATCGAGGCGGTGGAAAACCATATGCCCGAAGTGATCGTCATCGACGAGATCGGCACCGAAGCCGAAGCCGCCGCCGCCCGCACGATCGCCGAGCGCGGCGTCACGCTGATCGGCACCGCGCACGGTCAGACGCTGCAGAACCTTTTGATGAACCCGACGCTCTCCGACCTCGTCGGCGGCGTGAGCGCGGTGACGCTTTCCGACGAAGAAGCGCGCCGCCGCGGCACGCGCAAGACGGTCCTGGAGCGCAAGGCGCCGCCCACCTTCGACGTCGTCATCGAGATCCACGACCGCGACCGGCTGGCGATTCACAAGAACGTCGCCGAAGTGATCGACGGGCTGCTGCGCGGCTACCAGCCGCAGCCGGAGATCCGCCAACGCCATCCCAGCGGCGAGGTGACCGTCGTCCAGGAAGCCGACTCCGAGTCGATGCCGCACCTCTCCGACGCATACGACGTCCACGACCGTGACCCCGAAGCGCACGAGCGGCCTCTCTCGATCTTCCCTTACGGCGTCTCCCGTAACAAGATCGAACGTGCCATTGCCAATCTTCGGGTCAACGCCGCGATTGCGCGCAACTGGGACGATGCCGACGTCGTCCTGACGCTCAAGACGCTCGAACGCAAAGAGCAGCCGAAGCTCAAGCAGATCGCCTCCGATAACGTGCCGATCTATTCGATCAAGACGAACACGACCACGCAGGTACAGGCGGCGCTGCGCGACGTCTTCAACCTCGGCTCGATCGACCACGAAGAGATCGCCTTGCGTGAGGCGGAGGAAGCCGTCTACAAAGTGATGCTCAACAGCAACGCGATCGAGCTTTCGCCGCAAACCTCGTACATTCGACGCATGCAGCACCAGCTCGCCGAGCGCTACCGCCTGCAATCGCGCAGCACCGGCCTCGAGCCCAACCGGCGCGTCAGAATCTTCAAACTCACCGACGCCCTCTCATCCTAATTTTACCCGTCATCCTGAGCGAGCAAAGCGAGTTGAAGGACCAAACCGCGTCGTCATCCTGAGCGAGCGAAGCGAGTCGAAGGACGAAACAGCGTCGTCATCCTGCGCGAGCGAAGCGAGTCGAAGGACGAAACAGCGTTGTCATCCTGAGCGAGCGAAGCGAGTCGAAGGACGAAACAGCGTCGTCATCCTGAGCGAGCGAAGCGAGTCGAAGGACGAAACAGCGTCGTCATCCTGCGCGAGCGAAGCGAGTCGAAGGACGAGCGGCCGTGCTAAACTCCGCCGAAGGACGACCAAGCAGCCTCGCCAAAATTCAAGGATGACGCAAGCGTAACCTCGCAATCGTAGCCTATAAATGTTCGTCGATATTGAAGGCATCGAGAGCAGCGGCAAGACTACGCTGCTCAAGGGGCTCGTCCAACGTTTGAGCATCGAAGGCCGAGACGCTGTCGTCACCCGCGAACCGGGTGGTACGGCGACCGGCGATGCGATCCGCACCATCTTTCTCGATCGCACGTTGCTCATCGAACCGCTGACCGAAGTCTTTTTGGTCAACGCCGCGCGCGCACAGCACGTCGCCGAGATCGTCCGTCCGGCGCTGAGCGCGGGGCGTCTCGTGCTCTGCGACCGTTTCACCGATTCGACGCTGGCCTACCAAGGCTACGGCCGCGGCCTCGAGCTCGATTCGTTGCGCCGCCTGTGCGCCGAAGCGACCGGCGCGCTCGAACCCGACCTCGTTCTGCTTCTCGACCTGCCGGTCGATGTTGCGCGCGGTAGGCTGGACGAGCGCGCGTACGACGCCGATCGGATCGAGCGCGAAGACGCCGCCTTTCACGAGCGCGTCCGCAAAGGCTTCTTGGAGCTGGCGCGTTCCCCGAGCCACCGCGTGTTGGACGCGACGCTCCCGCGTGAGGCGCTTTTGGACGCGGCATGGGACTGCATTTCGACGTTGTAGGCGCGGAGGGGCCGCGACGCTATTTCGGTGCGCTCACGCGCGAGCGGCTCGCGCACGCATACCTGTTCTCGGGGCCGGCCGGCGTAGGAAAGAAGACGTTCGCGCGCCGTTTGGCGCAATCGCTGCTCTGCACCGCGCCCAAGCAGGGCGTTTTGGGCTACGACGGCACCTGTTCGTCCTGCCTGCTCTTTCGCGCGGAGAACGCGCGCCATCCCGATTTTCTCGAGCACGTCGGCACCCTGAAGATCGGCGACCGCGACGCCGCCGCGGGATTCTACGAAACCGACGACCTCACGTCGCGCGACCTCGTGCGGCTGCTCTCGCTGCAATCCTACGTCGGAGGATTGCGCGTGCTGCTGCTCGGCGATCTCGATTTCGCGACGCGCGAAGCCGCCAACGCGCTGCTGAAGTTCATCGAGGAGCCGCCGTCCGGCGTGGTGATTCTCTTGACCTCCGCGGCGCCCGGCCAACTGTTGCCGACCATTCGTTCGCGGGCGCTAGAGGTGCGCTTTCCGCTGCTCTCCACCGTGCAGGTTGCCGAGGTATTGCGCAAGCTGGGATACGACGAGCGCGATGCGGAGCTCGGTGCGTCGCTCTCCGGCGGCAGCGCGACGCGCGCGCTCGCGGTACTGCAGCCCGAAGAAGAGTCGCTCCGAGCCCAGGTCATCCGCTGGTTCTTCGAAAGCGTCGCGGGAGCATCGCCGCAAGAAGCGTGGGCGAATCGCGAGACGCTCGATGAAGGACTGGAAACGATAAAAACGCTGGTGCGCGATTGGATCGTCGCGAGAACGGAGGGCGTAGCCTTGCTCGCGCTCGATCAGGCCGAACGCTTACGCGCGCTGCGACCGCTGACCGGAAGCGAGGCCGCCGCCACGCTCACGAAACTCGACGAAGCGCAGCGCATCGCTCAGACGAACGTAAGCCCCGCGCTGGTAGCCGATTTCGCCAGGATGGCGCTTCTTTCGGCCGTGCGCTAGCGCTTATACTTGGCACACCTGGCGTTCGTGGACCTGGCCGAAGGAGCAACGCGCCACCCCTTCGATTGCTGTTCGCAAGCCATAGCTATCGCTACCAATGTCCCCTGAACGCGACGTCGTCGTATTGCTTGGCAAACGGAAACGCGAGATAGGCCAGCATTAGCGCCCGGATCGCAGCCAGAACGAGTTGGTATTCGATGACGCCCAAGCCGATGCCGAAGCGCAGCATGACGAAACTCGGCAGTTCTATCCAGAGCAGCACGAACGCGATCGCGAGAACCGCTGCGCCGAGCAGGTTCTCGCGCACCGCCCGAAACGACGCGCCAATGGCGAAGTTGCCGGGCATGCCACCGATGGCTGCGGCCGGAATCGTATAGATCAAGAAGAACGCGACAACGAGCTGCAGCACGATCTGTAGGATGCCGCCACCCAGAAACGAGGCGATGTAACCGGCCGCGTACACGAGGAAGTAGAAGCCGATCGTCGCGATGAGGATGCCGCCGGCTTTGTGTCTTCCTTCCTCCCACGCCTCGTCGAACGTCGCGCGCCGATTGCGCCACACATTGTTGGCCCCGATGACCGCGACGCCAAAGCAGAAGCCATAAACCAGTTGGACGAGGATCTGGAAGATGAAGTTTCCCAGCCCGCCGACGGCGTCGGTGAAATACGGCGTGATCTGCGAGATGAGCAGATCGACGACCGCCGCCAGCATCGGCATGACGAAGATCGATGGATGCCGCAGCAAGAGCGGTATCGCCTTTGCGTACATCGCGATGTCGATGCCGCGAATTCGCACGAGTTTAGAACCGCGCGCCGTCGAGCGCGTGCCGGCACGGGCAGTCGGCGCCCGCGGGAATCCTTTCGACGATCCGGCCGATGGCGTTCTTCACCCGTTCGTTGTTGCGATTGAAGACCTCGATGACTTCGTGATGGGAGACGGCCGTCATGCCGTCGAGGCCGACGTCGTAATCGGTAATGAGCGAGATGTTGACGTAGCACATCTCCAGCTCGCGCGCCAGGTAGGCTTCGGGATATTGCGTCATATTGATGACCTCCCAGCCCTGGCTTTGAAACCACTTGGATTCGCTGCGCGTCGAGAAGCGCGGACCTTGAATCACCACGACGGTTCCGCGGTCGTGCGTTTCGATATCGAGCGAGCGCAGCGCCTCGACGGCGATCGGCCGCAGAGTCGGGCAGTACGGATCGGCGAAGCTCACGTGCGTCGTGATCGGGCCGTCGTAGAACGTATCCTTTCGGCCGCTCGTGCGATCGACGAGCTGGTCGCAGACGACCATGGAGCCCGGCTTGACGCCCTCGAGGAGCGAGCCGCAGGCCGTCGGCGCGACGATCCACTTCACCCCCAGGGTTTTCATCGCATAGAGGTTCGCCCGGTAGTTGATGGCCTGCGGCGGAAAGCGGTGATCCTTGCCGTGGCGCGGCAAAAACGCGACCCGGCGGCCGGCGATCTCGCCCAACGCGACCTTGTCGCTCGGCGTGCCGTACGGCGTCTCGACCCAAACCTCATGCGCGTTTTCCATGAGCGAATAAAAGCCCGATCCGCCGAAAACGCCGATCTCGGCCCGCAATTCCGTTGCCATGAGCGCCCTGTTCGCGCCCCGCGGCCCTTGTCATCCGGGCTGCCTGGGTTTCAAGCCTTATCGGCGCGCTCATCGCAGCTCCCTGAGGTGATCTTGAAGATACCAAACGGGCAATAAAATCGCGGCGGTCAGGACGATCGTGCACGATGCCGCGAAGATCGGATGGTCGCCCAGACTTGCGATCCTGAGCTCGAGCACGGCGGCGCCCGCCAATGCCGAAACGGCCGCATAGGTCGGAAGGAATTTCGAAGCGACATACCGCTCGAGAATCACTTGCGGCTATCGTAAATCTCTTGCCTGAGAAGCGACCCCATGAAGGCCGGCCTCTCAAGTCTTGCGAATTTTTTCTGCTCCGCCGTCTCGTTCGTCTTAACGATCTCGTATCTTCGGCTCGTCGTGGGATGGCGCTTTGCCGCAATCGAAAGCGGGCTTGCGCAGTTGGTTTACCTCATCCTAGAATGGCGCCATCATTACGCTCTTCGTCACGATGCAGTTGACCGGGCGTGCCCGCTGGGGCGAGCGGGTCGCCTCTACCGATTGAAATCCGAGGGTTTGAGGTCTTCCAAGAACTTCTTGAAGCGCGCCATCTCGGTTTCGTTCACCGTCTTCTTTTCGGTGGTGGATTCTTCGAGGACGATCTTGTCGGAGACGAAGATCGGCGCCGGAACGCGCAGCGCCAGCGCGATGCCGTCTGAGGGCCGCGCGTCGATCTCTTGCAGCTCGCCGTCGGTGCGCACGATGAGCTTAGCGAAGAAGGTCGAGTCTTTGATGTCGTGGATCACGACCTGCTCCAGACTCGCGCTGAGGCTCTCCAGAATATTGCGCATCAAGTCGTGCGAGAGCGGACGCGGCACCGGCGCTCCTTCCAGTGCAAGCGCAATCGCCGTCGCTTCGAAGGGTCCGATCAGAATCGGGAGATAATGCGAGCCGTCCATGTCCTTCAGGATCACCACGGGATCGTGGGTGAGGAGGTCGATACCTAGCTTGTCGACCTTCATCTGGCGCATGTAGACCTATCCGACACTTGCGACGGATTTTCTTGCCGGCCGACGAACCGGCGCCCTCGGTATGCCACTCTCGTGCGGAATCGTCGGCCTCCCCAACGTCGGAAAATCTACGATTTTCAACGCGCTCACGCGCTCCGCGCAGGCGCTCGCTGCAAACTATCCGTTCGCGACGATCGACCCGAACGTTGGCGAGGTGGCCGTACCCGATGCGCGCTTGCCGGTGCTGCAGCGTTTGGTGGACGCAGCCCGCATCGTTCCGGCGACCGTCCGCTTCGTCGACATCGCCGGGCTGGTGCGAGGCGCCAGCTCTGGTGAAGGGCTCGGCAATGCGTTTCTCAGCCACATTCGCGAGACCAACGCGATCGTGATGGTCGTGCGATGCTTCGAGGACGACGAAGTGACGCACGTCGAGGGCGCCCTCGACCCGCGCCGCGACTGCGAGATCGTCGGCATCGAGCTCGCCCTCGCCGACCTCGCGACGATGCGCAAGCGCCTGCCGAAGCTCGAGCGGGAAATCCGCGCCGATCCGAAGCTCCGTCCGTACTTCGCGGCGGCCGAGCGGCTCACCGAGGCGCTTGAGAATGCTGTTCCGGCGCGCAGCTTTCCCGCCGGTTCTCTCGAAGCGCAAGTCGCCGCGGATTCCTTCCTGCTCACCGCCAAGCCGGTGCTCTTCGTCGCCAACGTCGGCGAAGGGCAGATCGGCGAGGATTTGCCCCAAGTCCTCACCGTGCGGGAGATCGCGCGCACCGAAGCCGGACGTACGGTGGTTCTCAGCGGCAAGGTCGAGGCGGAGCTGGCGGGCCTCTCGGAGGCCGAAGCAGAGGAGTTCCGCAGCGAGCTGGGCATCGAGCGCAGCGGCCTCGACGACCTTGCCGCGCAAGCCTACGATCTGCTCGGCCTGATGACGTTCCTGACGGCGGGCGAGAAGGAAGCCCGGGCTTGGCCGATTCGCAAGGGCACGAAGGCGCCCCAGGCCGCCGGAACAATTCACAGCGACATCGAGCGGGGCTTTATTCGCGCCGAGATCGTTTCGTACGAGGATTACGTGGAGTATCAGACGATGGAGGCGTTACGCGCTGTCGGTCGCGTCCGGAGCGAGGGCCGGGAATACGTGATGCGCGAGGGCGATGTGGTCAACTTTCGATTCAACGTGTGAGCCAAGGGGCTCCGGCGCGGCCAGCGGGAAAAGAACCGTATGATGAGCGCCCTTCGAGAGACTGCACCCTCGGTACGCGACGTATCGGTTTTCGGCGATGCGATCGCATACTTCAACGAGGCGGCCGACCTCCTCGAGCTCGACGCCGGCATGCGCCGCATCCTCACGCACCCGTCTCGGCAGATCATCTTTTCGATCCCGTTCCAACGCGATTCCGGCGAGTTTGAAGTCTATACGGGCTATCGCGTTCAGTACAACTTCGCGCGCGGACCGGCCAAGGGCGGCATCCGCTATCACCCCGGCGTGACGCTCGACGAAGTGACCGCGCTGGCTTTTTGGATGACTTGGAAATGCGCGGTCGTGGATCTGCCGTTCGGCGGCGGCAAAGGCGGCGTCACCTGCGATCCCGCGACACTCTCGCAGAACGAACTCGAGCGCATCACGCGCCGGTATGCGGCCGAGCTGGTCGAAGTCGTCGGACCCGATAAAGACGTCCCGGCTCCCGACGTCAACACGACGCCCCAGGTCATGGCCTGGTTCATGGATACGTACTCGATGCACGTGCGCCAGAATATGCCCGGCGTCGTCACCGGCAAGCCGCTGGAGATCGGCGGCTCGCGCGGCCGCGTCGAAGCGACGGGTCGCGGCGTGACGATCTGCGCGCTCGACGAAATGGGCGAGATGGGATTGCGCCCCGAACAAGCGACGATCGCAATCCAAGGTTTCGGTAACGTGGGACGCTACGCCGCCAAGCTCTTCGAGGAGCGCGGCTGCAAGGTCGTCGGCATCTCCGACGTCACGGGCGCGTACTACAACGAGAACGGCATCTTCGTCTCCGGGGCGATGGACCACACCGCGAAGTTCGGCACGCTCGAGGGCTTCAAAGACGGGGAGAAGATCACCAACGCCGAGCTGCTCGCGAGCCCCTGCGACGTGTTGGTTCCGGCCGCGTTGGAGAAGGTCTTCACCGCCGAAGTCGCCGCCAAAGTGCAGGCAAAACTCATCGTCGAGGGCGCCAATGGACCGACCACGCCCGAAGCCGATCGCATCTTTCGCGAAAAGGGCATCAACGTGATTCCCGACATCATGGCCAACGCCGGCGGCGTTACGGTTTCATACTTTGAGTGGGCGCAAGATCGCATGGGCTTCTTTTGGAAGGAAGCCGAGGTCAACGAAAAACTCGAAGATTTTCTCCTCTCGAACCTGCATGCAATCCGCAACATCCGCAACTCGCGCAACGCGACGTTGCGAACCGCAGCCTACACGCTCGCCATCGATCGCGTCGTCAAAGCGTCACTCCTCCGCGGCATCTACGCCTAGGCAGTCCACTCCGGCTCGCTCTGCGCCCCTCTTATCGAGGCGTATCGACGTTAGACTTCTTTGGGGCGCCGATCAGGCGCGCGATCCCCGTCTCCGCATCGACGTACGTGCGCAGTCGATCCACGATGAAGCGCGCCTGGCCGGAGGTTTCCGACTGCAGAGCCCCTTCCATTCGAGCGAGTGCCGGCGGCAGCGGATCGTCGTGCTCCGCTCGCCGCGATGTGCGCAGTGCTTCCGCAACTTCGGTCATCCGCCGCTCGAGCGCATCGGCGAAATCCGCGATGGCGTCGCGAAAGGGCGATTGCAGAGGCGCACCAAGCCCCGTTTCCAGCGCCAGGCTCGCCAAACCAAAACGCTGCGTTGCCGCGAGAATTCGTAAGGCGCGACCGCTGCCGATCGAATGCGGCCGGCGCGGTTCCTGACGCGTGCGGTCGAGTGACGCCTCCGCTGCCGTTCGTGCCTGCCAGGCACCGGTGCGGGCCCGCTCGATCTCCGTCGCGGACTGCGGCGACGGCGACGCGTACGCGCGCAAGATCGCATCGGAAGATACGCGCTGCGCGTCGAGCAGATCGGCCAGCAGCGCCCGCGTGCGTTTGTGCTCCCACGTCGGCATCGCGAGATAGCCGACCATCGCCAGCGCGCCGCCGCCCAGGGTGTCGAGCACCCGCGCGTAGATCGTCGTCGTACCCGGCAGGCCGCGCATGTGCAGCACCAACACCACGAAGGACGTAATCGCAACGGTAAAGATCGCGTAGTTTGGAAAAAACGTGAGATACGCGACCGCGGCGGCAAGGAGAATGCCTGCGATCTCGAGGGCGGGGTGTCCGCGCAGCAGCGCCAGCACGAGCGTCGCGATCACGGCCCCGACCAGCGTGCCGCCGATGCGAGCGAAGCCGCGCACGAAGGTCGTCTGGAAATCCGGTTTGAGCACGATCGCTGCGGTGAGCGGAATCCAATAGCCGCGGTCGGCGGTGAAGTGCCGCGCCAACAGCATCGCAATGGAAAGAACGAGAGCGTAGCGCAACGAGTCGCGGCTGAGCCAGGCGATGTGACTCTCGACGTACGGGCCGGGGCGCGGCTTCGAGAGCAGATTAGTGCGGGGAAGCCGGCCGCTGGCCAATACGGTCGCCGCGCTCGTTGCATCGCGGAGTTGCACCACGAGTTCGGGCACGGCGGGAATATCGCGGATAGCCACCTGTTCGGCCGAGCGCTTTCCCCGCAAGACCTCGGCGACCGTCTGCAACTGCTCCGCGACGCCCGGCGGAACGCCGCTCCCGGCCGCGAGCGCGCCTAAGCTCGCGCGTATCTCCTGCGAGTCTTCGAGAAGCCGGTTCAGCCGCGCGCGTTCCGCCGAACCCGCGAGGGGTTGGGGGTCGGCGATAATCTGACGCGCCGTCGCGAGCGGCGTGATCGGTGGGAGTTCCAACAGCCCGTGCGCGGCGCTGCGCGCGTAGGCCGCGAGATTCTCGTACACGTCGGCAAGTGCGATACGCTCCGCGCCGAGCTGAGCGAACGGTGCGACGATCATCACGAGCATCGCTTGAATCAGGCCGCCACCGAGCACGAGACCCGATTGTTCCAACGCAGCCATCGGCGGCAGCGCCTGACTCGAGAACAGCACGAAGGCGACGAATGAGTTCAAGGTTACGGTCGCCGCCGCCGGGCCAAGTTGCGCGATCGTTCCGCAGAGATAACCGGCGACTAGCGTTGCGGCGACGAGACCGGCAGTCGAATGAGCCGCGAGCGCGCCGATGAAGCCAGTCACCGCCATGCCGCCTGCCGCGATCAGAATCGCACGCAGCCGCGTGCGGTAGACGCCCTGCAGCGACGTGAAACCCGTGATGAACGCGCCGATTGCCGCCGCAACGCCCAGCGCAGGGTGCCCGAGCAGCGCGGCAAGCACCAGCGGAATCGCGACGCCGGCCGTGCAGCGCAGTGCGTAGCCCGGCTCGAGCGCCGAGCGATCGAAGGTGCCGACCGTCGCCGCGAGCTCGCGCAGCCAGGTCAGCACGTTAGTCAGTCTTTGATGTCTTGAGGCGGCGCGTACGGATCCGGATAGCAGAACGCCGAGCTGGAGCAGCGCTTACCGCTGTAGACGGCGCGAAGATCGATTTGCGGAATCTTCGTTCCGTACGCCTTATTGATCGTATCGATGAAGGCGTAGGCGATGAGCGCGTAGCCGGTATTCGAGGGGTGCAGGCCGTCGAAGCTGAGCAATCCGTAAAGATAGCCGAGCGTGCAGCAGATGGCGCCCTGCTTCCGGCTAATAGACGCTGCGAGCTTGAAATAAGGATTGGACGGGTCGCCGCTCGCGATCCCGTCGAAGATACCCTCGACGTCGACGAGCGGTACGTGTGACGCCGAAGCGGCATCGTCGATGCCCGCGTTAATAGCGTTGTTAAGCGCCTGAATCTTTCCGGCAAACTCGGGGGTAATGTAGTAGTTTCCGAGGCCGCTCCCAGGAACTGGTTTGCATTTCGGGACAGGCACCGCGCAGTCCAAGTTGGGAAGGCTATTTTGGTACGTCGTCGAGTATTGAAGGATCTCGACGATGCCTTGGAGAGTGAAGTAACCGCACGGTTTCGTGACGGATGCCGGAATGCAGCCCTGCGGCGTCGAGAGGTTATATTTATCCGCGATCCGACTCACGAGTTCTTTGGTGAAATACGTGTTGCCCAGATTCAAAAGACAGTACGCGTAGGTCTGGATCGCGCACTGCGTGTCGCTCGTCGGATTGGTGGCCCGCTGGAAGTATCCGACCCTTAGAATGTTGGGAAGGTTCGCGACGACGACTTTGGCGCCGGCGCGCTGCAGCGTCGAGATCGTCGCGCGGAGGTCGCTCTCTGCCTGGCCCGCACTGTCGTCGCCGCCGTGAAAACGCCCGCCGCTGCCCATGTATTTGAGCACGTCGTTGGCTCCAAGCCAAACCGTTGCGAGCGTCGGATGCTGCGAAGCCGCGGCATTGACCTCGGTGAGGTTGCCACCGAGCCTTGTGAAGTTGCCAAGAACCGGCCAGAACGTACCGCTCTCGTCGGCGACGACGAGATTGAGCAATCCCTCGATTCCAGGAAGCTGCTTGCATGTGTTGCTCTGCGGCTCGTGCAGAACGTTGGCTTCGTGCAGCGTCAGGCCCGGAATGCCAACGTCGCGAACGTTCGTTGAGGTTGGATCCATCCGCACGCGAGACAATCCTTTGAGGACGTATCCCGCCTGATTGAAGCCATTGTTATCGGTGCAAATGTTGCCGTACTTCTGCTCCTGAAAAGGGAAAAACGCATTCCGGTAGATGATTTGGTTGTTGAGTCCCGGGCCTTTGATCAACGGCAACGGGCTGGTGGACGGATCGTACATATCGGCGATCGCCGCATCGAGCGGTTTGCCCGAGGCTTGCTCGAAGAGGTCGGCCCAGAAGCCGTTTTCCTGGCCCTGCTGAACCCGATATTTCTGAAAGTTGATGGTCACCGTCACGCCGGTCTGGCCTAAGAATCCGTTTGACTGGTAGCCCGCGGTCAAACTGTCGCCGACGCCGACGATGCTCGAGAGGATCGAGCTCTGCGGCCGAACGTGAGCGGTGCGAAAAGCGGGCGCCGCGCCGGAACCGGGAAGCGATGCGCCGCCGCACGCGGCGACTGCGCTCAGTGCGACGAGTGCGAGAAAACGTTTGATATTCATCGAAGTAGCCTCGGTAATCACAGGGGGAAATACGACGGCGTGCCGATGCCGAACTGCAGTTGGAGTTGGGTCGCCTTGAGGCCGCCGATCGCCAGCCCGCAGGCGTTGTTGAGCGCCTGCTGCACGGTGAGGCACTTGATGCCGACGACCCCGTCGGGCCCCAAGTTCGTCGGATTGCCGCTGTTGAGCACGGCTTCGACGAAGGTGTACCGTGTGAGCCGTTGGGTAACGCCCAAGAAGTAGGCAATCAAGTGCTCTGGGTACGGATCGGTGGGCAGATAATCGCGCGCGCTCTGCGGCTCGAAGAAGAACGTGGTGCCCTTGATCGGCGTGTATTCGATGTACGCTACTTGCGGGAGCTGCATCGAGTTGGTGGTGTTGGCGCCGGCCGTATGCACGAGCCATTGCGGCGCGACGGTGAAGGTACCGAACATCTTCGGGGTCTTGAGGAACGGAAGCGTTATTGCGACGGCGTAGTACTGCGCCGTGCGCACCGGGATGTTCTCCACCGGACCGTCGGGCAGATTGTAGGTGAAGGGGACGACGTCGTTGTTGTTCGGTGAGAATCCGATTTGGCCGCCGCGCGCGACGTAGGTTGGGGTAATGACGATCGGCACCGGGCCAGGCAGCTTATCCGACTTGATCGTGAAGAGCTTCTCGAGCATGAAAACGCCGAAGGTGTCCTTCGTGCGCACGTTGATGTTGCGTCCCGTTCCAGCTCCGCACGCATTCCCGTCGCTCAAGTCCGCGCAGCCCACGGGATTGCGAAAACCGGCGAGATAGACTGGCACCAAGCCGCTGTTGAAGCCGTACGGATAGTGCTGCAGCTGAAACATGCTGACGACCAGCCGCGTCGACCAGTTGAAACCGTACGCTGCCGAGAGATCCATGCCGCCCATCAGCCAGGTCTTTCCGTACGTGCCGATATTGCCGTACGGATAGGCGGCCGAAACGTCCGCGGTGCCCGTGAAACCCAGCGGGAGGCCGATATACGGTCCGACGCGCTGCTGCGGGACGGGAGGCGCTTGGGCCACCTTCTGCTGCGCGGCACGCGGTTGATCCATGACGTTCTTGATCGCCGTGTTTGCCCCGGGAAGAATCGATTGTTGGAACACGTCGGCGGTGCCGTCAGCCAATGCCGGTTGGAAGAGTGCGGCTAGCGAAAGCGCCGCTACCGTCGCCGAGGCGCCGCGTACAAAACGTCCGCTCATAATCATCCCGACGTTGGGCTAAACGGTTGCAAATCCTCTTGACGTTCGACACGCGCTTCGCCGTCGCGACCCGACGGTTTTCCGCGCAGTTCGAGTGATTTAATGATGACGTAGAGCACCGGCGTGATCGCCAGATTCAAGAACGTCGATACCAGCATGCCACCAAAAACGACCGTTCCGAGAGAATGACGCGCTGCGCTGCCGGCACCAGTCGCGAAAACGAGCGGAATCACGGCGATGATAAAGGCGATGGAGGTCATCAAAATAGGTCGCAACCGCGTTTGCGCGGCGCGCATCGCGGCTTGCACGACGCTCGCCCCCTCGCGCAACTGTTGGTTCGCGAACTCGACGATCAGAATCGCACTCTTACTTGCCAGTCCGATAAGCATGACGTAGCCGACCTGCGCGTAGGCGTCTTGCGCGAGGCTAGGATCGTATAAGAAGGGGATCGGGAAATGACGGAAATTCATGAAACCCAGCGCGCCGAAGAGGGCGGCGGGCACCGCGAGCAAGACGATGAGCGGATCGATGAAGCTCTCGTATTGCGCCGAGAGGACGAGGAAGACAAAGACGAGGCCTAGCGCAAAGATGATCGTGCTCAAGCTTCCCGCCGCGATCTCGTCGAGCTGCAAGCCGGACCACTCGAAGCTCATGCCCGCGGGCATCACTTTATTGGCGATCTCCTCCATCGCCGCGATCGCTTCCCCCGAACCGCGCCCCGGCGCGTTGTTGCCGTTGAGTTCGATGTTGCGGTAGAGGTTGTAGTGCGTGATAATCGGCGCCGCCTGCACTTGTTGGATGTTCACCAGTGCGCTTAACGGCGTCATGACGGTATTGGTCGCGTTCGTCGACGCCGCCGGGCTAAACGGGGCGGGCGTTGCGAGTGGATTCGTCGACGTCGAGGTGTTGTTGGCCGCTGAACCCGAGCTCAAATAAAGACTCTGCAATGACGACACGCGATTCCGGTATGGCTCTTCGGCTTGGACGTCGACCTGCCACGATCGGTTAAGGTAGGTGAAGTTGTTCACATAAAGCGAAGCCAGATCAACTTCCAGAGTGTCGAAGATATCGGTGAGCGAGATGCCAATCGCCTTTGCTTTGTCGCGGTCGACGTCCATTTGAATTTGCGGCGAGTTTATTCGAAACTGCGTGAAGACGTTCATCAACCGCGGGTCCTGGGCGGCTGCCCCCATGATCTCGTAGGCGGTCTTCATCAGGACCGGGAGACCGAGATTCGAGCGGTCCTCCAGCTCGAACTGAAAGCCGCCGAAACTGCCGACACCGTTGATCGCCGGCGGATTGACCGCAAAGATCTGCGCCTGCGGAATCTGCTTGAAGAAGCCGTAGTTGATTCGGTTGATGACCGCGTCGATGCCGTCGTCGGATCCCTTTCGCTGGCTCCACGGCTTGAGCAGGACGAACATCAGCCCGCGGTTCGGTGCCGACCCCGTGAAGCTGAACCCGCCGACGTCGAACATATAACGCACTTGCGGCTGACTTCGGATGATCGCCTCAGCCTTTTCGGAAACCGCCACTTCGTTGGAGAGCGAAGTGCCTTCGGGCGCCTGGACCAAGACGATGAAATACCCCTGGTCCTCGCTCGGTATGAACGACGTGGGCGTCTTCACGAACATGAAAAGCGTTGCGAGTAGCGCGCAAGCGAAGATCGCAGTCACGATAAAGCGGAAGCGGAAGAGCCGCGGCAGCTCCGATGCGTACCAGCGTCGAAAGCGCGCGAGGCCGGCGTTGAACCAGCGGAAGAAGATGAACTGCGATTCCACCTCGCCGGTAAGCAACCGCGCAGACATCACCGGCGCGAGCGTCAGCGCTTGGAAGAGCGAGATGGTGATGGCGGCCGCGATGGTCAGCGCGAACTGCTTATAGAGTTGTCCTGTGGTGCCGGGAAAGAAGCCGACGGGAATGAAGACGGCGAGCAGTACGAGCGACGAAGCCACGACGGCGCTCTGGATCTCGCGCATCGCCTGGGCGGCGCTCGCGATGCCGCTCTGTCGCCCCTTATTCATTTCGATATGGCGCGCGATGTTTTCGATGACGACGATCGCGTCGTCAACCACGAGCCCCGTAGCCAGCGTCAATCCGAAGAGCGTGATCGTATTGATCGTGAAGCCGAAGATCTTCATAACGAAGAAG
>Ga0182015_10000741_pt1 | contig 45512 bp, 29 predicted proteins | sample 712P3MmetaG_FD_120478 | JGI IMG/M metagenome (GOLD analysis project Ga0182015, IMG submission 120478) | Permafrost microbial communities from Stordalen Mire, Sweden - 712P3M metaG | ecosystem: Environmental > Terrestrial > Soil > Wetlands > Permafrost | place: Sweden: Stordalen | collected...
GCGGAGGAACTGAGGTCGACACGGACGTGGGCGACAAACTCGGGAGATGCTATCGCTCCGGCCTCACCGGCGACTCTGTTGGCGCCCGGCTGATCAAAATCCGCCACGACCACATGAGCACCCTTCCGCGCGAGCAGCAGCGCGACCTCACGGCCGATCCCGCTGGCACCTCCGAGGATGAGGGCGATCTTGCGGCTGAATTCTGCTTCGGCAGGCATGCGTTGCAGCTTGGCTTCTTCGAGAGCCCAATACTCGATGCGGAATGCCTCTGACCGAGGAAGAGCCACATAGTTATGGAATTGCGTGAACTGCTGCGACTGTTCGGCGTGCCGGGCCTGGGGCAGAGGTTGAGAGACTTCTCCGTCTTCCAAGGCGTTTGCGCCGGCCATGACGTGAATGGCGTTGATGAAAAACTCGGTTGTGATCCGCGCTTCTTTCTTGTTCCTGCCGAAGCCGAATAAGCCTAAGCCCGGAACGACGACGACTGAGGGGTTGGAATCGCGGAGTTTTGGCGAACCGCTGGTTGCCCATGCATCGTAATATTTCTTGTACGAGGCTCGGTATTCGACAACCTCCGTCTGGATGCGCGACTTCAGTACGCTCACGTCCTCTTTTGCCGGATTCCAAGGAAGAAAGAGAGGGCAGACCCTGGTTCTCAGGAAGTGGTCCGGACAGCTTGTGCCCAGTGAACCCAATTCCTTCGCCCACTTCGACCCAGCGAAGGCGAGAGCATCTTCCTCGTCGGCATAGTGGGCTATCACGCGGCGATTCGACGACAGAACTCCCCGAAGTGCAGGCAGAATCTGGGTAGCCAGATTCTTGCGATTCTGAGCGGAGGCGTACTCGACTCCGCCGAACAGCAATCCTTTCTTCGACTGATGTTTAACAACGAAGTCGCCCATCTGGTCGATGGTGTGAATGCTGTTCAAATAGCAGTCACGCTGCGTCATTCCCCAAGTAAACAAGCCATGGCCGCCCAGAATGAGGCCCTCCACTCCGGGATTATCTTTGACTGCCCGTTCAATCATGAGCGACAGTTCGAATCCGGGACGCTGCCAGGGAATCCACACGATCTTGCGGTCGAATTCCTTGTTGAACTCTTCCAATTTCCACTTCCCATTTGCACTCGCCGCCAAGGCGATGGCCCAGTCAGGGTGCAGATGATCCACGTGAGGGAAGGGAAGGAAAGCGTGCAGAGGAGTATCTATGGATGCGGCCACGCGATTTTCGCCAAAGGCCGAGAGCGGATAGTAGCGGACCATCTCATCTTCGAACGCTTCGCCGCCGTATAACCCCTTAAGTTGCTCCAGACGATCCAGGTAGAGCAGAGCAAACCCGGCTTCGGTAATGGACCCGAGATCTCCACCACTGCCTTTCACGGCCAGCACGCGGACGGCTCGGCCAGTAAATGGGTCGGGAAGCTCCAGCTTGGAACTCGTGTTGCCACCGCCGAAATTCGTGATGCGCAAATCCGCGCCCAGCAGATTTGATCGGTACCGCAACAGAGCGAGCGGATTACCGGCCACCTTCTGAGCTTCGGCCTCGCTCCACAAATCTTTCAGGTGAGTCGTCTCTTTGATCTCAGGCATAGATGCTCCCGCAATACTGCTCAAATCGTTCCGCGTGCTCGTCCCATTTGTCGGTTTCAAGGGGCTCGAAGACTTCGGTGGGGAAAGATCGATCTACAACGGCCCGGACTTCCTCAAGGGACGACGCCCCGCCTGTGGCAAGGATCTGTATCGCCACATTCCCCAGTGCCGTGGCCTCAGCCGGGCCGGCGAGAACTCTTTTTCCCGTGGCGTCGGCGGTCAGTTGGTTCAGCAACCGATTTTTCGATCCGCCGCCGATGATCCGAATTTGCTCGATACGCTTTCCACACACATGTTCCAGATTACGCAGAACCAAACGATATTTGAACGCCAGGCTTTCGAGAACGCATCGTACGTACGCGCCGGGTTCCTGCGGAACAGGCTGGTGGGTCCGGGTGCAGAACTTGTTGATGGCTGTGAGCATGTCCGGGGGGCGCAAGAAGGACTCGTCATCGGGATCGATAAGGTGACGGAACGACGTCTCCCGGACCGCAAATTCGAGCAATTCCCGATAGTCGTAACTGCGGCCCTGCGCGGTCCAGGATTGCCTGCAGGCCTGCAGCATCCACAGGCCCATGACGTTCTTCAACAGTCTCGTGGTTCCATTCACGCCACCTTCGTTCGTGAAGTTCATGCGCAACGCCTCGGGTGTAATTACCGGCGAATCGAGCTCGGTCCCCAGCAGCGACCAGGTTCCGGAACTGAGAAAGGCCGTCCCGTCGCGAGCCGATATGGCAGCTACAGCCGAGCCCGTGTCGTGACAGGCTGGAGCAACTACGGTCGTGTCGGCAAGAGAGGAATGACCTCCGAGCTCTGGCAGGAGCGTCCCAACGATCGAGCCCGGTTCTACGAGAGGTGCCGGCAACTCAGCCGGCAATTCCAACCGCTGCATCAAAGCTGTGGCCCAAGTCCGCTTCACCGGGTCAACCATTTGAGTTGTCGTGGCATTGGTGAATTCGCAGACTGCATTTCCGGTCAGCCAGTAGTGAAACAGATCTGGAATGGTGACCAGGTATCTCGCTGCTTCGAGGATCTTCGGGGTTTGACGTCGAGCAGCGAAGAGCTGGTACAGGGTGTTGATCGGCATGAACTGAATGCCAGTTGCGCGATAGATCTCCTCCTTGCCTGCTTTTCTGACGACTTCCTCCATGATCCCTTCGGTTCGGCGGTCGCGGTAGTGGTAAGGGTTCTGGAGCAACTCGCCTCGTTCCCCCAACAGCGCATAATCCACGCCCCACGCGTCAACTCCGATGCCTGCCAGTTCCACTTTACCTAACCGCGAGAGAGCAGTCCTCACTTCGAACCAGAGTCGTGCCACGTCCCAGTGGAGAGATCCGCCGTATTCGACCGGCTCATTGGCGAAACGATGCACCTCTTCGGTCCTAAGAATTCCTGACTGAAGATGTGCCAGAACGGCCCGTCCACTTTGCGCGCCAAGGTCGAAAGCTAAATAGGGCTTCTGCCGACTCTCGCTCATAATGAAGGTGACACAACCAACCAACTCAGCGGAAAAATCCCACCCACCCACATCCAGAATTTACACCCTCGCGCCTTGTTAGCCCCAGCAGACGATCGACCGCAACGATAGGGCCTGGTTGTGCTGCCAAGAGGGAGCGAGGCGCCGGTGATTCCGGGCCGAGCCCGGTTGCGGGAAACTCTCGCTTACGGCGTGATGATAAGTCCCGAATATGATGTCGAAGTCTCGGCAGCAGGAAGCTCATTACGTTGTCCGCGTCAATCGTTTGGACCCATTTCTGGCAACGACCGGATCAATCTTCTTCGATGATGCTGGGCATTTGCGGTATCCCTGGAGTTCGACTCCTCACGCATAGGAGGTGACGCTCTGTGAATTTCGCGCGGCCCGTTCTTTAGTGATTCGCTCGATGTAGCCACTCTGAAGAAACGCTTTCAGCGGATCGCGGGGCAGTCCCTTCGAATCGCGCCACTCCTCAATTGCGGGCCGGACGTCTATGTTGAAAGCATCCTGTAACAAGGATTCCGCCCCAATCAGATCGCAGTTATTCTGCCCCCTTGACAACTCCTCGTGATTCACCAGGGCGCTCTTCGCAAATAACTGCTGTGCCCTGGTTACGGTTTGGATCGTCTCTTCAATCTTCCCTTTAAGGTTGTGACTCTGGTCAATCATGTACGCAATATCGGCCCGTTTACCCGTCTCCCATTCGAAATAGCGAATCTCGTGGAAGATCCGGAAAACCTGATAGGGATCGATGGAGCCTATGGTCAGGTCGTCGTCGGCATAGCGGCGATCATTAAAGTGAAAGCCTCCCAGCATGTCCTCCGACAAGAGCCAGGCAACGATCTGCTCGATGTTCTGCGCCGCATAGTGATGCCCGGTGTCGACCAAAACTTTCGCTTGAGGGCCGGCGGCCCGTGCCAGGAGCAAAGCCATGCCCCAATCGGCGATATCGGTGTGGTAGAAGGCAGGCTCAAACGGCTTGTACTCAATCAGCAGCCGTTGCCCAGAAGCCAACTCGGCGTGCGATGCCTTCAGCACTTCCTTGAACCATGTTTTGCGCTGTCTGATATTGGCTGTTCCGGGGTAGCTTGAGCCGTCCGCAAACCACATAGAAATGTCTCTGCTGTGCAGCCGCCGCGCAATCTCAATGCTGTCCTTCGTATGTTCGAACGCGCGTTGCCGAACCGCTGGATCGGGATTGCCGAACGAACCATACTTGTATTCCTGATCTTGGAAGAGGTTGGGATTGATCGAGCCCGCCAGAACTCGATAACGCTCAGCAAACTTCCTGATGTCATGTGCGCTTTCGACGCCCCTGGGGCAATCCCACAGGACATGCAAAGCTACGGTCGGACAGACGCCGGTGAGCAGGTGCACTTGCCCGGCATCGCTGAACTTCTCTTCGGTAGTCGTGGCTGCGGCAGGTTGGATAAATTTTCCGAAGCGCGTACCGGTATTCGCGAAGCCCCAAGAAGGTACCTCGATGCGGAAGAACTCGAGCGCCTCAAAAATCTTCTCAGCCTGGGATGCGTCCATGCGGACCTCTCTCTGGCATCGAAGGTTACAATCCTTGCGCAAAGAGGTCACGCATTTCTTTTGCGGAATTGGCCGTTTCGCATTGCAGAACGCTGTCCACAGGGGCTTGGAGGGGCCAAACGAGTCAGAGGGTGAGATCTTGGGGCCTATGGAGAAACCCGGGTCGCCATAGTCGAGGGGGAAGAACGTCCATAAAGATGCCATCGCCGTGGTTGCGGTAGAGAACGTTCTGGCCCCAATGAGTGGCGAAAACATCGTCGAAGCCGTGGTTGTCGTAGTCTCCAATACAAAATCCCGCACGCCCAGCCAGTTTTGAGAAGTCCGGCTTGCTGAGTGACATCGGTAAGGGTGCGGTCACGCCATGGGGAATACAGTCTACAGTCACTGGTTTCGAGCAACGGGTCAAGATCGAATGGAATATCTTGATCGAAATGGCCAACTACGGAACAGTCACTACCACCACTGAAAATCCATTTAGCTTCAGCGTATCCCCCGTAAGCGTCGCGGTCCCCGGCGGATCGAATCCGGTCGTTTGATCGACATAGTGGACCTCGGCTCCGCTCACGCCTGAGATCGAAACATCGAAGCTTCGATTGCGCTCGTTGACCAGCAGTACGCGCTTGTTGCCGTTACGGGTCAGGAATGCCAGCGAGTACACGTAGGGATCATTTGGGGCAGATGGACGCCGCGGTTCAATCGCAACAAGTTTGTCGCCCGCGCCAAAATTGTCATGAAGCAGCTTCAAAACCCAATACCGCGGGTTCGGTTTTCCATTGTTCCAGTCCACCATGGATACGCTGGGAAACTGCGTCGGAAAGCCCACCAGTTGCGATTCACCCGCAACATCGATGCCCATCTTCGTCATCTCTCCGAAAAGATAGGCATACATCGCTCCTGCAAGATTCCAGTAAGAGTTTTCAATCGGCTTAGCAATATGTCCGGGCTGGTCCTGCGCCGTATCATCAGCCGAGATGACTCCAAGCTCGTCGATCGTTGTCTTTGTTTCCGGCGAGAGACGCTTGCGAATGGACTCGACGTAGCGCACGGTTTTCAGGAATCCATCCGCCTGGTCAAAATATGTGAACTGTTCCGCCTCCGGTGTCTCATCCGCCGCAGGAATCGCATAGAAATGGTAGGAGATGAAGTCCAGAGGCACTCCTGACCTGTGGTTCTTGTGATCGAGGAAGTACTCGAAATAGTGCGGGTCCGTGGTCTTGGCCAGCGCCAGCCCGACGAACTTCATCTCTGGCTGCACCTTTTTCATTGCCGCGACAACCTCATCGTAAAGGCGAGTGTAGGTTTCGGCGTCGATGTGATGCTCGAAGTCGATTTCGTTCAGCACCTCCCAGTACGAAATCGCGTAGTGGTATCCCGACTCATGACGCTTGCCATACTCGTCGGTAAACCCGCCCTGCGTATACCAGGAGATCAGACGCGCATAATAGTCTGCCACTTGCTTCATGCTGGGGTCCCGGAGTTCGGTGCCCTGTTCGTAATTCCAGGTGACCTGGTTTGGATCTGCGGGATACTCCACTGGCTGGTCAGTCTTGTACATCCATTGAGGAATTGTGCTGAAGTTGAGAATGACGGAATGCCCCTTGGTCGCATCGAGAAAGTCGATCGTCAGGGGATCAATCGCAGAGAAATCCCAGGAAGTTTTTCCGTCCTTCGGAGGTTCTAGTTCCGCAACTCCCAGCTTCGGATAGGGCAGCCAGGGCACATAGCGCACGTAGTCCGCGCCCAAGTCGTGCAGGGTTTTGAACGCGTTGTCATGCACCGGTGTTCCGCGCTCGAGAGGAGGATTCACCACAACCTGCAACGTCGGAGTGGTCTGGGAAACCCTCACAACCTTGTCCCAGTGCACGGTCAGTTTGACAGCCTGATCTTGGGCGGTGGAAGTCCCGGAGCAGATTAGGAGGATTGCGAAAAGGGCCGTCATCCTGGGTGAAAACTTTGCGCTCATTCGGTTCTCCGAAGCTCGATTCGATCGAGTTCCTCGACCGTCCCACACACTTTCCTGGAGTCGAATCCTCGCACCAGCCGAATGCTGCGGTCAATCCCTGACTTCAAGCATTGTTCCATTTCGTCCTGAGAAACAAGGAGACGCCTCCCCGGCTCGACGGCTTCTTGGCATGATTCCCTGCCTGCGCAGGAATCGATCTCCGGCATTACCGTGCATTCCAGGCGAGCTCGGGGTTTTGCAGTGCAGAACGCGTAGCGAAACCGGTTAGGCCCCTTGTGGCCTGAATGCGCAGAGACTATGCTTGCCAACTATTCTGAGACTGTCGGTTGCGCCAAACCACCGTCTTCTCGGAAGACACCCCACATGGACGCCTCAAAGAATCAGCTCAAAGTTGGACTCTTCAGCATCGGCTTGGATACATACTGGCCTCAATTTCCTGGACTTAGGGAAACTTTAGACCAGTTTAGTGCGCGGCTCGCTCAAAAACTGGAGAGTCCAAGTGCGCGTGTGATCAATCTGGGGATGATCGACACGGCAGAGAAGTCTCTTACAGCCGGCCATGAATTCCGCCAAGCAGACGTGGATCTCATCTTCTTATATGTCGCTACCTATGCGCTTTCCTCGACCGTCCTTCCGGCTGTTCGGCGCGCGCGAGTGCCGGTCATTGTTCTCAATCTGTCGCCCGCACCGGCCATTGACTATGACAGATTCAACCGCCTGGGTGACCGCACAAAGATGACGGGAGAATGGCTGACCTATTGTCAGGCCTGTCCGGTTCCGGAAATCGCAAACGTTTTCAACCGCTGCCGGATTCCGTTTTTCCAGGTCAGCGGCATGTTGGAGCATGATCCTGTCGCCTGGGACGAGATTGGCGAGTGGATCGAGGCTGCCCGCGTCGCGCACATCATGGAGCATAATCGCCTCGGTGTCATGGGCAACTATTACGGAGGCATGCTCGACATCTATTCCGATTTCACGCAGCAATGTGCTTACTTCGGAGGCCACATCGAGATTATCGAGGTCGAGGAACTGGCGGCGTTGCGGCGAGCGGTAAGCGAGGCTGATCTCGGCCGCAGAGTGATGGAATTCAAGACCTCCTTTGATGTGCAACCGGATTGTTCTCCGGAGGAGTTGGAGCGCGCTGCACGCACCTCCATCGCGCTCGATAAACTGGTTGAGATTCACGCTCTGGGCTCGTTGGCGTATTACCACAAAGGCGTGGGAAGTCCAGAGAACGAGGATGCGATCAGTTCCATCATCCTGGGCACAAGCCTGCTCACTTCGCACGGCATTCCCGTCGCCGGCGAATACGAAATCAAGAATGCGCAAGCCATGAAGATCATGGATTCCTTTGGTGTTGGCGGGTCCTTCACCGAATATTATGCGGTCGATTACAACGACGACGTAGTTCTTATGGGTCATGACGGCCCGGGTCATATCGCGATCGCCGAAGGAAAAACGAAAGTGCGCCCGCTTGAGGCCTATCACGGCAAAGTCGGCCGTGGACTCTCGGTGGAAATGTCCGTGAAGCATGGGCCGGTGACGTTGCTGTCAGTGGTGCAGACTGCGGATGGGAAGTTGAAGCTGCTGGTGGCTGAGGGCGAATCTGTGGCCGGGCCCATTCTAGAAATCGGTAACACCAATAGCCGATACCGCTTTTCGATTGGCGCCAGGCGCTTTCTCAACGAATGGAACGTGCATGGACCGGCTCATCACTGTGCCGTGGGAGTGGGTCGCGTCTCGAGCAAACTAGAAAAGTTAGGCGCTTTGCTCGGGATGGAATATGTTCGAGTGTGTTGAGCCCCCATGCGGACCTTCCCCGGTCGGGTGCGCAATGAGTTGTCATTGGCATCGCGCATTGCAGAACGTAGAACGCAAGGGGAATCAGAGGACTGACCTGGACAGGCCGTGCTTTGCCTTCTTCGACCTCGGGACGAAGCTCTCAACGGCAAAGTGTTCCAACTTTCCTCTTGGTTTGATGCTATAGCACCGCCTTTTACAATGCGAAACGTCGCGTGCTCACAGCGCGCGGGTTGACAGGGGTATTGCCGAAGTGCAACCATCCCCGCCGTCCGCCTTGTAACTCCAGGAGGATTCTATGCGGCGTCACACAGGATTGAACGCGTTCATCCTCGTCACGCTTACCTCGGCTGCTTGTGCCGCGCCGGTCCACCTGCGCTGCGAATATTTGGAAAATCCTCTGGGAATCGACAAGGCTTCGCCTCGTTTGTCCTGGCAGAGCGACAACGTCGAACGCGACTGGAGACAATCGGCCTACGAGATCCTAGTGGCGAGTTCGGTCGAGCTGTTGCACACCGGTAACGCCGACACCTGGGACAGCGGAAAGATTGGTTCTGCGGAGACGGTCGGGATTGCCTACCGCGGACCTGCACTGGAATCTCAGCGGCGATACTACTGGAAGGTTCGGGCGTGGGACGCGCAAGGGCGAGTATCCGAGTCGGTGGAACTCGCCTGGTGGGAGATGGGCCTTCTTCACGCCACGGACTGGAAGGCCAACTGGATTCGCTGGAAAAACCCCGACGACGCCGATCGTCAGGCCATCCGCTGGATTTGGGTGAAGGGTCAAGATTCCTTGGCCACGGTGCCTAAGACTACTGCGAGCTTTCGTGTCAACTTCAACCTTCGTGCGAAGCCGCGAGATGCAGTTGTTTTGCTCTCGGCGCGTGGAAGTTTCGTCGCATCGGTGAATGGTCATGAAGTGGATACCAAGAAGGGATGGAGCGCCTTCGACCGCCGCGACATTTCCGACCAGCTCATCGTTGGCAAAAACTCAGTCGAGGTGAAGGTTACGTCTCCCGAAGTACCTGGCTTCGGACCAGAGGCGGGCACCAAAACTACCAAGGCTGCGCTAGCGGGGTTGATAAAGATCACCCGCGCTAACGGTTCCGTGGTGCGCCTCGGCACTGGTAAGCGATGGAAGGCGAACCTCGAGAACACGTCACATTGGGACACGGCGAATGTGGTAGCGGATGTGACCGACGAACGGCTCGGGGATCCGGGAGCGCTGCCTGAACCGGCTGCTTACCTGCGCCGAACCTTGGCCATAGCAAAGGACATCCGAAGCGCCAGACTCTACGTGACCGCTCTCGGAAGCTACCGCGTGTTCTTGAACGGGAGCCGCGTGGGGGCCGATGTCCTGACGCCGGACTTCACCGACTATCGCAAACGAGTCCTTTATCAAACATACGATGTGACCGGCCTGTTGGCAAACGGCAAGAATGTAATTAGCGTGCTGCTCGGTGACGGCTGGTATGGCAGCCCTCTAACTTGGGCGGGAATGCATTTTTTCCCACCTCCAGACCGTTTTCTAGCGCAACTCGAACTCGCTTACGCCGACGGAAGCCGCGAAACGGTTGCGACCGACGGAGGCTGGAAGGCGGCAGCATCGCCCATCATTCGATCTGAGATTTATGCCGGAGAACTGTACGACGCACGCCTGGAACAGGCTGGATGGGAGACGGTTAGCTTTGACGATTCCAGGTGGAATCCGGCAGTGACCGCCGATGTGCCCTCCATCGCGGTTTCCAGCCAGATAACCGCGCCCGCGCGGGTGATCGCCACGCTGAACCCGAAGGAAGTCACGCCGCTCGCAAACGGAACCTACATCTTCGACATGGGGCAGAACATGGTGGGATGGGCGACCCTGAAGGTGAAAGGTGCGGCCGGTACAGTCGTTCGATTGCGCTTCGCCGAGATTCTGAATCCGGACGGAACGATCTACACCGCCAACCTGCGGAATGCGGACGCCGCCGATACTTATATCCTGCGGGGCGGCGATGAAGAGGTCTTTGCCCCGCATTTCACGTTTCACGGGTTCCGCTACATCGAAGTTACGGGCTACCCTGGAACGCCGACGCTCGATGCGATCAAAGGAGATGTCATCAGCAGCGTAAGCGGCGAACCTGTGGCCAAGCTTGCCACTTCGAGCGAGCTTGTTAACCGGATGTGGTCGATCGGCATTTGGGGTCAGCGCGGTAATTTTCTAAGCATCCCCACCGACTGTCCGCAACGCGACGAACGCTTGGGGTGGATGGGAGACGCGGGAGTCTTCTGGCGAACCGGAAGCTACAACTTCGACATCGCCTCATTTTCGCAGAAGTTCGTCGAAGACATTGTCGATGCCCAAACCCCGGAAGGCGCCTTTACGAACGTATCCCCCAACACGATCACATTCGGCGGTTCCGGGTCGGCGGGCACGTCTGCTTGGCGTGATGCGATGGTCGGGGCGCCGGGCTGGGGCGATGCCGGTGTGATCGTTCCATGGACGACTTGGCTACAGTACGGGGACAAGGCTGTCATTGAAGAAAACTGGGACGCCATGCAACGCTGGATGGAGTTCATCGAGAGCCGGAATCCCGATTTTCTCCGCAAGAACGGAGTCGGGCCCAACTTCGCCGACTGGCTGGCTCCCGACCAAAATACGAGTAAAGACCTGCTCGCGACCGCCTATTGGGCCCTGATCGCGAACATGATGTCACAAATGGCGCACGCCGTCGGCAAGGAGGCTGACGCCAAGCGTTATGACGAGGTCTTCGAGAACATTCGCGTGGCCTTCCAGAAGGCGTACATCAAGGAGGACGGGAGCGTCGGAACCGGAACGCAAACCTCCTATGTTGTTGCCCTCTACACCAAGATGGCGCCCGCGGCACTTGAGCCGGCTTTGGTCGACAAGTTAGTCAAAGACATCGAAGCGCGGCAGTGGCATCTCTCCACCGGATTTCTGGGCACGCCCTTTCTGCTGTTTACGCTGGCCGATCACGGCCGCACCGATGTCGCTTATCGCCTGTTGCTGAACGATACCTATCCATCTTGGGGATACATGCTGTCGAAAGGCGCGACGACCTGGTGGGAGCGGTGGAACGGCGACACGGGCGATCCCGCCATGAACTCTTACAATCACTACGCGTTCGGCTCTGTCATTGCCTGGGTCTACCGTTACGCCGCTGGCATTGACACGTTACCGAGTTCCCCCGCATTCGAAGAAATTGTCATTCATCCACATCTCGACGCACGCATGACCTCGGCGCGCGCTGAATATGACTCGGTTCAAGGCAAGATCGTCAGTGATTGGAAGGGAAGTCCCGAAGGGCCATTTTCTCTGAAAGTCAAAATTCCCGCGAATACGTCCGCCAAGGTCTTCTTGCCCGCCATCGCGGGTGCACACCTGACGGAAGGTGGGAATCCCGTCGAGACGCAGCAGGAGAGCGGGTCTTACGTGATCCACATTGGGTCGGGTTCCTACAACTTTGAAGTGAAGTGATTGAACAGCGGCTGCTGGCAGCCGTCCTACGAAAGGTCAGGGAGTGCAATATGCCAAACACGCGAGGGCCACAATGTTCAGAGTTTGCGCAGTCTCTTTGATGTTGATGGCTTTGATCGGGCCTATGCGGGGGCAAAGCTCCGGAGACGCTCTGGAGAACGGCTTCAAGACGCCTCCCAATTCCGCCAAGCCGCGCGTGTGGTGGCACTGGATGAATGGCAACATCACCAAAGAGGGCATCAAACTCGACTTGGAATGGATGAACCGCGTCGGCATCGGTGGTTTCCAGAACTTCGACGCGTCGCTCGGCACTCCCCAATTGGTGGACAAGCGCCTGGTCTACATGACGCCCGAGTGGAAAGACGCGTTCCTGTTCACCACCCAGCTGGCCGACCAACTCGGCCTCGAAGAAGCGATTGCCGGCTCGCCCGGCTGGAGCGAGTCTGGCGGCCCGTGGGTGAAGCCCAGCCAGGGGATGAAAAAGGTGGTGTGGAGCGAAACCAGCATCGAAGGCAGCAAGCCGTTCGCAGGCGCATTGCCGCATCCGCCCACCGTCACCGGCCCCTTTCAGAATATCCCGCTCTTCGATTTCCTCGCGGCGATCGGCGGTCAAGCGTCAACGCCTCCGACTTTCTATGCCGACACCGCAGTCATCGCGTATCGCGCACCTGCGAGTGACGTTCCAGTATCGTCTCTGCAACCGAAAATCACATCCAGCGGCGGCAATCTTGATCTAGCGGTACTGACCGACGGTGATCTGGTGAAGACGACGCAACTGCCCAAGCCACCCGCAGAAAAGCAAGCCTGGATCCAATACGAATTCTCTGGGCCGCAAACGGTGAACGCTGTAACCCTGGTGCTCAATGATCCCGGCGCTGCGGCAGCGAACATGTTCGGAGAGGCCCTGTCCATTGCTGATGTTGAGGCCAGCGACGATGGCCAGACCTTCCGCAAGCTGATTGACATTCCCAATAACGGTGGCCAGGAGCACACCATCGCATTCCCGGCAACCACCGCGCGTTTCTTCCGTGTAGTTTTCACCGACAAGCCGCCAGCCGGCGGCGGCGAACATACCTTCGATGTGGAGAACCCTTTTGGCGATTTCAGTGGACGGAAACCCGATCCCAATTTCGAGATAACGGAACTCGTGCTCCATCCCGGCGCCCGAGTCAGCCGCTTCGAGGAGAAGGCTGCTTACGCCAAGATTGTGAGTCTCGATGGCTTCGAAACGCCGCCGGTTGCTCTTGCCGACGCGATCCGGAAAGATGACATCGTGGATCTGACTTCCAAGATGCACCCGGACGGAACTCTTGATTGGACTCCACCCCAAGGCCGCTGGGTGGTCCTGCGTTTTGGCTACTCACTGACCGGAGTGACCAACCATCCTGCGTCCCCGGAAGGTACGGGGCTCGAGGTCGACAAACTTAACCGCGAGGATGTGAAACAGTACATGAATACCTACCTCGATAACTACAAGAGCACGGTGGGCGAACTCATGGGCAAGCGCGGGTTGCGGTACGTGGTCAACGATAGCTGGGAAGCTGGCACAGCGAATTGGACCGACGATATGGTCGCCGAATTCACCAAGCGGCGTGGCTACGATCCTCGTCCGTGGCTGCCCGTGCTGACTGGCCGCGTCATCGAGAGTTCCGAGACCAGTGACCGGTTCCTCTGGGACTTTCGCAAAACTCTGGGCGACCTGCTGGCCGAGTATCACTATGACCAGATCAACGACATTTTGCACCAGCGCGGCTTGGGGCACTACGGTGAATCTCACGAAGAAGGTCGAGCCTTCATCGGCGATGGCATGGAGGTCAAGCGCAGCAACGACGTTCCCATGTCTGCCATGTGGACGCAAAGGCCCGGCCTCAACAAAGAACAATTCGGCTACAACGCCGACATTCGTGAGTCAGCTTCCGTGGCACATATCTATGGCCAGAATCTGGTCGCGGCCGAATCCATGACCGCGTCTTCGGGTGCATGGGCGTGGTCTCCGGCTACTTTGAAACCGACGGCCGACAAGGAAATGGCGATGGGTTTGAACCGTTTCGTCATTCACACCTCGGTCCACCAGCCCTTGCTCGACAAGCAGCCGGGTTTGGCCCTCGGACCCTTCGGACAATGGTTTACCCGTAATGAAACCTGGGCTGAACAGGCCACGCCGTGGATTCGCTACCTGGCTCGTAGTTCCTACCTGCTTCAGCAGGGCCATTTCGCCGCGGATATCGCTTACTTCTATGGGGAAGACTCGAACCTAACCGCGTTATTCGGCAAAAAGGGTCCGGAGATTCCTGAAGGGTACAACTTTGACTACTTCAACGCCGACGCGCTGATTCACAAATTGTTGGTTGTCGACGGCCAACTGGCGACGGAAAGCGGAATGAGATACCGGTTGCTGGCGCTCGATCCTCACAGCCAGCACATGTCGTTGCCGGTTTTGCGCAAAATTCGAGATCTGGTGCAGTCGGGTGCGATCGTGGCGGGGCCAAAACCTACGGATACTCCGAGCCTCAGCGACGACCCCAAAGAATTTCAGAGCCTCGCGGACCAAATCTGGGGTTCCGGCACGGGAGAGCGCAGCTTCGGGAAGGGCAGGGTTTATGCGGGCCTGAAGGTGGCAGATGTGCTCGCGGCTTTGCAGGTCTCCCCCGACTTTGAGTACACCAAGCTGCCGCGCGATACCGAGGTTCTCTTTGTCCATCGCAAACTCAGCGCTGGAGATCTCTACTACGTCGACAATCGCCGGGACCAGAACGAAGATCTGGAAGCGACCTTTCGAGTGACAGGAAAAGAAGCAGAAATCTGGCATCCAGACACTGGCGCAATCGAGCCCGCATCCTTTCGCATCGCTGATGGGCGTACGACCGTGCCGCTGCATCTTGACCCCTGGGGAACGGTCTTCGTCGTCTTCCGCCATGCCGCGAAAACGTCGTCGCGGACTCTGCCGAAGCTCGCCGAGAGCTCGATTGCGACAGTAGAGGGTCCCTGGGATCTCAGCTTCCAGGCCGATCGCGGAGCGCCGGCAAAGCTCACGCTCGACAGGCTGGCTTCGTGGAGCGACAGCGCCGACGAAGGAGTCAAATACTTCTCCGGCACCGGGACCTATACTAAGACGATTCAAGCTCCCGGGGACTGGTTTAAGCCGGGAACTCATTTGTCAATCGACTTGGGTGAGGTCAAAAATCTTGCGGAAGTTTCGGTGAACGGCAAACCTCTCGGTATTGTTTGGAAAACACCATATCGCGTCGACGTCACTGACGTCATGAAGGCGGGCGCGAACACAGTCGAAATCAAAGTGACGAATCCCTGGGTGAACCGCATCATTGGCGACCGGCAACCGAATGTCACCAAAACTTACACCTTTACCTCCCCAAAATACTATAAGGCTGACTCGAAGCTCGTGCCCTCCGGACTATTGGGGTCGGTACAGATCATCCAATCGACATTCAAGTGAATAAAATTGTGGCGGTCGCGACTCTCAGGTTCAGACGGAGCCAGCACCATCACGGGAACGCGGAGTGAAAATGACGAAAACGGCCGGGAAGTGGCTTCAATGGAATTGGAGGAGTAGCAGACAGCGCACTGCGGTTGCGCTCCTTTTTGCCGTGTGCAGTATGACTGGAGCAACGGCCGGGGCGCAGACCAATGCCCCCGTGGTCACTGGCGACGCTCGGGTCGATAAACTTTTGAGTCAAATGACGATTGAGGAAAAGATAGCGCTCATCCGGGGCGCCTCCGAGGATCCGGCCACCAATCAGGGTCAGGCCGGGTACCTCACAGGAGTTCCCCGTCTCGGCATCCCTCCGATTCGAATGTCCGATGGCCCTCCCGGCGTGCTTACGCGAGTGCCCTCCCAGGCTGAGACAGCCACCATGGGCCTCGCCGCCACCTTCAGCGTGAAGGACGCTGAAGATAACGGGGTAATCATCGCACGCGAAGCAAAGTCGCTGGGAATCGATGTAGTGCTGGAGCCCTTCATCAATATCGATCGCGATATCAGTTTTGCGCGCGCCTATAACACCTACGGAGAAGATCCGGTGTTAACCGGCGCCATCGGTGCGGCTCTGATTAGGGGCATTCAGAAACAGGGAGTCATGTCGCAGGCCAAGCACTTTGTGGCCTATGACACCGACGGCAGCAACGTCATGGTCGACCAGCAAACGCTTCACGAAATCTACGTTGCTCCCTTCATCGATGCTGTGAATGCTGGCGTCTCGTCCATCATGTGTTCCTACAACAAGGTGAACGGTACCTACGCCTGCGGCAACCCGGATACGCTGATCAAAATTCTGCGCCATGAGGTCGGATTCAAGGGATTCGTCACGTCCGATTGGGGCGCCGTGCATGCGCCTTCGTTTATCAACAACGGCCTCGACATGGAGATGCCAGGACCCGCGCCCAAAGACAGCCCGCTCGGATCACTGATCTTTTCATTCTTCACTACGGAAAAGCCGGAACCGCCTGCCGGCAAAAAGCCGGACGCGTCTGTATTCGAGGGATTTTTCAGCTCGGTGCCGGAGGAGCCGACGCCGAAGCCGTTTGATTCTTCATCCTTTGGCACTAGTAAAGATCCGCGCGTAAATTTCTGGACTCTTCGGCAATCGGGCGAACTGAAGGAAGGGACCATTACCAGCGCCGCTGGGCGCGTGCTGTATGAAATGGACAAGTTCGGCTATCTGGATCACCCACCCGATCACGAGATTCACCCGCACGCGACTGAAGCCAATGCGCGCATCATCGAGAAAACCGCCGAAGATGCGGCTGTGCTCTTGAAGAACGAAGGAAATATCTTACCGCTCAAACCGTCTGACCTGGCGTCGCTGGCCATGATCGGACCGGGGGCCGCACAAGTCGTTGCCATCGGCACTGCGGGCGAACGCTCTGTGGGATTCCCCGAGAGACAACTCGGACCGTATCAGGCTCTGAAACAGTTCGCTCCTGACGCCAAAATTACCTACGCCGTGGACGACGATATGACGGGCACGCCGATCCCGGCTGCCGCCCTGTCCCATGAAGCCCAGGCTGGGCTGCTGCGCACCGACAAAAACGGCGCGACCCACATCGATCCGATTCTTGACTTTACCAGGAAGAGCGGTAATCCACTGCCGGCAAATACCGAGACGAGATGGACCGGCACGCTAGCGGTGCCCTCTGCTGGTTCTTATTGGATATACCTGCAGTTGCTGGGCGCTGCAGGAAAAGTCAGTATCGACGGTAAGAGAGTGGTGGGTGCGAACGGAATGCGCGGTGGAGTCCACGGGGACACCGTTCTTGGCGGCAAGGATGGTCTGCTGCCCACTACCGATGGCCTGGACAATCTGCGCGCCGCCGTCGATCTCACCGCCGGAGCTCACACCGTTTCCATCGATACCGAGGGCGACACCTCGAATGATACGCAACAAATTCGGCTGGCCTGGATGACCCCCGACCAGCGGAAAGCAAATCATGAAACCGCCATCGCCGCCGCGAAATCCGCCAAGACGGTAGTCGTCTTTGCCTGGACACGCGGCAAACCAGACTTCGCACTGCCCGGCGATCAGAACCAACTAATTGAAGAGATTGCCGCCCTGAATCCCAACACCATCGTTGTTCTGAACGTAAGCCAGCCTGTGGCATTGCCGTGGCTGGACAAAGTCAAGGCCATCGTTCAGATGTGGTGGCCGGGCGATGAGGGCGGGTGGGCGACCGCCAACATTCTGTTGGGCAAGACCAGCCCCGCAGGGCGTCTGCCGTTCACTTGGGGCAAGCGACTTGAAGACTACGCGGCAACTGATCCGGCGCATCCCGAACGCTCATCCGGCGGTGTAAACGGGGCAACGACATTCAGCGAAGGCGTCAACGTTGGCTATCGCTGGTTCGACAAGCAGAAGATCGTTCCCCTTTTTCCGTTCGCATACGGATTGTCCTACACAACTTTTGTGTATTCGGCACTCAAGACTACGCTCGCCAGCGATGGCGGTCTTGATGTTAGCTTCCAGCTGAAAAACAGCGGCAGCATCGCCGGCGATGAGGTCCCTCAGGTCTATCTGGGCGCGCCCGCCCAACGTCCCGCAGGTGCCGACTTCGCGGTACACGTCTTGGCCGCTTTTGATCGCGTTCACCTCGATGCCGGCCAGTCCCAATCCGTCACTATTCATGTCCCATCTAGAAGTCTTCAGTACTGGTCGAGTGCGGATGACAAGTGGATAAAGGCTAAAGGTACGCGCGAGGTGCTGGTGGGCAACTCCTCGCGCAATCTGCCGCTCGAGGCCAGCGTCTCGATCCAGTGATTAGAGTCCCGCGGTGGGAAAATGTTTTGGGTGGTTCTTTTCGCCGAGTCGGGATTGAACCAACGATTTCAATCCACGATTCGCATGTGCCGTCAAAGGGACAAGGATTTGTCTACAGTCCCAGGGGAATGAGCCCGGATCAAAGGCCGGCTAGAGTTTTGCATCCAACCGGCTTACCGCACAATCCAATGCGGCAATAACGACTCGCCGATTCCGGAGGAACCTCGACATGCCACCAAGCACCGCCGTCTCCGACGATTGCATCAAGCAAATCTTTCGCGAGGCACGGACCCACAATGTATGGCTTCCTCAACCAGTTTCCTCGGAGTTGCTGCGTCAGGCTTATGAACTTGCCGCCCTGGGTCCGACGAGTGCCAATACTACGCCCGCACGCTTTGTCTTCCTGACCACGCCCAAAGCCAAGGAGCGTCTCCGTCCCGCTCTTTCGCCCGGCAATGTCGAAAAAACCATGGCTGCTCCCGTCACCGTCATCATTGCCTGGGATACGAAGTTCCACGAGAAACTACCAAAGCTCTTTCCGCAAAAGGATATGCGTTCGGTGTTCCACGGTAACCCCGACCTCATTGAAGCCACAGCCTTCCGAAATAGCTCTCTCGAAGGTGCTTACTTTATTCTCGCCGCCCGCGCGCTTGGCCTCGATTGCGGCCCGATGTCCGGATTCGACGCCGCCAAAGTCAACGCCGAGTTTTTCCCCGAGGGCGAGTGGAAATCGAACTTTCTCTGCAATTTAGGCTACGGAGACGCGACGAAACTTTACTCACGCAACCCGCGCCTGTCCTTCGATGAGGCCTGCTTGATACTGTAATCGGATTCTAATTCTGATTCACGGGCAGAGCCGCAATCGGTGCACTCAACACCCATACGGGATGTTCGTCTCGGTTGTTATGGCCTCTAGGGGCTCGCTGCCAGCGTCCTAACCGCAGCTCGTCGCAGCGGCTCCGCGATGGCCTTCATCACCTTGTCGAATCCGGCGAAATCGAGCGACTGCGCCCCATCCGACAGTGCCCTCTCCGGGCAAGGATGCACTTCAATGATCAATCCGTCCGCCCCCACCGCGACGGCTGCCCGTGAGACTGCGGCAATCAGACTTTGTTTGCCAGTCCCGTGTGAGGGATCGGCGATCACCGGCAAATGAGAGAGATCGCGGGCCAGCGCCACCGCCGCCAGATCGAACGTGTTACGCATTTCCGTCTCGAAGGTCTTTATGCCGCGTTCGCAAAGCACCACCTGGCTGTTTCCTCCCGCTAGCAAGTACTCAGCGGCCAGCAGCCACTCCTTCACCGTCGCCGACGGACCGCGCTTCAATAGTATCGGCATGTTTACGGTTGCCAGTCGCCGCAGCAGCGCGAAGTTCTGCATGTTGCGCGCGCCCACCTGCAGCATGTCCACATGCTCACAAATGATGTCCACATCCTCCGTGCTCATCACTTCCGTTACCACCGGCAGTCCTGACTCTTCGCGCGCCTCACGCAAAATCTTCAGCGCTTCTAGCCCCAGCCCCTGAAAGTCGTAGGGAGAAGTCCGCGGCTTATAGGCCCCACCCCGAAGCATGGTGGCCCCGGCCCGTTTTACAGCCTGCGCTGTGCTCAGTAATTGCTCCCGCGATTCCACCGAGCAAGGTCCGGCAATGATCACCACCCCTGGTCCGCCGATCAAGACGCCGCCCACGTCCACCACCGTTCGCTCCGGCTTAACCTGCCGGCTCACCAGCTTGAAAGGCTGGGCGATGGCGACCACATTGTCCACGCCGGGCGCCACTTGCAGCGCCTCGATTTCGTGGCGCCGCCCATTTCCCACGGCAGCTACGATGGTGCGCTCCACTCCACGCGTAACGTGGGGGTTGTAACCTGCCTCGCGAATGCGCTCGATGATATGCGCAATCTCCTGTTCCGTTGCTTTCTCGGACATGTTGACGATCATTGGGTCTCTCCCGGAGTTAGACCTTTCACCACAGAACCACAGATGAAGATCTTTAAGCCGTTCTTGTTTTCTTCCGTTTTCTCTGTGTCTCTGCGGTGAAAGCCTTTCCCTCCCAAAAAGCAAAAGCCGCGATCCTGGAATCGCGGTCTTTAGCTGAACCTTGCTTGAATCTAGGCGATCATGATTGACTCGATCTCCCCGCAAGTTCCGCCGCAGCCGCTACCCCGGTAAAAGCAGTAGCGAAGCGGCCCGGTAAATGAGGCAGCTCGCGTCATGGAAAACAATCCCATCGAAACGATTGAATGTGGATGCCAGCTAAACCCGTTATTGTATCGAACTGGCTACTGCGGAGAAGGCATTATTTGCGTTCGACCCGATCAGGCTTACCGTACCCACGACCAGCACCAGGATTACAGCTAGCATTACCGCGTATTCGGCAATATCCTGCCCCGCATCCTCCCGCCAAACTCTGTGAATGAATTCGGGCATGTACCCTCCAATCCTTATATCTGTTCCCTGCGAGAGGGAAAAACGAAATGGCCGCACCCATAATGCCGCACCGGGTAGTGCTTGTCAATTGTGGAAATCCGTGCGAAAAGATTACGGGAAATACGCCAGAAAGACCGCATTCACTTTGGACTTGCTCCCCGCCGGTTCATCGGGAATGTAGAACGCCAGAATCGTCTTGACCACCGCGCGCACCGGCTGACAACGGCCGAGCCAGGCAAATGCGTCAGGAGGAGAGGGATGCTTCTGCGAACTCTCCATACTCGCACCCCGCCCAGAGAAACACTCGAGCCCAGCAGCAGAAAAGGAAGAGCTCCCCCACGCGCTGAACTCATTGCAACCGGTCGGCGCGGCGATTCTCCTCGCCTTCTCGATGAGAAATACCGCGAACGCAGCCACCCTTCCACCGGGACAAGCCAGCGAGAAACGAGAACTGGCAACCGGCAACCGGCAACTGGCGACTGTTCTGCTTTACAATCTTTTCGTGCCCGTGCTCCACAACCTCCGCGTCACCCTGGAAATGATTAAGTGGGAGCACTCCATCTTCGCTCTCCCTTTCGCTCTTTGCGGAGCCATGCTGGCAGCCTCAGGCCTTCCCACCGCCCATCAACTTCTCTGGATCGTGATTGCCATGCTCGCCGCCCGCTCTGCCGCCATGGCCTTTAATCGCCTCGCCGACGCCGCCATCGACGCCGCCAATCCCCGCACTCGCACCCGCGCACTCCCCGCCGGCCATCTCTCGCCCGCCTTCGTTACGACTTTCGTCGTCGTCTCCTGCGCCATCTTCATTCTCGCCGCCGCCCAACTGAATCGCCTCACCCTCTGGCTCTCTCCGGTCGCCCTCGCCGTCCTGCTCCTTTATTCCTACACCAAGCGCTTCACGCGCTGGTCGCACCTCGTGCTCGGATTCGCGCTCGGCATAGCGCCCGCCGCTGCCTGGATCGCCGTTCGCGGTTCCCTCGACCCTCGCATCCTTATCCTTACCGCCGCCGTAACTTTTTGGGTGGCTGGCTTCGACATCCTCTACGCTTGCCAGGATTTCCAATTCGACCGCGACTCTGGACTCCACTCCATCCCGCGCCACGCCGGCATCCAGCGCTCTCTCTGGATCGCTCGCGCCTTCCATCTCATCATGCTGTTCCTGTTGATCGCCCTGCTCCCAGCCTTCGCTCTAGGCAAACTCGCCATCGCCGGCGTCATCGCCGTCACGCTCCTGCTGCTCTACGAACATTCCCTGGTCAAGCCCGACGATCTCTCCCGTCTCAACGCCGCGTTCTTCACCATGAACGGCATAATCTCCGTAGTCTTCGCCGCATTCGTAGCGGCAGATATTCTCTTGCGAAAATAGGAAGTGGAAGGAATCATTTGCAAACAGGTGCTCTGACTCGCGGTTGTAACATCGCATTTTGACCTACGTCGTGAGCATAATCGCTTATGGTTGTTCCGGAGTAAACTATTCCCCGCGACCGCGCCACAACCAAATAAACGCAAAGGAACAAAACATGACAGTGCGAACTGCCACACATGTAGCGATGGCACTCATATTTCTCTCGACGCTATGCGCACCGCTAACCGCTCAAACCCAGCCCCCCGCTGCTTCCGCGAAGACCTCCGCACTCCCGCCCGGCTTGGATACCCGCTTCATCGACACTACTGCCGATCCCTGCGTCGATTTCGCCCAGTACGCCTGCGGCAACTTCACCAACTTCTATCCAATTCCCAATGACCGCTCCAGCTATGGCACCCTCGCCCTCGTTGGCGAGCACAACGAAACCGTGCTGCATACCATGCTCGAAGCCGCCGCTGCCGGTGGTGGCGAACGCACGCCTAACGAACAGAAAATCGGAGACTTCTACGCTTCTTGCACCGCCGCGGACGCGATCGACCGGAACGGCTTGAATCCTCTGCGAGCCGAACTCGACCGTATTACAGCCTTGCATAGCAAAGACGAATTGCCCGAACTCTTAGCCCACTATCAGTTGATCAACGACACCGCATGGTTCAACTTCGGCGAACAACAGGATTTCAAAGACGCCCGCAAGCAGATTGCGGTCGTCGATCAGGGCGGCCTGGGCCTGCCCGAGCGCGACTATTACTTCCGCACCGGAGACGTCGCCGAAAAGACGCGCACCCAGTATGTCCAGCACATCACCAACATACTCAAACTCATGGGCGAGCCGGAGACCAGGGCCGCCTCCGACGCGCAAAAGATCATGCAGTTGGAAACCGCTCTGGCCAAGGTTTCCATGGATATTACTTCGCAGCGCGATCCCAAGAACATTTACCATCCGATGCCGGTATCGCAGCTTGCCACCATCGCGCCAGGCATCGCTTGGGATCGTTTCCTCAAAGCGTCAGGCGCTCCGCCGGTTTCTGAGCTGAACGTCGCCAACCCGGACTTCTTCAAGGGCATGAATGCTCTGCTCGCTTCCACTGACCTCGAAATACTGAAGACATATTTGCGCTGGCAATTGGTCCACAACACTTACAGCCTGGTTCTGCCCAAGGCTTTCGATGACGAAATCTTTGACTTCTACCGTCGGAAACTTGCCGGCCAGCCCGAACAGCGCGCCCGTTGGAAGCGTTGCGTGCAGGTCACCGATGGAGCCTTGGGCGAAGCGCTCGGTCAGGTCTATGTCACCCAGGAATTCCCGCCCTCCAGCAAGCAGGCCACGCTTCAGATGGTGCACGACATCGAAGCGGCCATGAATCAGGAAATCGACACTCTGACGTGGATGAGCACAGCCACCAAAGCCAAAGCCAAAGAAAAACTGCGCGCCGTCGCCGATAAGATCGGCTATCCCGACCACTGGCGCGATTACTCCAAGCTCACCATCGTGCGCGGGGACGCGTTCGGCAACGCACAGCGCGCGGTGGAGTTCGAGAATCGCCGCCAGCTCGCCAAAATCGGACAGCCGGTCGATCGCGGAGATTGGGGCATCAGCCCAGCCATCGTCAATGCCTTCTACAATCCCAGCATGAACGACATCAATTTTCCCGCCGGCATCCTCCAGCCCCCGTTGTATGACCCGCACTCCACCGACGCCGAAAACTACGGTCACATCGGCGGCGTTGTAGGTCATGAGCTGACTCACGGTTTTGACGATCAGGGCCGCCAGTTTGACGCCAATGGCAATCTCGACGACTGGTGGACGCCCGAGGATGCCAAGAAGTTTGATGAAATGACAGACTGCGAAGTGAAAGAGTACAGCAACTTCGTCGCAGTGGATGATGTGAAGGTGAATGGCAAGCTAACTCTCGGCGAGAATACCGCCGATAACGGCGGTCTGCGTCTAGCTTTCATCGCGTTCCTCGCCGATGCCAAGCGCAAGGATATTGACCTCACTAAGAAGCAGGACGGCTACACTCCCTTGCAGCAATTCTTTCTCGGCCACGGGCAGACCTGGTGCGGCAGCACACGCCCTGAACAGCTCCGCCTCCAGGTGCAGACCGATCCCCACTCGCCCCGTCAATTCCGCATCAACGGGGTCGTGCAGAATATGCCCGAGTTCGGCCAGGCCTTTGGCTGCAAGCCCGGCCAACCCATGATGCCAACCAACGCCTGCCACGTGTGGTGACGAGCAGCACAGCAACAAAACCGGCGTCCCGCCCCCTGCGACGGGAACGCCGGTTTCCCCATTCCCTCACGACGACGGAGGGCGTGAAGAGCGACGATCAGACTGTTCCTGTCTGATCTCCTCTCCCAATCGTGCCCCAACCACGCCCCCCATTTGTCAGACCCAGGTCAACAATTTGTAAAAAGCTGGCGTTGCGTAATGGGTTCCGCCTCGTAACCACATTCCTAACCACATTCTAAGAACCGGAGTCTCAGGTGGACAGCCACCGGGCTCATGTGGGGACCGCCGCACTCGGTCGTTCGCCGGGCCGAAGCCGGCTGTCGGGCCGAACTCAGCTCACGCCCGTTTGAAATACTGCACAGCCCGCTCATGTTTCTGCGCCGCCGCCCGCGACGAAAACGTTCCCAGGTTCTTCCGTTTCCCCGTCTTTGCATCTTTCTTGCGGGAATACAAACGATACTCGCCGGATTGTAGTTTGCGAATCATGGAGAAGAAGATGCTCTGTTTGTATCGATCGGTTGGCAAAGAAAAAGAAAAGGACGCTGGTCCATTATCATTCCGTGCAGTCGAAGAACCCCTTTCACGATGCAGCGATAGGCCTCCTAAGGAGATCCCACATGCGGCCTCGCCATGAAACCTCTCCTCATGGGCACGAAATACTTCGCCCCCGTGATGCACCACCACAAGCAGCTTCGCCTGATCTCCAGATTGGGGCACGCTGGACGCCCAAACGAATCCCTCGATCCCACGATACTTCGAGCAAGCACAAACGCCGGCCCCGAGGGCCGGCGTCTCATTCGCTTGAACTCAAGATGTCCCGAACTCTAACTCCCCGCCACCATCTGCGCCGGAGCCCCGCCGTCTACGTCGGCCTGATTAAATACCACGTTCTCTCCCATGTGTGCCGGCCGGGGCGCCAGCATCTGCTCCTTGCGGTACACCAGATTGCTCGCGTTGAACGTCGACAGCTCAAACCCATGCCCATGCGTAATCGCGTCGGTCGGACAAGCCTCCACGCAATACCCGCAAAAAATACATCGATTGTAATCGATGTTGTAGACTTTGGCGTAGCGTTCGGCGCCGCTTACGCGGTGTTCGGCGGTGTTGTCTGCGGCTTCGATGTAGATGCAATTGGAGGGACAGTTGGCGGCGCACAGGAAGCAGGCCACGCATTTCTCTAGGCCGTTTTCGTCGCGCTGCAGCACGTGAGCGCCGCGGAAGCGGGCTTCGAACCTCGCTCCCTTGAGCGGACCCTTGCCGTCGGGATAATTTTCTACCGTGGTGGGCCGGAACATCTCCATGAAGGTGATGCTCATGCCTTTGGCGATGGCGGCGATGTTTTTGAGGACCGGCATGACCTTTCAGTATACCGAAAACGTCGGCCGTTGAGGCGCGGGTCTGACCCAGGCCCACCCGGGCCCAAGCTGCGAGTCCGCGATGACAAGAATTGGGACGAGGCAGGCGTTATTTTAATAGGCTGCTGGATTTCACATTGTCGAGCGGCGAAATCCGGCTCACATACCCGGCGTCGGGAGCGGCGGCTACGACGAGGTAGTCCCTTATGATCCTTCGGAAATCGATTTTGTGGTGGCTTACGTGATGCCGTGCGACCCCTGGTTTGTGATTCCGGTGGGCGGGGCGGAAGACGGCGAAGCTGTGCTTGCACGGGAATCCTCGGAGCGGGAAGCTGGGAAGATATTCGGAGCCTTGGGATTGATGAAGATGCGATGGCCGGAGAATGAGCGAGGCTGATTGCCGACTGTTGATTTAAGAACCAATTGTGCTCTACACCCCGGAGGTTTCCGTCAACAGTCAGGAATTATCAATCGACGGCGCTTTGCCGAGGTCTGAGCGAAGCCTAAAAACGCTGAGGGCGCTGAGAGCGTCCGCGGAGTGCACATACATTGCTCGTCACTTTGGACATCTTCAGATGTGCTGGAACTGAGACACTTACTGTCGGATCGGCGTGCTCACGATAGACTACTGGCAACATTCCATGCGCGTGCGGGTGCTGTTTTTCGGGGTATTGAAAGATCTGGTGGGGAGAACCGGCGAGTTGCTGGAGCTGCCCGAAGGGGCGGTGGTGCGCGAGGTGCTGTCGCACTATTTGTCGGAGGTTCCGCGGATGAGGGAAGCCGTGGCCTCGATCGCTGTGGCGGTGAATCAGGAATACGCGGGAGCGGAGACTGTGCTGAGGTCTGACGATGAGGTGGCGCTGTTGCCGCCGGTTAGTGGTGGGTTGGGAAAGGCGGCCTCGATCGTCCGCGATACGATCGACACGCAGGGGGTGCTGGCGCGCATCAAGCGCGGTGAGGATGGGGCCGCTGTGGTGTTCGAGGGGGTGGTGCGTAATCAGACGCGGGGGCGTAGGACGCTCCATCTCGAGTACGAGGCTTATGAGGAGATGGCGCTTGACCAGATGGAGGGGCTGGCCGAGCAGGCTTTGAAACAATTCCAGGTGCGCGAGGTTGCACTGGTACACCGGCTGGGGCGGCTGGAGATCGGCGAGACCAGCGTGTTGATTGTGGTGGGGTCGGCTCATCGCGCCGCCGCGTTCGATGCTTGCCGCTGGCTAATCGATACGCTCAAGCGCACGGTCCCAATCTGGAAGAAAGAATATTTCGAGGATGGCGCGGTGTGGGCGGATGGTGAAGCATTTCCGGAGGAAATTCCCCGAGCCCAAGGCAGCCCCGGACGCGAGGGCGCATCTAAGTGAGCGGGCTGACGCCGAGCTTCGCTCGGCCAACGGGCGAGTCGCCCGCCCCCACACGGGCTTTGCAACGTATACTTCTTTTTACTGAATGAGAGAATTCACTACTGTGATTCTGCTGTTGCTGGCCTGCGCTCTGTCGCGGGGGCAACAGGCCCCGGCACCGAAGCAATCGACGCCTGAACCCGAGACCACGCTCAAGGTCGATGTCAAGCTGGTGAATGTGTACGTGACCGTGACCGACGCTCATGGGGCTCCGATTGGCGGTCTCAAGAAAGAAAATTTCGTGCTGCAGGAAGATGGGGGCGAGCAGAAGATCTCGGTGTTCGACAAAGAATCGGCGCTGCCGCTTTCGATTGCGCTGGCGATTGACACGAGCTTGAGCACGCGGCACGACCTGCCTCTGGAGCAGGCGTCGGCCAAGCGGTTTGCGCGGACGATCCTGCGGCCGGTGGATGCGTTGTCGGTGTATGGCTTTAGCGAGAGCGTGTCGCAGGCCGTCGGCTACACGGCAAATCTGAAGCGCATCGATGAGGGCATCGACCACATCCGGCTGGGCGCGGCCACGGCGCTGTTCGACGCCGTCTATATAGCCTCGCGCTCACTCGATCGCCGGCAGGGACGGAAGGTGATGGTGCTGATCACCGACGGAGGAGACACCATCAGCCAGGTTGACTACAAAGAGGCAGTGCGCGCCGCCGAAGAGGCCGAAGCGCTGGTCTACAGCATTATCGTGGTGCCGATTGAGAACAGCGCGGGACGGGAAACCGGCGGGGAACATGCGCTGATCCAACTCTCGGAAGACACGGGAGGAAAGTACTACTATGCGACCTCGATGTCGCAGCTCGACGATGCTTTTCGGCAGATCAGCGACGAACTCCGGACGCAATACCTGCTGGCCTACTATCCGTCACAGCGCACGTCGAACTCGCAGTTTCGCCGCATTCAGGTCGGGATTACGGGACCGGCCGACGCCGCTGCTTACCACGTGCGGAATCGGGCTGGCTACTACACAACTAAGTCGGATTTTTAGAGGCAGTGGCCAGTGGTCCGTGGGATTGGCACGTGAGGAGAGAATAGCGCCCCAAGAGCTTTTGACCGCTAAGGACGCGAAGAGAAGCGGGAAACGTGCGATTTATGGGGCCTTCGGACGGCAGGCGAGGACGCCCGCCCCTTCGGCCTCGCGCAAGACAGGATCCGAGCCGCAGGGGACGGCGCCAGCTACGAAGGCAAAGCGGTTCCGATGGCTTGATTGACAAGGATGGTGGATGGTTTGGTATCGTTCGGACTTGATCAAACATGGCTAGCGGAATGCTTCTCCATCCCAAGAGTCAACTTGGGTTCGCGGGTAGTTGCTTTTGAGTTCGTGTTGCTCGCACCGAGTTGAGATACGCAGTTTCTCGTCCCATCGAACCGCGATTGCCGATCCAGCTTGCGAGTTTTTGAAACGGGAACTTTAAGAGGGGTTCAGTGAATAGTCCGAATGGAAGGTTGACGATCTTGAACTGCAATTTCGCTGGCCGTTTAGTCGCGAAATTCGCGGTAGCGGTCTTGCTGGCTTCGCCGTTGCTGACGGCGCAGACGGTGGGAACGGGCAGCATTGTGGGCATGGTCACTGATCCGCAGCAGAAGGCGCTCGCCGGCGGGAAGGTGGAGATCACGAATAAGACCAGGGCTGTGGTGATTCATGTGACGACCTCGGCGGCGGGACTGTACTCCTCGGGGCCGATTCAACCCGGAGATTACCTGGTACGGATCGAGGTCAAGGGATTCAACCTGACAGCACTGACCGTGGTGGTTCAGGTCGGCAACACGACTCGCGCCGATGTGACGATGCGAGTAGGGACAGAGAAGCCGCAGGTTGTCGGTCCGGGAGGTACGACCGTCAATGTCGAACAAGCGACCGTGCAAAGTGTGGTCGACGGAGAACAGATTGAGAGACTGCCAATCAGCGGGCGAAATTTTCTTGACCTGGCGCAGCTTGAGCCTGGGGTCCAGATGCAGGATGGCAGCGTCTTCGGCCCGAGCAAGAATGGGCTCTCCTCGATCTCAGTTCTGAACCAGTACGGCCGCGGGGAGAGGATTGAAGTGGATGGAGTCGACGTGAGCGACGAGACGGTAGGAACCACGACGCAGAACATTGCTGCGAGTGCGATCCAGGAATTTCAGATTCCGCAGTCGGTGCTCGACCTCTCAACCGGACTGACCTCCTCCGGCGCAGTAAATGTGATCACCCGCTCGGGAAGCGATCAGATACACGGCGGGCTCTTCGGAGTGTACCGCGGCGATCAGGGTGCGGCGGCGCTGGCTGACTCCACAGCGTCTTCTGCGTCTTCTTTTCAGCGGGAACAATTTGGCGCAAATGCCGGGGGAGCGATCATCAAGGACAAAGTCTTCTGGTTCGCCGATGCCGAGCGCACACAGCAGAATCTGACGGCGGCCGAGCCCTTTAGTTTTCCTTTTAATGGGCTGAACACTATCCTCAGCCAGCCCTACCGTGAGTTCGACACGGATGAGCGTGTGGACTGGAACATGAGAGGCAGCACGCGGGCGTTCTATCGTTTCAATTTCTTTCAGAACAACGATCTGCGTCCCGATGGCTCCGCCAGTTCGACGCAACAACTCCACAACACCAACAACACTGCGACGAACGCCTTGGGCGTTGACTTCAACACGGGCGTGTACGCGCACAGCCTGCGCTTTGAATATCTCAAGCTCCGCGATGCCGTGGCGGATGCCACGAGTGGGCTGAGCGGAGCCGACAATCCCATTCCCGGGCTGGGCATTAACATTGGCGCGGGCACCGCAGGGAATTGCATTCTGAGCGAAGGGGGCAGCTATTGCGGAGGGCCAAGCTGGCTGGGGCCACAGCAAACCGTTCAGTCGGACAAACTCGCGAGGTACGACGGCAGCAGGGTGATGGGCGAGCACATTCTCCGCTATGGGATTGCTTTCAATCGCATCGATGCCGGCCGCTTGGCGGCCATCTCCGCGTTTCCGCAGGCTGGAACGACTTCGCTGGTGGGGTCGACATCGTCCGATCCAACCTCTTATCCCGCGGATTGGGTGAGCTTGGGGAACGGGATTGGGTTCTCCACGGCGAAAGCTTCGTTCGGCTTTCCTGGCGGAGGACTGCGTCCAGACAACCGGGTGGAAATCTACGTTGGGGATGCGTGGAAGTACAGTCCAAAATTGACCCTGACGTACGGCGTGCACTACGTGCGCGACACCGGGCGCACGGATAGCGGCTTGGGAGCGTTGCCAGAACTGAATCAGTGGCTGCCAGGATTGGGCGATCGGGTCCGCAATCCGAACCTGAACCTCGCGCCGCAGTTCGGGTTTGCCTGGGATGCGGGGGGCAACGGCAAGAGTGTAATCCGGGGCGGGGCCGGATTGTTCTATGAGAACTCGATCTGGAATAGCACCTTATTGGACAGCCCGCCGCGCCTGCCGAACGGAGTTTTTGCCTACTCTCCGGAAGTTTGCCAGGGGGGTGTGGCTGCACCCTTCAATTGGCCCACCAATCCTGGAGCGGTAGGAACGCCCATTGGAGGTGGGGCGGGTATCGTGACAGCAAATCCCACTACGGGAGTGCTGGAGGTGTCGCCAACCTTTTGCGGCGGTACCATCTCAAACGTCGCGCCTGAAATTCTGGCGCTGAGCAGCGCACTCCAGGGGGCTGCCGCGACTGTTACCGGGAGCCAGCCAAATGGCAACTTCTTGGGCACCACTCTGTCGGCACTGAATCCCAGCTATGACCTTTTCTATCCGAACTACCGCACGCCGCGTTCGTGGCAGATGCACCTCGGCATCCAGGAGGAACTGCACCCGGGAACCGTGATCACTTTGGATTACCTCCGGAACATCGGCGAGCATTACTTGATCGGCCAGGACGTGAACCACAGCGGAGCTGCCCGCAGCTTTAATCAGGCGAATGCGGTTGCCGCCAGGGACGCTGCACAAACCGCTGCCGGCTGTCCCACCGGATTTGGCCAGGCTACGTGCATGATCGCGGCGTTGGGCCAAGCGGGGGCTCAGGCGGCCTATTCTACGGCGGGCCTGGATTCGAATTTGCAGGCGGCAGGCGGCGGGCCCTGTTCCTACTGCGCGTTTCCGGGAACGAACCCGATCACTGGCAACAACGGAGCGGTGGGCGGAGTCGACATGCTTGTTCCTGACGGCCGCTCGGTCTATAGCGGCGTGCAGATGAAACTGGTGACCCGGCTCGACAGGCCAGTGCGGGGCGTGAAGACTGCGAACCTCCAGGTTTCCTACACGCTCTCGCGGTTCATCAGCCAGGCGCAGGACGAAGACGCGATCAACCTGGCAACGGACAACGACGACCCGACCCGATTCACGGGGCCGGACGCCCTGGACCGGAAACAGCAGATCTCGTTTGCTGGAAGGTTCGATCTGCCGTTCTATACGAAGCTCAGCATCGTCGGACATTTCTTTAGCCCGCTTCCCCAGAACCTGGAACTCCCGGAACTGACCAACGGAGGCGAAATCTATGCCAGCGACTGGCTGGGAGCTGGACTGGGTTCCGCTGGGGCTCCTGAGCCTTTGCCGGGAACTCAAATCGGCCAGTTCCAGCACGATACCAACATCGACAACTTGCAAGCCGCGATCAACAGCTACAACCACACCTATGCCAGCAGCTTGACGCCTGCGGGTGCGTGCCTGGTTGCAAACAACGTGCCTTCCGGCGCCCACTTCACCTGCCCGGGGCTGATATCCGGTACGGAGGTTATGACCCCTAGCGACATGGTCGCTCTCGGTTGGGTGATGCCCACGCTGGGTTCGGTTGCTCCTTATGCAGTGGGAATCCCCTGGTTGAAGTCGATGGATTTGAGGGCATCGTGGCCATTCAAGCTTAAAGAACGCGTGACTATCGAGCCAAGCGCCAGCGTTTTCAACGTCTTCAACCTGGTCAACGCATCCCTGCCGGGCAACTTGCCGGGTGCTTCCTTGCTCCCCGGGCAGAACGGTTTACTAGCGCCGAACGTGGTGGGCGGAGTCAGTTCGGTTTCGGGCTTTAACGCTTTCCGGGCGGGTTTGCAGTCAGGAACCTATGCCGCGGGTGCTCCGCGCGTGTTTGAATTCGGAGTGCGCGTTAGTTTTTAGAGTGGAGTCACACAGCGATCAGACAACCGAGCTGTGGCGCTATGGCGGCGCGGCTTTCCCTGGCTGAGGGCAACCCAGATCCGAAGGTGCTCCGTGTACAATGTTGACATGCCTTTCCGCGTGCAGGGAAACCCCAACGCCGCCAAGCACGGGCGGACGCCGCCTCCGGAAGAGACCTTTGAAGAAGCCAGCTTCCTGAAGACTCTGGCCGAGAAGCAGAAGCCAGTCAGCGTCAAGCTGATGGATGGCCAGACGGTGAGCGGCTGGATCGAGTACTACGATAAACACATGGTGCGCCTGACGCGCGAAGGTGCTCCGAACCTTTTCATTTTTAAGCACGAGATCATGTACATCGCGGAAGACGGCGGGAAGAAGAAAGGGTCTTAGGTGCTAGGCTGGCTGACACTTCCAGAACTTCCGACAGATAGGACCTAGGCCCTGAAACCTGTGCCCAACCCCAACGACAGCTTTCTTCCTGCCATGTCCGCCATCGCGCGCGAAGCAGGCGCATTGCTGATGGATCACTTCCACCAGCACTTGAAGGTCGAATACAAGGGTGACGCCGACCTGGTGACGGCGGCCGACCGCGCCGCCGAACTGCTGATCCGCGATCGCATTCGGGAGCAGTGGCCCACGCATGATGTTCTGGGCGAAGAGCAGGGACTCAGTGATCAGGGCAGCGAGTATCGCTGGTACGTCGATCCGTTGGATGGCACGACGAACTTTGCGCACGGATATCCAGTTTTTTGCGTTTCGATTGCGCTCGAACGCCAGGCTCGGGAACAGAAGGGCGAACGCATTGCCGCGGTGATTTACGATCCCACGCGGGATGAGCTGTTTTCCGCGGAACCGGGTAGAGGAGCGCGGCTCAACGGCGAGACCATCCAGGTCTCGAAAACGGCTGCGCTGAAGGAATCGCTTCTGGCTACCGGCTTTCCCAGTCATAAGCGGCACAAGAATCCGAATATTTACTTTTATCACCAGATCACGCTGCGCACCCACGGCGTGCGGCGGGCGGGATCGGCTGCGCTTGATTTGTGTAACGTGGCCTGCGGCAACTTCGATGGTTTTTGGGAATTCAATCTCAATCCCTGGGACACGGCGGCGGGCGTGCTGATCGTGGAAGAAGCGGGCGGAAAGGTGACGCGCTTCGATGGGTCGCCATTTGAACTCAACAGCCGCGAGACTGTAGCTACGAACGGGCTGATACACGAAGCGCTGTTGCGGGAGTTCGAGGATGTCTTTGCGGGACGCGGTTTGGAGGCGCTGCCGGATCCGCGGGAGTACAAGAGGTAAGATTTCGGTGCCCCTCTTGCGTCATTGTGGTTGGGAAAGAATTTAACCGCAGGGGACACCCGTTCGACTGCGCTCAAGGGCAGGCTTCGGAGCGCAGAGGGTCTTAGGAGGTCCTTTAATCGCCCAAGCGCCAGACCTTCCTCGGCGCGTTACAATGAGTGGGGCTGGCCACGACGGCTTCCGGCTGTGTCCTTTGATTCTTTAACTCCTGCAGGTTGAATGTGATCAACTCTCTTCTTGAACGCAAGATTGAAAAGCGGCCTGACCGAGTCCGGCTGCGCGGGCGCATTCTGTTTCTCACGGAAGATCCGGAACTGATCAAACGGCAACTGGCTGGCGAAGATCTTCCCTGGGATACGAAGAATCCGGCGAATAATCCCAAGCTGCGCGACGACATCTCGACTGATGAGATCACCCCGGCGCATTACTGCTTTTATTTTGACGAGACCCTGGGCGAGATTCCCTATCTTGGCCTGAAGTGCGGGAGCGTGACGCCGATTGGGCGTGGCGACGTGAAGCGCGGCGGGTTTGTATGCGCGGTGAGCGGGAAGCGGCGCGGGAAAGGATCGAGCCGCGAGCAATCGCCTTACGCCGAGATGTGCGCGGGCATTCAAGTCGTGATCGCGGAAAACATCGAGCGCATCTACAAGCAGAATTGCCAGAATCTAGGCGTGCTGACTTCGACGGATTTTTCGCTGATCGACAGGATTCGAGGCGGGGAAGAGATTGCGCTTGCCGAGTTTACTGCCGGGGAAGATGAGATCACGCGTCAGGTGATTGAATACGGCGGGCTGTTTCCGTTCAATGTGGCGCGGATGCAGGGGAAGGCGTTCTTGCCGCCGATCGAAGAAGCGGGCAAGACTGCCCGCTCCACACAGGCCATGACTCTGGCTGAGAAGATCTTTGCACGGCACATGGTGAATGAGAAGGGCGAAGTGGGTTTGACGAGCGTGAAGCCGGGTGACACCGGATTTGCCCAGGCGGACCTGCGTTTTAGCCATGAGTATGTCACGCCGATGGCGGCGATCTTTTTTGAACGATACGTCGGTAAGGACGCGAAGGTAAACGACGCGGCGAGCATTATCTTTTTCCGCGACCATCTTACCTTTCTCGATGAAGTGATTTCGGAGGAAAAAAAGAAGCTGGGACTGCTCGATTTGGCGACGCAACTTAAGCTGAAGCAGCAGGATTTCGCCGCCAAGCAGGGAATTAAGCTGCATGGAGAGTTGAAAGACCGCAAGGGCTCGGAAGGCATTTGCCACGCCATCGTGCTCGAGACCTACGCTCTGCCGGGGCAATTGAACGTTGGCTCGGACTCGCACACGCCGCACGTGGGCGCGATTGGCTGCGTCGCTTTCGGTATTGGCACCACCGATGTGTTCAACAGCTGGATCACGAAGGATGTGCGCGTGAAGGTGCCGGAGTCGGTGAGGATTGTGATTCGCGGCAAGAAGCACGTGAATGCTACGGCGAAGGATTTCATCCTGAAGATTCTGAGCCTCGACTATGTGCGCAGCGGCAAAGCTCTGGCCAAAGTGATGGAGTATGCGGGCGAGGCCATCGAAGAGCTCAGTGTAGACGAGCGCGCCACCATGACCAACATGGCGGCCGAGATCGGTGGGTTCACCGGCATTGTTGCCCCGGACAAGAAGGCGGTCGACTTCCTGGTGGAGCGGCGCGGCATGGATCGCAAGAAAGCCGAGGCGATGATTGAAGGCCTGTACAGCGATGCCGATGCGCGGTATGCGCACCTGATCGAACTCGATGCGGCGGAAATTACGCCGATGGTCGCGACCCCGGGCGATCCGGGCAATGGGAAATATATACGCCAGCTGAACACGCCTGTCCCCGTAGAAATCGCATACGGAGGCACTTGCACGGCCGGTAAGAACGAAGACATGGACATGTATGCTGCCGTGCTGGCCGATGCGCTCAAGCAGGGCAAACGGGTGGCCGACTCGGTAAAGTTTTACATTCAGTTTGGGTCGCAGGAGACGCGCGAGTACTGTTTACGCAAGGGCTACATCGATGTCTTTCAGAAGGCCGGGGCGATTGTGATTGAGCCGAGCTGCGGAGCGTGTATCAACGCGGGGCCGGGAGTGTCGACGCGTCCCGATCAGGTGGTGATCAGCGCGCAGAACCGCAACTTCCCCGGCCGCAGCGGCCCGGGACAGATGTATCTGGCTTCCCCCTTGACGGTCGCCGCTAGCGCCGTCGCGGGCTACATTGTGGAGTACGAACCGAGCGAGAAGAGGGGGTTGGTCGGAGTGTAGCGCGGATCGCCCATACTTGCCAACCGGTGCGGTGCGGCGGAGTCTGACGTATTTTAAGAGGTTCCCAATGAAACGTTCCCGCCTGCTTATCGTTATTTGATGGCGGGTGGAAGCAGGGAAGTGGAGGTTTACGATCCAGCGAGCGGCAAGTTTCTGGTCGCGTCGGGCTATATGAATGATAAGCAGCATTACATGACGGAGACGAGGCTGCACGATGGCAGCGTATTGCTGGCGGGCGGGTATCCGAACAACGATTTAGCCACGGCGCAGGCTTGGATTTACCGGCCATGAAGCCGGGCCCTGGAGTATGCTAGCGGGATGACGGCGGCGGTTGCCGCACCTCGCGGCCGCGATCCTTGCAAGTGGTTGAATTCAGGCAGGGTGGCCGAAATCAGCCAGTGCCGACCCTGCAACTTTTTTTCGGGATCCGCGTTTAAGTAGGTAGGCCGTTCGGATAGAAAGAAGATCTAGAAGACCTGCAGATTCGATAGGTTTCGGGGTTGGATCAAGAATCTGGGACAAGGGGGACACCATGCGGTATATGAAGTATTTGGCTTTGGTTGCGGTTTTGATGCTGCCGCTGACCTATTCGCAAGCGCAGGTCGCGGTTGGTGTTGGGGTAGAGCCGGTTTGCGCGTACGGCTACTACAATTATTATCCTTACGCCTGCGCGCCTTATGGCTACTACGGAGCTAGCTGGTTTGCAGGCGGATTGTTCATCGGCGCTGGCCCGTGGTATGGCTGGCACGGTGGATGGGGCGGCGGCTGGGGCCGCGGCGGTTGGGGCTATCGTGGGGGCTACGGACACGGCTACGTCGGCGGGCGCGGATTTGCGGGTGCGCGTGGCGGCGCTGGGTTTCGCGGCGCTGCAGTCCGCGGTGGTGCAGTCCGCGGTGGTGCAGTCCGCGGTGGCGGCGGGTTTCATGGCGGAGGTGGTTTCCACGGTGGCGGCGGAGGGTTCCACGGTGGAGGGGGCGGACATGCCGGAGGTGGACATGGCGGTGGTGGACATCGATAAGTTCGTCGCGGCTTGATTTGAAATGAATCAAGCTGAAAAGAAACAACGGCTGGCAGCCAACGGTTGCCGGCCGTTTCGTTTTGTCCCGGCATTAAGCCTGTACCTACGCCCGCATTCTTGCTAGAATGTGCGGTTCGCGGAGCCGCCGCTGTAGTAGTAAAATGTTGCCATTGATCTCAGGAGACTGACACCCTTATGACTTACGTGATTGCAGAGCCTTGCATCAACACCAAAGACACCGCCTGCGTGGATGCGTGTCCGGTGGATTGCATTCATCCCAAGAAGGATGATCCCAAGTATGCTACGGAGCCGTTGCTCTACATCGATCCCGTTGAGTGCATCGACTGCGGCGCGTGCGTACCAGTATGCCCGGTGTCGGCAATTTTTGCGCTCGATGATCTGCCGGAGAAATGGAACGAATTCACCGCGAAAAACGCGGCGTATTTCGGACGGTAGGGAAGCTATCGGCCATCGGGAAGATCTCTTCCACGGTTTGAGGCGGACCACAAGGGCGCGCGTCCACCCGGATGCGCGCCTTTTGCATTTTGAGATCACACAAATTGTGAGCTCAAGATCTCGCTTTGCCCTTGTTGCCCCAAGCTGTCGTTTCTTAGATGTTTGTGCAGCGCATTTTGTTTTTTCCGATGACTGATGGCTTGATAGCTGACGGCTGATAGCTCTTCCATTAGAATCATCGCTTCACCGCTGGTTCCCATGGCACTGATGGAGTCGGAAGCGATCGTGTTGCGCACGTATCCGCTGCGCGAGGCCGATTTGCTGGTCACGCTGTTTACACGCTCGGAAGGCAAACTGCGGGGCGTGGCGCGGTCGGCGAAGAAGTCGAAGCGACGGTTCGGCGGGGCTCTGGAGCCGCTGACTTATGTGCGGGCGTTTTATGATGTCCGCGAGCGGCAGGAATTGGCGCGGCTGGATGCCTGCGAGGTGCTCGAGTCTCCGCTCTCCACCGAAGTCAGCTATGCGCGGGCGGTGGCGCTGGCGCACGTGGGCGAGTTGCTGGATGAGTTGTTGCCTGATCATGAGGCCAACGACGCGATCTTCCGCCTGACGCTTTCGGTCCTGCATGTTTTGACGGGCGGGGATGTTTGGATGCCTGTCACCTACTTCGAATTGTGGCTGACGCGGCTGGTTGGCTTTCTGCCTGAGTTGACGGAGTGCATCGTCTGTGGCCGCAGTCTGAACGGGAGTCGGGCGTTTTTTCACGCGCTGGCGGACGGGCTGATGTGTACCCAAGACAAGCGGCTGGCGTCGTCCGAGATTTCAGGTGAGTCGCGCGTGCTGGCCGCGCAGATGTTTCGCGCTCCGGTGGAAAGCTTTGCCGGAGATCCGTGGCCGAAGGCGCGGGGGGCGGATTTGCGGAAGTTTGTGATCCAGGCGCTCGAGCGGCATATTGAGAAGAGGCTGGTAACGGCGGGGATGCTCGAGAAGGGCGGGTTCTGACGTGAGCTGACGGCTCGCCGCTCCTTCCTTTACAATCAACAGTTGACTTACTCGCTCCCGAACAATCCTGTGAATCAACACAAACCCAACTCGCTGACGTTCCAGGAGGTCGTCCTGCGGCTGCAGGCGTTTTGGGCGGAGCGCGGATGTGTGTTGCAGCAGCCTTATGACGTGGAAGTGGGCGCGGGGACGATGGCGCCGGAGACGTTTCTGCGCGTGCTGGGGCCGAAGCGGTACAAGGTGGCGTATGTGCAGCCTTCGCGGCGGCCGGCTGATGGGCGCTATGGCGAGAATCCGAACCGGCTGTTCAAGCACATGCAGTTGCAGGTGATATTGAAGCCTCCGCCGGAGAACGTGCAGGAGTTGTACTTGGAGTCGCTGGGCACGATTGGGATTGACCTGCGGCAGCACGACATCAAATTCGAGGAAGACAACTGGGAAGCGCCGACGCTGAGCGCGTGGGGTGTGGGCTGGCAGGTGATGCTCGATGGACTGGAGATCACGCAGTTCACCTATTTCCAGCAGTGCGGCGGCCTGGATCTGTTTCCGATTTCGGTTGAGCTCACGTATGGACTGGAGCGAATCAGCGCGTTTCTACAGGATGTAGATTCGATCTACGACATTGTGTGGGCGCGCGATCCGGAGACCGGGCAAGCGACGACCTACGGCGATGTACGGCTGGCCGATGAACTCCAATTTTCGGTTTACAACTTCGAGGCGGCGGACGTAGAGAAGGCCTGGAAGCACTTCGAGCTGTACGAATCGGAATGCAGAGCTTTGCTTGAAGAAGTTCAGGCCAATCTGAGATCGTTAAAGACCCGTGGGGGAGCCGTTTCGCAGGCAGTTGAGGAAGCTATGGTTACAGGCGCGCAGGCCGCTGGCGCTCGTGTCCTCCGTGGCCCGATCTTAGCGGCATATGACCTTTGCCTTAAGTGCTCCCATCTTTTCAATATTCTCGATGCCCGGGGAGCGATCTCGGTCACCGAACGGGTCGGTGTAATCGGACGCGTCCGAGCACTGGCCGTAGATGTTGCTAGGACTTATGTCCAGCAGCAGCACTTGGATGAGAACCGGCCTCCGCCTCTCAGTTCGGAGCAGACGAAGAATCGTCCGCTGAAGGCGGAACCGGTGGGATCGTAAGTTCTAGTTCTGCATGGGACGCTTGTGAGGTCCGTCACGTTCGTTTGGGAACGCGGTTTGAGGAACTTGAGAGTTTGAAGGCATGCCAGACTTTCTGCTAGAGATCGGGTGCGAAGAGATTCCGGCGCGGATGATTGACGCGGCCTCGCAGGAGTTGCGCGAGCGCGTGAGCGCTCTGCTGACTAGGGAGCGGCTCACTGCGGACGAGATCGCTTATTTCGATACGCCGCGGCGGTTGGCGGTCATGGTTGCTGGCCTGTCAGCGGCACAGGCGGATGTTACCGAGCAGGTGACCGGTCCATCGGTAAGCGTTGCGTACAAGAATGGTGAGCCTACGCCTGCGGCGCACGCGTTTGCCAGAAAGGCTGGAGTCGACGTCGCGCAACTGGAGAAGATCACAACGGCGAAGGGCGAATACCTGGCTGCAAGAGTCACCAAGAAAGGCCGGAGTGCGGCCGAGATTCTTGTAGAGAATTTGCCGAGCGAAATTTCCTCCATCTACTGGCCGAAGAGTATGTACTGGCGCAAGGCTAACGAGCGGTTTGTGCGTCCGGTGCGGTGGTTGGTGGCGATGCTCGATGGGGAGACGATTCCGCTGGAGTTCGCTGGAATCTGGGCGGGGAAGATTTCGCGCGGGCACAGGATTTTGTCTGATGGCGCTGTGACGATTTCGCGGGCTGGGTCTTCTTATGTGGATGCTCTGCGCGCAGCCAAAGTTTTGGGACGGGGTGAACGGGAGCAGCAGATTCGCAAAGCTCTCGATGCGGCCACGCGCACGATTCCTGGCGCACGGTGGCGGGAAGACCAGTCTCTGCTCGACACGGTGGTGAACCTGACGGAGTTTCCTTCGGTAATTCTGGGGGGGGTCGATCCGCAATTTCTTGCGCTGCCGGAAGAGGTGCTGGTTACGGTGATGCGGGACCATCAGAAATATTTTGCGGTTGAAGATGGGAGCGGCAAGCTGCTGCCGCATTTTCTGGCGGTGCTGAATACCGATGGCGATCCGCAGGGGCTGATCCGGCACGGCAACGAGCGCGTGCTGCGCGCCCGGTTTAACGACGCGCGATTTTTCTGGGAGACGGATCAGAAACGGTCACTGCTGGAGCGACTGGAACTGCTGCGGCACGTTACTTTCCAGAAGGATCTGGGCAGCTACTACGAGAAGACGCGGCGGGTGCAGCGTTTGTGCAGTTGGCTGAGTGAGATCGTCAGGCAGAGCGGGATGGCAGTGCGTCCCGGCGTGATCCACAAAGCGGCTTGCCTGGCGAAGACCGACCTGACCACCGAACTGGTGAAGGAGTTTACTGAACTGCAGGGTATCGTGGGCGGGCTCTATGCGCGGGCGCAGGAGTTGGATTCGAGCTTGCCCGAGGCGACGCGATTGGCGATTGCGGATGCGATTTACGATCACTACAAGCCAGAATCCACGGAAGATGATGTGCCACGGTCGATGGAGGGCGCGGTGCTTTCCATCGGCGACAAGGCAGATACGATCGCCGGGATGTTTGCCCTGGGACTGGTGCCGAGTGGGTCGAAGGATCCGTTTGCGCTGCGGCGGCAAGGGAATGCGATTGTGAAGGTGATCGACAAGTACGAGCTGCCGCTCCGGCTGCATGACATGATGCGGGACGCGCGCGCGGGGTACCGGGGATCGGAGGCGGAGAAGAAGTTCGTCGACGATGCCAAGTTCTCCGGGGTCGTGGGCACGTTCTTCCGCGAGCGTCTGGAGTTCTATCTGAAAGATGTGTGCGGATACCCGTATGACGTGGTGAAGGCAGTACTGGCGGCCGACGCCGAGGATGTGGTGGATGCGCTGGCGCGTGCCGAGGCCGTGAAACAGGTCTTGCATATGCCCGAATTCCTGGCGATTGGTGCAGCGTGCAAGCGTATGCACAATATCTTGAGGCAAGCACAAGAGAAGGGAAGCACTCCGGCAGCGAGGTTTGAGTACCTGCGTGATTCAGTGCAAGAAGAAAAAAACCTGGCAGCCTATCTCGAGGTCAACGGTTCTAAGATTGAAGAGCTTCGCAGGAAAAAAGAGTACGGCGACGCGCTGATCCTGCTGTCGACTGCTCGCGAACAGGTGGACGCGTTTTTCGACAAAGTCATGGTTATGGTAGAGGATGAGAAGCTGCGGGCGAACCGGCTGGCGCTGCTGCGGACTCTGCTAAAGGAATTCTCTACAATTGCCGATTTCTCGGAGATTGTGACCGAAGGCAAAACATAAAGTAAACCCAGGGGGCTAAAGCCCCTTGCGAAGAAATAAGCACGCTCTGATCGCGGCGCGGCAAGCGCTGCGCCACCTAAAATCCTAGGACAAAGGACTGATAATCATGGCGACAATTACCCTCCCCCAAGCCGAAGTGCAGGAAAGCAAGAAAACTACAACCAAGTATGTTTACTTTTTCGGCGGTGGCAAGGCGGAAGGCCACGGCAAAATGAAGGACGACCTGGGCGGCAAGGGCGCCGGCTTGGCTGAGATGACCAATGCGGGTCTGCCCGTGCCTCCGGGGTTCACCATCCAGACCGAGGCCTGCCGTGAATACATGCGACAGGGCGATGTATCGAAAGAGGTCGACCGGCAAATGGAGGAGACGCTGGCCAAGCTGGAAGCGCTGCAGGGACAGAAGCTGGGAACGGGCGAGAACCCGTTGCTGGTGAGCGTGCGCTCGGGCGCGAAGTTTTCCATGCCGGGGATGATGGACACGATCCTCAACCTAGGTTTGAACGACAAAAGTGTGGAGGCGCTGGCCAAGCGCAGCAATAATCCCAGGTTCGCCGCCGATTCGTACCGGCGGCTGATCCAGATGTTTGGCAATGTTGTCTTGGAGATTCCGAAGTCCGCGTTTGACGAAGTGTTTGATGCGAAGAAGAAGCAGAAAAAGACCAAGCTCGACACCGATCTTGATGCCAAGGCGCTGAACGAAGTGATTGAGGAATACAAGAAGGTGGTCAAGAAGCATGCCAAACGGGACTTTCCGCAGGATCCGCACGAGCAGCTGGTGATGGCACGGGATGCAGTATTTCGTTCGTGGCAGAACGAGCGCGCCAAGCATTACCGCCGCATCAACAACATCGATGACATGCTCGGCACCGCGGTCAACGTGCAAGCCATGGTGTACGGTAATTTGGGAGATACCAGCGGTACGGGCGTGGGCTTCACGCGCAATCCCGCCACGGGCGCGAAGGAGTTCTACGGCGAATTTCTGATGAACGCACAGGGCGAAGACGTGGTTTCGGGCGTGCGTACGCCGGTGCCGATCCTCGAACTGCAGAAGATCATGCCCGATGTGTACAACCAGTTGCGCGAGATTACAACCCGGCTGGAAAACCACTACCGCGACATGCAGGATTTCGAATTTACGATCCAGGATGGCAAGCTCTATATGCTGCAGACGCGCAACGGTAAGCGTACTGGGCGGGCCGCGGTGCGAGTGGCGATTCAGATGGTAGATGAAGGGCTGATCACCAAGGAAGAAGCGATCTTCCGTGTGGAACCGAATCAGCTCTATGACTTCCTGGTGCCACGGTTGGATGAAAAGAGCACGAAGCTGGAAGTGCTGGCGACAGGGTTGCCGGCGTCGCCGGGCGCGGCAGTCGGGCAGATTGTTTTCACTGCGGAGGAGGCGGTGAAGAAAGCGGGACATGGAGCGAAGAAGAATCCTGTGATTCTGGTGCGCGCCGAAACCACACCGGAAGATATTCAAGGTATGGAAGTTGCCGCCGGCATTTTGACGTCGCGCGGCGGCATGACCAGCCACGCCGCCGTGGTTACGCGCGGCATGGGCAAATGTTGCGTGGCGGGCGCGGGCGATATCACCGTGGATGAGAAGAAGCGGGAGATGCGGGTGAAGGGGCAGACCTTCAAGGAGGGCGACTGGATTTCGCTCGATGGAACTACGGGCCGAGTGATTAAAGGACAGTTGAACACGCTTCCTCCACAGGCGGACGATCCCGAATTGCTAAAGCTGATGGGCTGGGCGGAGCCGTTCCGCACGTTAAGAGTGCGCGCCAACGCCGACATTCCGCGCGACGCGATGCAGGCAAAGGCGTTTGGGGCGGAGGGCATTGGATTGTGCCGCACCGAGCATATGTTCTTCGCTGAAGACCGCATCGAGCACATGCGGGCGATGATTCTGGCGACGAACGAAAAAGACCGGCGCACCGCTCTGAAAAAGTTGCTGCCCATGCAGCGAGCGGATTTTATCGGTGTGTTCAAGGCGATGGACGGACTTCCGGTGACGATTCGCACGATTGATCCGCCGTTGCATGAGTTCCTGCCGCGCCGTGAAGATTTGATGGTTGAGACAGCCGTTCTCGAAGCGACCAAGCCGAAGTCGCCGAAGCTGGCCGGGCTGCGCAAACTGCTGGAGCGGGTGGAAGAACTGCACGAGTTCAACCCCATGCTCGGACATCGTGGCTGCCGTTTGGGGATTACATATCCCGAGATTACGGAGATGCAGGCCCGCGCGATTTTCGAGGCCGCCGTCGATGTCACAAGAAAGGGTGTAAAGGTGCATCCTGAGATCATGATTCCGCTTGTGGCCACGCTCAAAGAGATGACGAACCAGGCCGCAATCGTACGCCGCGTAGCCGAAGAGGTTTTCAAGGAGAAGGGAACCAGGGTCGATTACATGGTTGGAACCATGATCGAGCTGCCCCGAGCCGCACTGGTGGCTGACGAAATCGCCAAAGAGGCTGAGTTCTTTTCCTTTGGCACGAACGATCTCACACAGACAACGTTTGGCTTTTCGCGCGACGATGTCAACAAGGTGTTGCCGACCTACCTGGCCGAAGGAATTTTGAAGCAGGATCCATTTGCTGCGCTCGATCGCGAGGGCGTGGGACAATTGGTGAAGATGGCGACCGAGCGCGGGCGCAAGACACGTCCAAACTTAAAGGTAGGAATCTGCGGCGAACACGGCGGCGATCCGTCGTCGGTCGAGTTCTGCCATCAGGTGGGGCTCAATTACGTCTCCTGCTCGCCCTTCCGCGTGCTGACGGCGCGGCTGGCAGCGGCGCAAGCTGGGGCGTCGGACATGCTAAAAGTTGAGGGCGGCAGAACGAAATAGAATCTTGATCACAGAGGGCACAGGGGGGCACAGAGCTAGATGGTCGCACAGTTCGATGAATGACTCTTTGTCTCTCTGTGGTTTTACTGCACTTTCTGCAGGCGCGCGATCAATTTCTGCGCCAGGCTCTCCTCCGACTCCGACCAGAGCAGCCGCGCGCTGGTGCCGCTATTCTTCTCCACGTTCACCGAAAATTCCACCAGCTTGGCCACGTTGTCGCGAATCTTGGCGCGGGTCTGGTCGCTGAGGGAGGTCTCCGGCTGCAAAAAGTACGAATCGAGGCCGAAGTCCACTTCGATGTGTCCGGTTTGCTGGTACGCTCCTTCATCGAATTCTTCTCCCTGGACGATGAACTTCACGATTGCGGGCTCGAGCACCCAGTTCGCGTTCGTCTGGTCCGGCGTCCAGAGATCCCAGTGAGCGTCGAAGACGTAAGCGTAGTCATCATGGACCTGTTCGGCGGCGATCAGCGTAGCCTGCCCGGGATCGATTCCGGAAGGAAATCGGCGCTCCAGCACGGTGGCCTCGTTCCAGGAAACAGGGTGTAGCGCAAAGTAAGTGATCCCCGGACGTTGGACCGAGAACGGGAACTGCTGCAATACAGCAAAGGCGTGCGGCAACATCTCCGGGACGGAGAAATCGGGGAACCAAAGACTGAGATAAAGGGGGTCGGACACAATCGCCTCAAATGTTCGCGGGCCGCTCCTCAGCGAGCGGTTTCATAATTCTAAATTGTCTTGGGATCTTGGGAAAGGTTGAGCCCCGCGTTTTGACAGGGCTGCGAAGGCCTTGTTACGATCAACTGTGGCCCCCGGCGCCCACCTCACAGCCGTCCCCGTCGTCTAGCCTGGCCTAGGACATCGCCCTTTCACGGCGGTAACACGGGTTCAAATCCCGTCGGGGACGCCAACCTTATCAACCACTTGCAGATCCCCTCCAGAATTTTGTAGGTCCGTTACAGTCCGATAAGCCTCGGTGCTTGGTTTTTCTTCGTTTTTGTCGAGCAGCAAACTCACAACTCGGCTCTGCGCGTCTCGCTTCGTTTGCGTGATTGCTTGCGCATAGACGTTCAGAGTGACCGAGATGTTTGCGTGCCGCATTAGCTCTTGCACAACCTTCACGTCCTCGCCGTTCCCCTTGAGGAGCGTCGCGTACGTATGCCGGCTATGTCTCTGGGTACATAGGCGCCACTATCTACCCGTCCCGACTATGTCGAGTGATATGGAGGGGCCTGGCGATCGTTCAATAATTGCAGGCCTCAACGCAAATCGAGTCGATCA
>Ga0182015_10000742_pt1 | contig 45446 bp, 42 predicted proteins | sample 712P3MmetaG_FD_120478 | JGI IMG/M metagenome (GOLD analysis project Ga0182015, IMG submission 120478) | Permafrost microbial communities from Stordalen Mire, Sweden - 712P3M metaG | ecosystem: Environmental > Terrestrial > Soil > Wetlands > Permafrost | place: Sweden: Stordalen | collected...
CGTGTTGAATGCCAGCGCCGGAGGCACTCCTGCCAGCTTCTGCGGATTCCATGGCAACCATGCCCACTGCTGCACCCGCTCCAGCACATAAAGCACAATCATGGAAACGCCGCTGAACAGGAGCAGCGCCAGCGCATATTCCTTCCATTCCATCTCGTGGCTTTCGTCAACGCCCGTAAGACGGTAGAGAATTCGTTCCACCGGCCGCATCACCAGATCCAGCCGAGTCGGCTCGCGGCCAAACACCCGCGCCATGAACCCACCGAGGGGCTTGGTGACCAGGAAGACCGCTAGCAAGAAAACGAGAATCTGCAGCCATCCGTTTGCTGTCATCAGAATTTCTCCGGCCGCAACATGGCGTACACGAGGTACACCAGCAACCCCGCGCAAATGATCAGCATGATAATGGGTTCAGCAGTCATATCCGCCTCAACGCACTCGCTCGCAAAAGCGCACGTAAGCCACCGATACCACAAAAAACAGAATCGTCACCGCAAGGAAGATCACGTCCTGCATCGCCAATTCCCTCCAGCCCACTCTGTCACATCGTGCACGACAATTGCCTCACGCCGGCCATTCCCCTAAAACTTCACCAAGATGGCCATGTCGATGAACTGCTCGTCCCGCCGCAGGTCGGGGAACCATACACTGCTGCCTTGCGCGCCGCAGGCCGTTTGTGCGCCGCTCAGGGTCAATGACCCGGACGTATTCCCATCGTTGCAAGCAAAGAATTGGGGATATCCGTTGTTGGTGTAAGGCACTCCGCCTGAACCCGGCGGAGTGACTCCGCCCGATCCCGACCAGTACGGCACGCTGGCATGCCGGTAGTCGTATTCCCAGCGGAACGTGATGTACTGTCTGGGCATGTAGTCGAACGTCGCCGACGAATCCCAGGCCTTAAACGGGTCCGAGGGATTTCCGGTAAAGTAGGGTGCGTTGATCGCCGCCGACTCTGCCGTCTCTCCGTTGATGGGGGGATCCAGGACCAGATAGCGTCCGGGATTGTTGATCTGGCCTCCGCCGATTGTCAATGCGTACCGGTCTTTCTTGAACCACATGCGGTTGTAGAGCATGTAGCCGATAAAGCTCTGCTTAGGATTGATGCCCGCACTAAAATAGTCACCCCCGATCGACTTCGCGTCCTTCTTGTCACCGTGGCAGCCCACGCCCTGTAGATATACTCCTGTCGAGGTGGTCGTGCTGGGGCCAAATTCACAACCCATATCGCCGGTAAACGAGAATGCCATCTTGTCGAGAGTCTTCTCGGGTCTGTCGTAATACTTGATCTCGATGCTGTCGTCCGTGTGAATGCGTCCGCGGTTCGGTATGTACAAGTCATCATGGCCCAGACCGTAATTGTTGGAAATGATGTTCACCCACGGCCTCGGAGTCCACTTGATCTGCCCACCCACACCTTTCCTTGAGTTGGCTGAGCCATACGATTGCCATCCATTGATGAACCACGGCTCAATCTTCAAATGCGGGTTGGGAAAAATCTGAACCCTCAGACCATTGAAAAACCAGGGCGTGTTGGAGGAAACATATGAGGGTTGATAGGCCCAGTTGTCGAAGTTGTAATAGCTGAACAGGCCAATGTAAGAGAGGAAAATGCCAGCGTCCACGTTGATCCCGTTCAACGCATTGATGTGGTAACCCCCATAGGCCTCCGCCAAGTAGCGATAGGCGGTGTCGAGGTCCCACTGGCCCTTCGCCGGACTGGGGTCGTTGCGTGGCGTGGTTTCGGAATACATGCCAAACTGAGTCATGAACCGGGCGCGAACGTTGTCATAGTGGAAATCGCCGCCGAGGCCGAGTTGTTCCAATTGGATTTCGTTGGAGCGAAATATTTCGCTCGACCCGCTTATCGTGTTGTCCTTCGGCTTGTTGAAATCGTAGGTGTAGGTGATGTCCGCCCGAATCTCCGGCGTAAAGAATTTCGAATCGAAAGCCGCCTCTTTCGTGCGCGGGTTACCGTTCAGCCAGGTCCAGTCCCAATCGGAAAAAGGATCAATCTTGGTTTTCTTTGCCGACGCGCCATCGGGAGATTGACTTGGGGAAGACGGACTCGGGGGCGGCGCCAACCACCCTGTGAGCCCACCAGTTGCCGGTGCAGCGCTGGTTGTGGCGGTCGGGCTGACAAAGTTCGCCGCCGTCACGGCGGGAACGTTTGGCACCGCGCCAGTCCTCGCTGCGGCCGGCGCTGCCTCGCTGCGATCATAGGCTGGCGCTGTGCCCTTCTGCTGCTCCACTTCCGCGCGCAAGCGCTCTACCTCGGCTCGCAGGGCTTTCAACTCATCCCGCATTTCCTGCTGTTCTGTTGGTGCAACCGAACTAGAACCGGTGTTCGCGGTTGACGTAGCCGCGTTTTGGGTGGATTGCGCGCCAGCCCAACCTGTCAGAAATAGCGCGCACGTCGACAGTAATAAGACCCGATTTGCACTTTTCCGTCTCATGATTTTCGTTCTCCAGTAATTGCCGGTAGAACTCGCTGCGATTGGCTTCGGTCGCGCGGCAATTTTCATCGAGGTAGCTGCGCCGCAGACCCGCGAGGTCCTTCCCTTTTTCACGCTTCCCGGGGACTTGCGCCACCCAGTAGCAGACCGAGGGCGGACTCTCGCGCAGCAAAGCGATCAGAAACCACAGCATAAAACCCGCGCCCGCCAAAGTGATGGCTGGAATTACCCACACTGTCTCCATACGCCGGCCTCCTCGTGGTGCAGATCTCCGCGCAAACGTACCAGTGGATCATTTCACTTGTAAGAGTGGTTTAAGGAATTCGTAAGGAATTCATAAAGGCAGAAACCTCACCCGGGTTTCGGCAATACCTACAGATCACTCCAATGGCGTGGGCTGCGTTCAGCAGCCCCATTCCGCTTCACCCGGCTGGGCGAAATACTGCCGCGACTTTGCTGGCTCGCTGGTCATCGACTCCAGCTCGAGCAGAGCTAGCCGCGCCGCCGCCACCAGACGGCTCTTCTCCGGCTGCGAAACTTCCCTCCACGAACCACGCCCTTCACTACCCTTGCCCGCTATCTCCGGCATTAGGGCCTGCTGATAGTGATGGAAAAGCTCTGCCAACCGTTCCGGTGCCACTTCGTTAATCCACATGACTCTTGATCTCCCTTGAATCTGCATCGCCTATCTGGGACCTTTTCAGCCCCACAACCATTGGACACGGAACCGCAGAAAGTCCGAATAAGGGGTCCATAAAATGTTCGTAAGGATGAGGAACCGGGAATACGGTGGAAACGACGCTATGAGCCCGGTTCGAATCGGTATCCGACCCAGGGTTCGGTGAGCAGGTACTTCGGCGAGGAAGGATCATTCTCAATTTTCTTGCGCAGCTGTCCAATGAAGACGCGCAGATATTCTGGCTGCTCCGTGCTATTGGGTCCCCAGATAGCAGCTAACAGCGTGCGGTGTGTCACCACTTTGCCAGGACGCCGCGCCAGATACACCAGCAGGTCGAATTCTTTGGGTGTTAGATGAACTTCGTTCCCCACCACCTTCACCGATCGTCCCTCCGGGTCGATCGAAAAATCTCCCGCTGTGATCGCACTCGGCTCTTCTTCGGCCGCCGGACTCCGCCTCAACTGTGCCCTGATTCGCGCCAGTAGTTCGTTCATGCTGAACGGCTTCGTGACATAATCATCAGCTCCGGCATCCAGCGCTTCCACCTTCGAACGATCCTGTCCGCGCACTGAGAGCACAATGATCGGCACCTGCGACGTCCGCCGCACCTGCCGGCACAGCTCTACTCCATTCAGATTCGGCATGGCCAGGTCCGTGATCAACACATGGGGCGTCCAGTTCTTCATCAACTCCAGCGCCATCTCCCCGTCATTGGCCACGCGGATGTCATATCCTTGCGACGAAAGCGTCGTGCGCAGCACGCGCGTAATTTGCGGCTCGTCATCCACCACCAGAATTCGCCGGAGCTCGTTCGTCATCTTTAATCACCGCATTTCCTGAGTCACAATGTGAACGTCAACCGCCGGCGTATCGCGCAAAAACTTATGGATCGCAGAAAGATAGAAATATCTCTTCCATCCCTTGGTGGCTGATCGTCCGAAGACCACCTGCGTAATATGAATCTCGCGCACGAATTCAGCAACTTTTTCCGCCACGACCTTGCCCTCAGCCTTCACCACTTTCGCGCCCACGCTCTCGGCGAACCGTATATTGTCAGCCAGAGTTCGCTGGTTTTCATCGCTCTCATCCCCGCCGGTGTCCACATAGAACACAAATAAATCCCCGTCCAGCGCCTGAGCCATGCGCGCCCCGCGTGCAATCAAATACTGCGCCGCCGGATTCGAACTGATGCATACCGCGATCCGCTCGCGCACCTGTAGCAGCTGGCCGTCTTCGGTTTTTAATTCCGAAAGCGTGCGGTCGACCGCCTGCGTCACCTGGCGCAAAGCCAGTTCGCGCAGAGCGACCAGGTTCGTATTGCGGAAAAAATTCGCCAGCGCGCGTTCCACCCGCTCCACCGGATAGATGTCTCCGCGCCGCATGCGGGTCTGCAACGCTTGTGGCGTCAAGTCCGCCATCACAATTTCGCCCGCTCGCCGGATCACCCAGTCCGGCACTGTCTCCCGTACCTGCACACCGGTGAGCCCTCGAATCGTCGGCGCCAGGCTCTCGATGTGCTGCACGTTCAACGTCGAAAGAACATCGATCCCCGCATCTAGCAACTCGAAAACATCTTCATAGCGCTTTGCGTGTTTACTGCCTTCGATGTTGGTGTGCGCCAGTTCATCCACTAGCACCACGTGTGGCTTGCGCGCCAGAATTGCGTCCAGGTCCATCTCTTCAAAGATGGTTGATTTGTATTCCAGTTTCTTGCGTGGAACCGTCTCCAAGCGTGACGAGAGTTCCATGATCGGTTTGCGCCCGTGCGATTCCACCACGCCGATCACTACTTCCTCGCCGCGGCTGGCCCGCCGCACGCCCTCGCTCAGCATGGCATAGGTCTTCCCCACACCTGGGGCATAGCCGAGAAACAGCTTGAACACCGCCGGCCGCCGCTCCGTGTCCACTTCCTTAAGCCATTCTTCGGGACTCTTAGCCATCGCCGCTATTCTCCACGCCGGAAGGACAATTGTCGAATGCTGATGTCGCTCTGACTACCACTCATCGGTGGCTTCCGGAAATCTCAACCCAGAGTTACAGAGACAGAGTTGGGAACATTTGCCAAATTTTTCTCTGTCTTTGTTTTCTCTCTGCCTCTGTGACTCTGTGGTGAAAACCGTATCTTGCGGTTACAATCGTGCCCGTGAAGCCTCACTGGCCGCAGCACTTGTTCCGCTACATTGCCTGCTTCGTAGCCGCCGAATTGGTGGCGCAAGTCTACCGGCATTTCGTCCATGTAAATCCCACCACCGTAGCTTTAACTTTCCTGTTGATGGTCCTGTGGGTCGCCGCCTATTGGGGATTTCGCTTCTCCGTCTTTCTCGCCGTGCTCGCCACTCTCGCTTTCAACTATTATTTTCTTCCACCTGTCGGAACCTTCACCGTCGCAGATCCACAGAACTGGGTCGCACTCTTCGCCTTTCTCATCACCGCCGGCATCGCTAGCGAACTCGCGGACCGCGCCCGGCGGCAAACCGCCGACGCCGTTCAGCGCCGCCGCGATGTCGAAAGGCTCTACGCCTTCAGCCAGCGCTTGCTCGCCACTGACAACGTGGCAGAACTAATGAATGCAATCCCTACTTACGTTTGTGATGGATTCGCTGCCAAGGCCGCCGCCATTTACTTGCTTAGCTCCCAACAGGTCTACCGTACCGACCCAAAAGCCACCTGGTTCCCTGTGCAAGATCTTCAAATGGTCAGTTCGCGCGGCGAGCCGGTAATCGATTCCAAGCGCGGAGTTTCGCTCACTCCTTTACATCTGGGCACGCGCACTACTGGAGCTGTTGGCATCGCTGGAGCGTCGCTCTCCCGCGCCACTCTTGAGGCCCTGGGCAGCATGATCGGAATCGCCATCGAACGGGCCGGCGCCATGGAAAAACTTTCTCAGACCGAGGCCGCTCACCAGAGCGAGAACCTCCGCGCCGTTCTGCTCGATTCCGTCACTCACGAACTGCGCACTCCACTCACCGGTATCAAAGCCGCCGTCACCGGCCTGCTCTCCGATGACAACCTCGACGAAACACAGCGCAAGGAGTTGCTCACCGTCATCAACGAAGAAACCGATCGTCTCGACCGGCTTGTCGGCGAAGCCACCGAGATGGCGCAGCTTGATGCCCACAAGGTGGAACTGCACATGGCTCCCGTGGATATCGCCACGGTCATTGAGTCAGCCGTGGAAGAATCCAGAACGGTTCTCGGCCAGCATCCTCTGGAGGTGCGCGTCCCACCATCGCTACCCAAGGTGAAGGTGGATTCCGACCGCATCGCGGAAGTCCTCAAGCAGTTGCTGGAAAATGCCGCCAAATATTCTCCGCCTACCGCCCCGATCACCATAACCGCGGAACGGAAGGGAGATCGCATCGTCACCAGTGTTACCGATCATGGCCCCGGCATCGACGATTTCGAACAATCGTTGGTCTTCGACAAGTTTTATCGTGGTCGCGATCAGCGCTACAGCGTTCAAGGCACCGGCATGGGCTTAGCCATCGCCAAAGCCATCGTAGAAGCCCACGGTGGAACGGTCAGCGTCACCAGCCAACTCGGCTGCGGCTCAGTCTTTTCTTTCGAACTCCCCACCGCCTGATTTTGACGTGGCTACCCACCCAGATTTTGGGTGCGCAGCGCCACAATGAGGAGCGCAAGCGACACCCCATTCTCTCTGTCATTCCGACCGGAGTCGGAGCGCCAGCGACGGTGAGGAGGAACCTGCTTTTCGCTGGGGCCGCCGTGGTAGAGCGGCGCTTCACCGCCGTGTGTGGTGTCGAAAATGAACCGGGCTTTAGCCCCTGTGCTACCTCAGTTCTTCAGCTTCGGCCTCTCGCACGTGTCCACAATCTTCGTGGGATCGATCGCGTCCTTATCCACCTGCTCTTCCAGAATTTTCCCGTCTTTCCCAATCAGGAAGTTCACCCGGCGCGCGGCTTTGTACTTATCCACGTAGATCCCATATTTGCGCGTAACATCTCCGCCCCAATCACTCAGCAGAGGAAACGTAACTGCAATTTGATCGGCAAAGGCTTTGTTCGCGAAGGCACTGTCCATGCTCACACCCAGGACCTGGGTGTCCGTAGCTTCCAGCCGTTTCAAATCCTGCTGGAGAGCTTGCATTTGCTTCGTTCAACCACCGGTGAAAGCGAAAATAAAGAATGCCACCACCACGTTTTTCTTCCCACGGTACTGGCTCAAGGAAACGGCCTTCAGATCATTCCCGTCAAAATAGTTCAGGGTGAAATCCGGCGCCATGTCTCCAACCTTGGGAATGGACATAGACGCATTCTCCATCCGCTTGGCTTGCCCCACAGCCGGAGTGGCCGATGCAATCGCCAACGCGCCCGCAAGCAAGGATGCCGCCAACGCGCTCGAAAGTCTTTTCTGCATTACGATCCTCCTAGTCGAATGATAGTCCACCGCTCGCCAGGACAGGGTAATTCAGTTAGGCGATTCTTCATGAGGACGCCAATCAGTACCTGCCCGTCCCACCCTTTCGCATTGCCGAATGTGGCCCGAAACCAGTAAATTCAGTTTCAGGCAAACCCACGCGCCATGAGTCTCGTCACCCTGAACGACATTTTCTTCGCCGCCGCCGAGCGCAATCTCGACCAGGCAATGCTCTACCGCGATGCCGGAAAGTGGGTGCCCATCTCCTCCTCAGATTTCCGCCACAACGTGGCCGCCACGGTCCGTGCCCTGCAGGAATGGGGTATCAAGAAAGGCGATCGCGTCGCTATCCTCAGCGAGAATCGCCCGGAGTGGTCCATTGCTGACTTCGCCATTTTGCTGCTTGGCGCCGTGACAGTTCCCGTCTACGCAACCTTAACTCCCGAGCAAACCGCCTACACCCTGAGCGACTCCGGCGCCACCGTAATCTTTGTTTCCAGCGAACATCAACTGCGCAAGGTGCAGACCATCCTCTCTCAAACTCAAGTCAATAAAATCGTAGTCATGGATCATCTGCAGCTTTCGAGCGACCTTGCCACATCTTGCGTGCTCATGGATCAGTTCATGTCACAAGGACCGCTCACCCTCGATCCCCAAACCGAATCCCGAGCCCGCTCCATTCAGCCCGACGACCTCGCCACCATTATTTACACTTCCGGAACCACCGGAACCTCCAAGGGCGCAATGCTCACCCACGGCAACATGGCGTCCAACATCGCCTGCTCCATGCTGGGCTTCGACATGCGCCCCGGCCTGGTCAGCGTTTCATTCCTTCCCCTTTCGCATGTCACCGCACGCCACGTCGATCTAGCGCTGCTCTACCACGGCGTCACGCTCGCGTACTGTCCCTTCATCGAGAATCTCCCTCAATCTCTCCTCGAGATACGGCCTACACTTTGCGTTTCAGTGCCGAGGGTCTACGAAAAGGTCTACGCGAAAACTGAGATGACCGCCCGCGGTTTCCCCAAGCGCGCCATCTACCGCTGGGCGCTGTCTGTCGGCCGCGCTCACAAGTCCAACATTCTCTCCGGAGAAACTCCTACTTCCGCCAGCTGGAACCTCGCCAACAAATTGGTGTTCTCGAAAATTCGCGCCGGCATGGGCGGCCAGGTTGAAACCTTCATCTCCGGCGGCGCGCCCCTGGGCCGCGAACTCGCCGAGTGGTTCGCCACCGTCGGCATCCGCATTCATGAAGGCTATGGTCTGACGGAGACTTCTCCCGTCATCGCCGTCAATACTCCTGTGAATCACCGCATCGGCACCGTTGGCAAAATCCTGCCCAACCTGGAAGTCCGCATCGCCGAAGATGGTGAAATTCTGGTTCGCGGTCCTTCCATCTTCAAGGGATACTGGAACCGTCCAGACGAAACTCAAAACGCATTTCAGGACGGTTGGTTCATAACCGGTGATGTCGGCCATATCGATGCCGATGGATATCTCTCCGTCACCGATCGCAAGAAGGAACTCATCAAGACCTCCGGCGGAAAGTTCATCGCTCCGCAACCCATCGAAAACTCCCTCAAGCTGAACCCTTTGGTCGGAACCGCCGCCATCATTGGCGATAAGCACAAGTTTGCCTTTGTCATCGTCTCCCCCAATTTTGCGCTACTCGAAGATTGGGCCCGGTCGAACGACGTTACTTTTTCTTCGCGCGCCGAACTCGTCGCCAACCCCAAGGTCCAAACGCTCTACGACGGAATTGTCGAGGAGATCAACAAAAACCTAGCCCGCTTCGAAAAATTGAAACGCGTTCTCCTCGTCCCCGACGAATTCACCGCTGACAATGGAACTCTGACGCCTACCCTGAAACTGCGCCGCCGGGTGGTCGAAGATCGCTATCGCCGCCAGATCGACGATCTCTACGCCCAAGCAGAATTCCGCGAACCCTAAATAGTCCCGTCATTAATTGGTTCGGTCATTCCGAAGCGGCTTCAACCGCTGAGGAACCTGCTTTCCCTCGCGCAGCCACCGCTCTCGCCAAATGTCAAGAGGGCACAGCCGCACTCGGCTGGCCGTCGAGCGCAAGCTCGACATTTGTCCAACTCGGTTTACAATGAAAAGTCATGACAGACGCACTACATATCGCTGGCCACTCCTTCCGCTCCCGCCTGATCGTCGGTACGGGAAAATACAAATCTTTCCAGGAAACTGCCCGCGCCCTCGAGGCCAGCGGAGCCGACATGGTTACCGTTGCCGTCCGTCGCGTGAACCTCGATCGCAGCAAGGAATCGCTGCTCGACTACATCGATCCCAAAAAGTATTTCCTGCTGCCCAACACCGCCGGCTGCTACACCGCCGACGAAGCCGTCCGCGCTGCGCGCCTGGGCCGCGAGGTTGGCCTCTCCGATTGGGTCAAACTCGAAGTGATTGGCGACCAAGCCACGCTGTACCCCGACGTGCAAGCCACGCTCGAAGCCACGCGCATTCTGGTCAACGAAGGCTTCACCGTTTTGCCCTACACTTCCGACGACATCGTCTTCGCCAAGCGCTTGATCGACGCTGGCGCGGCCGCCGTAATGCCGCTCGGCGCTCCCATCGGCAGCGGCATGGGCATTCAGAACCAGGCTCACATCCGCATCCTGCGCGAGATGATCACCGCTGTGCCGCTGATCGTCGATGCCGGCGTAGGCACCGCATCCGATGCCGCCATCGCCATGGAACTCGGCGCCGACGCCGTCCTCATGAACACCGGCATCGCCAATGCCCAGGATCCCGTGCTCATGGCCGAAGCCATGCACCACGCCGTGCTGGCCGGACGCCAAGCTTACTTGTCTGGACGCATGCCAAAGAAGTTGTACGCTACCGCCAGCTCCCCTCTCGAAGGCGTCGTGCGATAGCAGCGCCGGCGTATAGTAGCGCCGGGGTCCTCACCGGCTTTTGCTTTTGGGTGGCGCAGCGCTTCAGCGCTGCGATCAAGCGCTGGATATAACTGGGCTTTAGCCCCCGAGGTACGTGGCTAATCCGGCAGCTTCTAGCCCACAAGAGAATCCCCGACAAAAATAAAAGGGCGGCCGCAGCCGCCCTTGCTCACAACACAAACCGCTCACAGCATCTTCGCGCTTTCCACATGAATGCTGTCGCCCATCACATGTCCCGTCACGGCGATGTGATGTCCTACATGGTCCTGGAGCGCATCCGGGTTCTCCACCATCAGAACTTTCTGATCCTTATCGGTCACGATCACCATCTTCGCACCCGCGGCCAGGCACTTCTTGGTGCACGCCTCAGCCTTATCGTTGGCACCCTTGGCGCCGCATTTGTCATCGCTCACCCACCCGTTTACGGTGGTGCTCTTCCCCATATCGTCAAACGCCATCGCTGTCAGGGCGAACACAAAACATATCGCAAGACTAAGTACGAGCACTTTTCTCATGGCCGTTTTTCTCCTTAATTTGATCTTTCGATCGCGGCCCCACGCCGCATGGTAAGAATTTTAATCGCGCACCCGGAAGTAACCAACACGCCCACCGATTCGCCAATCGCAGGAACTATACCACAGAGGACGTTTCCGATTGTCACACGCTTGCAGGACGGGATCATCCCATTAGCTGGTTATCCGGAACTCAGCTTTTTCTGCTTGGCGGAAGACCTCGGGCCGCGCATCGTAGTCGCGCGTTGGCCTCGCCTATTTATTTTCTCGCCGAATGATTCACTGGTGGTGCGGCAACTTCCGGAGTCTGAGGAACGTACACCACTTCGCCCGGACGCGCATAATGCAACTGTTCGCGCGCTTCTTTCTCGATTGCCTTCTCGTCGGTCTGCAATCCCTGAATCTGCTGTGTATAGAGCTCGTTTTCCTTCTGCTCCAGCATGATTCGCTTCTGCAGCGATTCATACTCGGCTCGCTTCTGCTTATACACAATCATTCCATTCGCGCCAAACATCACGTGTACAAACAGAAAGGCCGCCAGCACCGCAACCGCGATCGTCGCCAATCGCCGCCGCAGCGCATACACCCGCCTGAAGGCGGGACCAACTCTCCCCACCCAGGATGCAGCTATCGCCTCGGCCTGCGGCGCCTTTTCCGCGATCACTCGCAACCCATCTTGCGGAGTGGGAAATCGCCGAATGTCTGCCAGATTCTTTACTCGAAAATCCATTGCTTGGCCGCCCGGCTCAACTTCTCCAAACCCTGCTTGCTTCGTGCCTCGGAATAAACCCTCACCACCGGCTCAGTTCCCGAAAGCCGGTAACAGACCCACGAACCATCTTCAAAGACCAGCTTCAATCCATCCGTGCGCACCACTTCGCTCACACTGTGTCCACAGAACTCCCGCGGATCAGACCTTAACTTCCCAGTGAACTTGTCCTTCACCTCAGACGTCAAGCGGAAGTTTTCCCGCTGCGGATAATACGAACCAACTTGGTTACATAGCCCCTTCAATTGCTCGCCTAGCGACTTGCCTCGCTTCGCCACCATCTCGCAGCACAGCAGTCCCGCCAGCACGCCATCTTTCTCCGGGACGTGATGCCGGATCGAAAGCCCGGCGCTTTCTTCTCCACCGATCGCAATCTTGTCCTGCATAATCAGCTCGCCAACGTATTTGAAGCCCACCGGCGTCTCGAAAAGTTCCACGCCGCGCGCCTTGGCAATCGCATTGATCAAATTCGTGGTCGCCACCGACTTTGCCACTCCGTTCTTCCATCCGCGGCTCTCCACCAGATAATCGAACAGCAGCGCAATCACGTAGTTCGGCTGCAGAAAAGTTCCGTCCGCATCGACAATCCCAAAGCGATCCGCGTCCCCGTCGGTCGCAATGCCAATCTGCGCCCCGGTCTCGCGCATCTTGCCGCGCAGGTCTTCCAGCAAGTGATCGTCCGGCTCCGGCGCATGCCCGCCAAACAACACGTCGCGATAGTCATGCACCGTCGCAACTTTCACCCCAGCCTCTCGCAAGAATTCATCGGAATATCCCCGCGCCGACCCCCACATGGGATCAAAACAAACCTGCAGATTGGCCTTGCGGATCGCGTCCAGATCCACAATCTGCCCCAGTCGCTTTAGATAGCCGGCCTTCACATCCAGTGTTTCCTTCGTCGATCCGTTTCCCGCATTTTTCGTCCCTGATGTCGACCCCTCCCGGTCCATTGCATCAATTTCCGCCTCAATCTTTTTCGTCACCTCAGGCAGCGCAGGACATCCATCCGGCGTCGAAAACTTGATCCCGTTGTACTCCGGCGGATTGTGCGAAGCTGTAAAGTTAATCACCCCATCGGCCTTTGCTTTTACAACGGCATAAGCAAATGCCGGAGTTGGCGCAGGCTCTGTGACCACGACCGGCCTAATTCCATAAGCCTCCAGAATCTCTGCCGCCATGGAACAAAAAGTTTCGCCCAGGAATCGCGGATCGCGTCCCACGATCACTCGCGCTCCCCGCGGCTTCTGCCCCGCCACGTAACGCGCAATCCCGCCCACCGCTCGCCGCACATTCGCAAAAGTAAACTCCTCCGCCATCACCGCCCGCCAACCCGATGTGCCAAACTTGATTTGCGTCGCCATCTTTCTGCTCCCTCACTTAAGGTGCTACTCTCTCGACGTGAGTTGGCTCACCAACTGCTAACGGCTAACGGCTGATTTTATATGACCGACAAACGAATCATCCTGACTACCGCAGGCTCAGAAGAAGAGGCTCGGAAAATTGCGCGCCATATTGTAGAGGAACGTCTGGCCGCCTGCGTCAACATCATCCCGCAGGTTGTATCTATTTATTGCTGGCAAAACAATGTGGAAGAATCTCGCGAATGGCTTTTGATCATCAAAACTACGGCCGCGGCCTTCGAAGCAGTGCGCCAAGCTATTGCCCAACTCCACTCCTACGACCTGCCAGAATGTATCTGCCTGACCATTGAAGATGGATCACCCAACTACTTGGCCTGGATCGACGAATCCGTCGGCGTAAAAAAGTAGAGCCTCAATCAGTTTGATCCCTGAATATTCGTAGTGAAGAGCGTCTATATAGCAGCCAGCCCCGCTTCCAGATCGCTAAGGATGTCCTGTACATCCTCAATCCCCACAGAAATCCGCACCATTCCGTCCGTGATCCCAATCGCCCTGCGGCCTTTTTCACCCAGCGCCGCGTGCGTCATCGTCGCTGGATGTGAGATCAGCGTCTCCACTCCTCCCAGCGATTCTCCCAATGAACAGACGCGCAATCTCTTCAGCATCTTATTTGCATTCTTCAGCGATCCCATCTCAAACGTGATCATCGCCCCGAAGCCGCTCATCTGGCGCTTGGCCAACTCGTGCTGCGGATGATCCGGCGACCCCGGGTAAAGAACTTTCCCCACCTTTTTATGCTTCGCCAGAAACTCCGCTACCACGCGCCCGTTGCGGTCGTGGATCTCCATCCGCGCAGCCAGCGTCTTCACCCCACGCAGCAACAGAAAGCATTCGAACGGAGAAAGTATCGCCCCCGCGCACTTTTGCAAAAACGCCAGCTGCGCTGCCTGCTCTGGCCGGCTGCATACCACGACCCCGCCTAGTCCGTCGCTGTGGCCATTTAGAAACTTGGTCGTCGAGTGCACCACCATGTCCGCGCCCAGCGCCAGCGGCTGCTGAAAGTAAGGCGACATGAACGTGTTGTCTACCACCAGTTCCACTTTCTTGCGCCGGCAAATTTTGCTGATCGCCGGCAGATCACTCAACCGCATCAGCGGATTGGTCGGTGTCTCCACGTGCACCATGCGCGTATTCTTTCGAATCGCGCGCTCAACGTTCTCCGCATCCGATGTATCCACGTAAGAAAACTCCAGCCCGAATCCCGTCAGCACCTGATTAAACAGCCGCGGCGTCCCGCCATACAAATCGTCGCCACACACCACATGGTCGCCCGCCTTCAACATGCTCGCAATCGCATTGATCGCCGCCATCCCACTGCCAAACACGCGTGCCGCCACCCCGCCTTCCAGCGACGCCAAATTCTCTTCCAGCCGATCCCGCGTAGGATTCGAGACCCGCGAATATTCGTACCCCTTATTCTCCCCAATCCCCTGCTGTACATAAGTAGAAGTCAGATAAATGGGCACATTGACTGCGCCGGTCAAGGGATCCGGCTGCTGCCCATCGTGAATCGCACGCGTAGCAAACCCAGCTCGTCTATTTTTTTTCATCAATACTTTCTGGAAGACATCGACCTTCTCAAAGCGTTCCCCGCGGACTTTCTCAGCGTTCTGTGCGATAAACTTTTATCTAAATCCCACCCTCAAAAATCTTCTTCGACAAATATCTCTCCGCCGAATCCGGAATGATCGTCGCCACCCGTTTCCCCGCGCCCAGTCGCCGCGCCACCTCCAGAGCCGCGAACACCGCCGCTCCTCCGCTCGATCCCGCCAGCACGCCTTCCTTCGCGGCCAGCTGCTTCACGGTCGCAAACGCATTCTCATCGCTTACCGCAATCATTTCATCGCACACCGATCGATCGAACGTCTTGGGAATGAAACTCACGCCAATCCCTTCCACTTTGTGTGGCCCAGGTTGCCCGCCAGCCAGGATCGATCCCTGCGTTTCCACCGCGACCGCTCGCACTCCCGGCACATGCTCTTTCATGTAGCGCGCGATACCAGTAAACGTTCCACACGTGCCGCAGCCCAGAACCACAACATCCACTTTCCCGCCGAGCTGCTCGAACATTTCCACGGCCGTGGTCTCGTAGTGATAGTCGGGATTCGCCATATTCTCAAACTGTCCCGCCATGAACGCGCTCTTATCGCTAGCCACAGCTTCCTTAGCTCGACGGATCGCTCCCGCCATCCCCTCTTCATCTGGTGTGCGGTCCACTTCCGCCCCCAGCGCGCGCATGATAATCACTTTTTCCTGCGAGAAGTTTTCCGGAACGAACAGCTTCACCTTATATCCGCGGTTTACTCCGATCAGCGCCAGCCCGATTCCGGTATTCCCGGCGGTGGCTTCGACAATCGTCCCCCCGGGCGCAAGCTTCCCCTCCTGCTCTGCCCGCCGGATAATTCCAATGGCCGCGCGATCCTTCACACTTCCTCCGGGGTTCAAGTATTCAAGTTTTGCGAAGATGTCGGCGGACCCGGCAGGAACCAGCCGCTTCAACCGCAACATGGGGGTCCCGCCGACCAGGTCCGTAATATCGTCGGCGACGCCGAGATGAGAAACTTCAAGAGTTTTCTGATGCACGCTACAGGGTAAGGGGGACAGTCCGGAATCGTCAATGGAACGAAAGCCTTAGCTCGAAGTTACTTCGCCTTGCGGAGGGTTCTCGAAAACTGATTTGGCACGAAGTTACTTCGTCCCCGCGGCCGCCTGCGTCCCCGCGTAGTACCCGCTCTTCGTCCGCACCGACATCTTGCCGTGCCCCTTTGCCTTCGCCTCCACCCGGATCGTGCGGAATCCTCCCGTGCCCTTCGGATTCGTCGGCTTATAGCCAATCGTGTACTGGTTCCGGATGTCGTGCGCCACTTGCCGGCTGATCTCGTCCACTTCGTCCAACGTCTTCGGAAAAAATGCTAGCCCTCCAGTCCGTTGCGCAATAACCTCCAGTGCCCGCCTGGCCCGCTTGGGATGCTCCTCATCTCCCAGAATTCCGATCGCATACACCGACGGCCCGCTTTCCTCCTGCAGTTGCTTCACCGCCTGCTCCAGACTTTCCCGGCTGGCATTGTCTTCTCCATCAGTCACTACGAACAGCACTTTCCGCTCCAGCCTGGCATCCCTCTTTAAGTGATCGGCGGAGGCCACCACCGCCTCGTAAAGCGCCGTTCCGCCCCTGGCATCAATCTTCTCAAGAGCTTCTTTCAATTTCAGAAGATCGTTGGTGAAATCCTGGTCGAGATAATATTCGTCGTTAAAATTCACCACGAACACTTCGTCCTGTGGATTACTCGACCGCACCAAATTGAGCGCTGCCTGGTTGACTTTCGCCCGTTTTTCTCGCATCGAGCCGGAATTATCAATCACAATCCCCATCGCTACCGGAATGTCTTCATGATGAAAGGAAACGATAGTTTGCGGCTTGCCATCTTCGAACACGGAAAACGCGCTCCGGCCAAGGTCGGTGACGATGCGCTGCTTGTCATCCACCACCGTAGCGTGCAGAAGAACTTCGTCCACATCCTTGCGGATGACAAAGGTTCCGTTGTCCTGAGGGCCCTGTCGCTCGCTCGAAGGAGTCGCCGTTGAATCCGTTTGAGACTTTTGGGATTGACTCGGCGCCGACTGGGACTGAACCGGCGAAACTTGAACCGGAGAAGATTGCTCTTGGGAAGACGCCTGCCGCGCGTGCCCGGCAACCGGTTTCGCGAGCACCGCGACCAGAATCACGAAGACCCACTTCAGGAAAATAACCTGATTCGCACCCCTATTCTTCGGGGGCGTAATAACCGGTCCTGGCATAAACTCGCAGCGGCGGCAATCCTTTCGGCGGCAGTAATTTCACTTTGATCTTACGCCATTTGCCGTCTCGCGAATCGTTATGCGGCCGATAACCCAACACATACTGATTGCGCAATTCGATCCCGATCTTTGTCGCCACGTCCGCCAAGTCGTTCGGGTTTTCCACGGTAAAGGCCCGGCCGCCCGACAATTCCGCAACCTCGCCTAAAAGCGCCGGCCCCAGTCGCTCTTCTTCCGTGGGGAAATACCGGTCGTAAATGCCGATCGCATACACCATCACATCCGCTTCCTTCACCAGCGCTTTGATTTCGTTTTCGGTATACCGGCTGTGATTATCTCCTCCATCCGAAATAATCAGCAGCGCTTTCTTCGGATACTTCGCCTGCCTCATCTTGGTGACGCCCATATATATCGCATCCAGCAGCGCAGTCCGCCTTCGTGGCACGGCAAACACCAGTTTGCTCTGGATCTCGTCCACCGAACTGGTGAAATCGCTGACCACCTCCGGTTCGTCGGAAAACGTGATCATGAAGAACTCATCCTGGGGGTTCGCGGTTTTGAAAAACTCCACAACCGCATCCTTCGCCCGGTCCATCTTGCTGCTCATGCTTCCACTCGAATCGAAGATGACCCCCAGCGAAACCGGAGCATCCTCACTCGAGAACGACTTGATCTCTTGTCCCGAGCCGCCTTCGAAAAGCTGGAAATTTTCCTTCTCCAGCCCAGTCACCAGCCGGTTCATCGGGTCCGTTATCGTCACCGGCACCAGTACCAGATCCGCACTCACTTTCAAGGGCCGTATGTGCGTATTCAAAGACGAAGGGACGATGGTTTCCTTCGCGACCTCTTCTGTCTTTGCCTTCTCTAAGGGCCGCGGCATCACGTGGACGTCGTTGACGTCCGTCTGCCCCCAAGCTGGCATGGATCCGCCCAAACATGCGCAAACGGCAATCCACATCAAAGCTGTCGAAAGAGAGCACGGAACAGAGTGATCGCGCAGAATTGTCCGCAATCGGACGACGGTCGGATTCCAGGTTCGAATCAAACTGGACTTTCCAGCTCGGATCCCAGGGCGAGATAACCGGCGCTCATCCACGAAGGACATAAGCACCTCATTTGGCCGCGATAGTATCACAGCTTTCCCCAAGCCGCTGCGGTATTTTTGTCAAATCCTGGTGACAATCCCAGAATGGACGCCAGTTTCAGCCGATTTATCCACTCCCGTGAACCACCGTCCGAAAATCCGCCGTAGCTTGTTACAATCAAAGGTTTCCATGGCTGACATTCATCCCTTTCGCGCGTTCCGGTACGATCCCCAACAGATCTCTCCAGCTCTGGCGGTGACCCAACCCTACGACAAGATCACTCCCGCTCTGCAGGAACGCTACTATGCGGCCAGCCCGTATAACCTCGTCCGCATCATCCTCGGTCGGCATGAACCGAATGACAATCCGGAAAATAATGTATATTCCCGCGCGGCAACCAGCTTTCGCGACTGGCGCCGCCAAGGCATCCTGCGGCAGGATTCCCGTCCATCTCTTTACTCTTATTCGCAGCGCTTCACTCTCCCCGGTTCCGATCAGGAACTCGAACGCCGCGGCTTCATCGCCTTAGGCCGCATTGAGGATTATTCCTCTGGCGTCGTCTTCCGCCACGAGCAAACCCTGGCCAAGCCCAAGGCCGACCGCCTCGACCTGCTCCGCGCCACGCGCGCCCATTTTGGCCAGATTTTTATGCTCTATGAAGACTCCGGCCAAATCGAGTCCCTGCTTGCCACTACCGCAGCTCCCGACATCGCCGTCACCGACGAATATGGCGTCCTCCATCGCGTGTGGCGAATCTCCGACCCGCGCCTGATCGATTCTGTCCGCGCCGCCATGGCCGATAAGAAACTCATCATCGCCGACGGCCACCACCGTTACGAAACCGCGCTCAACTATCGCAATCAATGCCGGGAGAAAGCGCGTCCCACCGCTACACCCACCACATCACCCTCCGAATACGTGATGATGACCTTCGTCAACCTGAACAGCCCCGCCCTCGTCATCCTGCCCACTCACCGGGTCGTTCATAGTCTGCCCGCGTTTAACGAAGAAGCCTTCCGCGACTCCGCCCGCAAATTTTTCGATATCGAAGAAGTCGACTCCTCCCTCGATGCTCGCCACGCCACCGCCATGCTCCATCAGTGTGGACGCGCCGGCACCGCTCTCCTCGCCGTCACTCCCAACCGGGCCTTCCTCTTGCATCACCCCGACCCGAACGCCGACCAATTCTTTACAGGACTCTCCATGCGCCAGCAAGCGCTCGACGTAGTGCAATTGCATAAGGTTTTGCTGGAAAATGTCTTAGGGCTTACCGCAGAGTCCGTCCGCAACCAGCAGAACATCTCCTATGTCCGCGATGCCGCCGAGGCTCTCTCGCACTTGGAAAACAATCCTCGTGCCGACATCGTTTTCCTGATGAACCCCTGCCGGATCCAGCAAGTTCGAGACATCGCATTCGGCGGAGAAGTCATGCCCCAGAAATCCACCGATTTTTATCCCAAGCTCCTCAGCGGACTGACAGTCTATGCCCTCGATTAGCGGGCTCCATGTGGGGACAGTCGCCCTCGGCTGTCCGGCTGGGCAAAGCCCCGCACCCCAGTGGTCTCGCCCCCGCGATGCTCGCTCGAACGCCTGCCGTACACTGCGGTTACTCTTTGGCCTCGGCGTCTCTCTGTTCGTCGCCGCCTCCCTCGCCGCCCCTCCCGAAAAACATCTTTCCATCTATTCGACCGCTGCAAACTATTCCCTACCCATCGTTCAGCGCCAAGGCCATGATTATGTTGGCCTGCTCGAACTCCTTGAACCCCTCGGCACGGTCAGCGCCAAACTGGACGGCACCCGCTGGCGTCTTCACTACAACAACATCCTTGGAGAATTTACCGTCGACAAAACTCGCGCCCGCGTCCAGGGACGCGACGCCGATCTCTCCGCCCAGTTCATTCTTGAAAATGGACGCGGCCTCGTCCCGCTCGCCTCCCTCAATTCCCTCCTGCCTCGTTTCCTGGGAGGTCCCGCAACTCTCCACGAGCAGTCCGATCGTCTTTTTATCGGTAGTATCGCCACCCACTTCACCGCCTCCGTTGCCGCAAGCGACCCCTCGCACCTCGTCTTTCAATTCAGCGCTCCCGTCAATCCTTCAGTGGCCACCGAGCCCGGGAAGGTACGCCTCACCTTCAATCACGAACCCGTCACTGCCCCCGCTTCTCCCACGCTGACATTCTCCAGCAAACTCATTCCGTCCGCTGCGTATTCCGAAATGAATGGCGCCGTCGAAATCACGGTAACCACCACCCTCCCGCTCATGGCCAGCTTCAGTAACGACGGCCGAACCATCACTCTGGCTCCCCCAGTCCCGGCGAAATCGCAAACCGCGGCAACCCAAACTGCAAACGTAGCCGTTCCCCCGCCACAAAATCCTCCGGCCACGCAGTCTCCCGCGCCAACTCCGTCGTCCGCTCCTCGGCGCTACTTCGCAATCGTTGACGCCAGCCATGGCGGCGCCGACCGCGGCGAAGCTCTCAGCGCCACCATAGCCGAGAAAGACGTCACTCTCGCCTTCGCTCGCCAGCTTCGCCAGGAACTGGAGAGTCGCGGCATCTCCACCCTCGTCCTGCGAGACTCCGATGCCAACCTTTCCCTCGACGATCGCGCGTTCTTCGCCAATAGCACCCATGCCGCTGTCTATGTGGCCTTGCATGCCGCTTCCAGCGGCCACGGCGTCCGCCTCTACACCGCAATGCTTCCCTACGCCAGTAGTGAGGACGACGGTCCCTTCCGCGCCTGGCCTACCGCCCAGTCTTCCTTCATGCCGCTCAGCCAGGCGACCGCCACGAGCATCGCCGGAATGTTGAAAAGGATTCAGGTCCCCGTCCGCACCCTCACTGCACCTCTCCGTCCGCTCAATAACATTGTCACCGCCGCGATTGCCGTTGAGGTCGCTCCGCCCGCCTCCGACGTCTCCGCTCTCAATTCGCCCGATTACCAGCAACTCATCGCCGGAGCCGTAGCCAACGGAATCGTAGCCATCCGCTCCCAACTCGGGGCCGCGCCATGAATCGGGCGATTGAGTGATCGGGTCATTTTGTGATCGCATAATTTGATAAATTCAGAACGTAAGGCTTTAGGTTTTCAATCGCCAGATCACCCGATCACCCGATTCCCCATGATTCCGCGCCACTTTTTTATCGCGCTCTCCATTCTCCTCGCCGCCGTGCTGGGCATGAGCCTCTACGCCTGGCACATGCGCGGACGCGCCGCTGCTACTCCCGTCCCCTCCGCCGACGTCCCGCCGGTCGTGCCTCCCGTGGCTGGGTCCACGGAGCGTGTCACTCTTTACGTGGCCTACGACGACATCGGCGTTCTCCGTGCTCAGTCCGCTCAAATCCCCATGCCATCCGTCCGCCAGCAGCGCGCCGAAGAGGTCCTCCGTGCCCTTGTCGCCCTTTATCTCGATAAGTCTTCCCCCCATCCCCTGCCGCCCGGCTCCGAGATTCGCAGCGTTTTTCTCGTCGATCCCGGCCTCGCGATCATTGACGTCAACACCGCCTTCGCTGACGGCCACCGTTCCGGCGTCCTTGCCGAAGAGCTCACCATCGCATCGCTCATACAGACACTCTCCGCCAACATACCCGGCATTCTGAGAGTAAAAATTTTGGTGGAAGGCAAGCAGCGCGACACCCTGGCGGGCCATGCCGATCTGTCCAACTTCTTCGACGTCTCCACCGTCAACCAACTCTCGTCGCAACTCCAATCAACTCAGTGAGCGTTCCCCACCCGCCGTCGTCGCTTGCCTGCCCGCTGCCACTGCGGCTTCTCACCCAAATGTCTTAACCTCCAGGGACTTTCTTCCTACACTGCCTTCCGCCTTGACAGCGTCATGCGAGCGTGAATACGATGCTGCGGCGCTCAAATCGCCATTTCTCCAGTCGGTTTCCAATCTTCAAACAGCTCTCAGGCGGTTTCGTTTGCTTTTCATTTTTGGCCTCGGTGTTGAATTCAACTTTCACTCAAGGAGAACTCTATGTTTGTTCGACGCTCCACTTTGAACGGGTCGCTTCCTGCAGTCCTGCTCTTGCTTGTGGTGAGCATTCTGGCGCCGCTTGCTTATAGTGCCCCTTTGTCCAATCCTGCCAACCGAATTGTGACCCCGGTGAACGAATCGGACTTGGTTCAGCTCAATGGCAATACCCACCGCCTTGCGCTTGCAAAATTTGATCAGGGGCTGGTATCGGATGGCCTACGCATGGACCATCTGTACGTAGTGCTGAGCCGTACTCCCAAGCAGGAAGGGGCGCTGGACCAACTGGCCGCTAGCCTCCAGAACCCTCATTCTGCGAATTATCACAAGTGGCTCACTGCCGAAGAGTTGGGCAAAAAGTTTGGTCCAACCCAGGAGGATATTCAAACGGTTGTCAGCTGGCTCACCTCACATGGCTTGCAGGTCAACTTGGTTCATAAGAGTGGAATGACCATCGACGTCTCCGGCACCGCGGAACAAGTGAGCGAAGCCTTCCACGCCGAAATTCACCGCTACAACGTAAACGGCGAGCAGCATATCGCGAATGCCACCGATCCAAAGATTCCTGTCGCACTCGCCTCGGTCGTGGTCGGAGTAGTCTCGCTGAACGACTTCCTGCCGAAACCACTGATGAAGAAGCCGCGAACCGGTTTCTCTTTTCCTTGCACCGGATGCCCCGGCGGATTTGACAATGCCGAGCAGTATGACGAAGCCCCGCCGGATTTCGCCACCATCTACAACGTAGCTCCGCTTTACAAGGGGAGCAATCCAATCACAGGTAAGGGACAAACCGTGGCCGTCCTTGAAGTCACCGATATAAATGCTGCGGACGTTGCAACTTTCCGCTCGGCGTTTGGTCTCTCCTCGTATTCGGGGACTTTCAAACAAATCCATCCCGGGACCGGCTGCACGGATCCAGGCAAGAACGGCGCGGAAGGTGAAGCTGCATTGGATGCCGAGTGGTCCGGAGCGGTCGCTCCGGACGCTGACGTCGAGGTTGCCTCCTGCGCCAACACTGCGACAGCCTTCGGCGCCTTCATCGCCGCCCAGAATTTGCTGGACACTAACAGTCCACCGCCCATTATGAGTCTCAGCTATCTAGAATGCGAAACGGATAATGGACCTGGGTTTGCGAATGAGGGCAATGCTTTTGTCAACGCCTTGTGGCAACAAGCGGCACTTGAGGGGGTCTCGGTCTTCGTTGCAGCGGGCGACAACGCTGCGGCAGGCTGCGATAACTTTGATCTCTCTCCCAATTATGCGACGACTGGCATCGCGGTGAATGCCCTCGCCTCGACGCCCTACGATTTTGCCGCCGGTGGTACGGATTTTGCAGACACCGCCGAGAACAAGAACAGCACGTACTGGAGCAAGACGAACAGTACAACCGGAGAATCGGCTAAGTCTTATATTCCGGAGATACCCTGGGACGATTCCTGCGCCAGCAACATACTGTACGGCTTGTTCGGATACACCAGCGGCGTTTCTTTTTGTAACAGTTCCACTGGCTTGGGATTTCTGGATATCATAGGCGGCAGTGGCGGCCCTAGCTTTGTCTATGCCAAACCTTATTGGCAAGCCGCAGTCTATGGCGTACCAGCCGATGGCAAGCGCGATCTACCGGATGCCTCTTTGTTTGCGTCCAACGCCTTCTACGGTCACGCGATCATCTTCTGTATGTCAGACCCGAAAGAAGGGGGGGTTCCCTGCGACTATTCCAAACCGTTGGATGTGTTCAACAACAGCGCTGGCGGGACTTCCTTCACCGCGCCACAATTTGCCAGTATCCAGGCGCTCATTAACCAGAAAGCTGGCGGTCCTCAGGGCAATCCGGCCCCAATTTATTACGACTTAGCGGCTACGGAATACGGCGGTCGAACCACTCCCAACACCTCCAACTTGTCGAAGTGCAATTCCAACAATGGTAATAAAGTTGGAGGCTCTTGCATTTTCCACGATGTAACCTCCGGGAACAATGACGTTCCCTGCTACGGCACAAACAATTGCTACCTCCCAGCTGGAGAAACCTACGGCGTCCTTTCTGTATCGGACACCACTCTGCAGCCGGCATACTCGACGAAGCCGGGATGGGACTTCGTAACCGGTCTCGGCAGCCCCAACGTTACGAATCTGGTGAAAAATTGGCCATAGTTCGTACAAAATGGTGCACCTAGAAAGCCGGCTCACGCGGAACGTAAATGAACTACTGTTGTTCATAAGCGTTCCGCGTGGGCGTTCATAGGATCGCAAGCCTTCCCCGACCTCAGACCGAGCCGTCTTGGGTCAAGCGGCAGTTACACCCCAGCAATGGTATAGTGGTATGACCGCACTGATTTCCTTGAGCTTGTGGTCCGGCAGACAGTAAGGCGAGCTATTTTCCAAAGACTTCTACATCACATTCCTCAAGGACGACTCATCATGGCAATTGCCACCATTAATCCCGCTACCGGCGAAACGCTGCAAACCTTCCAGCCTCTTTCGAGCGCCGAGATCGAACAAAAACTTCAACTGGCTGTCACCACTTTCCACGCCGAGCGCAAGACTCCCTTCTCCGAGCGCGCCCGCCGCATGTTGAAGGCAGCCGAGATCCTCGAACGCGACAAAGAACAATTCGCCCATCTCATGACTCTTGAAATGGGCAAGCCTTACAAAGCCGCCGTCGCCGAGGCCGTGAAGTGCACTACCGCTTGCCGCTACTACGCTGAGAACGCCGAAAAAATACTCGCCGACGAAGTTATCGAAACCGGCGCCAAGAAAAGTTTTGTTCGCTACCGTCCTATCGGTCCAATTCTTGCGGTCATGCCGTGGAACTTCCCATTCTGGCAGGTAATTCGCTTCGCCGCTCCCGCCCTCATGGCGGGCAACGTCGGCCTGCTCAAGCACGCTTCCAACGTGCCGCAGTGCGCTCTCGCAATTGAAAAGATTTTTCTTGAGGCTGGATTCCCCGCAGGCGCTTTTCAGACCTTGCTCATCGGCTCGCAGCAAGTCGACGCCATTCTCAACGACCCACGCATTGTGGCTGCCACACTCACCGGAAGCGAGCAGGCGGGCATCGAAGTCGGAATCGCCGCCGCCAAGCGCATCAAGAAAGTCGTTCTCGAACTCGGCGGCAGTGATCCTTTCATTGTCATGCCTAGCGCCAATCTCGATGCCGCGGTCGCCACCGCCGTTGAAGCCCGAGTCATCAACAATGGCCAATCCTGCATCGCCGCCAAACGCTTCATCGTTCACGAATCCATCGCCGCCGACTTCGAAAAAAAATTCGTCGACCGTATGAAGAATCTGCGCATCGGAGATCCCTTCGACGAGAAAACTGAACTCGGCCCGCTCGCCACGGCTAACGCCGTTAAAGACCTCGATGCCGACGTGCAGAAAACGGTTAAAGCCGGGGCGAAGCTCCTAACCGGCGGACACAAACTGGATCTCCCCGGCAACTACTACGCGCCTACAGTACTGACTAACATCCCGAAAGAATCTCCCGCCTATCGCGAAGAATTCTTCGGTCCCGTCGCTTCGCTGTTCCGCATCAAAGATATCGACGAAGCCATCCGCCTAGCCAACGACAGCCGCTTCGGCCTCGGCGCCAGTGCCTGGACCACCGATGACCGCGAGCGCGAACGGTTCATCAACGAACTCGAATCCGGCATGGTCTTCATCAACAAAATGGTCGCCTCCGATCCTCGTATCCCCTTCGGCGGCGTAAAAAGCTCCGGCCACGGCCGCGAGCTAGCCGCCAACGGCATCCGCGAATTCATGAACATCAAAACCGTCTGGATCGCGTAAGAAGAACGCTGGTTTTCCAGAGGGCGCGGGGACCTTGAGTAGCGGGTACTTAGGTCTGCGACTAACGAAACTTCCACTACCAGTGGAAGTTCAGCGCCGCCAACAAAACCAGCCCGAGAACCAGAAGGGCTGCAGCAGCTTTCACCCACGTTAAGAGAATTTGTTCCCAATCGCGCGGCCTAGTCTTGAGAATGTGAACTCTCCTCGGTGGGCACGGATTCCACCATCTCCGGAAGCGGCGCCTGATTCTATATGAGCCGATCGGGGAGGCCGGTATCCAGAAAACGAACCCCGAGGTTGTATCGAACTCCTCAACGCGAGAGCGGGGATCAGGTTTGCGATTTCTCTTTCCAATGAACCTCTTGTTGCTTGTCTCATAGAAGTTCTTAGACCGCTTGGCCCGGCGTTCGACAGCTTTCTGCCTGGCAAGTAATTCACGAGCATAGCTAACCATCTCGGCTGTTCCGATGCCCCTCTTGCTGATTTCAGAATCCAGTTCAACGCGGGCTTCGTCGGTGAGCTGATCCCTCTGCTGCGCAAGATTAAGCAACTCATCCTGCGCTAGGTATTGATAATCAGGCATGCGAGTTCTTTTTTTACTGTCTCAGCGTCAACCCGCTCAACACCGCTTGCTGCTTGGCGATCAGCGCCTGCACCCCCTGCCGCGCATACGCCATCATCTTCCCAAACTGCGCTTCATCAAACGCCTGCCGCTCCGCTGTCGCTTGCACTTCCACCATCTTGTATCCTGCCGTCATCACAAAATTCATATCCACATCAGCCCGCGAGTCTTCTTCATAACAAAGATCGAGCAGAACTTCTCCATCCACAATCCCCACACTCACCGCTGCCACAAAATCTTTCAACGGAACCGACGTCAGCGTTCCCGCCTCTACCAACTTTTCCAACGCCAGCCCTAACGCCACAAACGCGCCCGTAATCGACGCGGTCCGCGTTCCCCCATCCGCCTGAATCACGTCGCAATCAATCCAAATCGTGCGCTCGCCCAGCCGTGTCAAATCGGTCACCGCACGCAGCGAGCGCCCAATCAGCCGCTGAATCTCATGCGTCCGTCCGCTCTGCCGCCCCTTCGACACTTCCCGCGACGTTCGCGTCAGCGTCGCCCGCGGGATCATCGCGTACTCGCTCGAAATCCATCCCTTGCCCGTGTTCCGCATAAACTGCGGCACCGTCTCTTCAATCGACGCAGTACAAATCACCCGCGTGTTGCCCACCTCAATCAGCGCGGACCCCTCCGCCGTAGTGATAAATTCCGGAGTGATGATGACGGGCCGCATTTGATCCACTGCACGATTATCCGTTCGATAGAACATAAGCGAGGATTGTAAATGATGCGCGAGAAAACTCTGACCTCCCGCAAATCTGCTGTGTTGCAGCACGATTCGATTTTGGGTGGCGCAGCGATTCAACGCGGCGATAAGAACCGCGAATAGCCAAGGGCCTTAGCCTCCAAGTCGGCGGAGAGTTTTCTTCCATCTCTCGGCCGCGTTACACTCGTAGCGTCAGAAGTCTGGTCATTGATCACTGACCACTGATCGCTGACTCGACCTCCATGCCGACGCTAATCTCGCACTCGACCCGCATCCAATCCGCCGGCAACAAACCCAAGCTCATCGACGAATACATCGGCCGCGTCAATTCCCAAACCACCTCCGCCAGCGTGGCCCACATGCGCAGCCCCGCCGGCTGGCTCGAACCTGGCCAGACTCCCGCCTTCGACGAGTTCACAATTGTCCTCAAGGGTACCCTCCGCGTCGAACACGAGAATGGGTCTCTCGACGTCGCCGCCGGACAAGCCGTCATGGCCCACGCCGGCGAGTGGATCCGCTACTCCACTCCTCACGAAGGCGGCGCAGAGTACATCGCGGTCTGCCTACCGGCTTTCTCGATGGACACCGTTCACCGCGATCCATCCTGAGAAAGCATCCATTCGATAAAATAATCTCAATATGTCGAATCGCTCCGTAGCAGTCTTCGATCTCGGCGGCGTGCTCATTGACTGGAATCCGCGTTACTTATATCGCAAGCTCTTCGACGGAAACGAGGGTGCCATGGAGCATTTCCTCGCCACCGTCTGCACTCCATCCTGGAATTCGCAGCAAGATGCCGGACGCCCTTTCGCCGAGGCCTGCGCCTATCTCAAATCGGAGTACCCCGCTCATGCTGAGTTGATCGACGCCTGGATCCAGCGCCAGCCGGAAATGGTAACCGGCCCCATCCATGGCACCGTCGAAATCCTCGCAGAATTACGCGCTCGCCAGGTTCCGCTCTATGCTCTCAGCAACTGGTCCGCGGAAACTTTTCCTCTATCCCTCAACCGCTTCGACTTCCTGCATTGGTTTCAAGGTATCTTGCTCTCCGGCGAAGTGCGCTTGCTCAAACCCGACCCGCGCATCTTCGAACTTTTCTTCGAAACTCATAACGTCGATCCCGCCCAGACCGTCTACATTGACGATCTGAAACCAAATGTCGATGCCGCGACGGCCCTCGGCATGCATGGCATCCTGTTCACCGATCCTCCCTCGCTACGCAAAGAACTGCTGAAGGTGGGCCTGTTGGATGTGAAACAGGATTCCGTCGCACAAATCGATCACGTAGCAGCCTGGGTCTCCAATCTCGACCGCGCCCGCTCATTTTACGAACGCTGGTTCAAAGCCACTCCGGGACCGCTGTACTCCAGTTCAACCCGTGACTTCAAATCTCGTTTCCTCTCCCTCGGCTCCGGCGCTCGTCTCGAACTGATGGTGGCGCCCGGCGAAGCGCCACGCCCCGCCCATCTCGCCATCTCCGTTGGCTCGCGCGACGCGGTTGATCGTCTGGTAAAAGAAATGGAAGCCTCAGGCGTTCGCATCGTAAGCCGGCCGAGGCTGACCGGAGACGGATACTACGAAGCCGTAATCGCCGACTCGGAAGGCAATCTCCTGGAAATCACTGCTTGAGAGTTTCGTCTCAAGTTCATCCGGTTTGGTTGGTCTGTTTGGCGGTTTCAAGCAGCCAGTCGACGGTCAGGTTTTGGATGCGCTTCCTGACAGTTGCCATGTCGAAGTCTGGTGATTCTGGGTTGTTTGGTTTTCCGGAAGCTAGGGTGGCGGGGGATTCGATTGCGGCCGACTGGGTTTGGTTGATGGATGGAGTGGGAGTCTGCTTGGTTGAAGTGGTCGCGGCGGTAGAGTTGGTTTGCGGAGTACTCGCTGTACTGCGATTGTCGCGGCAGCTTCGCAGCGGGCTTTTTCCTGGGCTTGGACTAAGGCTGCGGGCTGGGCTTTGGCTGCGGCTCCGGTGGCTGCTTCTGCGGCGGGCTCGTTTTCTTCATCTTCCTCGTCTTCTTCTTCGTCTTCGAAATCTTCCTCCAGCCACTGGCTGCAGCCGACGCAGGTTTGGTTCATAGTATTGCGGTCGATGACTACATCGGTAACCACCTCGGGTTCGAAGGTGGTGAAGCGGAGATTGCAACTGGCGGTTTGCAGGGCATAGGGGAGGAGGCCGGCGGTTTTAGGATCGATTTGACCGCTGGCGAGGAGGCGCATGATCTGCATGAGAGAGACCTGGATCGCATTGGCATCCTCGAGGATGGGCAGGACGAAATTGGCACGGCTGCGGCGTTTGCGATCGGAGTTGAGTTTGATTTGCTCCTCTTGAAAGCGTTTGTGGAAGAAGCAGAAACGGTTGCGGCGAAGTGCGGGCGATCCGCATTGGGTTCCGTTGATTTTCAGATGCTGGCAAGGGGGGGACGTTGGGAAGAAACGGGCGTTCGATTGGCTCGGGGATGATTCGCATTGCTGGCTCCTACCCCTCCCCCGTGATTCTCTGGAATCATGGAGTTGGCGGGAAATTGTGAAAAAATCTCAGGGCTGCAAGGAGTTACGGGCAAAATCTTGAATCGTAATGAGTTAGATGGGTTGCGAGGCATGTCGCAGGGATGCATAGCCTTAAGCTATACAGTTAGTAGATAGTATTGCTGAGGTAGAGAGCAAGGTTAGATGAACCTGGAGGGGGGATGCTGTGGAAATGGTTTTTGACTCAGGGGATTATTGCTGAGCTGGAAGAATTGAGTGAGAATTCGTGCCGTCCGTCCGGGACTTGTTCCATTTCGCCCATTCTTCCCAGCGCCAAGGCGCTGGGCTATTTTCACGATGCCCCTCCGGGGCGGAGTCGCAGCACCGCATTCCATTGCGATCACACACAGAGTTGTTCCTAGGACCAGCGCTGGAAGGGCTGCGCCAGGCAAGGGCGTGCTACTGGAGTCGCCGCGTCGCGAAAAAAGATCAAAACCCCACCCTCGATAGAGCCGAAGAATGAATGGCATAAAGCGGCGTTAGCCATCGAGGGTTCAAGCGAGAAGCCAGGAGCTAGCCGCTTGGCGCTTTCTCACTCCCACTCGATCGTCCCTGGAGGCTTCGACGTGACGTCGTACACCACGCGATTCACACCCTTCACTTCATTCACAATCCGCGTGGAAATCTTCTTCAACACTTCGTGCGGCAGCGGAACCCAATCTGCCGTCATCCCATCCTCCGAACTCACCGCCCGCACCGCGCAGGTATACGCATACGTCCGCATATCGCCCATGACACCCACCGACATCACCGGCAACAGCGCCGCAAACGACTGCCAGACTTTCGTGTACAGCCCGGCATTCTTGATCTCCCCCACCACAATGTCGTCACACTCCCGCAACAACGCTAATCGCTCTGGCGTAACCTCGCCGAGGACTCGCACCGCCAGCCCCGGACCGGGGAACGGCTGCCTCTGCAAAATCTCCTCGGGCATCCCCAAATCGCGCCCTATTTTCCGGACTTCATCTTTGAACAAATCCTTCAGCGGCTCGATCAACTTCAATTTCATTTTCTCCGGAAGCCCGCCCACATTGTGATGCGACTTGATCACCTGCGAAGGTCCCCGCACCGAGCGAGATTCAATCACATCGGGATAGAGCGTTCCTTGCACCAGCCACTTGACCTTGCCTTCTTCTTTCTCAATGCGGCGGGCCTCCCGCTCGAACACCTTGATGAACTCGTTGCCAATAATCTTGCGTTTCTTCTCAGGGTCATTGACACCTTTAAGCTTAGCGAGGAAACGATCGGTAGCGTCGACCGCATCGAGGTGCAGCCCTAGCTTGTCGTGCAGAGTCTTCTGTACTTTGGTGAACTCATTCTTGCGCAGCACTCCGTTGTTCACGAAAACACAAGTCAGTCGTGACTTGCCTTTTGCATCGCGCAATGCTCGATCGACCAGCACCGCCGCCACCGACGAATCCACTCCGCCCGAAAGCGCACAGATCGCTCGCCCGCTTCCCACCTTTTGCCGGACTTGTTCGATCGTCGAATCGATGAAGTGTTGCGGTGTCCACAAGGGCTTCGCGCCACAGATTTTGAAAACAAAGTTGCGCAGAATCTCCGTCCCGTTCCGCGTGTGGTGAACCTCAGGATGGAACTGCACCGCAAACCACTTCTTCGCCACATTCTGAATTCCCGCTACCGCGTGAGCCGTCTTCGCAGTCAACTCAAATCCCGGAGGCAGTTCCAGCGCTTCGTCGCCATGCGACATCCAAACCGCCTGCCGCTTCGCCAACCCGGCGAACAGCACAGACTCCGCAACGATGTCGACTTCGGCATGACCATACTCGCGCTTGTCCGCCGGCCGTACTTTTCCGCCCAGTGTGTGCACCATGAACTGCAACCCGTAGCAGATGCCAAGCACGGGCGGGCCCAGCTCGAACAACCGCGCATCCGCCGGCGGCGCATCTTTGTCATAGACCGACCACGGCGCGCCCGAGAGCACAATTCCCACTGGAGCGTAGCTCTTCACCTCCTCCAGCGAAGCCGTGCAGGGGAGAACCACCGAAAAAACATTCTGTTCGCGGATGCGGCGCGCGATGAGCTGGGTATATTGCGCGCCAAAGTCGAGGATTACGATGGACTGGTTCAGTCTGGATGGGGTTTCCACGGATGAGTTTCTCAAATCAGAGGTCCAGTGTAAAGGATCGGATTCTCGAGACGTCGAAGCTACGTCTCTAGGGCCAAGTTTGGGACGTCACTCAGGATCCGTTCATCGCGGTCGATCGCATCGTCGATCGGAGCGGCAATTCCGGCGGGCGATGTCGGTCCGACCGACGACGTTGCAGGCAGCGGGTCCGGCATTTCCGTGATGCAAACGTAGCCGGCCAAGCGTGCGATGCGGAGCCAGTCCGCGACGGCAAAATATGCAAGCGTTACGAGAACGACTCCGGCGATAATGAGTCGCCAGGGCGCAATGGGGATGAAAGCGAGTGGCAACGAAACCACAGTGGTAGCAATGCTGAATGCAATCAGGTGCGCAAGGCCCGTCCAAGTGCTGACAGCAAGAACGGAACCAGCGCGCTCACGAAAAAAGGAGACCGCCGCAGAAAGAGCGTCCAGTGCATCTTCTTGATTGCGGACCGCGAATATTCCGGCGAGCGACAGCCACCAGTTTAGACCCCAACCCGCAGTGCAGATCACTCCGGCAAGCAGAATAAACAGAGTAAAAGCCAAACCAGGTCTCGGGTTGGCGTCGGATGAAACGAAGCTGGACAGAATTACCGCGCCTCCGAAGGCAAGAAATACGGCCAGGACCACGGCCAAACGCAAGCAATTCAGGTGGATTAATGCGCGGATCGGACGGGGCTTTCCCGAGCCTTGTGTTTTGGTCAGCAAATTACCCTCAGCCTCGCTCCGAAAACGTTCCAGCAAAGCACGGAGAGTGGCCAGACGGCCGATGGAGGCAGCTGTGATCCACAAGAAACAAAGCGCTAGACCAACGAGCAAGGCCGCCAGCACAGCACGATTCAGGCTGCCATGAAGAATGTGCGTGAGGGCCCGTGCGATGAAAGCAGGTTGTCGGCTCGAGAGGAGAAATGAGTCGGCCTGGGTTACGAGCAGAGTGTTGAGATATTCGATGAAATAAAAAATAAATAATGCCAGGGTGGTTGAGCCAAGCGTCCAGCGCCACGCGATTTCTGCAAAGGTCAGCGAAGGGCGGCGGAATGCTGCGCGGAAGCCTTCGATGGTGGGTGACGGTGCGGACATTCTTTCAATTCTCGTTAAGTAGAATAGCGCACGTTGTCAAAGAGTTGATATTTCGACAGTGTCGAAAGAAAACGATCGATTCCAACTCAGTTTACAAATCTCTATATACATCGTCCCACGATATCTGCAACCGGCCCTGATTGGCGAGCATCTCTTGAACTAAGGAAGCAAGAATTATCCTTGAGGAGAAAATAGAAATGAAGTTCGTACAATACTTCGGTTCATTCGCCATCGTGGCGGTCGTACTCTCAGTGGCTGCCTTCGCCAAGAACAGTCATTCAGGAAACTTCACTTTGGCCGATACTGTGCAGGTTGGATCTACGCAGCTCGCACCCGGCAACTACAAGGCCGAATGGAGTGGTCCAGCCAATGACGTGAAGATTGAGATCATGCAGAATGGCAAAACCGTGGCCACGGCCGAGGGCGAAATCAAGGACTTGCACCAGCCCTCGCCCTATGACGCGGTGGGCGTAAAGACACTCCCGGACAACACCAAAGCGCTTGCCGAGATCGACTTCAACAAGCGCAGCGAGGCGTTGGTTGTGGGAGGAGAATAAGAATAGTTGTTGGTGCCAAGCGGGAGCGCGCTCAGCGATCCCGCTTGTATTTTCACCGGCAAGAGTATTCAGGGACTTTACTTCGCAACAATATTTACGAGTTTGCCCGGGACAAAGATCTTTTTCGCAATCTGCTTCCCGGCGATGAAGGCCTGAATTTTTTCATCAGCGAGCGCGCGCTCAAGCACAACCGTCTCAGGAGCATCCGCCGGTACAGTGATGTGGCTGCGCAATTTACCGTTAACCTGCACGGGGATTTCCAGCTCCTCTTCTTTGGCGAGCGTGGCATCGTATTTTGGCCAGGCGGCTTTGAGAAGGCTTCCCTTTTCGCCGAGCATCTCCCATAGTTCGTGGGCGAGATAGGGCGCGAACGGCGCGAGCAAGAGAACGAGGTCGCGCTGGACTTCTGCCAGTAGAGCCGTCGACGTGCCGCTTCTCGCCTGAGACTGGGAGGTTGCGCTTTCCTCGTAGGCGTAGAGAGCGTTCACCAACTCCATGATGGCTGAGATGCAAGTGTTGAAGTGCCAGCGTCCCTGAAAATCGTCACTGACGCGTTTGATCGTCTGGTGGAGTTTGCGCTGGATCTGACGTTCTGATGGAGTGAGGGACGTTGTCAGCAAAGCCTCTCTGGATGCATTTGGAGCGTTCGATGCATTCCTCACTACGAAGCGATAGACGCGGCCCAAGAATCTCTGGATGCCTTCGATGCCGGAATCCTGCCAGTCAAGGTCGCGGTCAGGCGGAGCGGCGAAGAGGCTGTAGAGGCGCGCGGCATCGGCGCCGTAGCGCGCGACCATTTCGTCGGGACTAACGACGTTGCCCAGGCTCTTGGACATTTTTGCGCCGTCTTTGATGACCATGCCCTGGGTGAAAAGGCGCTCGACAGGCTCATCATTGGTGACGAGGCCAAGGTCGCGCATGAACTTCGTCCAGAAGCGCGAATAGATGAGGTGCAAGATGGCGTGTTCAACGCCGCCGATGTACTGATCGATGGGAAACCAATATTGCGTGGTCTTCGAATCGAAGGGAGCACGGTCGTTATGTGCGTCGGTGTAGCGGTAGAAATACCAGGACGAATCAATGAAGGTGTCCATGGTATCGGTTTCGCGGCGCGCAGGACCACCGCACTTGGGGCAAGTGGCATTGACGAACCCGGGTACTCTGCTGAGCGGTGATCCGCCGGCTTGCGCGATATCGACGTTCTCCGGCAAGATCACTGGCAAATCTTTTTCCGGCACGGGAACGATGCCGTCTTTGTCGCAATAGAGCATGGGGATCGGCGTTCCCCAGTAGCGCTGACGGGAGATACCCCAATCTTTGAGGCGATAGGTAATGGTGGGTTTGCCGAAACCTTTCTCGTCCGCGTAGGCGGACATTTTCTGGATGGCGTCGCCACACTCAAGGCCGCTAAACTTCCCGGAGTTGATCAACATGCCATCGTGTGTGGCGAAAGGAAGGCGAGGCTCGGTGACGGTCTCCTCGGGGTCGTTGGAAATGGGAAGAACGACGAGGCGGATCTCAAGTTTGTACTTTTTCGCGAACTCGTAGTCGCGATCGTCGTGAGCGGGCACGCTCATGATGGCACCGGTGCCGTAGTCCATGAGAATGTAGTTGGCCACCCAGATGGGGATTTTTTCGCCGTTGAACGGATTGATGGCATAGCGGCCGGTGGCGACGCCGTGTTTTTCAATTTCGCCGATGTCTCCAGCTTCCTTCGCTTTGCGCTGCTCGGCGATGAGTTGATCAATCTTGGCGCGGAGATCAGGATTGTGAGCGGCGAGATCGGCGACGATGGGATGCTGAGGGGCGAGCTGCACCGAGGTCGCTCCGAAAATGGTGTCGACGCGAGTGGTGAAGACGCCTATCGTCCCCCCAGCAGGGCCGAATCCGCTACGGTCCTCCGGGTAGTCGATCTTGAAATCGACGAGCGTTCCTTCGCTGCGGCCGATCCAGTTGCGCTGCATGGTGCGAACTTTTTCGGGCCAGCCGCCGAGCTTGTCCAGGTCGCGCAATAGCTCGTCGGCGTATTTCGTGATGCGCAAAAACCATTGCTCGAGTTCGCGCTGCTCGACGATGGTATCTTCGTGGCGCCAGCAGCATCCGTTGGGGAGGACTTGTTCGTTGGCAAGAACGGTGGCGCAGTTCGGACACCAGTTAACCTTGCTCTTCTTGCGAAAGGCCAAACCCTTCTCGTAGAACTTGAGAAAGAACCACTGATTCCAGCGGTAGTAATCGGGCAAGCAGGTGGTGACTTCGCGGGACCAGTCGTAGGCGAAGCCGATGCGATTCATCTGCGCCTTCATCTTGGCAATATTGCCAAGGGTCCACTCGCGCGGCGGAGTGTGGTTCTGGATGGCGGCATTCTCCGCCGGAAGGCCGAAGGAATCCCAGCCCATGGGATGAAGAACATTGTAGCCGTTCATCCACATATAGCGTGCGAGCGCGTCGCCAATGGAGTAATTGCGCACGTGCCCCATGTGAAGCGCGCCAGAGGGATAGGGCAACATCTCGAGGACGTAGTATTTCTTCTTGCTGGAATCCGCCGGCTCAGCTGCATAGAGCTGAGGATCGCTTTGCCAGCGCTCGAACCATTTCGCTTCAACGCGCTGGGGGTTATAGCGTTCGTCGTTCGGACGATCGTCGTCGCCCCGCCGGCTCACGCTGGCTGTTATTGCTTCCTGCTGCATGTTATCTTGCTGCGGCATAAGAGAATTGCGGGGACTAGTGAGTAAGCCTTAGATTTTACAATGAGGCGCCAAATCCTGTACGGAGATTGTCGAACTGCGCTCCCGTAACAGCGCTAGGTCGGAAGTGGAGATCCCAGCAGTCCGGCGTGCTTGAGAATCTCCCACAAACCCCAGAGAGTTGCCGCAGGCCCTCCCCAAATGTACACGAGAGATTTCCAGTTCAGCCTGGCCACCAGTTCGCGTTGGCTATCAGTTGAGATGATAAAAGGATCATCGCCGCGCATCAGAATCACGGGAGGATGTAAGTCGAACGCATCGGGCGAAGATAAAGCCGCTCCTGCCGGGAGCTTGGGATCCAGGTAGGGATAGGCTTCGCGGCGCAGCAAGTCGGCTTCGCCTGGGCCGATGAATCCCGGGCCGATGCGGGATAACTCATTGCACTCGGAAATCGGGTCCTTTTTCGCCCATGGATTTTCCCGAAGAGTACCCAGGACGAAAATGGTGTCGCCCGGTTTGATGGAATATTCCTGGGCAAACTCCGGGCTGCCTTCCGAGAAACTTGCGAGAGTGCCGACAAGCTTCCCGTACTCCGACCGTTCACAGGACGGCGCCATCAGCAGTTCCGATCCCTGGGGGTAAATCATGAGCGCGCCCGTACCATCATCGATGAAAAGAGGCGCACATCTCCGACATTCGCTTGCGGAGATCGCCCCGCGGGTTCGATTCGATCGCCAGGCGATAGTAAAAGCAATCGGTATGGCTCAAGGGCGCGACCAGCGTGTATGGCCCAACCGCCCTGCCACTTACCTGCACCCGGCCCAATGCCGCAGCACGGATGGTTGAGACCGGGATATCCATGATGAACTGCTTGCGCTGCAGCAGACGAAAGCCGCGCCAGAAGAAAAAGGGGCCAAATATTAGCCCCAGTCCGGCCCAAAATAACGGCTGGCTCAGTAACCAGATCAGAAGACGGATCATGGGCGGGGCCAGAATACATTAGAACTACACGGGAACAAACTAAGGTACTAATCAGGCCACAAGCTTCTTGAGGGCATTGACATTTCTGCGGTCGTCGCCGGGCTGGTCGATGGGGGTTTCGGCGATGAAAGCGGCATGCGCGAGACGAAGATCATTCAGCAGGATGCGGAACGCATCTTTGCCGATGGTTCCCTTGCCGATGTGTTGATGGCGGTCGAGCTTGGATCCGCGGGCGGCCTTGGCGTCGTTGCAGTGGATGACTTTTACATTATTCAAGCCGACGGTTGCGTCGAGATGCTGGAGCGTCTGGTAGATGCCTTCTTGCGTGACGATGTCGTATCCGGCGACGTGAGTGTGACAAGTGTCGATGCAGGCCGCGATAGGCACGATGCCGCGGAGACGGTCGATGACTTCGGCCACTTGCTCGAAGCTGCCTCCGAGGGAGAATTCGGCGCCAGCGGTATTTTCGATCAGGATCGCGAGCCCCGCTTTTGCAAGGTCGAGGCCTTGGGTGGAGGCGGCGATGGCGGCGGCCGTCTGCAGCAATCCAGCTTCGCGCTCGGAGCCGCGAAATGAGCCGGGATGGAGAACGAGATAGTCGGCACATACAGCCAGGGCGCGCTCGATTTCCCCGCGGAAGGCTTCGATGGATTTCTGCAGGAAGAGCTGGTTGGTGCTGGCTAGGTTCACCAGGTAATTTGTGTGGATGACCAGAGGCTTGAGATCGTAGTTCGTGCGCAGACGGGTCATCTCTTCGCATTGCAGTTCAGTCAATTGATAGGGAGCCCACTGACGCGGGCTGGAAGAGAAGACTTGCAGAGCGTTGCAGCCGAGGCGGAAGGCGCGTTCGGCAGCGTTGTGAATGCCTCCAGCGGTGGAGGTATGGATGCCGATGCGGCGAGAAGTGAGCCGGGGCGGGCGTTTAGGAGCAGGACGGGCAAGGATGAGGATGTCTTGTTCGCGGGCCATGGAGCGCGGCATTTAGGAAGTATAGGAGCCGCTTCCCTTTGGCGGCTTTCGCTAAGGGCAGGCGGGCGAAAGCGGCTGTCCGAACGCCATCGCCGGTCCGAACCTCAGGTCACGGTGATCACGGAATTCTAGGCTGCAGCATTTGCGGTGCTGCGTGGGCAACGGTAGACTTGTAGGCTGGCTTTGTACAGCTGGCTTGGGAAGCCAGTCGAGCCTCTGCTCGACATGGACGGCCCCTTCGACTCGGCTCAGGGCCGGCTTGGGCGGCTGTCCCCACACGGTCCGTTAAGAGGAAATTATGTTAGTCGTCATGAAGGCGCACGCTACCGAGGAGCAGGTGCGGAGCGTTTGCGAAAAGATCGAGAGGCTGGGGTATCGCGCCCATGCCATGCCGGGGGCGCAGCGCACCGCGATCGGCATCACCGGAAACAAAGGCGAAGTGGAACAGGGCACGCTGGAAGAAATGCCGGGCGTGCAGGAAGTGATTAAGGTTTCGAAGCCTTACAAGTTGGTGAGCCGGGATATTAAAGAAGACAACACGGTGATCCGTTTTGCGGGTACGGCCGCGACGATCGGAGGGACGGGCCTGGCAATTGTGGCGGGACCGTGCGCCATCGAGAGCCGAGAGCAGGCGTTTGCCGTAGCGGAGCGAGTGCATCGCGCGGGGGCGCAGTTTTTTCGGGGCGGAGCTTACAAGCCACGGACTTCTCCTTACTCGTTTCAGGGGCTAGGCGAAGAAGGTCTGCGGATCATGAGCGAAATTCGCCAGCAGTATGGGATGAAGATTATTACGGAAGCGGTTGATAATGAATCACTTGACCTGGTTGAGGAGTATGCGGATGTGATCCAGATTGGGGCGCGGAACATGCAGAATTTCTCGTTGTTGAAGCGGGCTGGACGGGCGAAGAAACCGGTGCTGCTGAAGCGGGGCATGTCGGCGACGCTGGAAGAGTTTCTGATGGCGGCGGAATACATTTTGAGCGAGGGCAACTACAACGTAGCGCTGTGCGAGCGCGGAGTGCGGACATTTGCCGACCATACGCGGAATACGCTGGATTTGAGTTTGATTCCGGCGGTGCAGCGGCTGAGCCATTTGCCGATTTTTGTCGATCCGAGCCACGGGACGGGCAAGCGGAATAAGGTTACTCCGCTTTCGCGGGCGGCAGTAGCCGTGGGCGCAGATGGACTGATGGTCGAGGTGCACAACCAGCCGGATCAGGCGATGTCTGATGGTCCGCAGTCGCTGTTTCCCGATCAGTTCGATGAACTGATGGCACAGGTGCGTCAGATTGCGGCTGTGGTCGGCAGGACTGTGCCGGCGATTGCGGTTCGGGAGACCGTGGGGGCGAAGTAGGTTGGAATCATAGTTTCGGAGGTCTGAATGAAAAAGATCCGAATTCTGATCCTGAATGCGGCGCTCATAGGTTTGATTGCGGTTTTCTGCGCTGCTTCCGCATTTGCGCAAGGGACATGGCAGACGCTTCCCGACGGTGATGCGAATCAGAGTTCTCCAGGCCTCCACAGCCCGAACTCTAACCCGATGGCGCAGGTGGGTGAGATGGAGGTCCTGAACGGCCCCATCAGCTTTCACACTCGAAATTATCTTAGTTTCGGTCTGCTGGCCAACATCCGCCAGAATTGGCAGCGGGCGCTCAGCGAAAAAGGACTTGTCCCTACCAGCGATCAGAAAGCCCTCACGATCGAGTTCACCATACGGAAAGACGGCACTCTCGATAGCAGAAGGGTGGCGGAGAGTTCTGGAGACACAGCGCTAGACGGCACAGGCTTGGATGCAATAGCGAAATCCGCCCCGTTTACGCCTGTCCCTGCCGAGTTCAGCGGCGAGTACCTCAAACTGCGATGTCACTTCTACCTCAATCCCGGCCGGAGGATACGGTCGGTGAACCGCGCTGCCCGCGCCGAGGAATCGACTGATACCGCAGCCAACCTGCCCACTACGGGTGAAGGTACCATTCACGGAAATGGCTTGACCAGGCCTCGTTTGGTCTATGGGCCCGACCCGGAGTACAGCGATCAGGCCCGGAAGGCCAATGTTGAGGGCACCATATCGCTGAAGGTGACCGTGACCGAAAATGGCGACGTCGCTAATGTACAGGTCACCAAAGGTCTTGGGAGTGGCCTTGACGAAAAAGCCGTCGAAGCGGTTCGCACATGGAAATTCAAGCCGGGCACAAAAGATGGAACTCCGGTCAGTAGCGAGATCAATGTAGGAGTGAGCTTTCATCTGTAAGGATCTCGGCGGCCGTTGTTTCCCTTCCGATGCTAGTTTCGTTACTTCCGTGAACAAATGTGGAGGGCGCAAAGAGCGGTGTCTCGGTATGCAAAGAACTGTAAATCCTGATGCGCTGTGCCAGCAATTGTCATTCCATTCTCGCAACGCATTGAATCCACGCGGTGTCCATTCGAGTGCAGAAAATCAAGATGAGCATGCTTCATCAGAAGGTAGCTACAAAATCCTCTACAAAAATTCCCTAGGCACGCTCTCCAGAAAAAGGCGTACCGCCTTGCTCAGTTCTTGAGGATGTTCCGCATGTGCACGGCGGTGGGACCAGGCAATGGATAAGGCCATAATCCAATTATTCGCTTCAGGCACGCCACACTAAGTCGTAGCTGTACGGCCATGGCCTCCCACTCGTCAAAATGGGCCGAGAGGTTACGTCAGTTTCCTGACGAGGTGAATTCCCATTACCGAGGTAATCTTGGGAGGCGGGTTACCGAATTGTAAACTTCCCTCTAGCGGTCCTCCCACCCTTTATATTGAACGCAATTTGTTGTTTCGAAAGATGGCAACATTTGACGAAGTTAGAACGGCTGAGAAGTCCATGCGAGCAGCCGAGAAGGCGCTGCGGGACTATCTCGACAGCCCATCGTGCAAACAAGATGCCAATCTTCACGATCAGCTTGCTGCCGATCTGAAGGCCGCGACAAACAAATACGTGAACTTAGTTCTTCTGATGAATTGAAAGCAGTCAGAGCAACGGCCAGCCAAACCGGCCACGCAGCGCAGAGGATTTTCTCGGTATCTTACGAGCGACACTATGAGGAACCGGATTGCTGTTGCTTTGTTCGTTCTGGGATCATCGCTGGTGCTGTTTCCGCGCCAAGCTTCGGCCCAGCAACCCATCGAAGGCATGCGCAAAATCGTGACCCGTGTGGTTCCCCAATACCCCAGTCTAGCTCGCTCCATGTACATTCAAGGCTCCGCGAAAGCGGACGTGCTTGTTGCACCCGACGGTACCGTGAAGTCGGTAGAAGTGAAGAGCGGACACCCCCTATTTGCTCAAGCGGCCCAGAACGCTGCGCCAGTGGAAGTGGGAGCCCGCACCACACGAGACGGATGAAGTTGTCGAATTGAGATTCACTCCCTAGCACTGACTTACGCTACTTACGACTCGGGGAAGGATTATTTGCGCAAAGACGGCATGAGGATGTGGACTTTGCTTTAGGGCAGATCAGTCGATCCTCCGACTGCCCGTTCTTAACACAGACACACATACGAACAGATCAGTTCGGCACTGCATGATCAAAATGGCGCGAGCTAAGTGGAGAACCATCAAACCCCGATGGAGGGGTGCAGTGGCACGTCCCAAAATGGCCTTTGTATTCAGTTTTCTTGCGACAGCAATCGTCATTTCGGCTGCTCTCTCTTGGTTTCAAAGGAGTAAGGTCGATGAAGCCCACTCTGCCCAAGTCATTCTCAATCAAATAGCAGTGCTCACACGAGAGATCAACCATCTTACGTGGAGAGCCTTGCAAGAGCAGAACCTAACCCCCGAAACGGACAGCGAGATGCGGGCGGCAAGGAAGGCGCTGCCCAAAGTGTTGTTGGCGGCACGCCTCCAAGCTGATCCCAACTCTGCCCTTGAGAAAGTCTGGCCTGTGTTAGACAACTACACTCTGGCGGCGGGCCGGCAATGGATTCTAATGCAAGCTGGGGACTTTGACAAGGCGAAGCAGGTCAACTTCCAAGAGGTAAGCCCCCAGTTCGATTTGATTCAGCACCAATTACAGATTGCCATTGAAACCGAAGACAAATGGGCGCAAGTTGTTGCCCTCAGAGCTAGAAACGAATTGCTGGCGGCCGCGATATTGGCAACGACGGCAATCCTGATACTTTTTCTCCGGCTCAAGCGACAAGAGCACATCGGCCAGTTGGAAGAAACCGAACGTACCGCCCTCCGCGAGAGCGAAGAGCGTTTCCGTGCCCTTACCGAGCAGTCAACCGATATCATTGTTATCGTCGACCCCTCCGGCCGAATCAAGTACGCCAGTCCTTCCGTTCAGACAGTTCTAGCCGTGCATGGAGACGGCCTCGTCGGAACGAACATGATCGACCGAGTACATCCGGACGATCTTGCAAAGACCATGAGCACAGGACTCAGAGCGATAGCGCATAGCCAGAATTCAATCGTTGAGTTCCGCCTACGACATGCAGATGGAAGGTGGCTCTATTTCGAGTCTGTAGTTAGGAACTTGATTGGGCACAAGAATATCGGCGGCATTGTCTACAATGCCCGAGATGTAACGGAACGAAAACATGCGCAGGAAGAATTGCTCTTTAACGCCACCCACGATGCTCTCACCGGCCTGCCAAACAGAGCCTTGTTTCTGGGACGTTTGGAGAGTGTCGTGGATCGGATGAAAAGGCACTCCCAGCAAGCCGCCGCTGTCCTTTTTATTGATATCGATGATTTCAAAGTTGTAAATGACTGCTACGGCCACGCCACCGGGGACGCTCTAATCAAAGAAGTGAGCAACCGACTGCGGGCATGCCTGCGCAGCGAAGGCACAATAGCTAGGATGGGCGGAGATGAGTTTACGATACTAGTGGAGGACGTTACTGACCCAAGCGATGCCATCCGTGTGGCCCAGAGAATCCAGTCTTCATTTACGCAGCCGTTCCTACTGGACGGACTTGAGGTCTTCAAAAGTGCGTCAATCGGCATCGCCCTAACATCACCTGAGACATCTGCGGAGACGGTCCTTCAAAATGCCGACATCGCAATGTATCGGGCGAAGGACCAAGGCAAGGCTTGCAGTGAACTCTTCGACCGCACGATGCACGAGCAAGTCATGAATCGACTTCTTCTAGAAGCGAAACTGAGATATGCGCTCCAGAATGAAGAACTGACACTTCACTACCAGCCAATCGTCGCTGTCGATACAGGGACGGTACAGGGTTTCGAGGCACTCTTGCGATGGCAACCCTCGGAATCGGATTCGATACCACCAAGCACGTTTGTCCCGGTAGCGGAACAGTGCGGACTGATTGTTCCGATCAGTGTTTGGGTGTTGAAGACGGCGTGCTTAGAGGCTGCGACTTGGCGACAAAGCTATCCTGCTGACCCGCCGCTATATGTCGCTATTAACATCAGCGCGAAGCATTTCTCTCACGTCGGATTTATCGGACACGTCAAAGATGCACTTCAAGAAAGTGGGGTTGATCCGCAGTGCATAGCAATCGAACTCACCGAAACCTTGGCCATGAACGACGTGGCGGCGACCGGGCAGACGATGTCGCAGCTACGGAGTCTAGGAGTGAAGCTAAGTATTGACGATTTTGGCACTGGATATTCCTCTCTTAGCTATCTCCGTCGTTTTCCGGTGGACACTCTTAAAATCGATCAGTCATTCGTTAAGACGATGGATGCCGAAAACTATGCCATCGTTACGACCATCGTCGGGCTAGCGCATAATCTAGAACTTAAAGTAGTCGCGGAAGGGGTGGAAACAACTGACCAACACCAACTGTTAGCGTTGGCTGGTTGCGGATCAGCCCAAGGATACTTGTTTGCGGAACCCATGCCTGCAAAGAATATTGGCATTTTCATTGAATCCAATCGGCGAAACTCCGGGCAAGTAAAACGGATAGGATTGGCACGCTCGGCAGCAGCCCCGTGAACTTCAGAGAGAGGCAATTCCGTGCCCAAGGACACAGATGGTTTCTGGTCTGCGCAGCATGCCTGTTGTGCTTAGTAGCGTGCGGATTGTGGCAATCCCCCCTGCGTACTTAAACGTCCTGCCGCGGTCAGTCGAACTTCCAGCCCATCACAAACGACACATCTCATCATGGCCGTTCCCTTGCATCCAATTTGTACGAGGGTCTGCACTCAGCAAGTTGAAAAATCCCTGCCACATCATTGAAGGCAAAGGCTTAACTGCTGTTTCATGAGCGCCGATGGAAGTCCGGCTAGTGACGAGCCGGCTGGTGGTTTTCGTCCGCTTTTCATACGAACAATCCACATTTTGGACACGGAGAACGTCAGTGAAACGCTAAGAACAGGTGAAATGAGACCAAAGTCCCATTTGAATCGCAAGATGCAACTCGCGTTCGGTTCCGCCATGTTGACGTTACTTGTTGTTGGTGCGATTTCCTATCGAGGCATAGTCGTGTCCGGGGAGAGCGCGCGGTGGGTGGGCCACACTCACAGGGTTCTGGAAAGCGTCCAGGATTTAGTCTTCGCCGTGGAGAGCGTCGAATCGAACTCCCGTGGATTTGCACTGACCGGCAAGGAGTCCTATCTCGAGTCCTACCGTGCCGGCCTGCTAAAGGTCGCGCAGGACCAGGCAGCGATTCGCTACTTGACGTTGGACGACCCTCAACAACAGCGACAGGTTCCCGCGCTCGAAAGCCTGACTGCTCAGAAGATCCAGCGCGCGGAGATGGTTATCAGTCTGCACCAAGCCGGGGGGCCGGGGGCGAATGCGGCTCGAAGCGGATCAGTCCAGGAAACCATGGACGAGTTTCTAGCGGTAGCTGGCAAGCTGCAGGGCGAAGAGCTGCGATTGCTGGTGCTGCGCAATGCGGACACCACCCGGCACTTGAGCCAGACCAAGATGGTTCTGATCTTCGGAACCGTCCTCGGCTTCTTGATCGCCGCTGCCGCCGGTTGGGGCGCGCAGCGCGACAACTCGGCACGCGGGCGGGCGGAGGGAGCATTCCGGGACAGCGAAGAAAAATATCGCATGCTCCTTGACGGAGTCCATGACTACGCGATCTTTCTGTTAGACCCGGGGGGCCGGGTTGTCAGTTGGAATGCCGGCGCCGAACGGATGAAAGGTTACACCGCCGGTGAGATTATCGGTCAGAACTTTTCTTGCTTCTTTTCTCCGGAAGATATCAAGCGGGGCAGGCCGGAGGAGGTGCTGGGGATGACTGCCGCAAGCGGCCGCCACGAAGAACACGGCATACGCGTGCGGAAGGACGGCTCGCAATTTCTAGCGAGTGCCACCCTCACAGCGTTGCGCGACGCGGACGGAAGTCTGCGGGGGTTTTCTGAGATCAGCCGCGATCTCAGCGAGAGCGAGGAGTCGGAGGCGAGGTACCGCGGGCTGCTGGAAGCGGCTCCGGACGCGATGGTGGTGGTGAACCAGGACGGGGAGATCGTTCTGCTGA